>OOBP01000092.1_pt1 | contig 118537 bp, 110 predicted proteins | sample 1671681 | NCBI WGS metagenome assembly OOBP01 (sample SAMN06348181, study PRJEB24527) | human gut metagenome
GCCGGCTCCTCTCGGGACTTTCACCCGTTAGAACATGCTCATGCCGAGCACACAACAAAGGGGTGTCCGAACTTCTCAGACCCCCCCCAAAGCAGCGGCTTAAGCTGCCGCGCTCAGTGATTGCTGCGCGCTAGGCAGCGATGCACACTTATTGCGGATGATACATGAACGCGCGAATTGCACCTTCAAGATCGGCAGGACGCTCGCGCTGAGCAAGGCCATGCTCGTAAGCATAATTCGCCACCGCCACCGCGATCTTCACCGAGACCTCGCGAACTTGATCGAGCGATGGGTAGAGCGAGCCCTGTGCTAAATCAGCATCGCTCACCGTATTAGCGAGCTCACGCGCTGCCGCGAGGAACATCCCCGTGGGCATCCACTTAGCTTGCGCAAAGACCGCCCCAAGCCCTAGTCCAGGGAAGACGTAACTGTTGTTGCCTTGGCGCGGCACAAAATGCTGGCCGTGCGCATCAACTGGTGCAAACGGAGAACCCGAGGCAAAGAGCGCGCGGCCACCCGTCGCTTCATAGGCTTCCTGTGCCGTGCATTCTGCACGCGATGTCGGATTGGAGAGCGCAAAAATAATGGGACGCTCGTTGAGCTCAGCCATAAGCCCAAGAACCTTCTCATCAAAGACCTTGGGCTGAGCGGACACGCCGATAATGCCCGTGGGCTTATAGGCTTGAACTGCCTCCAAGAACGCCTTGCAGTTGGGAAGATCATGCGCAAACGGCACCTTGTTGTGTGCCAACGTGTCACCACGCGTGCTCGTCACAAGCCCCTTCGAATCAAAGAGTGCACAGTGTTTAAGCGCGTCCTCACGGCTCATGCCTTCATCGACCATGGCATCGACAATCAACTCCGCAATACCGGTAGCTGCTTCACCTGCCCCCATGAAGAGGAAGCGCTGCTCAGAGAGCGGCGCGCCTGTGACTCGTAGCGCGGTGTACACACCAGTGACAGCAACCGCTGCGGTCCCCTGAATATCATCATTGAAGCAGAGGATTTTGTCCTGATACTTCGAGAGCAGCGGGAAGGCGTTGGCATTACCAAAGTCTTCAAACTGAATAAGCACATTGGGCCAGCGCTTGCGGGCAGCCTGAATGAACTCATCCACAAACTCAAAGTACGCATCCCCAGTGACGCGCTTCTGGCGCAAACCAAGGTAGAGCGGATCGTCGAGATATTCCTGCGTATTGGTACCCACATCGAGCACAACAGGAAGCGTCTTGTCAGGGTGGATACCTGCGCAAGCTGTATACAGCGAGAGCTTCCCACAGGGAATGCCCATCCCATTGATACCTAAGTCACCAAGACCGAGAATGCGCTGACCGTCCGTCACCACAATCACATCCACTTCATCATTGGGGATGTTCGCAATGAGTTCTTCAAGATGGCCCTTGTCCTTGAACGAAAGAAAAGCGCCATGCGGGTGCATCAGAATATGGCTAAAACGTTGGCAAACTTCACCAACTGTCGGCGTGTAGACCACCGGCATGTACTCGTCGATATAGGTGATGAGGAGCTTGTAAAACAGATCCTGGTCCGTTGCCAGAATACTGTCGAGCATCAAATACTTGTTGAGGGGATTAGAGAAGCGATCGAGCACGGTGTGCATGCGAGCGACCTGCTGGTCGCGTTGCTCAACCGTCGGAGGCAATAACCCGCGAAGGCCAAGACTGGTCTGTTCGCTATCATTAAAAGCCGTACCGTGATTGATGCGCGGATCGTGTAAAACTTCCACACCACGCATTTGATTGCTGTGTTTCATAGGTCCTTCTTTTGAAAAAACTCCACGGGTTACAAAATTGTCCGGGCAGTTATAGAGAAAAAGGTAGGCAGGCTCATCTTCAAACCTGCGTTTGTTTGAGTAATTCTATCAGAAACGAAAATTCGTTTGAAAAAATCTACCAAACAAACAAGACTGCATGGGCATCTAGCCTTCATGCAGTCCGAGTTTATCGACTAATCGCCTTCAAGCGTAATTTTGCCGTTTTTGCAGCCTCACTCTTGGGAAAACGTTGGATAACTTTGTTAAAAGTTGCTCCAGCCGCTTTGAGATTACCAAGCGCGGCCTGAGCGCTACCGACGCTCACCATGGCGTCAGGCACCTTGCCATCATTGGGGAATTCACGAATGAGCTGGTTCTGCAGATTGATCGTATTCTTGTAATCTTCAACAGCAAAGCTCGATACACCCTGCCAGTAGAGCGCATCAGCGCGATATGGAGAACTCGTCCAAGAGCGGTTGAAGTCAGCTAGCAACTTAAGTGCTTTCTTGTAATCTTCAGCTTGAATAGCATCCTGAGCTGCCTCATAGGCAGCCTTTTCCTCTGGTTGCACCGTAACATCCTGACCGTTAATGGTCACTTGCTGTGGCTCGACCTTGTTGAGGCGCTTGTCCATGTCTTGGTAGAGATCTCGACTTGACTTCTGCTCGTTTTTGAGCGCATTCGTCAGTTCTTCAATACGGCCCGTCAAACGGCGGTTCTGCTCTTGCAGACTCGTGACGTGATTGGCGAAGTTCAGTTGTGCCTGTTGCTGCACGTCAAGTTGCTGCTGAAGATCTTTGATCTGCTCGCGCAATTCTAAAATCGCACGACGCGCATCATCATCGGCGAAAGCGGCGGCTTTTCCTGCACAGAGAACCGCGACGACGGTCGCAATCAGGGCACGTTTAACTAAGGTCATTTTCAAGTCTCCCATCCTTAAATCTAAAAAAGAACGGCGACATAGCGCTCTTTTGGAGTCCGTGTCGCCGTCAAAGCGTTTGCTCAGCTTACGTGAGCTGCAACAAGCTTAGCGAACCTGACCGTTGATGACTTCGGCAGGATAGACGATGTCAGCACGACGGTTCTGAGCCCAAGCTTCTTCGGTGTGACCCGTAGCCTGCGGCTTTTCCTTACCATAGGAAACCGCTTCGATGCGGTTAGCAGGCACGCCGAGCAACTGCAAGCGCTGCTTAACGGCTTCAGAGCGCTTCTGACCCAAAGCGAGGTTGTACTCACGGCCACCACGTTCGTCGGTGTTACCCTGAATCTGGATCTTCACGTTGGGGTGGCTGTTGAGCCACTGAGCGTGAGCCTGAACGGCAGGAGCATACTTCTGTTCGACTTCATAGGAGTCGAAACCGAAATAGACGGAACGCTGCGAAAGGGGATTGGACGGATCAGCAAACGGGTTGGAAATCCCACTGCCATTGGCCGAAGCGGAATCCTGACCAGCAAGGGTGCCAGCCTTATCAGCGTCGTTAAGATCAACGCTCGAGCAGCCGCTCAACAACACAGCCAAAGCCAGTGCCGAGGCACCCACCTTCCATGCGAAAGACATGATGAATAAACTCCTTGTTTATTTATCGATGAATGCTTGCCACCCAAGGCAAGCTTCTTCTTTTTCTTAAATGTATTCAAACGACTCACTCTGCATGAGCCGCGTTTAGAGAGATGTTCTTCGTCGACCCAGAGACATCTCGGTCTCTGCGCGGCATTCTCACTTCAGAATCGGACCCCAGCTCGGTTCACGAATGTTGCCTTCACTCGTAATGCGCGTATTCAACCGGCCATCCGTGGATGCAGTACCCAAGACTCCGCGACCTCCCTCTTCCGTGGCATAAACCAAGAAGCGGCCGTTAGGAGCAAAGGATGGCGATTCATCGTATTGCGAGTTAGTCACCAAAATCGACTGACCGGTCTGCAGATCCATCACTGCAGTGCGGAACTGACGATCGACACGCGAAATATAAGCCAAATAACGGCCGTCTGCACTAATATCGGGACTAATTGCGTAGTTAGATCCGAAAGTAACTCGCTCAGCATTGTCGCTAGACAAAGATTGGCGATAAATTTGCGGACTTCCTCCACGATCGCTCGTGAAATAGAGATACTGACCGTCTTTCGAGAACACCGGTTCTGTATCGATGCCATAGCTATGGCTAAATCGGCGCAACCCCGTTCCATCGGCATTCATCATATAGATTTGGGTGATGCCATCACGCGAGAGAGCTACCGCCATTTCATTACCCGAGCTTGAAAAGGCTGGTGCAGAGTTGTTTCCGTTAAACGCCGCGACGGCACGGCGCTGCCCGGTAGCAAGATCCTGAGTGAACACCACGGGCTTCTTACGTTCAAAGCTCACATAAGCCAAACGCGTGCCGTCAGGAGACCAGACCGGAGAAATGATCGGTTCCGCGCTTTGCAAAGCAACCTTCGCGTTATAGCCGTCGCTCTCGCTGACCACCAATTGGTAACTACGACGTCCCACCTGTGAGACATAGACGAACTGCGAGGCAAAGAACGGTCCATTGCCAGTGAGATTCGTGTAGATGCGGTCGGCAATGCGATGAGCAGTCAGACGTAACTGATCATCTGAGCACACAAGACCATAGGTATCAAGCACCTGACCGTTGACCGAATCATGCAACCAATAACGCACTTCCCAACGGCCATTGCCCGTGCGGGTTACGCTACCCACAACCAAGGCATTTGCGCCCGCCTGCGCCCACTGTGTCAACACAGAAGGCTTCGCAAGTTCCGCACCGCTGACAGCTGGACCATTCGTAATCACACGGAATGCCCCTGAGCGCTCGAGGTCCGCGCCGACGATTTGATGGATAGCCTGCGGCGCCTCACCCACAAAGGGAGCAACGCCAATCGGATATTGGTTGCCACCCACACCAATGATCGAAATATTGAGCTGGGCTACGGCTGGGCAGCTAGCCGCTAACCCCATAAGGCCGCCAGCTTGCAAAAGCGTGCGGCGTTTGGCATTGAGGCTTTTCACACTAACTCCTTCTGAGAGCGTGAGTAGAAGATGTTTTTAACAAAGATGCGCTCAATTTAGCGCAGGCGCGCCTTGGAGGAGTCCGACTGGAAGCTGGAATTTTGCAAACAAACACTACACACGACCCCATTGCAGAGCCGCGTGTAGCCTGTCGTTTCCTTGAGCGCGTCCCCGTGAGCGTTTAGTGACGGAAGTGACGTTCGCCCGTAAAGACCATCACAATGCCACGCTCATCAGCGGCAGCAATCACTTCGTCATCGCGAATAGAACCGCCCGGCTGGATGACTGCATTGGCTCCGGCGTCAATCACCACATCGAGCCCATCACGGAACGGGAAGAAGGCGTCAGAGGCGGCCACCGCCCCTTCAAGCGACAACCCCGCTTCTTCAGCCTTGATCGCAGCGATGCGTGCGCTATCGACGCGGCTCATCTGTCCTGCACCGACACCCAGCGTCATGCCGCCCTTGGCATAAACAATGGTGTTGGACTTCACAAAACGCGCGACATTCCAAGCAAACATCAAATCGGCGATCTGCTCAGCCGTCGGCTGACGCTTCGTGACGACACGAAGATCGGCCTCGCTACAGAGCTGAATGTCAGGCGTCTGGACCAAAAGCCCGCCACCGACACGCTTGAAATCAAAGTCGTTTACAGCTTCACCCTGTGCGACCGTCAAAAGACGCAAGTTTTTCTTTTCTTCCAAGATTGCGCGAGCGCCTTCAGAAAAGGACGGGGCAATCACCACTTCAGCAAACTGACGCGCAACGTGCTGTGCTGCCTCTTCGCTGACCTCACGGTTAAAAGCAATAATGCCACCGAAAGCAGATTTACTATCCGTCAAAAACGCCTTCTGATAAGCCTCCGCCGCATCAACACCAATACCCACACCACAGGGGTTAGCGTGTTTGATGATCACACAAGCTGGGCTACGGAAGGAGCGTACGCACTCCCAAGCCGCATCACTGTCGGCGATATTGTTATAGGACAGTTCTTTGCCGTGAAGTTGCGTGTAGCCCGCCAAGAGTCCCGGCGCCACAGAGGCTTCGCGATAAAAAGCCGCGCTTTGATGCGGATTTTCTCCGTAGCGCATATCCTGCACCTTGACCCATTGACGCGTCAGAACATCGGGGTAGGTGCTCTTTTGCGCGCCGCTATCATCGAGCTTAGTCAGGTAGTTTGTAATCATCCCGTCATAGCGCGCGGTATGTGCAAAGACCTTCTTTGCAAGGCGCAGGCGCGTGCTCGCAGAGACTTCGCCCTGCGCACGAATTTCCGCAATCAACGGCTGATAGTCAACAGGGTCGACCACCACAGCCACCGACTCATGATTCTTCGCCGCGGCACGAATCATCGTAGGTCCACCGATATCGATGTTTTCGATGGCTTGCTCAAAGGTGCAATCTGGGCGTGCAATGGTCTGCTCAAAGGGGTAGAGATTGACGCAAATGATATCGATGGGGTCGATCTGGTGTTGTGCTAGCGCAGCCATGTGCTCGGGATCGGGGCGACGAGCAAGGATACCGGCGTGAATCTTTGGATTGAGGGTCTTAACACGACCGTCGAGCATCTCGGGAAAGCCCGTGTAATCCGCCACTTCTTGGCACGGAACTCCTTCTGCCGCGAGCAAGCGTGCCGTGCCCCCCGTGGAAAGAATATGGTAGCCCAACTCATGAAGTTCTCGTGCAAAGGCGACAACGCCTGTCTTATCAGAGACACTGATTAAAGCTTGTTTTTTCATGCTTCATTTCCTTAAAAAAACTAATCCGCAAGCAACCCATAAGTCACAAGCTTCTTGCGGAGGGTATTTCTGTTAATTCCGAGCAATTGAGCTGCCTTGCACTGGTTGTTCGCGCAACGGCGCATCACATACATGAGTAGCGTCTTTTCAACCGCGCCCATCACGAGAGGGTGCAGGGGATGTGGCTGTGCGCCATTGAGTTGTGCGAAATACCGTTCGAGCTGTCCAACGACCGCCACCTCCAGGCGTTCTTCCTCTCCGAACTCAGCACTCAATGCTGTAGGCTGAGCAGCTCGATCTTGCTGCTCTGAGGCGTAATCTCCGAGATCCTGCATAACCTAAACCTCTTTGCCTTAGACGGCGGTGCTTAACCACGCACCGCTAACTCATCAAAAAACCGAACCACTGCTTGCATCTGTTGCGCTGGCTCCGTAGCCGCGCAAACTTGCTCTAGCACGTTCTCCGCCCCCTCAATCTCCTTGAGGTAGTGCACAAGATGCTTGCGCATCGTCAGCGCAGCGTGCTGAGAACCGTAATAGTCATAGTGCAGCTGCATATGTTTGAGCACTACGCGGCGCCGCTCCTGAAGCGAGGGTTGCTGCGCGGCGACGTCGAATCCCAAAGCATGAGCAACTTGCCCAAAAATCCACGGGTTTCCATAGCTAGCACGACCGATCATCACGCCATCCGCTCCCGTTTGTGCCATCACCGCGCACGCTTTCTGCGCATCCGTAATGTCTCCATTGGCAATGACAGGGATATTCACCGCAGCCTTCACCTGCGCAATCGTGTCATACTCAGCCTCACCAGAAAAGCCCGCCTCACGCGTGCGGCCATGAACGGTCAGCATCGCAATCCCGCTCTCTTCTGCGATACGCGCAATGAGCGGCGCATTCTTATGCGCCTCAGACCAACCCGTACGCATCTTCAAAGTCACGGGGATGTGCACGGCCGCCACAACCGTTTTCAAAATTCGTTCAACCAGTGCTTCATCCTTCATGAGGGCACTGCCGCAAGCCGTTGCCAGCACTTTCCTTGCTGGGCAACCCATGTTGATATCGATAATATCCGCACCACTGGCTTCGGCTTGACCCGCTGCTTGGGCAAAGTGTTCTGGGATCGCCCCGACAAGCTGAACCACTTTTAGCCCAGACTCATCTTGCTCCACCCATCGTGTCACACTCTTACGTGTACCACGCAAATCGGCTCGGCTACTGGTCATCTCACCGACCGCGTAGCCAGCCCCCAATTCACGAGCAATCTCACGATAGGGTAGATCAGACATGCCTGCCATAGGCGCAAGCATGACAGGGACTTCAACGGTATGCGGACCCAACTGCACAGGAAAACACTGTCCTCTAATGAAGCAAAACGGCGGTGCGGCAAAAAATTTGCCCTTATTCTAAGCGAGAGCTCGGGAGCTTGGCGCCACTCGAACTGCTCTTTCTCTTGCTAAGTTCTTCTTCTGCGCGCTCAAGTTCATCAAAATCTCCCACATTGAGCCAAAGCCCCTTGTAGAGCTCTCCCGATACACGGCCAGCGTCCACCGACTGCCAGAGCCACGGGAATAGTTTGGCACGCACGGGCTTAATGTTTTGAAAGAGTTCAGCGCGATAGACGCCAAAACTCGCAAAGGTATAAGTTCGAGTAGCCCGAGTCACCTGCGAGTCCTCAGTCAAGCCCATATCACCCTCGGGATGGTACGAAGGATTCGGCACCAAGACAAGATGAGCATCTAAACCGAGCTCACCCAAGTGCTCTCCACGCTTCAGTAGCCGCTGCCACGGATAATCTGTGACCAAATCGCCTGCCGTGACAATAAAGCTCTCCTCTGCGCGGTCCGTCAACATGGGCAGTGCCTTTGCAATGCCCCCCAAGGTTTCCAACGCCTCTGCCGAGCACTCGCCCTCATGCGAGAAACGAATGTGAACTCCCCATTGGCTTCCGTCACCGAGCATTGCTTCGAGCAACCCCGATCCGTGAGCAGTGTTAATAACAAACTCACGAATTCCAGCGGTCTTAAGCGCTAAGATGCGCCGCACCACCATAGGGGTACCCCCCACCTCTACCATGGGTTTTGGGAGTATTTGGGTTAACGGGCGCAGACGGCTACCCTCGCCTGCGCAAAGAATTAGGGCTTTCATAGCAGAGAAAATTTGAAGACTCGCCCTGCAGCTCGACCCTGCATGGGCGCGCCAAAAAAGAAACCCATCACAACCTTAGAAGGTATAGCCCACCTGCGTCTGCGAACCCTCAAGATTATCAATGAGATGCGAGAGCGGAGAGAGCGCAATGTAGCGCTGTGAGGTTTTCCGAACGTAGTCAATAAAACGTGGGGTATCGGCGAGGTACTTGGCCTTTGCATCACGATAGTTGAGGCGAGCAAAAATACCAAGAACCTTAAGGTGGCGCTGAGCCCCCATGAATTCCACATCCCTATAGAAGTCACTAAAGTCTGCGGGCACAGGGATCGCAGCCTTGCGGGCGCGCTCCCAATAACGGATCGTCATATCAAGCACGAACGACTCGTTCCAAGAGATAAATGCGTCGCGCATGAGCGAGGCGATGTCATAGCTCAGAGGACCGTAGAGCGCATCTTGAAAATCCAAAACACCAAGCGTGCCGTCACCAAGCAGCATCAGGTTGCGTAGCATAAAGTCGCGATGCACGAAGACTTGTGGCTGAGCCAGTACATTATCTAGAATCGCCTCCACGCTCATCTGCCACCATTTCGACTCCGTCTCTGACCATTCGTGCCCTCGGTGGCGACGCACATACCACTCGGGAAATAGATTCAGTTCTCTGAGTAGCACTTCGCGGTCATAGGCGGGCAATACCCCTGGGTGAGAATACTTCTGCCAAAGGATAAGGGACTCAATAGCTTTCTCAAAAATCGCCCGAGCATTGTCCTCGTTAACGACACTCAAAGCCGTATCGTGACCCAAATCCTCAAGTAGCATGTAGCGCGCCTCTTGCGAGAAGCGATAAATTTTCGGCACGCGGACACCTGCCTCGGCCATCAGGCGCTCGACTTTGATGAACGCCGCAAAACTTTCTGGCGTTTCCCGTGAGGCGTCCATCACAATCATGCTTTGGGACGGCCCGCTTTGTATACGCCAGTACTGGCGAAAGCCCGCATCAGCGCTCGCTCTGACCAGACTCTCGGGTGTAAGCCCAAAGGTCACCGCCTCGGCTTCGAGCCAATCAATGAGCTGAGCGGAAGGGGCCGTATCGGTAGTTGTCATTTGTAGCCTCTATGAACCGCGCATGTCTGAACGCTTTTCCTGCGTAAAAACAATCTCTGCGCTTATAATCGGTAGAACATTTTGCAAGCCATTTTATCGGGTGACAGACGGGCTGTCACTCTTGACCACAGGTTCTACCCATGTTTCTACCAAGACCCCGACAACTTGTCCTTTGTCTTGCTTCCTGCCTTGCGCTTTTAGCCGCTCACAGTGCCCACGCCGATTCCGTCAAGCTTGAGAGCGTTACCTCGCTTGATCCGAAGAATCTCGAGAGCAATGGAGATATGGCCAGCGTCGTTTCCGCTGACCGCATTGAGGGCAACCCAGAAGATAAGTTGCACCTCATTGGCAACGCGGAAGTACGCCGTGGTGGCGCTATTCTCAAGGGCGACCGAATTACCTACACGCAAGCAACCGACGAAGTCGAGAGCGTTGGACACGCGCGACTCTATCGTCTCGGCACCTCTTTCTCTGGTCCATCCATGAAGTACCGCCTCACAGAGCGCTCCGGAGAAATGACGGATGCTGAGTACGAATATGCACCACGCAAACTACGTGGATGCGCAAAGAACATCCGCTTCCTCTCTGGGGATACCACCTCGATGGAAGGTGTCAAAGTGACAACTTGTCCTCGAGATGAAGAGGCTTGGTTTATCCAACTCGACCGCCTAGAAATTGACGAGTACGATCAAATGGCCAAAGGGAGCTGGGCAACGCTACACTTTATGGGCGTGCCTATCCTCGGCTCTCCGTGGTTCATGTTCCCCATCGGCAATGAGCGCCGTTCAGGCTTCCTCGTACCCACAATGGGCATGAGCTCAAGCCGTGGTATTGACGTCACCATTCCCTATTACTTCAACATTGCACCTAACTATGACTTGACACTCACTCCGCGTGTTATGACCAAGCGCGGCGCAATGCTGAGAACCGAATCTCGCTTGCTATTAGATCATCTGCAAGCCGAGCTCTACTACGATATCCTGCCGCATGACAAAGAGACGAAAACCGACCGCTCGAGTGTCCATCTCAAGGGGCTTTACCAGAATGGGCCATGGACGGCAAACGTCAACTATAACCGTGTGAGCGACGATGACTTTATTTCGGACTTCTCGGGCAACATCCGCGAATCCTCCGTCTCAATCCTGCCCCAGGACTTCAGTCTGCAGTACGCCAAATCTCCTTACTGGAATGCCGAGATTTCGGTCAATAAGAACCAAACCATCCGCTCTTCAGTCATCCCATACGAAAAGATCCCCAGCGTTTCGTTAAACGGCTATATCGGGGACTGGAACGGCTTTGAATTGACGACTTACTTGAACGCCACGCGTTTCCAACATCAGAGCAAAATCGAGGGTGATCGCTTTATCGCGCAGCAGTCAATCGCGTATCCGCTACGCGGGTCGGCTTGGTTCATGACCCCAAAAGTCTCCATGCTCGGGGTCTGGTATCAACTGCAGGACATTGATAGCCACCCGGAATACACGAACAAAAGTCCCTCGCGCATTACCCCGACCATGAGCCTTGACACGGGGCTCATCCTAGAGCGAAACGCAGAATGGTTTGGACGCGCTGCCCGTCAGACACTGGAGCCACGCGTCTACTACACTTACACGCCTTACCGCAATCAAGATGACATTCCGATTTTCGACACCTGGGTCGCTGACCTCAATATGACGTCGCTCTTTTCGGAAAATGCCTTTACGGGATACGACCGCGTCAGTGAGGCCAATCAACTCTCCACAGCGCTGACCACGCGCTATCTCGATCAGGGGACTGGGGTAGAACTCTTCCGAGCCACCATCGGCCAGCGCCAATACTTCAACGATCAGCGTGTAGGCTTCTCTTCGGAGTACAGCACGCAGACCAATCCGACTCGAGTAGGCGTGAATCGAAGCGACATTTTCGCAAGCGTCGGCGCTCGCCTCTCGCAGAGCCTGCGCGGCGACAGTACCATGCAGTACTCCACGAGCGAAGGGCGCTTTGTGAAGGCCATGGCGGGCGTTCGCTGGCAACCGCGTCCCATGTCTGTCGTTGGTCTGTACTATCGCTTCAACGACCGCACAAGCATTGAAGAGGATCGCATCAAACAAATCGACCTCGCACTGCAGTGGCCACTTACCGAGAGACTGTTCGCGCTCATGCGCTATAACTACTCTCTGAACAAACGTGCGCCAATTGAAGAGTTGATTGGTTTTGAATACATCCATAACTGCTGGACGTTCCGTATCGTGGCTCAGCGCTACAACACGGAGTACGATACGCGCGAATCCAACTTCTTCTTACAACTTGAGCTCAATGGGTTGGGCAGCATCGGTTCGAACCCTGATACAGTTCTTTCCCGTAACATTCAGGGCTACCAAGCTCCCTCACTAGTACCCGATAACATCGGACAGTATGACTACTATGAATGATATGAAGACCCTCGCCATCCTTCTTGCTGGGCTTGCCGCCCTGCACTCGCCCACCTTTGCTGCGACGGCACAAACACAGCATGCCGCACATGCGCATAAGGCTGACAGTGCCAAGCGCGCCACCCATGCCCAAGGAGTGAAGGCGCCCCAAGGTACACAAACGGGAACCTCCACCCAAAGCGCGACAGCAGCTACGAGCACCTCCCAAGACGGCGCAGTACCCACCCGAGCACGCGCTAACGGCGTGCTCGACGAAATCGTTGCAGTCGTCAACAAAGATGTCATCACCGAGAACGAGCTTGAGGATCGTGTGCATTCCGTCGCCCTCAATCTGCGACGCCAAAACATCCAGTTGCCCCCGATGGAGCAACTGCGTAAACAGGTCTTGGAACGCCTCATTCTTGAGCGCATCATCCTTCAGCGCGCCCAAGAAACAGGGCTACGCGTTGACGACCAAATGGTCAATGCCAGCATCGAACAAATTGCTCAGCAGAACAACATGACGGTCGAAGCGTTACGCCAACGTTTACTCGCTGACGGTGTTGCCTTTTCGGCCTTCCGCCAGCAAATTCGTGACGAAATCATCACGCAACGCCTGCGCGAACGTGAAGTCGATCAGAAGATTGATATTTCTGAAACAGAGGTCAACACCTACCTAGCCGATCAGGCCCAGCAAGCCAAGGGCCTTGAGTACCATCTTGCCCGTATCGTGCTCCCGATTGATCGCGCAGAAAACGATGACGTCATTAAGGCGCTGGCTGAAAAAGTCATGAGTCAAGCCCGATCGGGTCAAGCTTTTGACACCCTGGCAGCCACGTACTCTCGTAGTGAAGATGCACTTCACGGTGGTGATCTCGGTTGGCACCCGATCACGGATTTTCCGCCCTCTCTGCGCCAGGTGCTCTCTGGAACCATTCCTGCGGATGGCATTTTCCTAGTGCGCGTCAACGACTCTTGGCAGATCTTCAAAGTGCTCGAACAGCGCCAAAACAAATCCAACCCGCTGCTTGGCCCTGTTGAAGAGACACATGTTCGCCATATCCTCATGTTCACAAGCGAGCTAATGCCAGAAAGTGATGTACTGCGCCGTCTCAACGACATCCGTCAGCGCATCATCAAGGGTGAAACCGACTTCGCGACGATGGCTCGTCTGAACTCTGTGGACGCGAGCTCCACTCGTGGTGGTGATCTCGGCTGGGTGCTCCCAGGCGATACGGTTCCCGCCTTTGAGCAAGTTATGAACCGCTTGGCGCTGAACGAAATCTCATTACCAGTGAAGACGCAATTTGGCTACCACCTCATTCAGGTGCTGGAGCGTAAAAAGCAGGAACAAGGCAACCCTGAGCGTCAACGCCTGCTTGCTCGTCAGGCTATTCGCGAAAAGAAGCTCGCAGAGGCGACCTACAACTGGCAACGCCAGTTACGCGATGAGGCTTACGTCGAAATCCGCGATAACCGCCCCTAAGCGTGCTTCTCTCCGAGTCCAAGCTAGTCAATCCGCGCTTGGTCTCAATTTGACACTCAGCCAAGCAACGCACTCAACGTCGCTTGGCTGATTATTTATGAGCGGCTCACCTGCACAATGACAATGCGCCCGCCACCTATAATGGCACCATTACTACTCCCATCTTCTCTTTTTGAAAAAACTGTGACTCAACAATGGCTCGCCGGGCATCATGCCCGTAAACGTTTTGGACAAAACTTTCTCCATGATCGGCACTGGATCGAACGTATCGTTCGCGCGATCAACCCAGAGCCTGGGCAAACCATCGTCGAGATCGGCCCTGGGCAGGCGGCGCTCACACGTGAAGTGATCGCGCTTGCTGGTCATGAATGGGCTATCGAAATTGACCGAGATCTTGCTGCTTTTTTGCGTGAACAGTTTCCCGAAGAGCAACTGGGCTTAATCGAGGCAGATGCACTGGAAATTGACTGGGCGAGCGTACTCGGCACAGAGCGGCTACGTATCATCGGTAACCTCCCCTATAACATCTCCTCACCACTACTGTTCAAACTCATGGCGGCAGCCGACCGAACGATTGACCAACACTTCATGCTGCAGCGCGAAGTCGTTGATCGTATGGTGGCAGAGCCTGGCAGTAAAACCTACGGGCGACTCTCTGTGATGCTGCAATACCGCTACACCATGGTGAAGCTCTTTGATGTGCCGCCCGGGGCCTTCACACCCGCTCCGAAAGTTGTCTCCTCCATTGTGCGGATGATCCCCAAAAAGGCCGAGGCCTTGCCTGAAGTCGATCTGGCTCTCATGGGGGAAATCGTTGCAGCGGCCTTCCAACAACGCCGGAAAACGCTGCGCAACGCAGTGAGCGCCTTTGCTGATGAGGCACTTCTTAGTGAAGCGGGTATTGCACCCACGGCAAGAGCTGAGACGCTAGCTGTCGATGACTTTGTCCGCCTGACAAACGCCATCACTCGTAAGCGCCTCACACAGCCATAGAGTTGGGGGCACGGGATAAGTTCCGTGCACTCAATCTAACTCAGGCAAATAGTGCATATGCATACGCATGAGCTTGGCGCGGTGCTCGAGCGCAAGCGGATCCAAGCGCTGACATTCCGCCCAGAATCGCTTTGAGTGATTGTGTTCGGCAAGGTGAGCGAGTTCATGCGCCACGACGTAGCGAGCCAAATCTGGCTCTAAATAGACCAGTCGCCAGTTAAGATTGACGCGCCCCGAGGAGGAGCAACTTCCCCAACGAGTCATCGCGCCCGAAAGGCGCCAACTCACTAGTGGATGCTTCAGTAGTGGCGTCAACTCAGCAATAAACCCGCCCAAGTAGCGTTCAGCCTCACGCTTGAGCATCGTCTTGAGACGAAACTTAGCGTACTCCTCATCTCCGCTATACGTTGCGCGCACAAATACAATGCCGAGCTTGAGATCCACATGCGTTGAGTAATTACGATCTAATCGTAGTCCAAACGTTCGCCCAAAAAGTGGCATCACCCCACCGTCGGCGAAATCAAAGGGGAGTCGTTCCCGCTCAGTATCCGCTATTACCTTAGAGCGCGTTTGTAGCACCCACGGCAGGTTGCGCCACATAAATTCGTCGATGTCGCTCAGACTCGTCTTAAAAGGCACAGAAACCGTCACTAGCCCATCAAATTGCACGCTCACTTGTAAGCGACGTCGACGCTGGCTACGTTTCAGGAGAAAAGGAAAACTGTGCGGCGCCTGATCCTCATCGTAATAGTGGAAAACACGCGTGCTCATATCTGTCGTGGCTGTTGTCATCCGCCCGGGATGCGGGGTCGAGCCGAAGATACGTGGAATATCCAAGAGATTCATGAGGGCACTCCCATACGGTTGATGCGGTCAAGTTCCTGCTCGATCCAAGCTTCAACTTCACGTGTCACCTCATGCGGATCTCGTCCAGCAGTTTGAATGAGTGGCCCTACTGAAACAGTAATCGTGCCGGCTCGTTTAGCAAGACTCTGCTTAGGCCAGCAGTACCCAGCATTATGTGCAATAGGCAGAATAGGTACGCCCACTGCCGAGGCGAAGCGCGCGCCTCCGGTCTTGTATGTAACATGCTCCCCAGGAGGAACCCGTGTGCCTTCAGGAAAGAGGCAAATCCAAAAGCCTTGCGCAAGCTTTTCAGGTCCCTTACGCATAAAACTCTCGAACGCACTACGTCCTCTAGCGCGGTCAATGCTTAGCATATCCATGGCCCAAAGCGCCCAACCTAGGCCAGGGATAAGATTGAGGGATTTTTTGTACAGAAAACACGCTGGCGCCGACAAATGCGCGCCCAACCAAAACGGATCCCAAGCGGACTGGTGTTTAGCCAGCACAACCACCTGTTCACGTTCTGAAGGCATATTTTCCATGCCGATCATCCGGTAACGGATACCACAGACGAGCTCCAAAACGGACAGTGTGAGCTTAGCCCACGGACGGCAGAAGTACTCGTAGCGGCGCATTGTGCTCAAAAACGGCTTGCTGGCAAGCACCAACACCGCTAGCACAATAATTGAAAGCGCCAGATAGAGATAAAAAAGCAAAGCGCGCAACGTAGACATTCCTGTCGCCCATCCGTCGTAAATAGAAGAACGCAAGCCTAAACAGCTCAACGGGGCGCATCCCTGGGGAGCGCCCCGTCATCGCCTCTATCAGGCCAAACGGGCGATTTCTGCCACCTTGTTCATCGCGTGGTAGAGCGCCTTCAGCAATGCGTGGCGATTAGCACGCAACTTGGGATCGTCAGCATTGACCATCACCGAAGCAAAGAAGCTGTCGACTGCATCTTTAAGCCCTGCCACATCACGCAGAGTACTTTCATAGTCCCCCGCGGCAAAGTGTGCTTCAGCGCGCGGACTCACTGCGTCAAGCTGTGAGGCAAGCGCTTTCTCCGCTGGTTCCACAAGAAGCGACACATCGACCGATTCAGCAATCGGTTCTTCACACTTCTTGAGAATATTGACAATGCGCTTGTTCGCCGCGGTGAGCGCCTGCGCTTCGGGCAACTCCATATAAGCACGAACGGCAGCCAAGCGCTTCGTCACATCATCAAGGCGCGTTAACTCCAACGCGAGCACAGCATCCACCTCTAGGGTGCTGTAGCCCATATCGCGCAGCATGACACGCAAGCGGTCAGAGAAGAACTGCAGAAGCTCTGCTCGGTGATCTCCAATCCCCGCGACGCCCTGCTCTTCAGCCCAGGCGTCGTTAATGAGATCTTCAAGCGAAAGCGACAAGGTCTTTTCAATCAGCATACGCAACACGCCGAGTGCGTGACGGCGTAGCGCAAAGGGATCCTTTTCGCCCGTGGGCATCTGGCCGATACCAAACATGCCGATGAGCGTCTCCATCTTATCGGCAAGCGCCACCGCTAAGCTAACGGGGCTCGACGGAAGTTCATCCCCAGCATAACGCGGCTGGTAGTGCTCACGAATCGCAAGCGCCACTTCATCGGACTCACCATCGTGGCGAGCATAGTACTCACCCATGATGCCCTGCAGTTCAGGGAACTCGCCCACCATGAGTGTACGCAGGTCAGCCTTAGCTAAGAGCGCAGCGCGTTCGGCAGCTGAGACATCTGCACCGAGTCGCTTGGCAAAGCGTCCAGCCATGGCTTTCACACGGCGCATACGTTCAGCCTGAGAGCCGAGCTTATTGTGATAGACCACATGCCGCAGACCATCCACACGACTTTCAAGCGTCTGCTGGCGATCCTGGTCGTAGAAGAACTTCGCATCGGCCAAACGGGCGCGAACGACACGCGCATTACCTGAAGAAATTGCTGCGCCCCCATCCTTAGCTTCAAGTTGGGAAACGAGCAAGAAGCGGTTCATGAGGCGAGAATCGGGACCGCGCAACGCAAAGTACTTCTGATTGAGCTGCATGGTCAGAATCAAGCACTCTTCAGGCACTTCCAAGAACTCTGCGTCAAACTGGCTTTCGTAGACAACCGGCCACTCCGTCAGTGAGGTGACCTCTTCGAGGAGGTCCTCCGGCATGATGACGCTCGCGCCAAGCGCTGCGGCCCGCTCCGTAAGCGCAGTGCGAAGCGCTTCACGTCGCGCCTCAAAACTTGCCATCACACGCGCAGCGCGTAGCGTCTCTTCATATTGATCCGCCTCAGCAATCTCAACGGACTCATGCGTATGAAAACGATGCCCCATCGTGATACGCCCAGCGTCAAGCCCGAAAAGCTTAACGGGCACAATCTCAGCGCCAAGCAACGCCACGAGATGCTTGACAGGACGCACAAACGAAACCGTCGTTTCTCCGTCAGCGAGCTGGTAGGTCATCACTTTGGGAATGGGCAACGCCTTCACAGCCGATTCGAGTGCGCTCTGAAGTCCTTGTGCAAGCGCGATCCCAGGACGAACCCCTTCAAAGTAGAGAATCTCATTTTTTCCATCATGGATGCGCTTGAGTTTGCTCACATCGCAGGGAATGCCCAACGCGGCCATTTTCTTTTCAAGTGTAGGCGTGGCAGCGCCATTGGCATCGAGCCCAATGCGCACTGGCACGAGCTTCTGCTCAAAGGGAACGTCGGGGCTCACGGCGAGCACATCACTGATATGCACCGCAAGACGACGGGGCGACGCATACGGCGTAACCGCCGATACTGCCGTCGTAAAACCTTCGCTCTTCAGAGCACTGAAAATCCCATCAGCAAAGGCCTGCATGAGCTTATGAAGCGCCTTCGGCGGGAGTTCTTCGGTCTGCAATTCAACCAACAAATTCTGCATTTCTCTGTTTCTCCACGCTTGTCGCCATTAGTTCGCTTTCTTGAGCATCGGGAAGCCCAAACGCTCACGAGAATCGTAGTAGCTCTGAGCCACAGCACGGGAAATCGTACGAATACGCGCAATATACGCGGCACGTTCTGTCACGGAAATCGCCCCGTGGGCGTCAAGCAGATTGAAGGTATGCCCCGCCTTTAGCACCATTTCATAGGCTGGCAGAGCTAGATTGGCATCCATGAGGCGCTTGGCTTCGCTCTCGAAGTAATCGAACTGCTTGAGCAATTTATCGCAATCGCTGGCCTCAAAGTTGTAGACGCTTTGCTCAACTTCGTTTTGGTGGAACACGTCCCCGTAGGTGAGCACGCGCGTCTCGCCATCAGGATCCTTCCACGTCGTGTAGACCAAATCAAAGACGTTATCGCAATTTTGCAAATACATGGTGAGACGTTCAAGGCCGTACGTAATCTCACCCGTAATCGGCTTACACTCGAGACCGCCGACCTGTTGGAAGTACGTGAACTGCGTCACCTCCATGCCATTCATCCACACTTCCCAGCCGAGCCCCCAAGCGCCGAGCGTCGGATTCTCCCAGTTGTCTTCTACAAATCGAATGTCATTGACTTCCGTGTCGATACCGAGTGCACGCAAGCTACCGAGATAGAGATCAACAATATTCGTCGGCGCAGGCTTGAGCACCACCTGATACTGATGGTGCTGATGCAGGCGGTTGGGATTCTCGCCATAACGAGCGTCCTTGGGGCGTCGAGAAGGCTGAACATAAGCTGCACGCCATGGCTCTGGCCCAAGAGCTCTTAAAAAAGTGGCTGTGTGCGAGGTTCCTGCCCCCACCTCAAGATCGATAGGTTGCAGAAGTGCGCAACCCTGACGATTCCAATATTCCTGCAGACGCAGAATTACTTCCTGAAAGGTAATCATTCGTTGTTGCCGCCGATTGCTCGACGCCTATTTGTTGTTGATCAGACGGGACCGTTGTCCCCATGCTCCACAGGGAGAATCGCCCGTGTCGACTCTGCCCCATCCAATTGTCTAGGCACAATATCCCCAATAGGCGCGCCATCAGCAAAAATCGTTCACGGATGAGCTGCTGAGGCAATCCTTGCGGAGAAAAATGTCCCTAAAAAGATTGCCTATTTTAACACCCCCTGCCCTGATTCACTCAAGCGCGTTTGGCAAGAGAACTTCCGAAAACCTAAGAGAATCAGTGCAATGGCTGCACAAAGCACAATCAGGGGTAAGGTTCCTACACGCACAAAAGGCGTGGGCTGTCCCTCTGCGAGCGGAACCGACACCACAGCATAAAGCGCCCCGCGCTCATCAAAGACTTGTGACAGGGTGCCATCGGGACGGATAACCGCCGAAAGACCATTGTTCGACGCAGCAACAATGGGCCGCGCGACCTCCTTGGCTCGAAGACGACTCATTTGCAGGTGCTGAGCATTGACGGCTTCACCAAACCAACCAAGGTTCGCAGTAAGGGCCACCAATGTAGGCGCTCGCCCTGTGTGCCAATAGCCGCGTAACGTATCCGAAAAGAGATTCTCGTAGCAAATAAGCAGTCCGACCGCGGTTCCCTGAATGTCTAGCGTCGCTTGTTCGGGTGAGCCTGGTGTCAGATCAGCCATCGGAATACCAAGTAGATTGATAAACCAGCGTGCACCTGAAGGCACAAATTCTCCAAAGGGTACGAGGTGGCGCTTATCGACCTGCCCAAGTTCCCCTTGCTCATCGAGGACAAAGGTCGTGTTGTAAAACCGACCTTGCTCACGACGGAATGCATTGACAAAGGTAGGAACGCGCGTCTGAGCAAGCAGTTCCGCTAGCGCCGCGCGTGTGGCAAGAGACAGTCGATCCACTGGCTCATTAATGATACCCTCTGGCAGTAGCGCAAATAACGGTGGCGTTTTCGTGCGAATCAACCCTGCCGAACGCGCCTCAATGACCGCTTCGATACGGGTCTTAGGATCGACACGCATAAATGCATCGACAACAGGGAGCGATGGCTGCATCACCTCGACATACGTCTCGCCCACCATATGGCTCCACTCGTGTTTGTCAGCGAGCGTACCACCGCCCCAGAGAAGTGCTGCAAGCAAGAGCGCGAAGAGCTTCTCACGCGCTCTACCAAGCATAAGCACCAAAAGCGCCGCCGAGAAAAGCACAAGGGCAAGTAGTACCGCAAACTCGCCCCCAATTGGCGCCCAGCCCCCAAGCGGCATATTGACAGCTAAATACGCGGGATTAAGCCAATCAAAATTGAGGATCGCACGCCCCCTCAGCCACTCCATCAAGGTGAAAAGAAACGCCCAAAGTAGCCCATATTCGCAGAGGCTACGCTGAGCGCGCACTCCCAAAAGGAGCGCCGTCATCACGGGCGAGAGTGAAAGTAGTAGCGCCAGCAACACTACGCCCGCTTGAGCCACTAACCACGGCAAGTGCCCATGCTCAGTCATGGAGTTTGCTGTCCACTGAAGTCCGAGCGTAAACCACCCCAGTCCAAAAGCCAACGAAAGGCAGACCATTTGAGTGCGTAACGGGGCGCGTTCAAGCAGTAGTAGCCAACTCATCAATCCGAGTAGCGCAAACGCCCACTCATTGGCTGGCGCAAATCCCCGCTGCAGTAGCATGCCAGAGATAAACGCCCCAACCAAGGTGGCCACGCCGCTGAATCGTGAACCCCAACTTTTATGCGCCAATGCGCCCGTCATGGCTAGCTCTCGCCTCAATCACGGGGGGCGCTCGATTGACCGGTAGCGCCCTCGGCAGGAATCGGCTCCACCGAGAGTAGACGAACCTGACGATCGTCACCGCTGAGCACGCGGAATCGGAATCCGCTTTCCTCGATCATCTCACCCTTACGTGGCACATGCTCAAAGCGGTCGGTAATTAACCCCCCAATCGTCTCCAAGCGCTCATCCTCAAGGCGCGAGCCAAAGTACTCGTTAAACTGCTCAAGCTCGGTCCACGCACGCACGCGCCAGCGTCCAGGGCCGTCAGGCTGAATATTCAGGCTGGTGTCATCGTGATCAAACTCATCACTGATATCCCCCACGATCTGTTCGAGGACGTCTTCAATGGTAATGAGCCCAGAGATGCTGCCGAACTCATCAATGACAAGCGCCATGTGGCTACGCGTAGTCTTAAAGTCACGCAGTAACACATTAATGGGCTGGGTTTCGGGGATAAAGCGCGCGGGGCGAATCATCGCGCGCACATCGGCATCAGGGTGTAGTAGTAGCTGAAGTAGATCCTTAGCGTGGAGAACGCCCACCACATTGTCAAGATCACCGTCAATGGCAGGAAAGCGTGAATGTCCCGATCGAATCAACTCTTCGAGCCACGTTTTTTGCGGCATCGACAAGTCCACCGCATCCACTTGTGCACGCGGAATCATCAGATCTGCCGCCCGCAAATCCGCCACCTCTAGTGCGCCCTCCATCATAGAGAGCGTATCATCGTCGAAAACATCGCGCCGCCGCGCCTCTTTGAGCATTTCAAGCACAGTCGTGCGGTCGCTAACATCCTCTACGTGAAAAAGTGCTGAGAGGCGATCGAAAAAAGTCCTATTTTTTCCCTGACTTGGGGGTTCACTAGCGTTGGACATACCTTCCTGGGGTGACTCACGGATGAAGTGTGCTCCGCGCATGCGCACTAGGCGCCCATTTGCTGAGCCAAGTTTTTCTAGTATACAAAAGAAAACCGTGCTAGCAATGGCGCACCGTCAATCATGCACAATGCCAATCTTGTCACTGTAAGGGTCGGGGAACTTAAGCGAGAGCATCACTTGCGTTTCCTTGGCCTCCATCACCTCGGCTTCCTCCTCATTGAGGTGGTCATAGCCGTGGGCATGCAATGTTCCATGCACAAGCATATGAGCAAGGTGCTCTTTGAAAGTTTTCCCCTGCTCCTCGGCCTCACGACGCACTACTGGCACACAAATCACAATGTCAGCACTCACCTCGGGCTCTGTCGTGTAGTTGAAGGTGAGCACATTGGTCGCATATTGCTTGTGACGATACGCGCTGTTGAGCTCCAACCCCTCATCCACATCCACAAAGCGCACCGTCATCTCGGTGTTGCGCTCACATGCGCGACGCATCCACCGCTCAAGCGTTTCTTTGCGCGGGACGTCTGAGAAAGCGGAACGATTTTGTGTGTGCAGCACTAACTCAGGCTGCTCATTCTTGATGACTTTCTTCATGCTTGTCCTTGCCACTGGGCGTTTTTTTCTCCGAGGGGCCTTTTTGCTCATCAGCCTCGTACGCTTCAACAATACGCGCCACAAGCGGGTGGCGCACCACATCAGAGGCCGTAAAGCGCGTAATTGAAATACCACGGACGCCGTTCAAAATTCTCGCCGCTTGCTTAAGACCCGAAGGAACGCCTTTGGGTAAGTCAATTTGCGTGATATCGCCCGTGATCACAGCTTTCGACCCAAAGCCAATACGCGTCAAGAACATCTTCATCTGTTCTGGCGTGGTGTTCTGAGCTTCATCGAGAATAATGAAAGCGTTATTGAGGGTACGCCCACGCATATAGGCAAGGGGCGCCACTTCAATGAGCTGCCGCTCCATAAGGCGCTGGCTTTTTTCAAAGCCCATCAGATCAAAAAGCGCATCATAGAGCGGGCGCAAATAAGGATCGACCTTCTGCGTCAAATCCCCTGGCAAAAAGCCGAGCCGTTCACCCGCCTCCACGGCGGGACGCGTCAGCACGATACGCTCGACACTTCCGCGCTCAAAAGCATCGACAGCACACGCAACCGCCAAATAGGTCTTACCGGTCCCAGCGGGGCCAATCCCAAAGCTAATATCGTGCGCAAGAATCGCATTGAGGTAGAGCCGCTGATTGGTCGTACGCCCCTGCAAGTCACGGCGGCGCGTTTTCAGATCAATCTCTCCCTGACCATCGTCCATATCAGAAATGGCACGCTTTTGCCCTTGATCGCGACCGACAAAAAGCCACTGTACATCTTGGACGTCTAGCGAACGACCCGTCTTTTCCACCTGACGCAAAAGCCGATCGAGCAGACGCCCTCCCTCTTGAAGCGCCGACTCTTCACCTGACAACGTAAAGACGCTACCGCGGCGGCGAATCTGTATGCCCAAGTTCGAGGCCAATTCACGAATATTTTGATCGGTTGGCCCACACAGTGCTGCAAGCGCCGTGTTGCTTGTCTCAAGCGAGATCGTCAGCGTACCGTCTTCCCTCTTTCTTTGCATTAACTCTTCTCCCATCACAGGCGCTGTAGCTCAGAAATTCAAACCGCTTACGCTACCAGTTCGCCGCCAAGCGAATGAGGATAAACCTCGGTGATGCGTACCAGCGCCATGCTGTCTTTGAGCGAGGCATCCCCTTTGAAGTTCACAATACGATTATTATCGGTTCGTGCCATCAAATAGCCCTCACCGCGACGAGCAGGCCCTAACACAAGAACGCGTTGCACAGTCCCTAGCATAGACGTACTAATTTTCGTAGCGTTGGCATCAATCGCCGCTTGCAGGCGTTGTAGTCGCGCAAGCTTCACATCGTAAGGTGTATCGTCTGGCATACGCGCGGCTGGGGTACCTGGCCTGGGGCTAAAGACAAAGGAGAAACTCGCATCAAAGCCAATCTCTTCAATGAGCTTCATGGTCTGCTCAAAGTCCTCCTCGGTTTCCCCTGGAAAGCCCACAATAAAGTCCGTAGCTATCGCGATATCAGGACGCACCGCACGCAGACGCCGAATGATGGACTTATATTCGAGCACACTGTAGCCACGCTTCATGGCCGCAAGCACACGATCCGAGCCTGCCTGCACGGGCAGATGCACATGGTTGACCAATTTCGGTAAACGGGCATAGGCATCGATCAGGCGCTGCGAAAACTCCCTCGGATGATTTGTCGTATAACGGATACGTTCAATCCCATCGATCTCCGAGACATACTCAAGGAGCAGAGCAAAGTCAACGGGCTGCCCATCGGGGCCCATGCCGCGATAGGCATTGACATTCTGTCCGAGTAGTGTTACTTCTTTGACGCCTTGGTCTGCAAGCTGCGCAACCTCAAGCAACACATCGACCAACGGGCGAGAGATCTCTTCACCTCGGGTATATGGCACGACGCAGTATGAGCAGTACTTGGAGCAGCCTTCCATAATCGAGACAAAAGCAGCTGCGCCATCAGCCTTAGGAGCTGGAAGATGATCAAACTTCTCAATCTCAGGGAAACTCACATCCACCTGCGGACGATTGGTCTGACGGCGACGTTCAAGCATCTCTGGGAGGCGATGCAGGGTCTGCGGCCCAAACACCACATCTACATACGGCGCACGCTTAACTACGTTCTCACCCTCTTGGCTCGCAACACACCCTCCGACCGCAATCATGAGATCAGGGTGAAGCGCCTTCATCTCACGAATACGCCCCAAATCTGAGAACGTCTTTTCCTGAGACTTCTCACGGATGGAACATGTGTTCATCACGACAAGATTGGCTTCGGAAAGATCTTCCGTGCGCTCATAGCCTTCACGAGCGAGCAGGTCGACAATGCGCGAAGAGTCGTAGTCGTTCATTTGGCAGCCAAAGCTGCGGAGGTAGAGTTTCTTGCTTGTCACGGTGGTGTCGAAAAAGAGAGGGTTCTGTCAAAGGGCGCCTGCCAGGCGTCAGTAAAACGGACCAAGATGATGCCCGTCTCAGATGGCGATCAGTATAACAAAGCAAGCTTATCGGTCCGCGTGCGGAAAAACGCCTTTTCGATAGGGCAGCGTCAGAGAACCAACACAAAGAGAAAACCCCGCACCACGAATCGTGGAACGGGGTGGAATTCTGTGGTGGCGCATCACGGATTCGAACCGCGGACACAAGGATTATGATTCCTCTGCTCTAACCGACTGAGCTAATGCGCCACTGAGGAGAAGCATTATGCCCAACAATAGGCTTCTCGTCAAGAGGGATGATAAATTTTGTTACATTTAGCTAATTTACTTCATTCACTCGGTCGGGCGGGAAATCGCCGGCGTCATCCCCCAGAAATGATGAGTCGGGCCATGGCCATGCCCCACCTCCAACGCATCCGAGTACTTCAGCGCATTGGTCAGATAAGCCTTAGCCATACGACTTGCTTCGATCACATCGTACCGTGGCAGCAGTGCTGCGAGCGCGGAGCTGAGTGTGCACCCCGTTCCATGGTCATTCTTGGTTTCAATGCGTTCCGCTTCAAGACGCACGGTCACATAACCATTAAAGAGCATGTCTGGGGAGTCAGAGCCGCCAAGGTGGCCACCTTTAAGGTAGACCCATGCATCGCGCTTTTTCATGAGTTTCCAGAGGTCTGCAGCCATCGCGGGAAACTCGTCTTCGCTAACCGAGCGGGGGCTCTCGCCTAGTAGCGCGAGCGCCTCGGGGAGATTAGGCGTCATCATGGTGGCTAGCGGCAGTAGCCGAGTGCGTAACGCACTCACCGCCTCCTCAGCCAAGAGTCGATCGCCGCTCTTGGCAACCATCACAGGGTCGAGCACGACAACTTTAGGCCGATAGTGCTCGAGCGTCTCTGCCACGACATCAATGAGTGCGGCGTTATCGAGCATGCCAATTTTGACAGCATCAATGGCCACATCCTCAAAGAGCACTTCCAGCTGTTCTTTCACAAAAGAGGGGGGAATTGGAAAAATTCCCTTCACGCCCGTAGTATTCTGCGCCGTCAAGGCTGTCACAACGCCACAAGCATAGGCGCCACAAGCGCTCATCGCTTTGACGTCCGCAAGCACGCCAGCGCCCCCTGAAGGATCGACGCCAGCAATGCTTATGACATTGACAATACGTTCTTTTGTGCCTTGTTCCATAACCCCTCCAAAACATCCATCATGCGCTCAGTGGCTCCAGCGTACTCCGTAGCAAACGCGAGCGCCGCCTCTGAAGCCTTCACCCGCTCCAGTGGCTCGTTGAGCCAGTGTTCAAACGCATCAAGCGCAGCTTCAGGCGTCTCAACTTGTAGCATGGCTCCAGCCCGACGACCATCGCGGACGATTTTGTCAAAGTTATAGGTACTCGGGCCAACGACAACGGGACTACCTGCGAGTGCGGGTTCAATGACATTTTGGCATCCAAAGGGCTCGAAAGATCCCCCCATCGCCACCATATCTGAGAGCGCACAGTAAAAGCTCATCTCACCCATGCTATCACCAAGAAGCACGTCGCAGTCCGTGGGTATATCCGTCACATCTCGAATCTGAGAGCGGCGCATCACCTTAAGTCCCGCATCCATCAACAAACTGGCAACGGTATCAAAACGCTCAGGATGGCGCGGCACCACCACCGTGAGCACACGGCCACGCAAAGCGACTCTCGACTTCAGCGCTTGAGCAAAGCGCACCTCTTCACCTGCACGCGTACTCGCGATAAGCGCAACGGGACGACTGAGACGGCTCTTCCAATCACGCGCAGCAGCCACTTGTGAGAGATTTGGGCGAATGTCGAATTTGACACTACCGCAGACCAGCACATTCCGAGCGCCTAGACTCTCAAAACGCTCTTTATCTTCCTCGCTTTGCGCGAGCACCGCAGCAAAGCTCTCGAACGCTGGTTTCATAAGATCGATAACGCGCGCAGCTTTCTCTCGGCTCTTCTCACTCTCACGGGCATTGGCGAGCACCATGGGAATTCCCGCAGCATTGGCCTCACTCATGAGGTTAGGCCACACCTCCGTTTCCATAATGATCCCAAGCGTCGGTTTAGTTTGGCGGAAAAACTTACGCACGGCGTACGGCGCATCGTAGGGCAAATAAGATTGAACAATACGCTCGGGCGCCATCGCCACAAGATCCCGCCCCGCCGAGCGCCCAGTAGGCGTCATGTGTGTCAGCAACACATCGCACTCAGGCCAGCGTTCAAGAATTGCAGCCAACAGCGGCTTAGCCGCATTGGTTTCCCCGACACTAACCGCATGAATCCACACACGAGGGCGATTGGTCTTAAGCGGGAATGACGACCACGCAAAGCGCTCATCCCAAAATTGACGGTATTCTGGCTGGCGACGCGAGCGCCACATCAGATAGAGGCTTGCCAGTGGCAGGGCAATCACACTGATCGCCCGATACATCTTGGGTGTTATTTTCACCTGGATTCTCCGAGAACCTTGTCAAAGGCGGCATGCACCTGCTCGACCGATGGAATCGTGCCAACGCCACCGAGCGACGTCACGGGTCCATCCCCATAGAGTTTGAGTGTCTCCGTGGGCGTGGAGACAAAAATGCCGACACTTGGCCGACCTAAGGCCGCACCTAGATGCGTGAGTCCCGTATCGACTCCGATCACGCCGCGCATCTCCGCTAGGGTGGCTGCCGTGGCCGCTAGTCCGCGCCGAGGCACAACCACGGCATCCGCAATACGCGCCGCGAGCCGTTCAACACGCTCGCGCTCGATTTCATTTCCCCAAAAGAGTGCACAACGCAACCCTACTGCCCTGAGCCTCATGCCTAGTGCCACCCAATGCTCTTCAGGCCAGAGTTTCTCATCACGACTCGTATTGACGGCAAGGCCCACAAAATCGCCCGAGAGCGGCTCAGCAAGCGTGCGTTGAGGAGAGAGCGCAAAAACGGGCAACGCTGGGTCAATCGTATAGTTGAGTGCTGCCGCTGCTGCCAAACGGTAACGGCGAACAGCGCCAAGCGACTCTGCAAAATCGAGTCGGCGATCGTAAAACAGCCCCGCGAGTGGTTCGCGTAGCGTTGAAAACGTATAGCCTGCAACGGTTGCCCCGCTCCAACGACAAAGCAGTGCAGAGCGCACTAGTCCCTGCAGATCCAATACAAGATCATAGTGTTCCGCTTGCATCGCGCGCTTGAGAGCCGCCACTTCTTGGCGCACCCCCTGTGAGAAAGGGTGCTTACGCCAACGGCGAAAAGCGCTGACCTGAACCCGTCTGACATTTGCTGCCAATGTGGGAATCTCTTGGAAACTCTCTTCAGCAGCCCAGTGCAACTCAATGTCAGCACGCGCACAGCAAATGTCATGCGCTACAGGCAACGCGTGGATGATATCTCCCATAGAGGAAGTTTTCACGAGCAGAACTTTCATGGAGCAAGTGTGTGTATGGAATCATTGGAAAGCGCGAGATTGACGCCATTGTAGCGGCAGAATATTCTCAGCGCTTTGATCGAGGAGCGCACCGAGCACTGGGTCAGAGCGCGCAGGGGAGTTGGCACTCAAGCTCCTCAGTGTGACAGCTTTGGCGCTGAGGACTGCGTCTGTTGCCGCAGTCCCGCGCTCAGCTTTCTCAGTCAATGCTTGCCTTGACTTCTGCTAGAGAAGACTCGACGCTCTCACCGCGTTCAACACGTGAACTGAGACGCTTGCCTAACTCAACACCGGGCTGGTCAAACGGGTTGATATCGTAGAGCGTACCAAGCATCGTAACCTTATGTTCATACATTGCCATCAGGCTACCCAAACGGCGCGGTGTTACCGCATCAAGCGCAACCACATTGACCGCATTGAAGTATGGCAGACGACTACTGCGAGCAATCAGCGCCTCCGTCTGTGCACGAGCATTGGCCTGCAACACACGATAGAGTTCGGCATAACGGTGCCCAGGCATCTCCGACCAAAGAATATCAATCGAGGTGTTACCCGTACCCTCACGAAGCCACTGGAAAAAGCTGTGCTGGCCCTCATTGGCGTTGTAACCCCACACTAGTTGTCCCGTCAGCTCTTCAATCAGCTTACCCTCTTTGTCATGAATCTTTCCAAGAGACTCCATCTCAAGCTGCTGTAACCAAGGCGCCATAATGCGCAGACGCTCATCGTAAGAGAGGAAACAGAACGACGGCACTTCAAGCGAGCGACGGTTATAAAACGAGAACATCGCGAGTTGAGCGGGGAGGTTCTTCTCAAAAGGCGCTGTCGCGGTATGTCGGTCCATTTCTGCGGCGCCACTTAAGAACTCCTTGAAGACTTCTTCGCCTAGTGCAATAGCAATCGGTAGCCCCACACTTCCCCATACCGAGAATCGGCCACCAACCCAGTCCCAAAGTGCAAACACATTCTCTCGCGGTAGCAACATCTGGTTAGCAGCTTCGGGATTCGCTGTTGCAAGCACCATATGCGCATGTCGATCACGTCCCACGATGCCGTTATCGAGTAGCCACTGATCCACAGCTGCCGCATTCACCAACGTTTCACGCGTTTTAAAGCTCTTAGACGAAACAACGACCAGCGTTGTCTTCGCTTTGCACTTAGCCAGTACGCGCTCCATGAGGATGCCATCAACGCTCGAGAGAAAATGCACCCGTATCTGTTGCTCAGGGCCACGTAGCGCATGGTAGACCGCATGTGGCCCCATCTCAGAGCCGCCAATACCGATGTTGATCACATCGGTGATAACGTCTCCACGGCAACCGCGCCACTCTCCATTACGCACGCGGCGTGCAAACTCAAGCATCCGCATGCGCTCAGCAAGCACCTCCTTAAACACCGGAAGGCGCGAGGTGTTCGCACGCAACAGCGTATGCAGCGCAGCGCGCTTTTCGCTAACGTTGACGACTTCGCCTTTGGTCATGCGCAAAAACGCCTTATGCACCCCCTTGGCCTCATAGAGCGCCTTTAACTCCATGTATTCGTCGTTGGTGAGGCGCTGGCGTGAAACATCCAAACGGATGCCACAGGCTGTCACTTCACAGAGGCTGCGATCGCGCGTTTCTCCCAAAAGGGGACGTGTGTATACCTTGTCGCTCATTTTGCGGCTCCTTAGCTCACTTTGTGCTCAGTGCGGCATACTGAGGTCGGGTTCAATGGCCGAAACTGCCGACATGAATGTTGTTCGAATGCGCTCCAATGCCTCAGGCGTATCGCCCTCAAAACGCAAGACGAGCACAGGCGTGGTATTGGAAGCGCGCACAAGGGCAAAGCCATCCTCCCACTCAGCACGAACGCCGTCGATCGTGATGATATCGGTGGCATCAGAGAAGTGCAGGTGTTGCTGCAGCTTAGCGATAATGGCCTTATTGCTGCCCTCCTTGACGGGAATCTGCAACTCTGGTGTATTAAACGCGGTGGGCAGAGCCTCGAGCACGGCAGTTGGGTTGGCGTGGCGCGAGAGGATTTCGAGCATACGGACACCCGCATAAACACCATCATCAAAGCCAGGCCAACGGCCATCGTTGAAAAAGAGGTGCCCCGACATTTCACCCGCAAAGAGCGCCCCGGTCTCGCGTAGCTTTGCCTTCACAAGTGAGTGCCCTGTACAGCTGATCACTGGCACACCGCCGTGTTCCTTCACCCAAGGAATAATGCGTCGCGTGCACTTGACGTCGTAGACGATCTGCGCGCCAGGGTGCTTTTGCAGAATATCCGCGGCAAAAAGCATCATCTGACGATCAGGGAAAATCACATTCCCTTGACGCGTCACAACACCCAAGCGATCACCGTCCCCGTCAAAGGCAAGCCCCACCTCAGCATCACTGGTCATCAGCGCCGCTTTGAGGTCAGCGAGGTTCTCGAGTTTTGAGGGATCTGGGTGGTGATTGGGGAAGTGACCATCAATATCCGTATAGAGTTCCAGCACCTCACAGCCAAGCGCCTTCAGTAAGCGCACGGCTGTGGGGCCTGCAACACCATTACCGGCATCCACAGCCACCTTCATTGGACGAGATAGCGAAACATCCGCCGTAATCTTTTCTAGGTAGGGCGTGAGTGCGTCCACCTCTTCAATCCGACCGGGCTTGTCTGCCAGCATCCAAGCCTCTGCATTAACCCGAGCGCCGATCTCTTGAATCTGCTCGCCAAAGAGCGTAATGCCCCCGAGCATCATCTTAAGGCCGTTGTAGTCAGGGGGATTATGGGAACCAGTCACCGCAACGCCACTGCCGTTGCCAAAGTGCTTGGTGGCGAAATAGAGCACGGGCGTCGGTACCATTCCAATATCCAGTACGTCCACGCCTGCCGAGGCAATTCCCTGCATCAAAGCCGTGGAAAGCGCAGGGCCAGAGAGTCGACCGTCACGACCAACGCAGACCGACTTTACCTGCTTATCACGAGCCATGGTGCCCAAAACGCGACCAATATCCCGCACGACTTCTTCGGTGAGCGTTTTTCCAACAATCCCACGAATGTCATAAGCCTTGAAAATGGACAAGTCCGCCGTCATAGTGTTTGTGATCCTTTTGCGAAAAATCTCCGACGTCTACCGTCGGGCGAAAGATGTGCTTATTTTAGCCAAATTCCGTTCTGCGCCTGTAGCACGGATGCGCCGAATGATACGGCGCAACGTATTTGACGGCGTCTAATTCCAAGGAGAAAGTGCTGTTTTTCGTATCAAGCCCTCTATATAATGAGCGCACTGATTTGCGTGGTAAGCGCTCACATGGGTGCTTTTCTGCGCATCGCGAAGGCCCCTAGGGCCGCGCACTGATCTCGGCGAGGCTTTCGCACACTGAGAAGCCTCCCTGCAACGCAGACGCTCCCGTCACTCGCCTTGATCCATGAATAAGGTTTTCACATGAACGCTCACGCTTTTCAAAACGCCCGTGTCCTCGTGGTTGGCGACGCAATGCTCGACCGCTATTGGTTCGGTGACGCAAACCGCATTTCCCCCGAAGCTCCTGTGCCCGTCGTTAAGGTGACGCGCTGCGAAGAGCGTCTCGGGGGCGCAGCCAATGTGGCCCTCAACATCGCTAGCATCGGCGGAAAGCCCTCGTTGCTCTGCGTAGTCGGTGACGACGAGGCAGGACACAAACTCGAAATGCGCGCATCAAGCGCTGGCATCAAACCAGTATTTCAGTTTGACCGAGGGCTTACCACCACGGTGAAGCTTCGCATCGTGGCGCGACAGCAGCAGATGGTGCGTTGCGACTTCGAAGACATGCCACACCAAGAAGTGCTTGCACAGCACTTGAATGTCTTTGACCAAGAGCTCCCCTCTCACGCTGCCTTGTTGCTTTCTGACTATGGCAAGGGAGGTCTCTCCCATATCACACACATGATCGGCGCGGCACGCGACGCGGGGATTCCTATTTTGGTCGATCCCAAGGGGGCTGACTATGAACGCTACAAAGGAGCCACCATCATCACCCCGAACCGCGCTGAGCTACAAGAAGTCGTCGGCCGCTGGAGCGGAGAACGCGATTTGATGGAACGGGCACAGAATCTTCGCACACACCTCGGGCTTAAATACCTCCTACTGACTCGTAGTGAAGAGGGTATGACGCTCTATAGTGAAGCGGGTTCTCTGAGCGTTCCGACACAAGCCCGTGAAGTCTACGATGTCTCGGGCGCTGGCGATACGGTTATTGCCGTACTTGGCACGATGCTTGCCATGGGGGCCGACATTGAGGAAGCGGTTCGCACGTCTAACCGCGCCGCGGGCATTGTCGTTGGAAAACTGGGAACCGCAAGCGTGAGCTATGAAGAGCTCTTTAGTAAGGTGAATTGTCCTTGCGCAGATAAATGATTTTTCTGGAGTTTTTGCCATGAGTATTCTTGTTACTGGCGCAGCTGGCTTCATCGGTTGCAACAATGTGCTCGCGCTCAATGCGCGCGGCATTACCGACGTCATCGCCGTTGACCATCTCGGCAAGAGCGAGAAATTCCTCAATCTCGCCCAGTGCACGATTTCCGACTATTTCGACAAAGTCGATTTCATCGAACGTGTCCGCCGTGGGACGGCGCCAAAGCCCGATGCCATTTTCCATCAGGGCGCCTGCTCCGACACCATGGAGCAAAACGGTGTCTATATGATGGAGAACAATTACCGCTACACGCTTGAGCTTTATCGCTGGGCACAATCGCTCCGTATCCCATTTATTTATGCCTCGAGCGCTGCCACGTACGGCCCAAGAACAGAATTCATCGAAGACGTCCGCTACGAACAGCCGCTCAATGTCTATGGCTACTCCAAGTACCTTTTCGACCAAGTTCTTCGTCGTGAGCTCTCCTCACTCAAGGCGCCGGTCATCGGCATGCGCTACTTCAACGTCTACGGTCCCCATGAGCAGCATAAGGGGCGCATGGCGAGTGTTGCGTACCATCAGTACTTCCAGTACCGCCGTGAGCGGAAAGTCAAACTCTTCGAGGGTTGCCTGGGCTACGGCAACGGAGAACAGTCCCGCGACTTTGTCTACATCGACGATGTCACAGCCGTCCTGATGCACTTCTTGGATAAGCCTGTTTCGGGCATCTATAACTGCGGCACGGGGCGTGCTCAACCCTTTAATGATGTGTCACTCTCCGTCATCAACGCCTTGCGTCGTGCAGAAGGCTTGTCTGCACTTAGCCTTGAAGAGGCGGTCTCGAGTGGTGAACTCGAATACATCGCCTTCCCTGAGGCTCTCAAAGGTAAGTACCAAGCCTTTACCGAAGCAAACCTCACCAACTTGCGTGCCGCAGGCTGCGATGTTGCCTTCCGTAGCGTTGAAGAAGGTACGACGGCGTACATGCAGTACCTGCTCAAAGCGCATCCCAATGTGGAATAAGTCATGAAAAAGCGCGCCGCCTTTCTCGACCGAGACGGCGTGATCAACATCGATCACGCCTACGTGCACACCATCGATAAATTCGACTGGATTGATGGCGTACTTCAAGCTGCCGCCACGCTCTACCAAGACGGCTGGCTACTCGTGATCGTCACCAACCAGTCTGGTATTGGTCGAGGCTACTACACTGAGGCGGATTTTCAGACCCTCAACGACTGGATGAGCCAGCAGTTTGCACAACATGGCGCGCCGCTTGCAGGTCTTTATTTTTGCCCGCATCATCCCGAAAAGGCTCTGCCGGCCTATCGAGAAAATTGCGATTGTCGCAAGCCAGCGCCTGGCATGTTGCTGACGGCAGCACGTGAGCTCAATTTAGATCTCTCGGCATCCATCATCTTTGGTGACAAACGCAGTGACATGCAGGCAGGGCTACGCGCAGGATGCGCAGAACGAGTACTACTCGGTACCGATGCGCTGGTTTGCCCAAGTCCTGTTGAAGAGGCCACGGCGTGCTTTACAGGGCTCGCTGAAGCGGTCTGCTCGAGCTGGTATAAAAAACTTTTGGAGCGTCTATGAGCACAAAACTGCCGGCTCCCGGCTTTGAACACAAAATTTGCACCCTAGAAACGCTTGCCGAACGCGCCCAGGCGCTCCCCAAACCTCGTGTTTTTACCAATGGGGTCTTTGATATCTTGCACCGCGGGCATGTGACCTACCTTGCCCAAGCGCGTGCACTTGGCGCAAGCCTCATTGTTGCCGTCAACAGTGACGCCTCCGTTCGCATGTTAGGCAAAGGCGACGACCGGCCCATCAACACCGAAGCGGATCGTGCGGCCGTTCTAGCCGCGCTTGAAAGCGTCGATCTCGTTGTAGTGTTCCCAGATAAAGTTCCACTCAACGCGGTCGCGCTTGCCAAGCCGGAGCTCTATGTCAAGGGGGGAGACTATCAGATAGAGGATCTGCCTGAAGCAAAACTCGTGGCCACATGGGGTGGGCGCACCATCACCGTCGCCTTCGAACACGAAAAAAGCACGACGAAATTGTTGCAAAAAATCCGCCACACACAATAACAAAATCCCCAGTGCTCGCTCAATCTGGCAGGCCACTGGGGATTTTTTGTATGAACGTGCTGAGCAGACTAGCGCAGAGCAGTGATCAGCTCAGTGGTAAGGGCTACTTAGTGAATCACAAAGCCGCGCTTGCGGGCAAAGTTCACCGTCGCATCCAAGAAGCCCTGCTTACTACCGCAGTCAAAGCGCTTACCCTCAAAGCGATGAGCAAAGGTGGGGACCGTCTCAAGCGAGGCAGAAATGCCATCGGTGAGCTGAATTTCTCCACCAATACCAGGCACCGTTGCAGCCAAGTAATCAAAGATTTCAGGCTCGAACACGTAGCGGCCGATCACAGCCAAACGCGATGGCGCAGCCGAAGGTTCAGGTTTTTCAACAATGCCGCGCAATGCAGAGGTGCTCTGCTTATCGTCATCGACACTCACAATACCGTAGCTCTTGGTTTCTTCTGGCGCCACATCGAGCACGGCAACGACAGAACCGCCCCCCTGCTCTTGACGCGTCTTAATGAGCTGACCGATACAAGGCGTTTCGCTGTCGACCAAATCGTCCGCGAGGATGACGCCAAAGGGCTCGTTACCAACAACGGGCTTTGCACACAGCACAGCATGACCCAAGCCAAGCGCCTTGGGCTGGCGAATATAGATGCAATTAATGCCAGAGGGCACAATGCTCTGCACGAGGTCTAGTAGCTCTTTCTTACCCTTGCTCTCGAGTTCACGTTCAAGTTCAGGGTAATTATCAAAGTGATCCTCGATGGCACGCTTTGTGCGACCCGTGACGAAAATCATTTCAGTCACGCCGGCCTTGACGGCCTCATCAACCGCATATTGAATGAGCGGCTTGTCGATGATGGGCAGCATTTCCTTAGGCATTGCCTTCGTCGCAGGCAAAAAACGCGTGCCAAGACCATTGACAGGGAAAACGACCTTTTTAACGGGTTTCATAAGAATCTCGCAGTGCCCGTAGACAATTTCTTACGGAGTTACACTGCCTCCTCTCGCTTAAGTTCAGTTGAAGAACGCAGACGGCTCGATGCTCCCCCAATTGAAGAGACTCGGTACGTCTAGCGGCAAGAAGACAGACTGTGTCTTCATAAAAAGAAACCAACCTGAGCAGGCGCAAAACGCTCCCAAACAATCAAACTGGTATCCCCGCACAGAGGACAGTGGAGCGCAGGCGGCTACAATAAGGCAGGTGGCTGTATTTTGCCACACTCCTAGGTCTTCAGTTCAGAAGTCTTCAGGTAAAACATCCACTTCAAATCATATCTGTGAGTCATGTCAACCTCTCAACAAGAACGCCCTTTCTACGTTATTGGGGATCTTCAAGGCTGCTTGGAAAGTCTCGATCAACTGCTTGAGCGCTTACCAACGGAGGGAGACCTTATCTTCGTAGGCGACCTCATTAACCGTGGTCCCGATTCGCTTGGTACATTACGGCGAGTCATTAGTCTTGGCCCTCGAGCAGAGGTTGTCCTCGGCAACCATGACCTGCATTTACTCGCCTGTGCTGCGGGCGTTGGCAAGGTGCACAAGAAGGACACGATTCAGCCGATTCTTGACGCGCCCGACGCCGAAGCGCTACTAGACTGGCTTCGGACGCGACCACTCATGCTTGAGCGTGGAGGCATTGTCATCGTTCACGCAGGCATTCACCCCAAGTGGACACTCGAAGCCGCGAGAGCGCATGCTCGAGAGGCAGAACAAATGCTTGCCAGCAAAAAGTGGCGCAAGAAACTCGCCAAAATGTATGGCGGACTCGATTGGTCGGAAAAGCTTGAAGGACCACTCAGAATTCAAGCGATTCTCAACGCCTTTACGCGGATGCGCTTTGTGCATCGAGACACGGGAGCACTGAACTTTGAATTCAAGGAAGGGCTTGACTCTGTCAGCGAGGAATGGATCCCGTGGTTCAAGTACAAGAATCGCCTAAACGCCGATGTTCCCATCTGCTTTGGACACTGGTCAATGCTCGGGCTGATTAACGAGCCCAATCTCATTGCCACAGATACGGGGTGCCTCTGGGGGGGCTCCCTCACCGCTGTACGCTTTCCCGATCGCGAGGTCACAAGCATTGCTTGTCCCTGTTGGGCAGATCCCTTCGCTTTCAAGAAAAAGAACGGCTGAGCCGAGAAGCGCCATTCGTCGCCCCCCCTTTTGTTCGACCTCTAACAACGTAGCGCGCTACGCGTTGGGACGCTCTTGAGAGAGTGAGTCCGAGAGCTGGCGCGCACGAGTCGCCGTCGCGTCCTCCATGCCTAAGGCATTAGCGATACTGGCAGACACTTCCGCGCAAAGCATTCGCCTATCCTTCCCCTCTGAGTCAATGGGCGGAAGAATGCTCGCCTCAACCCCAATACCCCGGGTCGAGACGATTCGGCGAATGATGGTAAACATGGGGGTCTCCCCCGCATACGAGGTCAAATCGGTCGTCTCCCCATTGAGCGTGTAACGCAACGCAATTGGCAACACCTGTGCTCCGACCTCTGGAGCGGCAACAAAAAGATTGGAATAGAAGGGCAGTAGCGACAAACCACCGCCCGTACGCCCCTCGGGGAAGAAAAGCACATGCTCTCCCGACTGTAGCGCTTTGCCCATATCTGAAGCGATTTCGAGCACCGCGCGCTTTCGCGAGCGGTCAATAAAGAGCGTATTGACACCACGACTAATCCAGCCAAAGAGTGGCCAAGAAGCAATTTCTTTTTTTGCAACAAAGCGGCAGGGCAAAATAGCATCGAGCACAAAAATGTCGACAAAGCTGATGTGATTTGCACACACCACATAACCTTTGCCACGAGTCCCAAAGTCACCTTGGGTAAGTTCCGCGGGCAATGCCCCCTTCACAGTCACGTCTATACCCACACTAACGGGGATACGCCGCGCTAAGCGCTGAATCCATCTCAGCTTTTGGACGCGGTTCATAAACGGAAACCCGATCAAAATGATCAGCGTTATGACAACGATGAGGCATGCTAGCCAAACCAGTCTCCACCATCCGGACATCTTCAACATTTCCTTCAATTTCTTAGATGTTGCGTGCTCTCACAGTGCTTCATGCTCATTGAAAAACTGTTGTAGGATCACAGCCGCTGCACGGTCATCGATAAAGTCCTCAGCATCTTCCACGACCACCGAAGAAAAACGCTCATCAACGTAAAAAACAGGGCGGCGGTATCGAGCGGCTGCCTGCCGACCAAAGCGCTCACAGCGTGCAGTCAAATCTGTCGGGCTACCGTCTCCATGGCGAGGCACGCCAACGACAAAAGCATCGGGCTTCCAAAGGGCAACTAGCACACCGAGTTTCTCCCAACGGTCATTGTTGGTGGCCGCATGGATAATTTCGAGAGGTTGTGCTTGCCTGAGCAAACTATTGCCAAGTGCCACGCCAGTACGCGCCAAACCGAAGTCAAGCGCCATGTAAATCTTTTCCTTTTGCATCTTATGAAAACGATTCTACAAATTGGCGCGAAATGTCACCCATTCCGCGTATGTGGGCGTATTCTAATGGGAAGCTGGGATAGGCTAGCGGCAAAAACATCGCTCTTTTCATTACCCCATCCTTCAAAAAAGGTTCTATATCATGGTCGAAAACGTTTTGGAAAAGCTCACCGAATTATTTGCCTCACACAATGCGCGTTTTCGCGTGCTACATCACGCGGCAGGCGAAAAATCTAGTCAATCCGTTGCCGAAATTCGTGGAACAGAACTTGGACAAGGAGCCAAAGCACTTTGTTGCACAGTAAAGGGCAATGGAGTCAAGCGCTACGTACTAGGAGTCTTACCTGCTGACTATCAAGCAGATCTTGCAAGCTTAGCCGCAGCTGTTGGTGGACGTCGAGCCTCACTGGCGAGCCCTGCCGAAGTCATGGAGTTAACGGGCTGCATTTTTGGAGCCGTCCCCCCCGTGAGTTTCCATCCCGATTTGGCCGTGGTCATTGATCCCTCGCTTTTCACACGTTATGAGGAAATTGCCTTTAACGCAGGGCATCGTGACGTTTCCATCATTATCAATGCTGCAGACTTCCGAGCTGCCGTTGAGCATAGCGAACACGCTTTCAGTCATCTGCCGGAAGCGGAGAGTCCTCGTGTTGCGGAGCAATAAAAATGGCCGTGCCTTTTGAAACCGTCATCAGCAACGCCCTCACGCCAATTACTCTCATTTCTGGCGTAGGATTGGTCATGCTCTGCATGACCAATCGCTATAACCACACGGTTGATCGCATTCGGCAACTGCTAGCCAAGTATCACGAGGCTGACAGCGCAGACGAGCCTGATTTGCTTGAGGAGATTCATCTCATCCACTATCGCTCAAGCTTACTGAGACGGGCCATCCTCTCGATTGCCATCTCAGCCATGTGCGCTGCCCTCATGATCGCCACGAATGTCACTACCTACTATCTTGGCATTGACCTCACGGTGATTGCCTTTGTTTGGCTCTGTTTGGCACTCTCGCTCATTATTCTTGCAACCTGCACCTTTGCACTCGAAGCGACTTTCTCTCTACACGCGCTCGATCTTGCGGTCAAACACATGCCACCGCTCAATAGGGAGTCAGAGAAGTGATCACCCCTGAATTTAACCGCTTGCTACTTGAGGCTCTCACCCCGATTACCTTGATCTCGAGTGTCGGACTTCTCATGCTCTGCATGACCGCTCGCTACAACCACACAACAAACCGTATTCGACAGCTCATGAGTCGACGTCGAACTGGCGGCGCCACACTAGAGCCAGACATTGATAACGAAATTCGCATCATCCATCGGCGTGCGGCCTTGTTGAGACGCGGTACGATTCTGCTGACGCTCTCAACCGTATGTTCAAGCTGCCTCATTGCCGTTTCTGCAGCTCACAGCTTTCTCGGGTTGCACTACGACGCCATCGGCGCATGTCTATTGATGCTCGCAGTGTTGCTGATCATTAGCGCATCGGTCTTTTTTGCCTTAGAGATTTGGATCTCACTGCACGCGCTCGACCTTGTCATCAAGCGCTTGCCTCCGCCCCCCGATACACTACTCTCTTCAGTTAATCGGCTCTTCTAAGCACTACGCTCGCAAAGGAGCTTCCCCGTTGCGTCTCTGTCATGGGTGTCGCGAGCGTGGTCCATCGCCCCCTAGCGTGGACTCCTCAAGAGCCTAGAGCGGATACGCCTTACAGATGCGCTAGAACTCTACGCTCAAGGCTCTCTGAGCCTTCGAGCACATCTCCCTCCCTAAAGCGCTCAAGTCAGTTTGCTATAGTAGCGAGAACAACGGTGTGGGCGGCACGGCCCACCCACTTTCGCTTAGTGCGGTAACATTCCGCCCTTTTCTAAAGGAGAGGACTGAGGAAGGTCTCTATGCAAGAGAACTCTTCGGCAACGTCCCCAGCACTCAACATGAATATTCTGCTCACAGGCGGGCTTGGTTTTATTGGCTCGCACACGGCCGTGGAACTCTTACAACAAGGCCACACGGTCGTTCTCTACGACAATCTTTGCAACACAACAAGTACTGTCGCCGATCGCATCGAAACGATTACAGGCCGATCAGCGCATGTGGTCATCGGAGACATCCGAGATCGCACCCTGCTCGAGAAGACGCTCAAGGACTTTGCCATCGACCTGGTCATCCATTTCGCAGCACTAAAAGCCGTTGGTGAATCCGTCGTCAAACCGCTTGAGTATTACGATAACAACATCACAGGGACGCTTACCCTGCTAGCGGCCATGCGAAGCGCGGCTGTTTCTCGCATTATTTTCAGTAGTTCCGCGACCGTTTACGGTGAGCCCGAATCACTGCCGCTGACGGAAGAGTCTGCGCTACATGACGCTACCAATCCCTACGGTCGCACTAAGCGTATGGTCGAGGAGATCCTTGCGGACATCTGCCAAGCAGACCCAACGTTCTGCGCTGTTAATCTTCGCTACTTCAATCCTATTGGCGCCCATCCCTCAGGGCTCATTGGCGAGGATCCCAATGGTATCCCCAATAATCTGTTGCCCTATGTTGCCCGCGTTGCCAAAGGTGCCCTCAAAGAGGTTCAGGTCTTCGGGAGCGACTATCCCACCCTCGATGGAACGGGGGTGCGCGACTTCATTCATGTCGTGGATCTCGCCATCGGTCACGTCAAGGCCATTGACTACGCCATGAAACACACTGGCTGGATAGCCTTCAACCTCGGCTGCGGTCATGGCTTCAGCGTACTCGAAGTCATCAAAGCCTTTGAGCAAGCCAGTGCTCGCCACATCCCCTACCGACTCGTTCCTCGCCGCGCTGGTGATATTGCCGAAAGTTACTGCTCTCCGGCGCGAGCAGAGGCTCTCTTGGGGTGGAAAGCCGAACGGGGATTGGCAGAGATGTGCCGAGATGCTTGGAATTTTGAACTGAAAAGCGGTAGCGCTGTCGCAGCGCAAAACGTGCTTCCCGACGAAACGCACCAAAGTTGAAAGAGATCAACACGAAGAACCTCCACATCCTCGGACGTGGGCCTTCGCACTTGTAGAGCGATCCACGGATTCTGTGCGAGAAGCGCTCAACGAGCGCCTCTCGCGCAAAACGAATCATCAGTTATTAACAGGGTAGGTTATCCACAAAACCACAAAAACAACTGATTGATTTTTAAAGACTTTTCCATTTTTAATGTCGAGTTGTCCACAGATGCGTGGATGAGTAATTCACATCATCCACAGAGTTATCCACAGCCTGAAACTCTCCAAAAAAGGTTAAGCCTTCACGCTACGTTTGAGTTTTCTGAGATAGGGGGCCGTTACACTAGCGCCGCGCGTTTTGAGCATCTGCTCAGGTGTGCCTTCAAAGAGAATTTCGCCACCGCCTGCGCCCCCCTCGGGGCCCATATCCACTACCCAGTCGCTACCCCAAACCACGTCGAGGTTGTGCTCAATCACAAGCACCGTATTGCCAAGTTTGACCAACTCTCGCAATACGTTCATCAATTGTGCGATGTCCTCGAAATGTAGACCAGTCGTAGGCTCATCAAGAATGTAAAGCGTGCGTCCAGTGTCGGGACGAGCGAGTTCTGTCGCCAACTTGATGCGCTGTGCTTCCCCCCCAGAAAACGTGGTGGCACTTTGCCCTAGACGAATATAACCAAGCCCCACAGCCTCCAAGGCTCGAAGTATACGCAGAATACGCGGATAGGCATCAAAAATGCCGATCGCTTCGCGGACGGTCAGATTGAGCACTTCAGCAATATCGAGTCCCTTGTATTTCACCTCAAGCGTTTCGCGGTTGTAACGCCGACCGTGGCAAACCTCACAGGGCACGAACACATCAGGGAGAAACTGTAGCTCCATCTTCACCATACCGTCGCCCTGACAGGCCTCACACCGACCACCCTTGACGTTAAAGCTAAAGCGTCCCGCATTGTAGCCACGCTCGCGCGCCATCTGTGTGTTGCCGAAGACTTCACGAATCTGCGTAAAAAGTCCAGTGTACGTGGCCGGGTTGGAGCGCGGCGTCCGTCCAAGTGGGGTTTGATCGACCATCACCACTTTGTCCAGGAGCTCTAGGTGCTCAAATCCATCATTTTCTAAGGGCTCTACAACGCTCGCACCATTGAGCTCACGATGTAGCCCTGCGTAGAGCGTATCGATGACAAGCGAAGATTTCCCAGAGCCTGATACGCCAGTGACAGTCGTCAAGACGCCAACGGGCAAGCTGAAATCCACATGCTTGAGATTGTGCCCACGGGCATTGCGCAGATGCACAGCACCATGGATAGGCTTATTGCGATGCGCAGGTGCCGCAATACTTCGCTTTCCAGAAAGATACGCCCCAGTGAGCGAGGCTGGATTTTCGATAATCTCCTGCGGCGTCCCCACTGCCATGACCTTGCCACCGAGTTCCCCAGCGCCTGGCCCTAAATCCACCACATAATCCGCATTGCGGATCGCATCTTCATCATGTTCAACCACAACAAGCGTATTGCCTAAATCACGCAATGTTTTGAGGCTGTCAATCAATTTATCGTTGTCCCGTTGGTGTAGCCCGATGCTAGGTTCATCCAACACATAGAGCACGCCCGTCAAGCCGCTACCAATCTGTCCGGCAAGACGAATGCGCTGAGACTCCCCTCCCGAAAGCGAGTCCGTACGTCGGTCAAGCGTCAGATAGCCGAGTCCCACGTGTTCAAGAAATCGTAATCGTTTGCGGATCTCCTCAACGAGGCGCAACGCAACACTATGATGCGTTTGAGAAAACTCCAACTCGCCTAAGCGTTGTTGAAGCGCAGTTAGTGAGAGATGTTGTAGCTCGAGCAGTGTGACCTTCACCGTGCCGTCTCCCACATAAACAGAGAGCGATTCACGCCGAAGCCGTAATCCCTGACAGGCCTGACAAGTCACCGATGAGCGGAAAGCCGACAACCCTTGCCGCAGATAGCGGCTCGTAGCAGGGGAGTCCCAAAGCTGTTGCATCTCCGTGACAATGCCGCCGAAAGGAGGCGTCAGCGCCCGAGTTGCTTCTGTCCCATAAAGAAGCCCATTTTGAACCTCCGAGGAAAGACTCTCCCAAGGCTCGGTCAACGATGCACCTAGCACAGGCGCCACATACTTAAGGCGCTTGTAATTCTTAGCATTTCGCATATCCCACCCAGAAATTGCCCCTGTAGCAAGTGACAAGGGCGGCGCTGTAACGATCTTGGTGAGATCAAAGGCATCGGTCATGCCCGTGCCTTGGCACGTTGGGCAGCAACCCTCAGGGCTATTGGGTGAGAACATTTTCGGCTCTAGCTTACTAACCGTAAAATCACACCTCGGGCATACATAGCGGGTACTAAAGTCATGCCGACTCCCGTCATCCATACCGACGAAATAGATCCGCCCCTTTCCTAACTCAGACGCCGTCTCGCAACTATCGGCAAGTCGCTCTCTATTTTCTGGCGTAATTCTCAGGCGATCGACTACCACCGAAATGTCATGCGGTTGCCCATCGTTGAAACTCACGGGCTCATGTAGCTCACGCACCACACCATCGACCTCAAAGCGGGTAAAGCCCTGCGCAAGAGCCATGGAGAAAAAATCTCTAAAGTCATCGACCTTCTGGTGCGCAATCGGTGCCATCAACATCATGCGGCTATTACTTGCGTCAGTCAGAATCGTGTCAACAATACTGGCAATCGAACTCATCCTGAGCGGCAGGTGGTGATCTGGGCAATAAGGCACCCCAAGTCGCGCGAATAGTAGTCGCAGATAGTCAGCGATCTCCGTGACGGTACCCACCGTGGAACGAGAGTTACTTCCTACCCCTCGCTGATCGATCGCAATAGCGGGCGATAAGCCCTCGACCGAATCAACATCAGGCTTTGGCATGAGATCGAGGAATTGACGTGCATACGTCGAGAGGCTTTCTACATAGCGCCGCTGCCCCTCCGCGTAAAGCGTATCAAAGGCTAGAGAGCTTTTCCCGCTACCTGACATCCCTGTGATGACCGTCAGTTTCCCTCTTGGAAGCGTTAAATCAACGTTCTTGAGGTTGTGCGTTCGAGCGCCTTTGATGATAATGCCGTCCATGAATATCTGTCCCTTAAGCTAATAGCCAACTCTTCAATATAGACTGTCGAACAATTTTACGTAAAGCGCTTCATGCGCACAGCTCTCAAACACAACAAGAAAGTCCTGATGATGACAACACAAACTGAAGGTCTTGAGCGACCCTCTTCGTTCAAAATGACCCCGAACGAAAAGCGAGCAAGCATGTCGCTTGCCAGCGTGTTTGCCCTGCGCATGCTTGGGCTTTTTCTGATTTTGCCGGTCTTTGCTGTTTACGCGAGCCACCTACCTGGTGGGGAAAATGCTTTTTATGTCGGTTTAGCACTCGGCACTTACGGTCTTACCCAATGTTTTCTGCAAATCCCCTTTGGACTCGCGAGCGATCGCTTTGGTCGCAAACCTGTCATTGTGGCAGGACTACTACTCTTTATTGCGGGCAGCGTCGTAGCAGCGTTAGCAAATAACATTTGGTGGGTCATCGCTGGGCGCGCAATACAAGGCGCAGGAGCGATCTCCGCTGCGGTCACCGCCTATATTTCAGACTCAGTACGTGAGTCGGTGATTACCAAAGCTATGGCCATGGTAGGTGCCTCCATCGGCGTGACCTTTGCGCTCAGTTTAGTGATCGCTCCACCCTTAGCAAACCTCTGGGGCGTGCCAGGACTATTTTGGATCACGGCTCTCATGTCTACCTTTGCAGTGCTCGCCGTTTTGAGACTTCCTGGGGGACAACGTGCACATGAACACGAACAAAAAGAGCCCCATCAACACTGGAGCAAGGTGCTCTTCAACCCGCAACTTCTGAGGCTCAATGCGGGGATTTTCTTCCTGCATGCAGCCCAAATGTCGCTCTTTGTGGTGGTGCCCCCAAGACTGGTCTCGATGGGGCTACCCGTGCTACACCACTGGTATATCTATCTACCTGCCGTCTTGCTTGGGTTCGCCATCATGTTCAAGCCCATCGTTTGGGCAGAGAAATCCAAGCAGGTCGTCAAACTTCTTCGTACTTGCGTTGCACTACTCGGCATCGTCTTTGGGCTATTTACCTTTCTCATGCACTCGATTTGGGAAATTGCTTTCCTGATGACGTTGTTCTTCGCATGCTTTAACATCCTAGAAGCGACCCTGCCAGGGCTCATCTCGCGAACCGCGCCAAAAAGTGACAAGGGGCTCGCGCTTGGCATCTACAACACAACACAAAGTCTTGGGCTCTTTATAGGCGGCGCTGTAGGCGGCTGGCTCTCTCAACATTTCTCAGCCGAAACCGTGTTCATCGTGTCTGCCTCTGCTATGCTTGTGTGGTTTCTTCTTGCTCTCGGTCAACATGAGCCGGTAAGCCGCTCAACCGAGCGCACGAATGGGCAATGAAGCTTTTTTCAGATTAAATTTACAGTGGGTTATTATGGCTTCAATCAACAAGGTGCTTCTTGTCGGGAATCTCGGTCGAGATCCCGAAACTCGTTATTCAACTGACGGAAAAACGGCCATTACAGCAATGAGCTTGGCGACGACGCGCCGTTACCGCAATCCTGAAGGCGAGACTGTGACCGAAACCGAATGGCATCGCGTCACGCTCTTTTCTCGTCTAGCGGAAATTGCTAAAGAATATCTGCGCAAAGGTAGCCTCGTCTATATTGAAGGGCGTCTACGCACCCGCCGCTATACCGGCAAGGACGGTATTGAGCGTTTCACAACGGAAATCATCGCCGAACAGATGCAAATGCTTGATCGCCGTTCGAGCGATCAGCACGATGTTGATGACGGCTTTGAAAGCACCCCGCGCGCGCGACAAAGCGAAAGCGCTGCGCCGCAGAATAGCGCGCCCGCAATGCCCGCTGGTGGAATCGACTCGCTCGACGAAGACGTCCCGTTCTAAGTCGATGTGCCCATCAAACAGTAAGGCCGCTGATCCAACAAGATCTGCGGCCTCTGTTTTTTGCCCCAGTATTTCGTGGCGTTACTCGTGACGAACCGCCTCAATCGGATCGAGTCGCGCAGCGCGTCTCGCTGGGAAATACCCAAATACCACACCAGTAGCCGCTGCAACACCAAAAGCCAAAACGTTAATGAAGGGGTTGAAGATGAACGGCACATCCATCATATTGGCGAGTATGAGCGACACCCCCAGTGCTAGCAGCAGTCCCATCACACCGCCCAGTCCCCCTAGCACCAAGGACTCAATCAAGAACTGCATCTGCACTTCACGCGCCAACGCACCAATGGCAAGACGTATGCCGATTTCTCGCGTACGCTCTGTGACGGAAACGAGCATGATGTTCATAATGCCAATACCGCCCACCACGAGGCTCACACCAGCAACAGCTGCCAATAATGTCGTCATAATCCGCGTGGTAGAGGCAACCTTAGCGGCAATTTCAGCAGTGTCCAAAATTTGGAAATTGTTATCGTCTCCATCACTGAGTTTCCGACGTTCCCGCAACAACTGCGTGACCGCACTCTTGAGGCGTTCACGATCCGAGAGGGGGTTGATGGCCAACAGCAACGCACTGACTCTCGTAGAACCTAACATTCGGCGTTGCACGGTTTTCAGCGGCATCACCATCAAATCATCCTGATCGCCCCCCATTGCCGCAGTTCCCTTGCCCTTTAGTAAGCCAATAACACGGCAACTAAAGTTCCCTGTTCGGATAGTGCGTCCAACCACTTGAGCCCCTTCTCCGAAAAGCTCTTTTTGAATGGTCGTACCAATGACGCAGACAGCCGCCCCTGACATCAGCTCACCGCTTTCAAAGTAGCGCCCTTGTTCAAGGGAGCGATTGTCGATCTGAAAATAATTGTTGTTCGTCCCAACGACGCTTGTCTGCCAATTTCGACCGTTGCCAACCACAGTTAATGTATTGGATACCTGTGGCGCCACCGCAGTAATGCCTGCAATTTGTCCCATAATGGCATCAGCGTCTTCGCTTTTAAAGGAAGGAGCTCCTACACTCTGCCCAGGCCCCATCCGTAAGCCTGGCCTCACCATGAGCTGGTTATTGCCAAAACTTTCAATCTGTTCCTTGATGGCTTGAGTAGCGCCGTTGCCCACTGTCACCATGCTGATGACGGCCGCAACCCCAATCACAATACCGAGCACCGTCAGTAGGCTGCGCATCGGATTGCGAAAGATTTGTCTCAGTGCGAGTAGAAATGCGTTACCAATCATGGTCTTACCTCTTGGTTGCGCTCATCACTTTCGAGGCGTCCATCGCGGAAGCGAATAATTCGCCGAGCGTAGGTTGCCATATCAGGCTCGTGCGTGACCAGCACCACCGTAATTTTTTCCGACACATTGAGGTCGGTCAGCAACTCCATGATTTCGACACTGCGTGAGCTGTCTAGGCTACCCGTTGGTTCATCAGCCAGCAACAGACGAGGTTTTGTCACAATGGCACGCGCAATGGCGACACGCTGCTGTTGACCACCCGAGAGCGCAGCGGGGGTATGGTGCTCCCACTGACCGAGCCCAACACGCTCAAGTGCAGCACGTGCCTGAGCACGTCGCTCGGCCTTTGGCAGCCCTCGATAGAGAAGTGGCAACTCCACATTCTCAAGCGCAGTGGTTCGTGCTAGCAGATTGAACCCTTGAAACACAAAGCCCAAGTAGTTACGCCGCAGTAGCGCCCGCTCATCACCCGAAAGACGTTCAACGTGAATACGGTTAAGCAAATAGGTGCCGCGAGTCGGACGATCCAGTGCTCCAATGATGTTCATCATCGTCGACTTGCCTGAACCAGACGGCCCCATGATCGCCACAAACTCACCTTGGTCAATCGTAAAAGAAACGTCGCGTAGCGCATCAAAAGCGGCCTCACCCGTGCCATAGCGCTTATGGATGTGTTCAAGCCGCAGAAGCGGCTCACCCTGCTTCAATTCTTCGCTCATGCCCGCCTCAATGTCTAGGAGCCTTTTGCGCGTTGCTGGTCAATAATCACAGCGTCATTCTCATGCACATCTCCACTCACAACCTCGGTATGCATCCCGTCGCTCACGCCCGTAACGACCTCCACTTTTACCGCCTTACCATCGCGCAACACATAGAGAGACTTAGTCGCTTCTCCGTGCAAAGCAAGCTCTTTAGCGGTCTTGTTCGCCGTTGTTCTATGCGGCGGTCCCATCATGATTTGGGTCTCTTTTTTCTCTGTTTTTTCTACACTCGGGCTGTAGCGGAACGCGGAGTTGGGCACCAAGAGCACGTCTTGCTTGTGCGCTGTCTCAATGGTGGCCGTCGCAGTCATCCCTGGACGCAGGAGCATTTTTGAATTATCCACATTCATGTACGCGGTATAGGTCACTACGTTCTCATTCGTCACAGCACCATAAGCGACTTTCTTGAGTTCGGCGGGGAAATGTTGATTTGGATAAGTACTCACCGTAAAGGTGACAGGATCTCCAGGTTTAACCACACCGATATCGGCCTCGTCCACTAGCACCTGTAGCTCCAACTTACTGAGGTCTGTGGCGAGTGTTAGAAGTTCCACAGCCTGCAATGAAGCGGCAACGGCGAGCCCAGGCTCAACCGATCGAGCGAGCACAACACCGTCAATCGGAGAGAGGATGCTCGCTTTGCTACGCTCAGTTTCAGCCGTTTTCAGCGTAGCCTCCGCATCCGCAATACTGGCATCCGACACGGCTAAAGCAGCTTTATTCACAGCAACTTTCGCCTCCTGTTGCTCCATGTCACTCTTAGAAGGCGTCAGGCCATTAGAGCGTTTATTGAGGTCTCGCATGCGCGCAAGCGTCAACTGTGACTCCTTCAAATTCGCTTCACTCTGCTGGCGCTGAGCGCGAGCACTTTGCACCGCAGCCTTTGCTGATAGGATCTTCGCATCAAGATTGCGCGTATCAAGATCGATCAGCGGATCCCCTGTGTGAATCACAGAATTCACATCCACGTACACCTTGCGCACGATGCCTGACATTTCTGAACCGAGCGATACCGTACGTATTGGCTGTAGCGTCCCATCCGCTGTCACGGTAACGCTAAGTTCTCCACGATAAGCAACCTCAGTAACATAAGAGACTCCCCGTGCCGCATGGCTCGACTGCCACCAGTACCATCCGCCAGCCGCCGCGGCGCAGAGCGCAGCAACAGCAAAGCCTTTTATGTACCATGGCGTCTTCGGCATTTTTAGGAGATTTTCTTCTTCAGTTGACATGATTCGGTTCTCTTTTATCGAGCATTATCTGAGACATCCCAAGCGCCCCCAAGTACACGGTAAAGTGTGCCCATGGCATTGCTGTAGGCTGCACGATTATCAATTTCGGTTTCCCAAGCGCTCAAATAGTCACGTTCCGCTAAAAGTAACGCTGTATACTCACCCAAACCTGACTGGTACTCCAAACGCGCAATATCACGAGCGCGTGCCGCATGCTCAACGGCCTGTTTGAGCGGTTCAGTCGCGCTCTCTGCAGTCTTAACGGCCCAAAGTGCATTGTCGGTCTCTTCTAACGCTTCCACCAACGTCTCACGATAGTCGGCTTTCGCAGCATCAAATTGAGCTTGTGCCACTTCACTGGCTGCACGCAAACTCCCCCAATTCAGTAGGGTGCTACTGAGCGCTGCAGCCAACGTTCCGACACCAGTACCCGCCGCGCCCAATGCACTAACGGTAGCCGCTTCTGTCCCAATGGATCCCGTGAGCGAGAGCGTGGGGAAAAAGTCTGCTCGCGCCGCCTGCACATCCCGTGCCGCAGCCATAAGCGTCTCGAGCGCACTTCGAACATCAGGACGCTGCATCATGACTGCAGCAGGAATTCGAGTCGCCAAGCCCGCAGAGGGTTTCGGCAAGGAGCCCTCGACAGCGATACCCAAAGCATCATTCGGTAGCGCCGTTAGTCTTGCGAGTGCATTACGGTACTCCGCAATAGACTGCATCATGTGCAGTACCTGAACCTTGGCTGACTGAACTTGAGCAAGTGCGCTTTCCACATCGCTTTGACTACCAAGACCAGCTTCGGCATTCCAACGCGCGAGTTCCGCCGTTTGTTCATAACTCTTGAGCAGTTGCTTCAGTAGCGCGAGTTTTTCTTGAGCCGCCCGCAGGTTGATGTAAGCCGTCGTCACTTCTGCTTTGAGCTGGTTTCGCACAGCTTGCACGCTCCAAGCTTTGGCACGCGCCGTAAGAAGCGCTGACTCATACCGGGCATACGCAGCTCCCGCCACATTGACTGTCCAGTCAGCAACGAGCGATGCGCCGAGCGAAGTGCTATGTGCGCCTGCTGCTCTTGTGCGAGCTACATCCAACTTAGCGTTGGCACTTGGCCAGAGCGCGGAGTCTGCGTTGCGAATTTGTGCGCGAGCGCTACGCAGCGTGGCCAAGGCGGACTCAATACGCGGGGAGCTTGCATCCACGCGTTCAATGAGTCGCATTAAATCCGCATCGTGCCAAGCTTGCCAAAAACTGTCAGGATCCACGGTCGTTGCTGCATTGAGCGTAGCGCTCCATTTGCTAGCGCTTACTTCAGACAGTGGTCCCTCAGAATCCACAGCCGGCGCTGCGCACCCCGTCAGTACGAGGGCAGCCAGCACAGTCGTCAATTGGATGCGCTTTCTGCTTGTTTTTTCCAGTCCCATGTCTTTCCTCGAGCTCTCAGCAAAACGGTATTCCGCCTTCATGGCTAGAAGAGAAGGGTTTCCCACTCGAAGAGCATCGCTAAATTTGTTAAGATTTCACTAGCGTTTGTTTTAAATCATGATTTCATTTTAGACATGCTCAACCAAGCTCACACCATTCTTGTAGTCGACAGTGACGAAGAGTTCTCCACGCTACTCGTCGACTTTCTCGCGCTAGAGCGTTTTACGCCAAGTCGTGCGCACTCACTTGGTTCAGCCTATCGTCTGCTCGCCCTTGGCAATGTTGAGTGTCTTCTGATCAGTTCGAGCCTACCCGATGGGAAAGCACTCGACTGGTTGCAGCAACAACAAGCGCATGGTATGTCTCTTGCTCCCACCGTGCTCATTATTCAAGCTGGCGATGTGGCGCCCACTGAAGCGCAGAGACAGCAACTGCACATTGAGGCAGTCATTTCTCGTCCCTGCTCCCTGTTGCAACTTTCAAAAACACTCTCTGAGCTACTCAACGAAAACAATCAACTTGAACACACGCTTCCAACACTGAGCTTTCATGGACTCGAGATCAATCCGCTCGACAAAACTGTCCACTATAAAGGCAGTCGCGTTGAGCTCACAAACTCCGAGTTTTCTATTCTTGAAGTGCTGCTCAGCAAAGCCGATCGCGCTGTCACGAAAGACTATATCTATCAACGCGCCTTCGGTCGCCCTATGCACGTCAATGAGCGCGTCATCGATGTCCACATCTCTGCGATCCGACACAAGTTGCGCGCTGTCTCCGAAGACCTACGCATCGAAGGTTTGCGACGCATTGGCTATATGTTGTGCTTAAACAGTAGCGTTGAGGGCACGGCGCCGAGCGAAGTTCAAAGCAAATAACCACTTTCATTTTACCTGCTAAGGCTTAGCGCCAAGCTAACTCTCTGTGAGTGCTACTCCCCTTTTGTAGGCAATTGTTTCTCTTTGACATCCTCCCCTTGCTAAAGCAAGGGGAGGCTGACTGCGTCTACCGATATTGATGACCCGCCTTTGTCAAAGAGAGATGGTAAAAATCCTCTGCACCCCTTGAGGGCATTGACATTGAGAAAAATTGCACCATCATATTAGTGTAGGTGCAAACCTTTTCCTTCTTGGCTGATTTGCCTCACTTTTGGCTTTTTCCTCAAGTCGTTGACCATTCCCATCCGAGACAACCGCAAAAGGCCAAACACATGACTCATCTTGTCAAACGTCGCCCCCTCGTGTGTGCGCTCTCACGATAGGAGACTTACCGATCCTTCCTCTCAGAGCGTGTAGCCCATACTTAGGAAGCGCAGACAAAAACTGCCGTCACACGTTCTCGAGTGACGGCAGAGCACTTAGCAGAACTAACTAGCTAGAGAAAGAAGGGTAGCACCCAGAGCGCTAGTTCCAAGCAAGCGTTTTTATTTTTTCATGTGAGCGACAATGTCCTCAACAGCCATGCGGCCCGAGTTGATAGCGAAAGACGAAGCCGTACCTTCACCAATCTTGAGGTCGTACGTGTCACCATAGACGCCGCCCGCATCATGGCCAATAGCATAAAGGCCAGGGATCGGGTGATCGTGCTTATCAAGAACCTGCAGACCAGCGTTTACCTTCACGCCATTGAGGCTGGTGAGCGTATTGAGCTTGCCGCGCACAATGTAGAAGGGACCCGTGTCTACCGCACGCAGATAGTACGGATCCTTACCAAACTGCTCATCACGGCCCTGCTTGGCGTACTTCGTGATGGCGTCCGTGCTTGCCTTCAGAACTTCAGGCACCATACCTGCCTTCTTGGCCACTTCTTCGATCGTGTTGCCAATAAAGACGTTACCCTTGGCTTCGTTAGCTTTGAGCAACTGATCGAGTTGCGTGGCTGCCTGATGGCGCTGGATGAAATTGCCGCAGGGGTTGGGATAGCCCTTACCCTCGGTGGAGAATTCCTTCTTCGTGTTTTCGTCGAAGATAATGTAGGTGTACTCGCCCGTACGAGCAATCGCATTACTTGCCATCGGCCAATCAATGGTCAGCTCTTCATTGAAGAAACGCTGCCCAGTCGAGTCAACATAGAGCAACCCCTGACGGAAGAGTGCACGCACTTCCTTATTGGGACCATTACAAATGGCCTCACCCTCGGCAGGCATAAAGGCACCGTTAATCATCATCGGCCCCATGTTGTCAGGCACAGCGCCCACACTCATGGCCATATTGATGCCGTCACCCGTACGACCAGGCGCTCCAACCGGCGTCATATCAATACCCGTCGTTTCCTTGACGAGCTTTTCATTAAAGGAGTAACCACCCGTTGCCAGAATCACATTCTTGGCATTAATCGTGATGGTATCGCCCGCTTTATTCTTCGCAACCACGCCAACAACCTTGCCGTCCTTGGTCAGAAGCTTTTCAGCAGGCGTCGACAGTAGCAACTGCCCACCCTTCTCTTTAAAGATGCTGACCATCTGCTTGGGCAGTGAACCAGCACTCGGATAAATATGCCAAGTTTTGATGTCGTTATTGCGCCAAGCCGTCTTGACTTCTTTCCAGTGCACGCCATGGTCATACACCCACTGGATCGTTTCAGCAGACTTGTCTACGAAAGCCTTAACAAGCGGCGCGTTGATACGCCAGTGATGGTAGGCCGCCATACGATTAAAAGCTTCAATCTTTGTGAGCTTAATGCCAGCCTGCTTTTGCATAAAGCTTTCCGCCGCAAACGAGCCTTCCATGAAGTTACCCGCGCCGCCAGGGAAGGCATTCTTTTCGAGCATCACCGTCTTAAGACCCGCTTCCACAGCGCTCACTGCAGCAACGGTACCGCCCGCCCCTGCGCCAACAATGACGACATCTGCATTCATGGTCTGGTCTGCAGCATACGCTTGGCTGAAGGCCAGTGTCACAGCAGCGGCTAACAGCACTTTCTTCATCATAAGGTTCTCTCCTTTGGTGGAAATCACGAACATTCCAAGAGCCCGTTGTATTTACTTCTAGGCTCTACTCCAAAGAAGAAGATACCTACCTGTTTGCTTAAGTAATTGGTCGGAAAGTCAAGTCCGCCGCGTTGCGAGTATTAAGGATTTCCCTAATATGCGGAATCAGAAGCGAGAACTGTTGCACGGAATGCACGCCCACGCATTTGTAGACATTGGAGCGGTACACCTGAATGGTGCGTTCCGAAAGTCCCATGCGCTCTGCAATCTGTGCGTCATTCATACCCTCCAACATAAAGCCGAGGACTTTGCGAGGTTGGTCCGAGAGGCGCTCGAGCTCATAGCGCAAGTTGGGCGGTAGCATAACACCTACGCTATCCAAGCGACTAATACTACAAACGCGCTCTACCACATCGAGCAACTTATCAGGGTCTACGGGCTTGAGCAGAAAATCCGCCGCACCCGCCTTGAGCGTTTCGATAGCTGTTTGAATATCCGCATAACTCGTGATAAACACTATCGGCAAGCGACTTCCCACTGAAATCAGCCGCTCTTGCAATTCAGGACCGCTCAAACCGGGAAGTCGCACATCGAGTAGCAGGCACCCTGGGCGGCAACTGTCAAAATCTTTGAGAAAGTCCTGCGCACTGGCATAAGCACTTACCTGCCAGCCCTCACATTCAAGCATTAGTTTGAGAGACTCTCGTACATCGAGGTCATCATCAACAATGCGAATCAAAGCGGGTTCCAGTGTTTTCTGTTTGCTCAAGTCATCATCCTCCTGAGGTTATTTCTGCTACACGTTTGATGGGCAACTCCATCACCGCACAGGCCCCGCCTCGCTTTCTTGGCGTCAGTGAAAACGTGCCGCCATGCGCCTCTGCAATAGAATTGATGATAATTAAGCCGAGCCCAATTCCCTCCTCTTTCGAGGTGCTCATCGGCGTCATATGTTCGGCTAGTTTTTCTCGGTCAATCGGCAGCCCACTGTTTTCACACAACAGTCTCGCGCGTGCTTCGCGCTTAGCGAGCTGAACGAAAATCCTACCAGCAGACCGAGCATCGGCTGCTTCCACAGCGTTCTTAAGGATATTGAGAACCGCAAGGCCTAACTCGAGTTCATCGCCTGTCACTGTAATCGGCTCAAGCTTCGTGACGAAATTGACGTCTGTCGGCTTCGAACGCTTAAGATCGGCGATCGTATTTTCAACGAGCAGATCCAATCTCACCTCTGCTGCTCGATTGGTCGCGCCCTTAGCATAGTCACGCACTTTTTGCAGAATGCGTGCCGCCTTCTCACCTTGCGAAGCGATAACCTTGAGCGAGCTCATGATCATCTCCTCACGTCCAGCAGGGGCCGCCAACAGCGACTCCAGTGCCTTGACTCGATATCGAATGGCTGAAAGGGGCTGCCCCATTTCATGGGCAAAAATCGACGAGAGTTGACTCACCACACCAAGACGCGACATCGCTGCCAGTCGCTCTTCGGCCTTGATCGCTTTATCTTCGATCATGCGTTGCCGCACGTACGCATCACTAAGTTCACGCGCTCTCGCCTCAGCCAAGCGCTCGACCGAGAGCCAATGCGCAACCCAAAGTGCAACGATGACTGCGCCAGTTACCACGAACTGCCAGTATGTCTCCCAAATCCTTGATAGCGTCCAGGCTCGCAGATGCTCATATGGCCCCGCCTTAATCAGTCGGAAGACCTCATTGACACGGTTAAACTCCGTCGCAATACGCCAGCGCATCCCGTTACTCGGGTCTTGCGGCATCATCAGTAACGCATTCGCAAGCCGTGTGGTCATATTACTATCCTTCGAGCTCGTCACCACGACCGTCCACCCAGGGAAAAGCTCAGTCGAGCGCAAACAGGCCAGCTGCGTGTCTTCCTTAAGGGCTGCGGGATGCACCACTAATCTAAATTCGGGTTTCATCCGCATGAGTGCTTCATACTCGCAGATGCGAAAAACCCCGACATCCGCCCGATCCTCCATGATGAGTCGCAACACCTCTTCGGGATGGTCATTCGTAAAGAGCTGTTGACGGAAAAAATTGTCAGGATCAAACCCATGCTGCGCGACCTCTCCAAGTGGAATCTGATAGTTAATGAAGTTGGCCCGACTATTAAAGGCAGCTCGCAAACCCCTCATGTCCTCGAGTTGTTTAACTTGGGGCAAGCGTGAACTCACCACAAAGAGTGCCGCCGTAAAGCGATTGGGATCCGGAAAGCGCGCTGTCGAGACAGTGGCCAAGGCATAGGCGCCAGAATTCTGTACCTCCACATACTGCCCGGCGCTCATCAAGGCAAAATCAATGCGGTGTTCACGCGCCGCACGTCCAAGTTCAGGTAAGGGGTACTCAACAAACTCAAAATGCACATCGGGTAATGCGCGTTGCAGATAGCTCTCTAATGGACGACGAAGATCAGTCTCACCTGGCTGATAATTGTTCTTGCCATAGACAAACATGGGCTTGAGAAAGCCAAATCGCACTACGTTGGTGGAGGACGATGCTTGCGGCAAAGGTGAGGGCGCTTGCACCTCGGGCACGGTCTCTGTTTCTGAGGTCACTGCAGAATTGGATGGCTCCGCAAACGAAGACGTGAGATGTGTACTGAGCAAAGCGAATGTCGGCAGAGAAAAAGCCGCCCAAAGCGCCGCACCCAAAAGTAAGCGTACCTTGGCTCTTGCAAGGTGTTGTGTGCAACGCTTAAATCCGCGTGCAGCCTGCCGGATAACGGCATACCTCCCATCCTCCTCCATGCTCACTCCTTGCTGCTAGCGTCTATCAGACAACGACGGAGTCATTAAGTCGTGACACCACCTCTTGGTAGAGAGACTCACTGCAGACGCAAAGCGCAGAGAGATCTTTAAGGGGGTTGCCGCCGGTCAGACTCGTGAGAATACCGCCAGCCCCTTCTACCACTGGCAGAAGCGCAGCAACATCCCAGTAGGAAAGGTCTGGATCAATCATTATGTCCGCCCCTCCAGTCGCAACCGCGAAATAACCAAAGCAGTCACCCCAGGTACGGTAGAGTTTGGCTCCGTCAATAAGACGTTGCAATCTCTTATCTCCCACCTGTTCGCTCGTACTCCAGTGCGATGTCATCAGTAGCGTTGCGTCGCTTACTTTGGCTGTGTCTCTGACGTGAACGGGCTGCGAGACAGCCCCATGCGCCGTCAAACGTGTCAACGTTGCACTGTCACCCGTGCCAATCACCCAGAGACGCGCAGCAGGAAAAGCAACGGCAGAGAGAATGGGGCAAAACTCCGCCTCGGCGCTCTCGGCATACTCGAGCGCAATGAGTGTTCCAAAATGAAAGGAGTGTGAAATAAAGGCTCGCGTACCATCAATCGGATCAAGAATCCAACGGTAGCGAGGCCAAGCGCCTGTTGCTGGCTTGATGCCATACTCCTCGCCGTAGACGCCGTGCTCAGGGAAATGTGCCTCAATCCAATCCCGTAAAAGCCGCTCTGTCCCCTTATCAGCTTGCGTCACAGGCGTTCCGTTGCTCTTATTGTCAACGGTGATGGGGGCGAGGAAATAGGATTCAATATTGGAAAAACTGAGTTTCACCATTTCCTCTAGGAGAGGGACAAACTGCTCTTTTTGCCCGAGCGTGGGTAGACGGCAGAAGCACATTTGGTGGAGCTCCTTTTTCAATAGCACAGTTCTTTAGTTTGCTCCATTTCTCCTGCCCGCGCAAGCCTGAAACACGGCAATACCAACATAAATCAAGCCCCTCCGCCTTAAATCCTAGGCCGCTTGCCGCGGCGTTAAATTACTTTCATCGGGTAGAGACCTATAACCATGAGGGAGACTTTATGAGTAACTATCAGACCCAAGACCTTCGTACTGTAGCCCTGGTCGGGCATGGTTCCTGTGGTAAGACGTCGCTCATCGAAGCGATGCTCTATCGCTCTGGGATGATTCCTGAACTCGGCTCGATTGAGCGCGGTAACACTATGTGCGACAACGACACATTGGAAAAGCAAGTGCAACACTCAATTCGCTTGGCTGTTGCACATATTGATACCGCCATGCCTGACCTGACACCCGTGCGTATTCATGTACTCGACACCCCGGGCTACGCCGATTACTTGGGACAAGATCTCTCGGCGCTTGACGCAGTCAAAAGCGTTTGTGCGGTGATTGACGCGACCAAGGGGGTGGAGCTACTAACACGCCGCATGATGGATGTCGCACGCGAACGCCGCCTCTGTCGAATGATCTGCATCAATAAGTTTGAGGATCCCAATATCGACCTTGTCGCACTACTAGGGCAGTTGCAAGAAGTTTGGGGCCCAGGTGTATTGCCAATCAATCTACCTGCCAACAACCGCACGCGTGTCATTGACTGCTTCGACCGTGACGAAGGCGATGCAGACATTTTGAGCGTGAGTGAAGTGCACCGCGCGTTCATTGAAAAAATCATCGAAGACGATGATGAAGCGCTAGAACGATATTTCGAAGAGGGCAGTGTTGACCCACGAAGCCTACACCCGCTCATCACTAAAGCGTTGCGTGAAGGTCGCATTATTCCCGTCTGCTTTGTTTCCGCCAAAAACCTCATTGGTATCCGGGACTTTATGAAGGTCATTATCCGTCACTTGCCGAGTCCAGTTGAAGCCAACGATGCACTCTTTATTCAGTCTGACGGTACCCCCTATCCCACAAGTCCTGATAAGGATCTGCCAGTTATCGCACAGGTCTTCAAGGTCGTCAACGATCCTTACATCGGTAAGATCGGCATTTTCCGCGTCCACCAAGGCACCATCACAAAGGACACCACCCTCTATGTCGACGATAGTCGCAAGAGCATCAAGGCGGCACACCCCCTAATTTTGCAGGGAAAAACTACGGCAGAGACAGATCGCCTCAGCCCAGGTGACATTGGCGCACTTGCTAAGATCGATGAAATCCGCTACGGCTCTGTTTTGCACTCCGAGCCCGAGCTCAATATCAAGATGCGCCCGATCAACTTCCCCAAGCCCATGTTCGGACTCGCTATCAAACCCGCACGACGCGGTGACGAGGGCCGTCTCAATGAAGTGCTCACGAAGATGCTCTCCGAAGACCCAACGCTCGAAGTCGACCACGATGCCGTACTCAACGAAACGGTACTTCGCGGCTTAACGGACATGCATGTGCGTTCCGTACTGGATCGTATGAAGGTCGACTTTAATTTGGAAGTTGTCACCAGCACACCGAGCATTCCTTATCGTGAGACGATCTCCGCGCCAGCAGAAGGTCACGCTCGGCACAAAAAGCAAACGGGCGGGGCAGGTCAGTTTGGTGAGGTGTACTTACGAGTTGAGCCGCTTGAACGTGGCAAGGGCTTCGAATTCGTCGATGCTGTCAAGGGAGGCGTCATTCCGTTCAACCTCATTCCTGCCGTTGAGAAAGGCGTGCGTGAGGTTCTCGCACAAGGTTACCTAGCAGGTTACCCACTGCAGGACTTGCGAGTAACGGTCTACGACGGCAAGAGTCACCCTGTAGATTCAAAGGAAGTGGCATTCGTTGCTGCCGCTCGCAAAGCCTTCTTGGATGCGCTTAGCAAAGCCAATGCACAAATTCTTGAGCCGATTGTCAAGATTGAAGTTGTCGCTCCCAACGACTACTTTGGCGACATAGCTAGCGATCTCGGAGCGCGCCGTGGTCAGCTTTCTGGTAGCGATACGCTCTCTGGGGGGCTCACCGAAATCCACGCGCTCGTGCCGCTCTCTGAACTTGACGGCTACGCCACGCGACTACATGCCATCACGCAGGGGCAGGGCAGTTGGTCGATGGAACTCGACAGCTACCAACCCGCACCGGCTAATAAGCAGGCAGAACTAGCGTCGAAGTACACCCGTCAAGCCGAAGAAGACTAAGGAGCATCTTTCTCCCTCCCTTCTGCTGTTAAAGGCTACGCTCATCGGCATCAGGCTCTAGAGCAACTTTAGCCAAGCGGAAGGCGTTTCAAAGGGCGCACTCACCATGCGGTGGTGCGCCCCTTTTTTACAGCGCTCTGCTGAGAGCGGATCCTAGCAATTCTGCTACACTTCTCTCCTGTTCCCGAAGTGGTCTACACCCAATGGGTTGGCCACCTCCCGAGGCGCGGTGTCCCGCTTACCAAAGCAACCATGACGCAGCCCTCCTCCGGTGTGCTTCTAATTTTGCAGAAGCGCGTGCCGCCCGGCTCAGGCGCGTCTCAAGCACCCGTCATTTTTCTACTACATACGAGAGCCTAGGTGCTCTTTTGTTTACGCTTTTATCATGCCTATCTACGCTTATAAATGCACGAACTGCGGCTACGAACATGACTATCTGCAGAAGATGAGCGACAAGCCCATGACCCACTGCCCGCAATGCGGCAAGGAAACACTCCAAAAGGAACTTTCCGCGCCTGGGTTTGAGCTAAAGGGGTCTGGCTGGGCCGCAACCGACTTCAACGGTGGCCATAAAGCTCTACCAGCTTCGCACACCAAGGCGAAAAAATAGTCATCCAAACCAAGGGGAGGAGAGGCTGAGCCCTCCTCCCCTTCGCTCCGAGAGATTGCCCCATGATCAAGAAGTACCTCACGGCCGGTCTACTACTCTGGTTGCCACTCGTTATCACTCTCTGGGTTATAGAGAGCGTTATTCGGTGGAGTGACGTCATCGTGGCATTGCTACCGCCGGCATACCGCCCCGATACGCTCTTTGGCTTTCATATCCCAGGCTTTGGACTACTTATCGCTGTCGTGGTGATCTTTGGTACGGGCGTGCTCGTTGCCAACTACATTGGGCAAGCCATTGTCAAATTTTGGGAGGCGCTGCTGTCACGTATCCCGCTTGTACGCCCCATCTACTCTGGTGTCAAACAGATTGCAAGCACCATCCTCTCTGACAATACCGATAGTTTCAAAGAGGTCGTGCTCGTGGAGTTTCCACAAAAGGGCCAGTGGACGCTGGGCTTCATTGTTGGCACCCCAAGCGCCGTACTCAAAGAAGAGACACAAGTTAACGACCTTGTCACAGTTTATGTTCCCACGGCTCCTAACCCCACCTCTGGCTACGTCATCATGGTTTCTGCCGCTAATGTGCGCAAAACCAGTGTTAGCGTCGATGCTGCCTTCAAATTCCATCTTTCTCTCGGCGTGATGACGCCTGAAGTTGATTTATCTCAAGCACAGAACCACAATCGTGGGGAAAGTGCTAATCCCCCGGACGAGGGTTCTTGAGCAAATTCCTCCTTTGTAGGGGTAAACTTAATAAGCATTCGCATTGCACGTGACGATAAAGGCGTGTGGCGGCAAAGATTCCTGTTGCGATGTCATCGACATCCCGACGCTTTTTCTTTCGACTTTCTCCTTAGTCGGCGGGTTGCCTGCCGGCCCTTTTTTCGGAGTTTTTATGAGAACCGTTTACTCTGGCTTGGTTGATGAAAAGCTCATCGGCCAAACTGTGACTCTCTACGGCTGGGCACACCGTCGTCGTGACCACGGTGGTGTGATCTTCATTGACCTGCGTGACCGCGAGGGTCTCGTTCAGGTCGTCTGCGACCCTGACCGTCCTGAAGTCTTTGCCACGGCAGACAAGTGCCGAAACGAATTCTGCTTGGAGGTCGTTGGCCTCGTGCGTGCCCGTCCGGAAGGCACCAAAAACCCCTCCCTGATCTCGGGTGGTGTTGAAGTACTCTGTCAGGAACTCAAGATCCTGAATGCCTCGGCTACGCCTCCGTTCCATCTCGACGATGAGAACCTCTCCGAAACGACTCGCCTGACGTACCGCATTCTCGATCTGCGTCGCCCACAAATGCAGAAGAACTTGCGTACGCGTTATCGTGCCGCCATGGCATTCCGCAAGTTCCTCGATGCGCATGGATTCATCGACATCGAAACCCCGATGCTCACACGCTCCACGCCAGAAGGTGCTCGCGACTACTTGGTTCCGTCTCGCGTTCAAGATGGGTGCTTCTATGCGCTGCCGCAGTCTCCACAGCTCTTTAAGCAGATGCTGATGGTGGCTGGATTCGATCGCTATTACCAAATCGTTAAGTGCTTCCGCGACGAAGACCTTCGTGCTGACCGTCAGCCTGAATTTACGCAGGTCGATATTGAAACGTCCTTCCTTAACATGGATGAAATCCGTGCCCTAATGGAAGAGCTGATCCGTACCGTCTTCAAGGAAGTGCTCGACATTGAGCTGAAGAACCCCTTCCCGACGATGCTCTATGATGACGCCATGGCCAACTACGGCTCTGATAAGCCTGACCTTCGCGTCAATCTGAAACTCGTGGAAGTCACGGACATTGTTGAAAACTCCGAATTCAAGGTCTTCTCCGGCGTCAAAAGCCTGCACAATGGTAAGGTCGTTGCCCTGCGCGTGCCAGCTGGTAGTAGCTTGCCACGCTCGGAAATCGACACCTACACCGAGTTCGTCAAGATTTACGGCGCGAAGGGCCTGGCCTACATCAAGGTCAATGAACTTGAAAAGGGACGTGAAGGTCTGCAGAGCCCAATCGTCAAGAACCTCTCTGACGCTGAAATCAAGGGTATTCTCGAACGTGTTGGCGCTCAAAATGGCGACGTCGTCTTCTTTGGCGCCGACAAAGCTAAGATCGTTTGGGACAGCCTCGGCGCTCTGCGTCTGAAGATTGGTCACTCCGAATTTGGCAAGAAGACTGGGCTCTTTACCCCAGGTTGGCAGCCGCTTTGGGTGATCAACTTCCCGATGTTTGAATACTCAGAAGAAGATCAGCGTTGGGTCTCGTGCCACCATCCGTTTACGAGCCCGCTCGACGGCCACGAAGATCGCCTCATCTCCGATCCGGAACACGCCTACGCTAAGGCTTACGACATGGTGCTCAATGGCTGGGAAATTGGTGGCGGCTCTATCCGTATTCACCGTGAAGAAATCCAGGAAAAGGTCTTCGAAGCGCTCAAAATCGGTCCTGAAGAAGCTCGCCAGAAGTTCGGCTTCCTGCTCGACGCGTTGCAGTTTGGCGCGCCCCCACATGGTGGTCTCGCCTTCGGCCTTGACCGTATTGTCACGATGATGTGCGAAGCGGATTCCATCCGTGACGTGATTGCGTTCCCGAAGACGCAGCGTGCTCAGTGCCTGCTCACGCAGGCTCCCTCGCCCGTGGATGAAAAGCAGTTGCGCGAATTGCACATCCGCCTGCGCAATGAGCCGAAAAAGGATCATGACATTGCTGGTCAATAACCCGCAAGTAGCCATGTACACCTAACAGTGCCGCGCTCGTGCTAGCGCTGAACCTAAAGAGGGCGCCCCCAAACATCGGGGGCGCCCTCCTCTTGATCGCTCCATGTTTTATATCGTCTTTGCGGTCACGAGGTTAGCTACTTTTCCTTCGTAGAAAGACTTTCAACGGGTGCCGTTAACTCTTCATAACTACACTCCAATGAGTCCACGAGCGCATGCAACGCTGCGCGGTAGTCCACCTTGCCACACCCAAGTAGCACGGCATCCTCATACATATCCTGTAGCATCGAACGCGCTTCTTCCCAATTCTCGTCGAGAACCTTAATGCTCTCCGTACAGGAGACGGTCGTGCCGTCGACTCGTAACCATCGTTGTGGTTTCGCGGGTTTATTCGTCATCTTTGTTCCTCGGCTGACCGTAAGTTTTAAAGCGCTCAATTACACGTTGCATCTCCTCAGGCGAGAGTAGCCGAGGCTCACCAAGCGAACGCACGATCACGTATTGATGAGCGAGATTCTCTACTTCGACGGCCAGGCTCAGTGCACGCTCAAGGCTCGGTGCACACACCAGCACACCATGGTGCTCGAGTAAGCAGGCGTTTGCGTGGAAAAGTCCAGTAGCAGCGCTATCAGCAAGTGCAGCCGTGCCAAACGTTGCGTAGGGCACCACATCAATGCTCATTGCCCCTGCCGTCGCCACCATATAGTGAAAGGGAGGAATAGGTAAATTTTGGCACGCTAGCGCCGTTGCATAGGGCGAGTGTGTATGCACCACGCTTTGTGCGTCGCCGCGCAAACGGTAAACAGCCAAATGCATCATCCACTCTGACGAGGGCGCTCGCTTACCTATAGCATCGCTCACAACGGTATCCGCTCGAATCGGCAACCAAGACAAATCGCAGGGTTGCAGTTGCTCGTACGGCACGCCCGTTGGTGTAATCAAAAATCCGTCAACCCCATCTCGAGCCAAGCGCACCGAGACGTTGCCCGCCTTATTGACGTTGAGGCCACGGGCACTCAAAGACTGCGCGGCAGCAATCAACGCGGCTACGGCCTGCATCGGTTCTTGACTCATTGCATCATCCTTTGGGAAACGACTGCGGCGAACGTTGCACGAGCGCCGTCGGGGTGAAAATACCATGCTCGGTGATGATGGCACTCACCAAGCGGTTATGTGTCACATCAAAAGCGGGATTCGATGCGGGCGTATCCGCCGCAGCAATGTGCACTGTTGCGAGCGTCCCATGTTCATCAAGCCCCTGTACCGTTAGCACCTCCTGCGCCGTGCGATCCTCAATTTCAATCTCACGTTTGCCATCAGTAATGGTCCAATCGATAGTCGACTCAGGTGCCGCAACATAGAAGGGAATGTCATTGTCATGAGCCGCTAACGCCTTAAGATACGTACCAATTTTATTCGCCACATCCCCTCGACGCGTGATGCGATCCGCCCCAACAATCACCATGTCAACGTCGCCCTGCTGCATTAGTTGTCCACCTGCGTTGTCCACGATGAGGGTATGCGGAATCCCCTGCTGCTGTAACTCCCACTCCGTCAGAAGTCCTTGGTTGCGTGGACGTGTTTCGTCAACCCAGACGTGCAGGGGCACACCCTGTTCAAACGCAATGTAGATGGGCGATAGTGCAGTCCCGTAATCCACCGTTGCCAACCAACCTGCATTGCAGTGCGTGAGAATATTGACGGGACGGCGTAACTCTTTGTACTTCTCAGCAATCAGGCGTGCCCCTTCTTCACCAATGCGACGACAGGTATTCACGTCCTCTTGGGTAAACTGCTCGGCCAAGCGCACAGCCACCTCTTCGCGTTGTGCAGGATCGCGCGGCAGCAGATGACCGAGCATGCGTCGTACTCCCCAAGAGAGGTTCACAGCGGTAGGGCGCGCACGAGCAATCACTTCTGCGGCTTTAATGAGCGCATCGTTGCTGGGATTTTCCTGCACAGCTAGAGCAACCGCCCAAATTCCCGTCACGCCGATGAGTGGCGCCCCTCGCACCCGCATGCTACGGATGGCTTCCACGCAATCACGCCAGTCCTCGAGTTCTCGCAACGCAAAGCGAAAAGGAAGCAACGTCTGATCAATAATTTCTACTGCGCGTCCCTCTCGAATGCCACGAATGCATCGATAACTTTGTCCACCAACCTTCATTGAGCCTCCATTTGTGCTGCGCACTAGGTGCGCACATCCTAGAGAGAGCGCAGAAAGAGACTCCCTCCTGCAGTTAGTGTACTCGGAATCCTCAACGCGCAGAAGAAACCCGCTACACTCAGGAAGGTGCTCAATTTCTTTTTTGGGAGCGAGATGACTTTCCGTGCATCCCTGCAATCGCAGATGTTTCCAACTAGCCTTGTAGTCGTTGGCGCCAGCGAACGATTTGGTAGCCTTGGCGCACGCCTTTGGGAAGCGGCGCGCTCTGGCTCTCGCATGGATCCCCTCATCGCAGTCAACCCCAAGTACGACACTCTTTCTGTTGCCCCCTGCTTGCGAGACATACACGAGCTTACGCACTCAGTGGACGCGGCACTCATCAGCATTAGTGCGACAAAAGCACGCTCTGCACTCGAACATCTCGCCCGGCAACACTGCAAACTTGCTGTGCTCGCCGCTGATGCGACCCCCGATTGGTTTTCCGAAGAGAGTCTTACGCTCATGGCCAAGCTCCCCGCACAGGGGATGCGGCTCTTGGGACCTGGCGCTTGGGGTATCCTTCACCCAGGTCAGCGCATCAACCTCTCACGATTTCGGGAACTCCCCAAACCTGGCTCCATCGCGCTCATCACCCAAACAGGGCCTCTTGCAGCACTCGTGATGGAGGATATGCGCGAGACAGAGCTCGGATTTTCCGTCGTGGCAGCCACAGGGGCTGAAATGGATCTTGAAGAGTCGGACTTCATCGAACAATATGCCGCCGACAAGAATACCCGTGTCATCGCCGTCGAGATTGCACGCGTTCGGAACCCGCGTCGCCTCTTCTCTGCGCTACTCGCTGCGAGTCGCCGCAAGCGCGTCGTGGTCTTTGCTAGCCATTTTCCCGAGAGCACTCATCGGCTACTGAGCACCGTACTGAAGCAAGCCAATGTGTGGCTAGCAAAAAGTACCGATGAGTTCTGCTCCACCATCGCTGCACTTGCGACAAACCGTCTGCCTAAAGGTGCGCAGCTCACAGTACTGCTCGCTGGTGGTGATCCTGGCGCTTGGATTGTCGACCGCGTTCGCTCCGAAGGCGCCACGCTCGCAAGGCTGTCTGCGCGAACAATGGCCGAATTGCATACGGCAAAGATCAGCACATCCGTCTCGAATCCTATCGTCCTTGCCACTACAGCGGAATTGGCACTCAAAGCACTACCCATAGTGCTCGACGACCCACAAACCGATGCCGTATTACTTGTTGTCACCCCAGACGGTGCTGGAGCAAGTCCCTTTACGATTACACAGCTCATTAAGCACATAACCGGCTCACAAAAGCCCATCCTCGGCGTTTGGCTCTCCGATCGTGCTACGCGAGAAATCCGTACCGCACTCGCTGAGCACCTCAATGTCCCACTCAGTGTCCATAGCACTGTAGAGAACGCCATGCGGGTGTTCTCAGCGCTCGTTGCACAAAGCACTCAACGCCGGCAGCGTCACGATCTGAGCATCGACCGTCCAGAGCGAGCAGACAAAAAAGGAATCGCCGCAATGCGCGCCCTGACTGTCGCCGCTCAGCAAACAGGCCATCTCACACTCGAGCTACCACAAAGTCGCGCTTTCATCGAGCATCTTGGACTTAACAATGCGCCAGTTTGGGTTGCACAAAATGCAACACAAGTCGCAGAGCAAGCGACGCGCTTAGGATGGCCGCTCTGGGTTCAGCCCCGTGCACACGGTCTAGAGGAAGCGCTCGAAGGGCAGGCCATCTATAACGAAGAGGAGCTCAACTGTTTTGTCGAGCGCGCGACAACGCTACTCAACGACATGCGTCTTTCCGATTGCTCACCCGCACTGTTGACCCTGAAATATCGGGCTGGCTTTGCCGATCCCTTAAAAGTTGTGCTCGCACGCGATGCGCTCATGGGACCTTGCATCACTCTCTCTCGTCCCACTCAGACTCGTACAGGGTTACTCGGCACTACGTCGCAACCCTTGCTGCTGGCAGTTCCTTTTCGCTACCGTGAGCTCTGGCACGAGCTCTATGCCTCATCGTTACTGTACCGAGAAGAAAAAACAGAAAGCATCCTTCTGCAACTAGCGGAAATTCTCTGCAAACTCTCTGATGCCGCTGCAAGCATTCCTGCACTCTGGCGAGTCAGTCTCAATCTCTTGCACCTGGACGGAGCATGGAGTGCCCGCGATGCCATCGTACGTGTCAGCACGGATGCTGTAAAGCCCGAGCGAGGGTACCCACATTTGCTACTACCGCCGCCCCCACTTGAACTCTCCAAAATCATCACGACCCCACGAGGCTCTGTCACGCTACGGCCACTACTCGATGGCGACGGCGCAGCACTGCGTGCACACCTCGGAAGGCTTTCTGAACGATCACTCTATTTGCGCTTTCACACCCGCGCTCGCCTCACCGAAGAGCGCGTCGCACAGGTCTACGACCAAGACCCGATTAGCGAATCCACTTGGGTAGTCGAACAAGCTGGCGAACTGCGCGGGCTGGCCAACTGGCATCGAATCAGTGGCACTTCTCAAGCCGAATTTGGCATCGCCATTGAAGACGGCTGGCACCGTATGGGGCTGGCACGCGCTCTCATGGGCGAACTGATCGAATCGGCACGAGTGCGCGGCATTAGCACCCTCATTGGCTACGTTCTCAAAGGCAACGACGCCATGCAAGCCATGATGCGAGCACTCAGCTTTTCCAAGTGCCCCGATACGAGTCCCGATACAGAAACTTGGGTTCTTGAAATTTCCTATAATGCCGCTCACGAACAATAAAAGGGCGCGTGCAATCTGGCTCACAAGCTCACATCTCTCGCAGTTAGCCGCTTTGGATACAACATGGATCTCATCATCAATAAGGAATTCGGCGTCCTACGCCTTTCATTTAACCGTGCCGCGAAGCGCAATGCTCTCAACATAGAACTGGCTCAGGCTCTCACGCAAGCGCTTGAAGATGCCGACAACGACGATGCCGTTCGCGTCATCGTGCTCGAAAGCGAGCAAGATGTCTTCTGTGCGGGCGCCGACATGGAAGAAATGAAGAAGACCCCAGATGAGCTTGATGACGCCTTACAGAGCCTCTTTGAAACACTCGCTCGCACACGTAAACCCATCATTGCCGCAGTCTTGGGACCCACTGTCGGTGAAGGCGTCGCCATCCTGCTCTATGCCGACATTGTGCTTGCGGCCAAGGAAGCGGTTTTTGCATTCCCCTCCACTGCGCTCGCGAAAATTCCTCGTTTTGGTTTGGTGCAATGGGGGGCACGCTGCGCCAATCCTCGGCTCTTTACGCAAAAGATATTGCTCTCCGAGCCTATGACCGCACAGGAAGCCTTGGAAATGGGACTTGTGACTGCAGTCACTGAGCGCGATGCCATGGCCGATGCTTTGGCACGTCACGCTTCCCGTCTAGCCGTGCTTCCTCCTAAAGCTGTACAGGCTACCCGCTCACTGTTGCGGCGAGAATTCATTTCTGCCGTTAACCGTAGCGCCGCAGAAGATAACCTCCTCTATGCTGAAATTTCAGATAGCAGTGAGGCGCGCGAGGCGCTTGCCGCCTTCTTAGAGGGGCGTGCACCAGTTTTTGTTTCAGCACCCAACTAAATGCTTCAAAACAGGGCAATGCACTGTTACAGTGCATACTAATCCTCTACGAACGAACGCCTGCCACCCTGTGCAGGCGTTTTTTTGCATCCTTATACCTCATCATCTGGCGGTTATGATGTTTTTTTAAAGTTGGCACGCTCCTTGCTTATTCAAAAGTAAACCCCTCGCGTTGTTCCTGACGAGGCAAAACTAATACGTTGACCAAGGAGATTCCGTCATGACGTTTTCCAAGATTTCTGCTGCCGCGCTCCTCGCGGCCGCCCTCCTCTGCACAAGCGCTGGTGCCGCTGACTTGACTGGCACGCTTAAAAAGATCAAGGACTCGGGCACGATTACGCTCGGCTACCGCGAATCTTCCGTACCGTTTTCCTATTTGACCGCCGATGGCACGCCTACGGGTTACGCGTATGAGGTTTGTAATGCCATCGCCGATGCTGTCAAGAAAGATTTGAACATGCCGGATCTGAAAGTGGCCTACCAGCCTGTCACGAGCGCCAACCGAATTCCGCTTATTCAGAATGGCACGGTTGATATCGAATGCGGATCCACCACCAATTCAAAGAAGCGTCAGGAACAGGCCTCCTTTGGTACAAGCTACTTCGGCATTCAAGTCACAGCTGCCGTTTGGAAAGATGGCCCCATCAAAACACTTAAAGATCTTGATGGCAAGAACGTCGCCGTGACCTCTGGCACGACCTCTGTGGAACTGTTGAGCCGCTTTGAGAAGGACAACAACATCAAGATTCGCTTGCTGAAGACGAAGAATTTTGCTGAGGCCATGAAGCTCGTCGCAAACAAACGTGCTGATGCTTTCGTGATTGACGACGTACTGCTCGCTGGTCAGATCGCAACCCTGCCCAATCCGCAGGACTTCACCATCATCGACGCTTCGCTCTCGACGGAGCCCTATGGTCCGATGTTCCGTAAGGACGACCCCGATTTCAAGGCACTGGTTGATCGTACGATCACGAGCATGATCAAGGATGGCACGCTAACGAAGCTCTACAAGAAGTGGTTCGAAAGCCCGATTCCTCCGATGAACAGCAATCTTAACTTCCCGATGAACCGGGTAACGAAGGAACTGTTTGCCAACCCCAACAGTGACGGCATCTAAACCCACATCCTTTTTCCCCGAGCGTCTCGGCTAGCAACTTTTGGGACGCTCGGGGGCCTTTCTATTAATAAAAATACCTCGCTACCTCTGTAAGGCCTACCGCGGTAGCAGTAAGAGGAGCTCGATTATGGCTTTGAATATGTCGCTGGCCGTTCTCTTAGAGCCGTCCAGTTTGAATGATTCTCCTTGGTGGCTCTATTTGGCCGAAGGCGCCGTTTGGACCATCGGGCTTGCGCTCTCGTCGTTTGCGTTGGCGCTCCTTGTCGGCACAATCGTCGGGACCTTTCGCACCTCTGAGCAAAAATGCATTCGCGCCTTCTGCGAAGCTTGGATCGAGCTCTTCCGTAACATCCCACTCATTGTGCAGATTTTTATCTGGTACTTTGTGGTTCCAGAACTTGTCCCCCCATACAAGAGCTGGATCGTCAGTGTGGATCCTGTCTATAGCCAGTTCCTCTCCGCCTTCCTCTGCTTAGGGCTCTTTACCTCGTCACGTGTTGCCGAACAGGTTCGTGCGGGCATCACCTCATTGCCGCGTGGACTCTCCAATGCCAGTAAGGCTCTTGGCTTCACCGCGTTTCAGCGTTACCGCTATGTCATTCTCCCGATGGCCTTCAGACTTGTGCTACCGCCACTCACCAGTGAGGCCATGAGTCTAGTGAAAAACACCGCTGTTGCGATCACAATTGGCCTACCCGAGCTCACCATGCGTGCTAACGAAATGGGTGAAGACACGTTCCAGTTCTTCGCTGCCTACGTTTGGGCAACTGTGCTCTACATTCTGATTGCCCTCGCTGTCAACTCCTTGATGGGCTGGGCCGAGCGGCGTAGTGCCATTCCTGGATTTATTGCTGCCAAGTAAGCGAGAGGTGTGACATGTCTATCGATTTTTCTTCGATTACGCAGAGTTGGGGTTACATTCTGAATGGGGCTGCCTATACGCTCGAACTCACAGCAATCACCGCTAGTGGCGGGCTTTTTCTGGGTACATTGCTCGCGCTGTGCCGACTCTCAAACCGGCCATGCCTCTCTGTGCCTGCACGTCTGTACGTCAATCTGATGCGTGCGGTTCCGCTCGTACTCGTGCTATTTTGGTTTTTCTTACTGATGCCAGAAGTACTCCGCCTCATTCTGCATCTGGATCGCCCTGTGCAAATTGGTGCTGAGTACACTGCTATTATTACCTTCGTACTCTTTGAAGCTGCCTACTTCTCGGAAATCATGCGAGCAGGTATCCAGTCCATCAAAAAAGGCCAGATTTACGCGGCCTATGGATTAGGACTTACCTACTCACAGACCATGCGCTATGTGGTATTGCCACAGGCTGTGCGGCATATGCTACCAGTACTACTGACGCAGACCATCATTCTCTTTCAGGACACGAGTCTCGTCTATGTCATCAGTGGCAATGATTTTATGGGCGCGATTTCCAAGATCGCCCAGCGTGACGGGCAGTTAATTTTGATGTACTCTTTTGCTGCTGTGTGTTATCTTGCAGTTTCACTTTCGCTCTCACTGCTGATTCGTCGACTGCAGTGGAAAGTGACCTCTGCACATTGATGCACTGCGCACAAAAACCCTTTGTTTGACAGGATTACCCCCATCATGGCAATGATTGAAATTAAAAATATCAGCAAGTGGTACGGCTCCTTCCAAGTTCTGAAGAACTGCTCTGCTGAAGTGCAAAAGGGTGAGGTAGTGGTTGTCTGCGGCCCCTCTGGTTCCGGTAAGTCCACCCTCATCAAGACCGTTAACGCGCTCGAACCTTTCCAAAAAGGTGAGATCATCGTCGACGGCATCTCGGTCGGTGACCCCAAAACCAACCTTCCTAAGCTACGTAGTCGCGTCGGCATGGTCTTCCAGCATTTCGAGCTCTTCCCCCATCTCTCGATCAAGGAAAACCTTGTGCTCGCACAAATGAAAGTCCTCGGTCGCGGCCGTGAAGAAGCTACGCAACGCGGCCTTGAGCTTCTCGATCGTGTGGGACTTTTGGCGCACGCCGAAAAGTTCCCTGGTCAGCTCTCTGGTGGTCAGCAACAGCGTGTGGCGATCGCACGTGCGCTTGCTATGGATCCAATCTGCATGCTCTTTGACGAACCAACATCGGCTCTCGACCCAGAAATGATTAACGAAGTGCTCGACGTCATGGTGCAACTCGCCAAAGAAGGCATGACGATGATGGTCGTGACCCATGAAATGGGCTTCGCTCGCAAGGTGGCGGATCGAGTTATTTTCATGGAGTCGGGAGAAATCATCGACAACCAACCGGCTCAGGAGTTTTTCGAAAATCCCAAGAGCGAACGCGCTCAGCAGTTCCTTTCGAAGATTCTGCACCACTAAGCTAGGGGTCACAGCGCTCGCGCCCAAACGCCGCTCGGTCTTGTACGACCAGAAGAACGCCCGAGATACTTTTTGACTCGGGCGTTTCCTTTTGCGTTCGGAGCAGAGCGCACAAGATGAATCTCGCACCATACCGCGCTCAGCAAGCTAAATTGAGTATGATTAGTGCTTCTGAAATCCTGCTGAGAAGGTTTAAGCGCGTTATGGGCGAGCAAATTTCTGACAAACACATCATCGAACTCGGCCGTGAAGTTCTAGCTCTGGAGTCTTCTGCCATTGCACAAACGGCAGAAGCGCTGAATGGGGACTTCGTACGTGCCGTCTCCCTGATCCTAAACTGCCGTGGACGACTCATCGTCTCTGGCATTGGAAAGTCAGGTCATATCGCCAGTAAGATCGCCGCAACATTCGCCAGCACTGGTACGCCCGCCTACTTTGTTCATGCCGCAGAAGCAGCCCACGGTGACCTTGGTATGATCACCAAAGATGATGTCGTCATCGGTATCTCCTACTCGGGCGAATCCAATGAGCTCCTCACCCTTCTGCCAGTACTGAAACGTGAAAGTATTGCGCTCATCGCCATGACAGGTAATGCTAACAGCACCCTTGCGCAACATGCCGATGTGCACATCGACTGCCACGTCAGTCGTGAAGCTTGTCCGCTCAACTTAGCGCCCACGACGTCAACGACGGTCACCTTAGCGCTCGGTGACGCCCTTGCTGTCGCCTGTCTGTCTGCGAAACAATTTACAAAGGAGGACTTCGCGCGTAGCCATCCTGGTGGCTCTCTTGGACGTAAACTCCTCACCCATGTGCGCGACGTGATGCGTACAGCGGATGCCGTACCTCGTGTTACGCTCGGCGCGACGGTACTTGAGGCCATCCAAGAAATGTCTCGTAAGTGTATGGGCATGACCAGCATTGTGGATGAGACAGGGGCGCTTGTTGGCATCTTCACTGAAGGTGATCTACGACGCTTGATCGAGCGCATCGGCGACATCCGTAACGTGTCGCTCGCCGATGTCATGACTCGAAATCCCAAAGTCATCCGCCCAGAAGAACTTGCCGTCACCGCCGTCAAACGGCTCGATGAACTGCAAGTTAACCAATTACTCGTCGTTAACGATAAGGACGAATTGGTTGGCGCCCTCCATGTCCACGATCTTATGGATGCAAAGGTACTCTGATGAATCTCAACGACCGCGCAGCCAAAATTCGACTCGTCATTCTCGACATTGACGGTGTCATGACCGATGGCAGCATCATCACCTCTGACAAAGGAGAGCTCTTCAAGCGATTCTTTGTGCGAGACGGGCTAGGCATCAAAATGTTGCAGAAAGCGGGCATTGATGTCGCGATCATCACAGGACGCTCAAGCGGGATTGTGACAGAGCGATGCCGCGAACTCGGCATTACCCGCGTCTATCAAGGACAGCGCTTCAAAACCCCTGCCTACGAACAACTTCTTGCCGAAACAGGACTCGGCGATGCTCAGGTCGCTTACATGGGCGACGATATTCCTGATTTACCGCTTTTGATGCGCGTTGGGCTCCCAACGACACCCGCTGACGGCATGCCCTGCTTGGATGAGTGGATTGCTTGGCGCAGTCGCCACCCAGGCGGACGCGGCGCCATCCGAGAACTCGCAGAGCTGATACTCAAAGCACAAGGTGTATGGGATAATTTGGTCATCGAAACCTTTGTACAGGGGAAATAATGGCGCAACGCAGTCTAGTGATTCGTGAACGCATGACTGCCCTCGTGGGCATTATGTTGCTTTGCGCCCTCGTTGGTCTGAGTTACTACTACTCGCTACGCATCCAGCTCGATGGGCTCAAGTATGTGCCTAGCCCAAAGAGTCCTGACTTTATCGCTCACGACATCGTACTAACTGACTTTGATCGCGACGGAATTCTCCTGAGAAGACTCTTAGCGCAACAGGTCGAGCACTACTCAGATGGACGCATGAATGCACTCGCTGCTCGTATGCAAGGCTATGGAAAGGATCGTACACCAATTTACCTTTCATCTGACCGTGCTTACACCATGGACAGTCTCGCCACCCTAGAGTTTTCTGGCAATGTGAGACTGCGACAGAACGCTTCGGAAAAGAACCCGCCGATGTCCCTGCGAACGGAGTACATAAAGGCCTACCTCGATGAGGATATTGTCGAAACCAATCAGCCCGTTGAGCTCGCTCGCGGCGCCGATACCACGCAGGCTCAGGGCGGTATGCGCTTTGACAACGTAGCGCGAACCACCGAACTCATGGGCGGCGTTACATCGATCTTTCATAGCGCAAAGTCGCGTCGATGAGAGAGCCCTGCCTACACTGCTATACTCTTTCTGAAACCTGAAGCACAGCTCGTCCACGCAAGCACTGTGCGCAGAAAAGATGGATGTCCCATCGGGAAAAAGCCTACAATATTTGGAGTCACCGAACATGCAGTTCGACTCCGGAGCTGGGCGCTCTGGCAACAGCCATTGCCCCTTCATCACTCACCAAAACAACAACGCCAACGAGATGACGCCCAGTGCATTCTGCATTGGCTCTCACGGGTAACTTGCTATGAAGAAGCTTCTCGTCTCAGCGCTCGCCGCACTTTTCTCTGCTAGTGCCGCCCATGCCCTCTCAACGGACAGCAGTCAACCAATCGAAATTCACGCTGACCAATTCAACGGAAACGAAGTTAAACAGACGGCGATTTACTCTGGCAATGTGGTGGTCGATCAAGGGTCAATTCGCTTCACGGGCACCAAGCTCACGCTTTCGATAACCCCAAAAGGCTACCGCCACATTACGCTCGACGGGGCACCTGCGACTTTCCGCCAAAAGCGGGACAACAAAGATCCGAATATTGACGAATGGATTCACGCAAAATCCAAGCAAATCGTCTATGACGAGGAAACGGATCGCATCACGCTCACAGGGCAGGCAGAACTGAAGCGCACAGAAAATGGCGTGCAAAAAGACATGACAAGTGGCGAGGTGATCACCTACGACATGCGCAATGCGCTTTCCGAAGTTTCAGGAGGCGTCATCAACGGCACGCGCCAACGCGTCACCACCATCATTGCGCCGCGCAATAAGACTGGGGAAAAGGCACCTCCTGCGCCTCGACAGGAGCTGCAACCCGCTACCTCAATCTCTGAGCCAAAAGGGAAGAAATAAATGACGTCAACACCCAATGTGCCCAAGCATATTTTGCAGGCACGTGGTCTCAAAAAGCACTATGGTAGCCGTCGCGTCGTCAAAGGCGTTGATCTCACCGTTCGCTCTGGCGAAGTCGTTGGGCTACTCGGTCCGAACGGCGCAGGGAAAACGACTACCTTCTACATGGTTGTCGGTTTGGTGGTGGGTGATGAAGGCACAGTCGAGCTCGACGGAGAGTCGCTCACGCATATGCCTATCTACAAACGTGCCCGTCTCGGTGTCTCCTATCTCCCTCAGGAAGCGAGCGTCTTTCGCAAACTCTCTGTTGAAGATAATATTCGTGCCATCCTTGAACTACAAAGGGACGATAACGGTGAGCCGATTCGCGGTGCAGAACTTGAACAGCGTCTCGAGAATTTGCTAACCGAACTGCAAATTCAGCATATCCGCACCAATATGGCGCTCTCACTCTCGGGCGGGGAGCGCCGTCGTACAGAAATTGCGCGCGCACTGGCAGCAAATCCTCGCTTCATCCTGCTTGATGAGCCCTTTGCTGGCGTGGATCCCATTGCTGTGATCGAAATTCAGCGCATCGTTCGTTTTCTCAAAGAACGTAATATCGGGGTACTCATCACTGATCACAACGTCCGAGAAACGCTCGCCATCTGCGACCATGCCTACATTATTAATGAAGGGCAGGTATTAGCCTCAGGCATACCTGAAGAAATCATCAACAACCCCAGCGTACGTGCCATCTATCTGGGTGAACACTTCAGGATGTAGTCATCCATGGCGCTGACACTCTCTCTCGAGCAAACACAAAAGCAGACGCTATCGCAACAGCAGCAGGTAGCACTAGCGCTGCTCGAGGCGCCGCTGGCGACACTCCTTGCAGATATTGAGCTCATTGTCGATGAAAACCCGCTTCTAGAATCGACGCTCGAAGAAAGCGATACCCTAGTGGAGCGGCGTACAGAGCTCGATAATGACGATTTCCAAGAGCCTGATCTAGAATCCGTGCCGCTGGCAGAAAACGTCTCGGTTGATGAAGTTTTGACGCGCGAATCCACGTCTCACGACATTAGCGAAGACAACTTTATCGAACAACTTGCTGCCACTCCGAGTCTAAAAGACGAGCTACTCAGCGAGCTCAACTGTCTTGCGCTCGAGAGCTCGGTGGCGGTGCGAGCACAAATTCTGATTGATGAGCTCGATGAGCACGGACTTTTAAATGCCCCGCTCCAAGCACTCATGCTCGAGTATCGCGAAGTCCTAGAGCGTTTTGGGCTCAGTACCTCGCCTGACGCTACGACAGAGCTAGTGCAATGGCAAAAAGCGCACGAAGCACTGCGGCGTATTGCTCCCCCTGGGATTGGGGCGGAAAGCCTGAGTGAATCACTCGTCTGGCGCCTTGAAGAGCGAGCTCAAGGAGATGTTGAGCCCTCGTACCGTCAGCACTTATTGCTTGCCGCACGAATCGTACGTAGCTACCTCTCACTTGCCGCTCGCGGGCAAAGTGAGCGCATTGCCCGAACAGAACATATTCCCCTCGCCGATGTTGAAGCGGCTCTTTTGCTACTGCGTAGCCTGCCGCTCTATCCAAGACTAGCTAGCGAACAGAGCGAAAGTGCTAGCTATATTTCTCCGGAACTCTCGGTCAGCGTCAGCAACGGCGAACTACAACTATCGCTCATTACCGACCCTTGTCGTAGCGTACGGTGGATTAGTGAACAAGCTTTAGCAGAAAAACGCGCTACTCTCCCTAAGCCGCTTTGGAACCAATTTCATCAAGAAGGACGCGAACTACTCGCTGCACTCTCAGCTAGACGCAACACGCTATTGCGCATTACCCAGTATCTCGTCAGCCAACAGCGCTCGCTCTTCTCAGAAGGATGGGGTGCGCTCAAACATATTCCGCTCGCGCAAATTGCCCAAGCTGTATCGCTCTCGCAATCTACCGTCTCTCGTGCACTGAGCGGTAAATACCTTCTCACCCCGTTGGGTACAGTTCCGCTCACTTGGCTCGCTTGGGATGGAGCAGGGGCAAGGCAGTGGGTTCAGAGTCTCACAACTCTCAAGGTTCAAGCAACGCCCAAAAGTCCAACGGGCGCTCTCCCTGCAGAGACAACCAAAACGGAGACTGTCACAGCGACGCCCACAGCAGTCCCCGCCACCGAGGACGCGTCGCAACTGACCGCGCTCATGGCCATCCGTGAGCTCGTCGATCATGAAAACCAACAAAAGCCCCTCTCAGACGCAAAGATCGCCGAGTTACTCGCTGCACGTGGCATAAACGTCTCACGTCGTACCGTAGCCAAATACCGCGACCTGCTTTGTATCCCTGCGACCTATCTGAGACGGGCTCCCGCGCCGTAACCATGGCTGACAAAAGTCTCGAATTTCAGTAGACTCAAGGAATCATCGTTGCTTTTCCCCGCGACCCTCTCCTCTCTGAGCGCGTCGCGCCAAGAATACATGAACAAACTCTCTTCCCTGCTCAGCATCGGTACCATACTGCTCGACCAGGAGCTCGTCAGTCGTAAGCGTCTCTTCGAAGAAGCGTCACTGCTTTTTGAAAGCGCACATGGTGTTCCTCACACGGATGCCTTTGAAGCGCTCTTTGCTAGAGAAAAACTGGGGTGTACCTGCCTTGGTCGTGGTTGTGCTATTCCCCATGGCCGGCTCGAAGCACTGGATAAACCTGTACTCTGCTTCATCCGCACCAAAACGGCTCTCATTCTCGACGCTCCTGACGGCAAACCAGTACAACTTTTCTTCTTTGTGCTCGTGCCTGAGAAAACGCGTGAGCAGTATCGTGGCGTACTTACGGAGCTCTGTGCGCTACTTGAAGATAAAGAGATGCGTAACAAACTCGGCGCGGCGACAACTCCCGTGGAAGTGTGTGAGCTCATCAATGCGTGGGAACCGCCAACATCGGACGCTACAGAATCCCTCGAGGTCAGCTCAACGCCAAGCAATTAATGCCGCCCTATCGTGGGCCACGTACTTCAGATCGGAGCACACCATGCAACTCACACTGGTCACTGGTATGTCAGGCGCTGGCAAGTCCATTGTCATCCGCCAGCTCGAGGACTGCGGCTACTACTGTATCGACAATCTACCTGCCGACTTTCTCGTCGCCGTCGTCGATAAACTCTCTGAAAGTGGCACGGGCAATGTTGCTGTAGCAATCGATGCACGCAGCCAAGCGACCTTTGATCATGCCCTGAGCGCATTAGAAACGCTCAAAAACAAAGGGGTAGACGTTCGTGTGCTGTTTTTGACGGCGTCACAAGACGAACTCGTCAAACGCTTCTCGGAGACACGCCGACGTCACCCGCTTTGCACGCGAGCTCGCAAGCACGACCAGCTTCTATCACTCTCAGAGGCAATTCAAACCGAGCGTGACATGCTCGCCCCGATTACCGAATTCGCCTCCATCATGGATACCACCGCACTGATGCCTGCTCAGCTAAGACGCTGGGTACAACAGTTTGTAGGTCAACCCCATGCGGAGATGACCCTAACGTTTGAGAGCTTTGCTTTCAAGCATGGCATTCCTATTGCCGCAGACCTCGTTTTTGATGTACGGTGCCTCCCTAACCCCTACTATGATCCCGCGTTGCGTCCCCTCACTGGTCGCGACGAACCAATCATTCGCTTCATGCAGGCACGGCCCCAAGTCGCCGACATGGTCTCAGACATTACGCTCTTTCTGAATAAATGGCTTCCCGCCTATTTAAAGCAGAACCGACACTACCTTACCGTGGCCATTGGCTGTACGGGCGGTCAACATCGGTCAGTTTACGTAGCGGAAACCCTCGCTCGTGCGTTTGAGCAACAATTTCCAACCATCGTGCGTCACCGCATTATTGAGCAGGACGCATTGCTTGCCCCAACACAAGCCGCACAAACCTTGTAGTGCTGCGCGCTCTTAACTCAACAACAGACTTTTCCAATCCAGCACGCGCTCAATCAACTTCTTAAAAGGAGCTGGCATCGCTGGTAGCTCGGACTTGACCATCGCAAAGGACTTAAAGCCCGCCTGCCAGCCAGAGCTCGAATCTTGGCGCATACTAACCACCCACGGGCGAATAACAAGCCTAAAGTGGGTAAAGTCGTGGACGAGCTCACCCATAGGCTGAGTGCGTAGCATATCCTTTGCCCAAGGTAGCGTCTGGGGGGACACATCGGCACTCTCTAGCACAAAAGGCGTCATTGCTGGCACCCATAAATCTTTCCAAAGCGTTTCATCGAACCGCTTAGTTAGCCATAGTCCATCTTCAGAAACAAACACTAGAGCTGTCGTATATTTCACAGGGCGGCAAGCGCGAGCGCGCCGAGCAGGAAAGTCGCCCGTGCGAGCCGCGAGACGAGCCGCGCAAAGCTCAGCCATTGGGCAGTGTTGACAGGCGGGTTTGGTTCGTCGGCAGAGCATAGCGCCCAAATCCATCAGTGCCTGTGTATAAGCAGGCATATCGGGAGAGGCCGGCAAAAGCGAAGCGGCTTTCTCCCAAACCGCCTTTTCAAACGCCCGCTCACCAGGCGCCCCTTCAATCATAAAAAACCGCGCAAGCGAACGTTTTGCATTCCCATCACACATAACAGCTCGTTCTGCGCTGACAAAGGAAGCAATAGCACCAGCGGTCGAAAGTCCAATTCCAGGCAACTCTGCCCAGGCCGCAGCACTATCTGGGGCTACGCCACCTCGCTCGTAGACAATCATACGCACTGCCTTGAGCAAATTACGGCATCGTGCGTAATAGCCGAGCCCAGCCCAAAGCGACATCACATCTTCATCAGGGGCTGCCGCAAGCGCCTCAGCGGTTGGAAAACGTTCGATAAAACGTTGATAATAGGGAATGACGGTTGAGACTTGTGTCTGCTGTAGCATCACCTCAGAGAGGACTCGCTCATACCAGCTTGAGCCTTGTTGCCAAGGCAGGTCATGGCGGCCGTTGCTTTTATACCACTCTAGCAGCCTTGCCGTAAAAGGCGCATAGTCTTGCATTGGCTCAATAGTCGTCTGCATTATTCTTCCTAGTTCCTGCTGTTTTTGACTTGACCGCGCTTCGCTTGCGGGGGATGCTTTGGTTAGAATATACGCCGTTAACCCTGCCTTTTGTGCACTCTCATGTCTCGCCCATTATCCTACTTGGCCACACTTCTCTTGTTTTGGCTAGGCACCACTGCTGAAGTTTTGGCGCAGGACGATGCTGCGCCCTCTAGCTTGGCAGAGCCAGGTCAGACACTCTACGAGCTGTTGCTCGGCAATATTGCCCTGCAAAGCGGCGAGAACCAATTGGCCTACGAGCTTTTAAAAAATGCTGCAGAAAAGCTCCACAACACCAGCGTGGCTGAGCTGGCGTGGACAGCTGCCGTGAAGACGCGCTCAGATAGGCAAATTGTTGAGGCCTCCAAAATTTGGTCTACCCTTGATCCTAGCGCTCGCGCCGCAAGCGACTCGCTCCTGACGGACGCGATTGCCCGACAGCAAGGAGCCGAAGTACAGCGTATCCTCGAAGAACGACTTACCCGTCACCCCGATGACGCGGCTGACTTCATCGCTCAGCTAACACGCGCACTCACAAAAGAGAACTTTAATCTCAATTGGCTAGAAGCCTACTTGGAGCCAATTTGGGATCGCTATGCGTCATCTGCCACAGTCATTATGGCCAAAGCAATATACAAAAAACGCTTGGGTGAAGATAAAGAGGCTTGCCGCGCAGCCCTCTCCGTACTACCAGGAAACGGTATTGTTTTCCGTCCGCGCGACGCGCACTGGTTTGCGGAAAACGAGGATTTTGCCACGACCGCCGCAGATATCTGCTGGTCAGTCATGCCAGAGAAAAGTCAGCGTATCTTGGAAACGGTCATTGTTGCTAACCCCAACTCCACCGTTGCCCGCCTGATGTACGGCAAGATCTTGGTGCGTTTCGGTCATACTGAGCTTGCACTACAAGAAACGCGAGAAGCGGTACGCTTGGAGCCAGGCAGTCCAACGGTGCTCTATAACGCAGGAGAGCTCGCCATTGAGGCCAAAGATTTCGAGTTTGCCAAGGAACTCTTTAATCGCTACATAGCCGCAGGACGCATCAAAAATCCGCAACATGAGTGGGCCTCTGACGATGTTTGGCTTGAACTTGCGCTCGTTTACGACAACCTAAAGGACTACGCCAATGAGGCGCAAACGCTCGCGCGATACACTCCAAAAAACAATGCACCAGATATTCGCATTCGAGAAACCGCAGCTTGGCTGAAGGCGGGTAAGCCCGACGTGGCCGAGCGCGTCATGCTTGATGCTATCGAACGAGATCCCGTGAATAAGCGTCTCTATTTCAACGCTCGCATTGAGATCCTTTTAAAAAGCGACCAGGTTGACAAAGCGATCAGAATTCTGCAGGGCATTCTGCGTGAAGATCCACACAATGAGGATATCCTCTATCACCTAGCACTCATTTACGAGCAACAAAAGTCGCTCAAGGACTATGAGGCGACGTTACGGCGCATTTTGGAAATTAACCCAGACAATCCTTTCGCCAATAATGGGCTTGGTTATTATCTAGTGCAACAAGATCGCCAACTACCAGAGGCGCGTCGACTTATCGAGAATGCTTACCGGCAGCGCCCGCTTGACTGGCATGTACTCGACAGTATGGCTTGGCTTTGCTTTAAAGAGCAACGCTACGATCAAGCTTACTACTTTGCCTTAGCGGCCATGAAAGGTCCCTTCCAGCAAGAGGTGGTCGTGCATATGATCGAAATCCTCGCTGCATACGGTCGACGCGCTGAGGCACAGGCCGTCTATAACGAGCTCGTACGCCGTCAACCTGATGACGCCACCATCAAAGAAATGGGTAAACGCCTCCAACTGAGGGAGTAATATGCAACGCCTGAGCCGTCTCGCGCTAGCACTTAGTGCGCTCGCTACACTCACCCTACTGAGCGCCTGTGTCAGCCTCACAACGCCTGACTATCGGAACACTGGCCGCTTTTCTGTGACCTATCAGGACGGCGACGGTACACATACCACCACAGGGCGTTACCTCTACGAAGAGCACGCCACGCATAAGCAGCTTGACTTGCTCACCCCTCTCAATGGCATTCTTGCCCGTATCGAGCTCGACCCACGTCAGGCATGCCTGACGCGCTCTAGTGGCGAAAGCCTCTGTCGAGCCTCAAGCGAAGCGCTCCTCAATGAGATGCTCGGCTTTGCTATCCCAGTCGAAGCGCTTGGTGAGCTACTGCGTTTGGGAACAATGCCCGCTAACGTGTCCGCATGGCAAGCCCGCGTGCGAACAAAGCACCCCGATGGGCGCATCAAACTCATTACCATCACGCCGCTGGTGCCCAACAACGTCTCCACGCTTTCAATCGTCGCCGACTAAACCATGCCCAGCAACCTTATACAAGTCACGGATAGTGCCCTACTGGGTCTGCCTGCGCCAGCAAAACTGAACTTATTTCTGCACGTCATCGGGCGACGCGCCGACGGTAAACACCTGCTTGAATCAGTCTTTGTTCTTATTGACCGAGCTGATACGCTTAACCTCGAACTGCTCGCTGACGGTCGCATTGAAAGAACGGGCGACATTGTGGGCGCCCCCGAAGCAGATCTCTGTGTACGAGCGGCTCAGCTTCTGAAGACTCGTTTCCGTGTGCCAGTAGGAGTTCACATCAACCTCCAAAAGAGTATCCCCTCTGGCGCCGGCATGGGCGGCGGCAGTTCAGATGCAGCAACCACGCTCATGGGACTGAATCGGCTCTGGAAACTTGGACTTAACCGACACACACTCATTGAACTTGGCCTAGAACTTGGTGCAGACGTACCCTTTTTCATCGGTGGGAAAAACGCCTTTGTCGAAGGCATCGGCGAAATCCTTTCCCCAGTAGAAATACCACCAAGTAAATTTCTCGTGCTTTGGCCGGGAAAGAGCGTTTCAACAGGCAAAATTTTTTCATCGCCTGCCTTGACAAGAGATACTGAATCCAGCAAAATACTGAGCTTCCAAGCGGCAGCGAAACAAAACTGGCCAACGCTGTATGGTCACAACGACTTACAGCCGGTTGCTGTTGCACTGGAACCCGAGATTGCGACTGCGCTCGATTGGGTTCGTCCCTATGCTGAGCCTCGCATGACTGGATCAGGCAGTGCCGTATTCGGTATCCTTCCGTCCGCGGGAAAAAACTGGTCAGAAACAGTTTTTCGCAGGCTGCCGCCCCAGTGGATTGGGTTTATTGCTGAGTCCTTGTCGGAGCATCCTCTGGCGCAATGGCTCGATGATAAAAAGTACGGATAGGGGTATCGCCAAGCTGGCCCAAGGCATCGGATTTTGATTCCGACATTCGAAGGTTCGAATCCTTCTACCCCTGCCAAAAACATTGAATGGAGGATGGTGTTTCTGACCTTCCTCTTTTTCTTTTTATGCGTTGCGGCCGACCAAAAAGCCGTACGTTATTTATCTGTCAACCCGGACGCCTAGCGCCCCAACAAATAGAGCTTTAATCATGGATCCCATGGTGCCAGAAAGTATGATGGTCTTTTCGGGCAACGCCAACCCCGCGCTTGCTCAGGCTGTCACAAAATACCTCAATATTCCCCTCGGTTCTGCGACGGTTAACCGTTTCAGTGATGGCGAAGTTATGGTTCAGCTGTTGGACAATGTCCGTGGCAAGGACGTCTTCATCCTCCAGCCTACCTGCGCACCGACCAACGACAATCTGATGGAACTGATGCTGATGGCAGACGCGCTCAAGCGTGCTTCTGCGCGCCGCATCACTGCCGCGATTCCTTACTTCGGCTATGCTCGTCAAGATCGTCGTCCTCGCTCTACGCGTGTTGCCATTTCCGCCAAGGTGGTAGCTAACATGTTGCAATCTGTCGGCGTGGATCATATCCTCACAATGGATTTGCACGCTGACCAGATTCAGGGCTTCTTTGATATTCCGGTTGACAACATCTTCGCGACGCCGATTCTGCTCAATGATCTCGTGGAACGCCATTACGACAATCTAATGGTTGTATCTCCCGACGTCGGCGGCGTGGTGCGTGCTCGTGCCATGGCTAAGGCCCTTGAGGTTGATCTGGCCATCATCGACAAGCGCCGTCCTCGCGCTAACGTTGCCGAAATCATGAACATCATTGGCGAGGTCAAGGATCGCACCTGTGTGATCACTGACGACATCGTCGATACGGCAGGTACGCTCTGCAATGCGGCTGGTGCGCTCAAAGAGCGCGGAGCCACGCGAGTCGTTGCCTACATCACGCACCCTGTGCTCTCGGGTGCCGCCGTTGAACGTATCAATAATTCTGCGCTCGACGAACTCGTGGTTACCGACACGATTCCTCTGCGCGAAGCCGCTGCAGCGAGTCCGAAGATTCGCCAAGTGACCACGGCTGCCATCATCGGCGAAACGCTGTCGCGCATCGCCCGTGAGGCGTCGGTCAGCAGCCTCTTTGCTGTTTAATTTTTTCACGCTCCCCGCAGTTGGTCGCGATTGCGGGGGTCTTTTATCTTACGATTAGGAGTTACTCCAATGAAAGTCATCGCCACCACGCGTAATACGCAAGGTACGGGTGCGAGCCGCCGCCTTCGTCGTGCTGACAAGCTGCCCGGTATCGTTTACGGCGGCAAGGAAGCCGCTACGCCCATCGAGCTCGAACACAACCCCATCTTCTACGCACTGAAGAAGGAAAAGTTCCATGCCTCGATTCTGACGATGGAACTTGACGGCAAAGAAGAACTCGTTGTTCTTCGCGCCTTCCAGATGCATCCGTACAAGCAGCAGGTCATGCACATTGACTTCCAGCGTATTGCTGCTAATGAACCCGTCACGATGCGTGTGCCCCTGCACTTCCACGGTGAAGAAGAAAGCCCGGCTGTCAAGGTTGACAAGAACCTCGTTTCTCACACGGCTTCCTTCGTTGAAGTTACCTGCTTGCCGCGTCTGCTTCCGGAATTTGTCTCTGTGGACCTCTCTGGCATGACCACGGGCACGACTTTCCACGCTTCCATGCTCCAGTTGCCTGAAGGCGTTGAAGTCTCCACGAAGTTCGGTCTTGACACGGTGATCGCCTCTGTGGTGACCGTTGCTGAAGAAACCGTCGTTGAGGCAGCTCCGGCTGAAGGCGAAGCTGCACCGGCTGCCGCTGAAGCTACTCCTGCTGCCTAACTGGCACAACACGGTCAGTAGCACTGACTCATGCGTCAGGGCCCGTTGGGAGTCCTCTCCCAGCGGGTCTTTTTACACGCTCTAGTACGTAGAGCAGAGGTTCGTGGGCGTAATGTGAAGCCCACTCCCAAGCCTCCACCTGTTTTCTTTTCACTGTGTTAGCCTCTAACGCTAGCATCAGTGCCACATACAATTTGCCGTTTGCCCCTTTGCTTTCTGGTTATTCGGTGTGTCGGGGTAAGTGGCGTCTTTTCTGATTGATATTCATGACGACATTTGCTGATCTGGGGCTTTCTCCCGACATTATTTCCTCTTTGAGCGATTTGGGTTTTGAGGAGCCTACCCCCATTCAAACCGAAGCCATTCCCGCCATCTTGGCTGGACATGACGTACTCGGACGCGCAGCCACTGGCACAGGGAAGACTGCAGCCTTCGCACTCCCACTCATCGAACGCTACACACTCAACACAGAAGCAGACCTACCTCTCATTTTGGTGCTCACCCCAACGCGTGAACTGTGTCTGCAGGTGAGCGAGGCATTTCACAATTACGGTCGTAACGGCCACCTCTTAGTCACCCCGATCTATGGCGGACAAGACTACAGCCGCCAAATCCGCGCACTCAAGCGTGGCACACATGTTGTGGTCGCCACCCCGGGGCGAGCGCTTGACCATATCGGCCGTGGCACGCTTGATCTCTCGAACATCCAAGCAATTGTGCTCGACGAAGCCGATGAAATGCTCGACTTGGGCTTTGCCGACGAGTTGGATGCAATTTTCGATGCCCTTCCCGCCAAGGTTCAGACTGCGCTCTTTTCCGCCACGCTTCCTCCCAGAATTGCACGTATTGCGGAAACGCACCTCTGCGAGCCCGTACGAATTTCGATTGCGCGCGAAAGCACTCCTGAAGGGGAAACTCCGCGAGTGCCGCAAATTGCTTACATCGTGGGGCACAACTACCGCACTGCTGCTCTTGGCCGTATTCTCGACATTGAAGCGCCGGAGCTTGCCATCATCTTTACGCGCACCCGTATGGAAGTCGATGAACTCACCGAGTCCCTACGCGCACGCGGCTACAGCGTCGAAGCGCTACACGGAGGGCTGGATCAACCCACGCGCGATCGCGTAATGAAGCGTGCCCGCGCAGGACAAGTCGAGGCGATTGTTGCCACAGACGTAGCTGCGCGAGGCATCGACTTAGAGAACCTCACACATGTCATCAATTTCGGCATCCCTGCCTCCTACGAGACGTATGTGCACCGTATTGGGCGCACGGGGCGTGCAGGGCGCACGGGAACGGCCATCAGCATCCTCGAGCCACGTGAGCACCGCCATCTTCGTGCCATCGAGGGCATTACAAAGACAAGAATTGAAATTCGCTCGGTCCCAAGCGTCACCGACGTGCAAGCTAAGCGCCTCGAAGCGCTTCGAGATTCGCTCACAGAAATCCTTACGAACGATGACAACCTCGACCGATTTAAGGTGATTTTGGAAGAGCTCTGTGAAGACAACGATCCCTTTGACGTGGCCGCTGCCGCTATCGCGCTCACCCAACAGCTGCAAGGCAATGGTGATGACGACACCGACATCCCAGCGTATTCGCCCTTTGAGCGTCCGCGCCGTGAACAAAGCGCCCGAGCTGAAAAACGTAGCCGTCCACGTTTTGCCGAGCAGCCCGAACCAGGTATGTCTCGACTCTTCATTGGCGTCGGACGCGAATTAAACATCCGTCCTGGCGACATTGTGGGCGCCATCGCTAACGAGGCCAATATTCCTGCGAAGTTCATCGGAGCCATCGATATCTCCGATCGCTACAGTCTGGTCGAAGTCGCAAGCGAGCAGGCCGATACCATCATTGCCGCGCTACAGGGCGTTCGATTCAAGGGGCGTAGCGCAACCGTGCGCTATGATCGTCCGCAACCCGAGGAAGGAAGCGGCGAGCGCTTTTCTCGAGCAGAGCACGCAGCCCGTCACGACCGAAAAGACTCGCGTCGCACACCCCGTAGCGATCGCCAATACCGTGGTGCCCGCACAGAACGTGACTTCTACCGTGAACCACGCCCCGAGCACCGTCGCCCCCGCCGCTAACCGCTGTGCTAACAACTTTCCCAGACCGTGAGGTACTCCGAATCGAGTACCCATGGCCTCAATAATGGATGAATCTCTTATGTCTGGCATTCAACTGATTGTAGGTTTGGGCAACATCGGCGCTGAATACGCCAACACCCGGCATAACGCAGGCTTTTGGTTTGTTGATGCGCTTGCGCAAAATGCTGGTGCGTTCTTTCACGAAGAAGCTAAATTCAAGGGTAGCGTTGCCCGCGCTCGCTTGGCTGGCAACGACGTCTGGCTTCTGAAACCCAGTACCTATATGAACCGCTCGGGGGATGCGGTCGTAGCGCTTGCACTCTACTACAAGATTCTCCCCGAGAACATCTTGGTGGTGCACGATGACCTCGATCTGCTGCCTGGGTGCATGAAGTTCAAAAAAGGAGGAGGAAACGCTGGGCACAACGGCCTAAAAGACATCAGTGCCAAGCTCTCAACCCCTGATTTCTGGCGTTTACGCTTTGGCATTGGCCACCCGCGTACGCTCGGCATGGCTCAGCAGGTCGCAGACTTTGTCTTATCTGCCCCCTCAAAAGAGCACATGACGCAAATTAACGACTGCTTAACTGCCGCTCTCAAAGGCGTCTCACTGCTTGCTGAGGGAGAACTTGAGCGCTTCAACCGAGGCATCTCCAAATTTGCGCACCCCCCAAAAAACGTGAGCGAGTTTGCTGACAAGAGTGCATCATGAAGATTCTGGTGAGCCATTGCCTGCTTGGGCAAGCTTGTCGCTACGATGGAAAGAGTTCGGGAGATCTAGAACAGACCTTACGAAAGCTTGGCTTTGCGAGCACAGATATCTTTGCGCTCTGTCCTGAGCAAGCAGGCGGCCTTCCTACGCCAAGAGTTCCCTGTGAACGTGCCATCACCCCCGTCGTTATTCGCCACGGAACCGCCAAAGTCCTCAATCGTGCGGGTGAAGACATGACAAAATACTTTTTGCTCGGTGCAGAAATGGCTCTAGCGCTAGTCAAGCGCGAGCAGATTACTGTTGCACTTTTGAAAAGCAAAAGTCCCTCTTGCGGTGTTCACTCCATTTACGACGGTACTTTTCAAGGGCGGTTGAGACTCGGCATGGGACTAACCGCAGAACTCCTTGATGAGCACGGCGTGAAACTTTTCGACGAAACCGAATTACCAGCGCTGGCTGCGTGGTTAGAGAGCACGCCGCACGATGTCCCTCTAGGCTAGGAGAATGCGTTCACAAAAGCTTGCCCTCACCAAGACAGAGCTGGGGGCGCTTCCTTAAAATATGCGCCTCTCAGCGCAGAGTGCACTCTCTAGCTATCAGGCCAAGCACTCGGCGCTTTCGCGCAACGCCGCCTCGATTTTGGGAATCCACTACAATGAGAACACCCCAGCATGGTGGCTAAATCACGAATTTCTTTAACTGCAGAGAAACAAAACTATGGGTTTAAAGTGTGGCATCGTCGGCTTGCCTAATGTCGGCAAATCGACCATCTTCAATGCGCTGACAAAGGCCGGTATTGCGGCAGAAAACTATCCCTTCTGTACCATCGAGCCCAATGTGGGTATCGTTGAAGTGCCAGATCCCCGACTCTCACAGCTGAGCGACATCGTCAACCCCCAAAAGGTCGTGCCAGCTACGGTGGAATTTGTGGACATCGCTGGCCTCGTCGCAGGTGCAAGCAAAGGTGAAGGCCTCGGCAATCAGTTCCTTGCCAACATTCGCGAATGCGATGCCATTGCCCACATCGTTCGCTGCTTTGATGACGACAACATCGTGCATGTTGCGGGGAAGGTCAACCCTTTGGATGACATTCAAGTGATCAACACAGAGCTCGCACTCGCAGACCTGCAAACCGTCGAGAAGGCGCTCACACGCTACAGCAAGCAAGCCCGCTCTGGCGGCGATAAAGAGGCCCTCAAGCTCGTACTCGTACTGGAAAAGATTCAGCCAGCACTCAACGAAGGCAAGCCCGCTCGCTCCGTTGCACTCTCCGACGAAGAACGTGCAACGATCAGACAGCTTTTCCTGCTAACCGCAAAACCCGTCATGTACGTAGCAAACGTCGAGGAAGGTGGCTTTGAAAATAATCCCCTTCTACAGATGGTGCAGGACTACGCTGCAACGGAAAAGGCACCTGTGGTCGCTGTTTGCGCCAAGATCGAAAGCGAAATTGCTGACCTTTCAGACGAAGACAAAGCGATGTTCCTCGCCGATATGGGCATGACTGAACCAGGACTCGACCGTGTCATCCGTGCTGGTTATGACCTACTTGGGTTGCAGACATACTTTACGGCAGGTGTGAAGGAAGTGCGTGCTTGGACCATTCACAAAGGCGATACCGCGCCTCAGGCCGCTGGCGTCATTCATACCGACTTTGAGCGCGGCTTCATTCGTGCCCAGACCATTGCCTTTGATGACTATATTGCGTTCAAGGGTGAAAAAGGAGCTCAAGAAGCTGGGAAAATGCGCGCCGAGGGTAAGGACTACATCGTGCGTGACGGTGACGTGATGAACTTCCTCTTCAACGTCTAAACACATCGCTCGACGCTTGCCTCCCCAAAGAGATTCCCAACATGGGGATCTCTTTTTTTGTATCATCGAAAACAAGAAATCAACGCAACAGCAAACATCACCATGGCCACTACGACCTCTAAGCAGCGTCAGGAAATTGGCGCACGCCTCCAAGCTGAAAGAAAACGCTTAGGCTACTCTGTACGACAAATCGCACAGTTGCTCGGCGTCAACACCGAGACTTACGAAGCGTTTGAGCAAGGCACAATGGATCCAGGTATCTATAACCTTCCACGGCTTTCTGCCTGCGGCTTCGATGTGCTGTTCATCCTCATTAATGAGCGCCACAACCCGATCGAAGAAGAAAACGAATTGCTCTCACGTTTTCGTGACCTCTCACAACGCGGACGTGCCTCCGTCTTCACCACCATGGATGCTCTTGAGCGGCTCGCGCCTAATCTACGGCAAGAAATACGTCGACACTTCAAGAACTGATTCGCAACAATTTTTCTGTGGCTCCATCTCCTGCGGGAGCGTACGCTAGAGCGTGTACATCCCGCAAATTTTTACCGCTTCCGATAGATTTTTTATCTCAATATTGACAAACCGATAATTTTTTGCTAGTATTGTTTTACTTTTTGGGAATATCCCAGTCCATTAGTACAGGAGTCAAGAATGTCTCTTCTCAATACCGAAATCAAACCCTTTAAGGCCGATGCCTTCCACAACGGTGAATTCGTTACTCTGACGGATGCTGACCTCAAAGGCCATTGGTCTGTCGTCTTCTTCTACCCCGCCGACTTCACGTTCGTCTGCCCGACGGAACTCGAAGACCTCGCGGAAACCTATGAAGAATTCAAGAAGATCGGTGTTGAAATCTACGCTGTCTCCACGGATAGCCACTTCACCCACAAGGCTTGGCATGCTTCCTCTCCGGCTGTCGGCAAGGTTCAGTTCCCGATGATCGGAGACCCGGCCACGGTTCTCAGCCGCAACTTCGAAGTCTTGATTGAAGAAGAAGGTATGGCCGAACGTGGCACCTTCGTTATTACCCCCGAAGGCAAGATCGTGATCATGGAACACCATGACTCTGGCATTGGCCGTGACGCTCATGAACTGCTGCGCAAGGTTCAGGCTGCCAAGTACGTTGCTGAACATCCGGATCAGGTCTGCCCCGCCAAGTGGACGCCGGGCGCTGAAACGCTCACGCCGTCTCTTGACCTCGTCGGCAAGATCTAATTTCACCGGCTCTTCGAACTGAAACAAGCCGCAGGTTGTCTTGGAACGGCCTGCGGTTTTTTAATGAAATCCTGAGATACAACGCTTTATGATCGACGCTAATCTGCAAAACCAACTTCGTGCCTATTTCACCAAGCTTCAGCACCCCGTCGTGCTTAAGGCTAACCTTGATGATTCCAAGGCATCAACGGACATGGACACCTTCTTGAGCGAAGTGGCCGCGCTCTCCGATAAGATTTCTTACATCAAAATCGATGATGCCACACTGCGCCGTCCGAGCTTTCAAATCACCACTGCAACGGGCGACACAGGCATTCGCTTTGCTGGCACCCCGATGGGGCACGAACTCACGAGCTTTGTGCTCGCACTACTGCAGACAGGGGGACATCCGCCGAAGCTCACCCCTGAGCAGTTGGAACAGATTCGCGCACTGCAGGGACCGCTTGACTTTGAAGTATTCTTCTCTCTGACCTGCCACAATTGCCCTGAAGTTGTTCAGGCCCTCAACGTGATGGCAGTGCTCAATCCAGCGGTTCGCGTGACGAGCATCGACGGCGCTGTCAATCAAGAAGAAGCTGCGCGTCGTAACATCATGGCGGTGCCAACGGTATTTCTCAATGGTGAGGAATTCATGTCGGGGCGCCATGAGCTCGCCGAAATTCTCACCAAACTCGACACCAATGGCACTGCAACTCAGCGCTTAGCCGAAACGCTATCCAAGAAAGATGTCTTCGATGTACTCGTTGTTGGCGCCGGCCCCGCTGGCTGTACCGCTGCCATTTATACGGCTCGTAAGGGCTTACGAACGGGTCTGATTGCCGAACGTATGGGCGGACAGGTTAATGAGACCGCAGACATCCAGAATTTCACATCAATTCTGACCACCTCGGGCGAAGCACTCGCTAAAAACTTCGGCGAGCACGTGAAGTCCTACGATGTTGACATCATCGCCAATCAACGCGCTGAACGCCTCGAACGTGAAGGCAATCTTTGGAAGGTGACGCTCTCCTGCGGCGCCAGCCTCCGTAGCAAAGCCATCATCGCGGCGACAGGTGCCCGTTGGAAGACGCTGAATGTTCCTGGTGAGGACACCTACAAAGGTCATGGCGTGGCGTACTGCCCGCACTGTGATGGTCCGCTCTTTAAGGGAAAACGCGTGGCTGTAACGGGCGGAGGAAATTCGGGCGTGGAAGCGGCTATCGATCTCGCTGGTATCTGCGAGCACGTAACTCTGCTACAGAGTCCTGCTCAACTTAAAGCCGATGAAGTCTTGCAAGAGAAGGTTCGCTCACTCAAAAATGTCACCGTTCTCTGCAATGCTCGCACCACAGAACTTGGTGGCTCTAACGGAAAACTTGAGCAGCTCACCTACCGTGATAAACGTGATGACACGTTGCACACGTTGGATGTGGCAGGTTGCTTTGTGCAAATCGGGCTGACCCCCAATACGGATTGGATCAAAGAGGTTGCCAAGGTGAACGAGTTTGGCGAACTCATCATTGACGCGCACGGAGCAACGAGCGCGGAAGGGATTTTCGCTGCTGGTGACTGCACTAACATCCCTTATAAGCAGGTTGTCATTGGCCTAGGGGAAGGAGCAAAAGCTGCACTCGGTGCCTTTGATTATCTCATCCGCCGTACGGAAAGCTAAGCTAATCGCGTCGTTCTTTGCCTGACTCTTCACGGGGAGGTTGCTAACGTTATCGCTACCTCCCCGCTTCGTTTTACTCAAAACGCCTTTTGCCCAGAAAGCAAAAAGGTGATACCCTCTAGAGCAAATCGACCGACAGGTTCTCTGTCTCAAACCAACACAAGCCACAGCGCAATGCTATCTCGCAGGCGTTTCCCCTGTGCACAGGTCATACGCTAGCCTAGCGCGGAGTAGCGGCGAAAACTGGAGTCAATCGTTTATGCGGCAATACGTGCGCAGCATCCTTCTTCTTGCCTCAGTAGCAGCGACCGTCTTGCTGATTATCGTGCTTGCCCTGCATGTGGTGTTCACGGCCGATCGCGTCGAACGTAAACTCAGAGAGACGCTACAAACAGAGTACGGCATCATACTGAGCCCACAAAGCCGACTTTCCCTACAGTACCTGCCGCATGCCATCATCCACGTCCCAGCTGGAACATTGTCCCTAACAGACGAGCCCGCTATCTCCGCTCGCTATCAGAGCATAACGCTCGAGTTGGATGCGCTTGCCCTCTTCGCCAAAACGCCAACTGTTCGCAAACTTGAGCTCAATGGGCTTGATCTCATCCTGCCCGAAAAGACTTCTTGGCAGGCGTACATAGCGTGGATCGAAACGTGGCAACCCTATCCTATTGATCAGTTGGTTGTTGCCAATGCCTCAGTAAGCAATGCACAAGGAAAACCCATCCTAAGCGCCGTACAGTTGCAGAGTAAGCGAGAAAAATTTACTCACTTCCGTGCCACGCTTGAGGCGGCGCTGCCAGAGGGGGCACTGCACGTCAATACGCGTTTTGATTGGCCTGATGATACCCGGGCTACCCAACTGCAATTTCATGATACGACGATCGGCTTTAATGACAAACACGAGACGCCTTGGCAGGCCAACGTGCACATCGAGAACATCCACCATCTCTTCGCGCAAGGGATGCCTAACGTATCAGGGCTGAGTGCCAAAATTGAAAATGCGCTTGGCACACTCGACGTTAGTGCCCGCACATTAACACAAGAATCAGAGCACTACACACTGAGAGAGCTCATACTCAACGCAACCCTCAACGCTGACGAGTACCCACTACAGTTTACTGGCGAGAGCGAAGCAACACTCGATCTGACTCACGGTCAACTCGCGCTCTCAGCGCTCGCCCTTAACGTGACTCACCGTCACACGAAGGCCGCGCTTGGGTATCTACGCGGAAGTCTCTCCGCCACACCGAGCACCCCTGCGGGATCGCTCATGCTTGATGGAAACGTTGCGGGCGTTGGTGTTTCGACAGCGCTCAACATCTCGCCGAGCAGCGTTGCTGGGAAACGCGCTCATATTGATGGACGGCTTCTCTTAGAACAAGTGCCCAAGCTCAGCAGCATTACGCGCAAGGCTTTACTCAATGCAATCAGCCATCTCGAAGGGCGCATCACCTTGCGTCTAGATGAGCCCAACGCAACACAACTACAACACGTACAAGCTACCCTACACATCGCAGACGAAACCCTCTACACAGAGAATCTCGAACTCGCGCTGCACGGTGGTTCGCTCACTGGGAATATTGCCCTCAAAGCTTCAGGACGCTGGCAAGCAAAACTGAGCGGCGATACGCAAGCACTGCCCTCACCGCTACCCATTGACGGGGCAGCCAACATCCAGCTCGACGCCACAGGTGAACTACTAGAAGCTGACGCTCTACATTGGCAGGCATCCTCCCAGCTTGGTGCAGGGTGTTTGCTCGGAGGTGACGTCGATGCCGCCGTGCGCCTAGCTACGACAACACACCAAACAGAACCACCCTCAGAGCTCTTTACACCCACTGCTCGCGCTTGCTACCAAGCTGGACGGCTTGTCATGGAGGGTACGGCTAAGCACTGGGATATTCCTGTCTTTAAACTCTTCGCCGAGCGCTGGTCCTTGGACAGTTTTGGTAGCGTCAAGAGTGAGTCCGCAACGCCCACTCTTTTACTCCGAGGCACTTTTACTAGCCGCTCAACCTATGCCTATGATCCTGTGCTACGTCTAGCGGTTGGCATTCGTCGTGTGGCAGAAGGACCAGTTTTCTGGGATCCAAATTGGCAAGACTTTGCTTGGCAAGGTGCAAGCAGTACCGGCCAAGTGCACCGCACGGGCACAGAAGCCCTCTTAGCTGGAGACTTTAGCGCGCTCACAACGGGCGCTCAACGCTATGTACAGGAACAGCGTTCCACGCTTGAGCAGGGCATAGATAGTCTCGTGCAGTGGTTTAAACAAAAACAAGACCAAGCACAGCGTTTCCTAGAAGACGTTCTTGCTTGGTTTCAGGGACTAATTTGAGTTATTTCAAACGCAAACTATAGTCCAGAGTCGCGCATGGCTTGATGAATACGTTTTCTCAAGGCCATGATGCGCGCTTTCTCTTCAAGCTGCGCTCGGGTTTCTACGCGACGGGGATTGGGGATAATACAGTCGGAAATAGGACAGAGTGAAACACATACGGGCGCATCATAGCTGCCCACACACTCCGTGCATTTTCCTGCACGGATGAAGTAAATCTCCTCCCCCAACTGAATTGCGCCATTGGGGCACTCCGGCTCACAGACTCCACAATTAATGCACGCATCCGTGATCATCAAGGCCATGATCAATCCTTCACGGGCTTAGCAAATCGATTCGCCAATGCCTCAAGCACCAGTGGCGAGACAAACTGAGCAGCATCCTTAAGGCTGAGGCGAGCAATTTCTCGTACGAACGTTCCGCTGACAAACTGGAACTGATCGGACGGCGTCAAAAAGATTGTGTCGACCTCAGGCATAAGTTGTCGATTCATCCCTGCCATCTGGAATTCATATTCAAAGTCGCTGACTGCACGTGCTCCACGCACAATCACTGTTGCGCTACAGGATAAAACGAAATCCTTAAGAAGGCCTTCAAATGGCTCGACCCTCACATTTCGATAGTTAGCACAGAGTGCTCGTGCTAACGTAACGCGAGTCTCCAGGTCAAGGAGCGGATGCTTGCCTGAGCTCTGAGCCACCCCAACAACCACCTGATCAAATATGCGCGAAGCACGACGGATCAGATCCTCATGACCGAGCGTCATGGGATCAAAAGTACCAGGATAAACCGCTATGGTCATATAGTCTCCTCAAGTTTTCCACGCCGCTTCGTCTTATCGGGTTTAGCTCGTAATGCCATCGCACTCTCTGCACGCGCCAAAAGTTCAAAGGCCACCGCGCCCGCGCGCCCAGCACGCACTCGCACAAGCCCGAGCGCCATCAGGGTTTCTTCATCCATACCGCTGCTCGGCCACTCCACATAAAGTAGCCCCTCTGGGGCCAAACACTCTAGCGCAGCGCTGACCGCACGCTCCTGCCAGCATTGTGCAAAAGGCGGGTCAATAAAGATCAGATCATAGAGAGCACTTTCCCGAGTCAAAAACGCAAATGCATCCGCCTGATACGCCCGATAGCGATCCGCTTCTGCGCCGAATCGCTTGAGTGCAGCTCGGACGTTCGCGGCCACTTGCCGATTTGCATCCACCCAGACGACTTCGCTCGCGCCCCGACTTGCAGCTTCTAAACCCATTGCAGCAGAACCAGCAAAGAGATCGAGTGCCCTAAGTCCCGAAAAGTCGCCAAATAAAAACTGTAACCAATCGAAGACCGTTTCGCGTACCCGCTCGGGAGTTGGTCTCAAGCCTGGTAGCGAGGGAACTGGCACATTAGAGCGCCTCCAACGGCCAGCCAAAATCCGTACGGAACCCGTACCACGCTGATACGTTTCCATTGATAAACTTGTATCATTCGCTTGTTTACGTTTTCCACTATTTCGTTCTGTCATTACTCTACTATGTCTGAATCTTCTCAGGGCTGGTTTTCCAAACTCAAGCAGGGGCTTTCGCGTACACGGGTCAACATCGTCGGACTGTTTTCAGGCGGTGTCGTGGATGAGGATTTTCTTGAGGAACTGGAGATGGCGCTCATCAGCGCGGACGTAGGCGTGGACGCCACCACCCGTATCCTACACCGTTTGCGCGACCGAATTAAGCTCGACGGGCTCAAAACACAGGATGAGGTCAGGCTTGCCCTACGCAATGAGATTCACCGCATTCTTCTGCCCTCGCAGAAAGACTTCAACCTCGAGGGCCACCATCCAGCAGTCATCATGATGGTGGGTGTCAATGGTGCAGGGAAAACCACCTCCATTGGGAAAATTGCCAAACGTTTAGCCGCTAGCGGCAAAACAATTCTGCTTGCTGCTGGCGACACGTTCCGAGCGGCAGCCCGTGAACAACTCGCCGTCTGGGGTGAACGCAACCAAATTGATGTCATTTCACAACAGGGGGGCGACCCTGCTGCGGTTGTGTTCGACACGATCAATTCAGCGAAAAAGCGCAATACAGACATCGTTATTGCCGACACCGCAGGTCGCCTACCAACGCAGGTCAACCTCATGGAAGAACTGCGCCGAGTCTACCGCTCACAAGGTAAAGCGCTTGAAGGAGCTCCTCACGAAGTATTGCTTGTCCTTGACGGCACGAACGGGCAGAATGCACTCATGCAAGTTAAGGCCTTTGATGCAGCCACAGCGCTTACAGGTCTCATTATCACGAAATTGGATGGCACAGCAAAAGGCGGCGTACTAGTAGCCATCGCTCAAATGCGAGCAGACAAGCCGTTGCCGATTTACTTCATTGGCGTGGGCGAAGCCATCGATGATCTGCAACCATTTGACGCCCTGCATTTTGCCAATACGCTTGTTGGCCTACCGGCTGACACACCGCTCGAATCCAACTGAGCGCATCAGTGCGCACATCACCCGCAAATACGCAAAGGCTTTGCTATGACAGAAGAAATGCTTCTTGCCGCCGTCGACTTAGGCAGCAATAGTTTCCGAGTTGAAATTGGCCGTGTAATCGACAACCGTATCGTGACGCAAAACTATTGGAAAGAGACGATACGACTCGCTGCGGGGTTCGAGGCAAACGGCGCGCTCTCAGAGGAAGTGATGTCTAGGGCAGAAGCGTGCCTTCTACGCTTCAATGAACGCATTGGTGGGCTCCCTGCCTCTCGCGTCCGAGCTGTCGGCACTCAAGCTTTCCGAGAAGCCACGAATGCGAGCGAGTTTCTCGCTCGCGCCGAGCGTGCTCTAGGTTACCCCATTGACATTCTCTCTGGTCATGAAGAAGCCCGCCTTGTCTTTAAGGGCTGTGTTAGCTCATTGCCCGCCTCTGATGGGCGTCGACTGGTCGTCGACATCGGTGGGGCTAGTACAGAATTTGTTCTAGGAAAAGGTCAAACGGCCGAACGCTTTGAAAGTTTTCATGTCGGTTGTGTCAACACGTCGCTACGCTTTTTCTCTGATGGCGTCCTCTCCGAAGAGCGTTTCAAACGAGCCGTTGTCGCCTGTAGCGCAGAGTTCGAAGAGGTCATCCGTGTTTTCGGCCGAGGCCAGTTTGATGAGGCCTACGGATCAGCTGGGACGTTTGGTGCCGTCGCTGAACTTTCTCTAGCACTTTGGGGCACAGAAGAGGTCACGCTTGAGCATCTGCTAGCCGTCAAGCGCCAACTCCTTAAATTCAAGCATATAGCTGATATTGATTTCCCTGGGTTAAAGCCTGACCGCCGTGATGTCATTGCAGGTGGCCTCGCTGTGCTGATTGCTGTCTTTACCACGCTAGGCATCGAGCGCATGCGTGTCGCGCCTGGCGCGCTACGTGTGGGACTTCTACATGATCTGCTCGGTCGAGTGGAGAATCGCGACACTCGCGAGAGCTCTGTCCAAGCGCTGATGAGCTCTACACGTGTCTCTACAGAGCAAGCCACGCTCGTCGCCACGCTGACCCAAGCACTCGTGCAAGTGATTGAGCCCAACATCAGTTGCGAAGACCTCAAGCTGCTCACTTGGGCTGCTCGGCTACACGAGGTTGGTATGATGATCTCTACTAGCCGCTACCATCGTCATGGCGAATATATTGTTTCAAACGCCGATCTAGCCGGCTTTTCCTCAGAAGAGCAAGCACTACTGGCAAGCTACGTGCTAGCACAGCGGGGCGGCCTCAATAAACTCGAAGACCGACTCAGTAATGTTCGTTTCATGCAGAGGTTACTCGCGCTACGGCTAGCGGTCATCTTCGCCCACGCCCGCAGCAACGTTTGCTTGCCTGCCATTAGCGCCAAGGGCGTTATGCCTTCGCTCACGCTGGCTATCGATGCAGGCTGGCTCGATGAGCATCCTCTCACAGACTACCTCCTCAGTGAGGAAGTAGAATACTGGGCAAAAACCAAACTACGCTTCAAGATAGAAAGAAAGTGACCACCTCCGAACCGCACGGGCTCATCGAGCTGCAAAATGTTGGACTCACCTATGGGAGCCGCCCCATTCTGCAGAACCTCTCCCTAAGCGTCAAAGCCGGCGAATTCGTACTTATCTACGGCAGTACCGGCACTGGCAAGAGCACACTCTGCCGTCTTCTCGCTGGACTGATTCGTCCGAGTGAAGGGCAGATGTTGCTTGCGGGAGACCGCATCGATGGCTTTTCGGAAATGCAACTACGTTGGTTGCGCCGCTCCATGGGACTTATGACTCAAGAGCACCTGCTACTCAATGACCGCACAGTGCTTGAAAATGTCATGTTGCCTGCAGTCATTGCTGGGGAACCCGAACGTGAGTCACGCCTGCGCGCGCGCCAAGCACTAGCTCGTTGTGGTTTGCTTGAACAGGCTCAGGCTATGCCAGCAGCGCTTTCTGTCGGGGAGCGCCAACTGACCGCACTAGCACGCGCCATTGTCAATCGTCCCGTTGTCATCATCGCGGATGAGCCCTTGGCGCAACTCGATAAAAACAACGCTCATGTTTTGCTCACGTTATTATCCTCCTTTTCCAAGGCAGGGGTGACAGTCATCATGACAAGCCACCGCCGCCTCTCCTATTCCGTACCAGGACTCAGAGAGATGTCGCTTGATGCTTACGTAGCAAAGGAGGCGACATGAGCTTTATGTCTTCTCGCCTTTGGGCGTGGCACGAAATGTTACGCAGTTTGCGTAAGGACTGGGGGCTTGTAAGTCTGACGGCTCTATTGACCGCGCTTGCTCTATCATTGCCGCTCTTTGTCGGACAGCTCCTCTATGATCTAGGCAGCCCCATGCGAGCCTTACCTACCAACCCCGAGGTCACAGTCTTCTTAGAGAAAAATGCAAAGACAAAACAAGTTGCTGAGCTGCTCGAGCAGTTCCCTGAGGTAAACACCGTCACCACTATTGCTCGTGACGAAGCACTAGCCTCGCTCAACGAGCGTCTAGGCATTAAAGATTTACTAAAAGTCGATAATCCACTTCCAGACATTCTTGTGCTCCATCTGCGAAGCGACGTACCGCCCGAGCGTATGGAAGGGTTTCTCGCTGAGCTCAACAAAAACAAGAATGTAGACATGACGGCCTTTGACAATGAGTGGCTAAAGAAATTCCAGCTCATGACGCGCCTGACGCTCACGGTGGTTGGGGCACTTGGAGCCGTGGGTGCCTTGCTCGTCGTTGTCGTCCTGCTCTTAGTAGTACGAATGGCTACCCATGCTATCGAGCCAGTCATGACCACGCTATTTTTCTTTGGCGCCTCCCCTTGGTTTGCAATTCGACCTTGGGCTTGGCGTGGCGCTTTTTTGATGGGTGTAGCCAGTCTGCTTGCACTTGTGCTCAATGCAGCAGGCATCTCGCTTTTACGCGCGCCGCTACAAGCACTTGCTGAAAGCTATCAATCCTCTCTGCTGTTGCACATGCCTGACCTGCAATGGAGTGCAGCATTTATATTCGGCGCCGCAACGTTAGGTGCAGCAGCCACCTCGCTAGCGGCTTGGCGCATTTGGTACCGCGTGCAGCGGCAAAACAGCTTGATGTAGAGGTGAGTATGGCTGCCGCCGATCAAAAACAGAATGACCTTAACGAGATCAGCGATATTGATGAGATCTCGCCGAAGAGCGCAGCAGAGAAACCCTCTAGCACGGCACTAGCTCCCTACAAGGCTCCACCTGTGCCAGCCATCGTCGGGCCGCTTGGTGATATTCAAGCTTTTCTGCGAGCCGCAGAAGCCGCACCAGTGCTCTCTGCTGAAGAAGAGCGACGACTTGCACTCAACTTACGCGATACCGGAGACCTCGCCGCAGCTCAGCAACTCATTCTCAGTCATCTTCGACTTGTCATCTCGATTGCCCGTGGCTTTTTGGGCTACGGGTTACCGTATTCCGACCTCATCCAAGAGGGTAACATCGGGCTCATGAAAGCCATCCGCCACTATGACCCCGATCATGGGGCTCGCCTCATGACCTTTGCTGTGCATTGGATTAGAGCTGAAATTCAAGAGTACATCATCCGCAATTGGCGCATTGTGAAACTTGCCACCACAAAGAATCAACGTAAGCTCTTCTTCAATTTGCGTCAGATGAAGGAAGACTATCAAAAAGCACTAACGTATCAGCAAGCCGAGCAAATCGCACTCACTCTTGATGTCAAACCCAAAGAAGTGCTAGAGATGGAAGAGCGTATGTTTGGGCAAGAAACGAGCCTCGACACCGCGCCTAGTGATACCACCGAGGACGATGACCGCACGTTCACGCCGCTCGACTGGCTCTCAGCAGAAGAGGATGAACCCGAACATCAGCTTGAACAGCAAGAGCAAGAAAAGCTACAAAGCGAAGGGTTGAGTAGCGCCTTGCAACAACTCGATGCAAGAAGTCGCCGAGTGATTGAAGCTCGCTACCTTCACGTCGATGCGGATGGGAACAATCGCGCCGTCACGTTACAAGAACTCGCCACTGAACTCGGCGTCTCGGCCGAACGCGTGCGACAAATCGAAAAAGCTGCCATTGCTAAGCTCCATGAGCTATTAGCACCCCAAGCTGAAGATCTCTACGGCTAATTTTCCGCTTCATTGCGGAGCGCTTCTACCTTTAAGAACAGCCAGATCCACACCATGTTCAATATTGTTTTAGTCCATCCAGAAATACCACCCAATACAGGCAACATCATCCGTTTATGTGCCAACACTGGTTGCAGTCTGCACCTCATTAAGCCGCTCGGTTTCTCGCTCGACGACAAGCATATGATCCGTGCTGGGCTCGACTATCATGAATACGCCACCCTCAAAGTTCATGACTCATTCGATGCGTTTCTTACAGCGGAAAATCCGCCTCACGATCGCCTCTTTGCCATGACAACGAAGGGATCCTCCATCTTTTCGAGCTTCTCCTTTAAGCCTGGCGATTATCTCGTTTTCGGATCTGAAGGCTCTGGACTCCCTGACGCAATACGAGCTGAATTTCCAGAAAATCAGCGCATTCGCTTACCAATGCGCCCTAATAATCGTAGCCTCAATCTCTCTAATGCCGTTGCTGTCACTGTATTCGAAGCTTGGCGGCAAAACGGCTATAGGGGCGGCATCTAAAAGAAAACCCCTGTACCAAGTCAATGGTTAACAGGGGTATTTTTTGGAGAATATGAGCAAGCTCTATCTCAGTCGTCGTCGCCAGGTCCATCGGCAGCAAGCGCATCGAGATCGAGATTATTCTCAAGCGCGTAAATTGCCGCCTGAACACGACTTGTCAGGCCAAGTTTGCGCAAAATGCTCTGCACGTGCACCTTCACCGTCGACTCAGCAAGATCTAGGCCACGAGCGATGTCTTTATTGGAAGCTCCACGCGCTAGCCAAGCAAGTGTTTGGCGTTCACGGCGGGTCAACTGCTCAGGTCGTCCCTTGCCTTTGGCTGCATTACCCTTGCCAGAGCCATCCTGCAAAGAGGCGGGCGAATCATTGTGGGTTATCCACTTCGACATCATCTGTGGACTGATCGCGTTCACGCCATCGTAGACAAGATGAATGGAGCGTAACAATACATCCTGATCAATGTTCTTGAGTAAGTAGCCCTTTGCCCCAAGATGCAGACACTCTCCAAGCGTATCGCAATCCTCACTGACTGTGAGCATCAATACTCGCAAATCAGGACGGCTTTCACGAATCTGCGCTAGCGCTTCCACGCCATTCATCACGGGCATATCCACGTCCAAGAGCACCACATCAGCAGGGGTTTGTTCCACCAGTTTGACTCCTTCTAGGCCGTCTCTGGCTTCGCCCACCACCTCAATATCGCTTTGACGGGATAAAAGCGCTTTAATACCACTGCGAAAGAGCGTATGGTCGTCGATCAAAATGATGCGAATAGGAGCCATGTCATTCTCGATATAAATGCTGAGACTTAAGGTTTACTACTAACGTAGTATGTCCTTCGTATTCTACCAAGCTCTGCCCCGCCATGTGGGAAAGATGAGCAGAAAAGCGTAGGTATATCACAATGGTTGTCATCGCTGACACTAACCACTTCAGCTATACCGTACAGAAAAACCCGCCACTTTTCCGATCGAAATAGCGGCGGGTTTAAGCGTCAGTGACACTGGCCACGAAAGTAGCCAGCGCTAGCATTAGTTGAGCTGACCGTCCTGCGTAGCAGGAGCAGCCTGCCCACCTTGGGCTTCAGCAGCAGCCTGAGCCAAACGCTGCTGATAGAGCACTTCGAAGTTAACTTCAGGCAGATGAACAGGCGGAATATTGGCGCGAGTCATCAGGTCGGCGATATTGCCACGCAAATACGGGTAGACGATCGTCGGGCAGAGCACATTCGTAACATGGTCAATGGCCTCAGCAGGCAAACCCTGAATCACGAAGATACCGGACTGCTTACCTTCAACAAGGATAACCACACGATCGGCAACCTTGACCGTGACCGTGCCACGCACAGTGATGTCATAGAGCGATTCAGCCACGACACGTTGCGCCACTTCAAACTGAATGTCAACCTGCGGATCTTGCGTCTGCGGTTGCAGAAGGATTTCCGGCGCATTGGGCATCTCGAGCGAAGCGTCTTTCAAGTAGCAACGTTGCATCTGGAAGACGGGCTGCGGTTCCTGCTGGCCTGCGGCTTCGGGGCTCTGGGCGTTTTCATTTTCTGCCATTTTTTTTCCTTTGATCTTCGTGTGGTACGGGAGAAGCCATCTCTTGTGACGACACCCGCGTTCAACGTCCCTCAATGAGAGACAACCTTTCTAGCATGATAGGGATGGCTTCTGTCATCAGGAGCCTTCCCTCCTTATATGGGGACGATTCCTCATTTACGCAAGGGCAATGAGGCTTTTTTCCATTCCTCCATGCCCCCTTCGAGCACATGCACATCACTAAACCCTACTCCACGTAACAGTCGCGCCACGCTACGGGCAATACCTCCAGCTTGGTCAACAAGCAACACAGGACGGCTCTTATCGAGTTCCTTGTAAAGATTCTGGATGATATCGGCGGTAATGTTGCGGGCGTTAGGAATATGCCCCACACGGAACTCTTCCTTGCTACGCAAGTCGATGATCTGAGCGTCCTTTCGGTTAATCAAGTCTGTCGCCTGTGCTGTTGTGAGCGTGGGACCAGATCGGACCTTAGAGAAGCTCGAAAAGAGCAGAGCGCCGGCGGAAACAATGATGACCCCAATGAGGATGAGGTTATCCATCAGAAACTGAGACATGTCGGGTTTGTACAAAAAAATTTTGGTTAATCATGTGGGAGGCGTCATGGGACATAATTGCATGTGTCCAACGCCCGCATAGGCTAGCCCTGCTGAGCCAGATTCATCTTGATTGTAGACGAGAATCCTCACCCAATGGTGATAAGAGCCTACTCTAGGACTGTCACGCACAGTATGCTTTGGTAGAATTTTCCTCTGTCTCAAGCGAACCGTCCGACATGCGTCTTTTCTCTGCAAAGTCAGCCTCTTATCTTTCAACGCTACGTCCATTGGCTGTAGCGCTCAGTCTGCTGTGTGCACTACACAGCTTGGCAGGAATCGATGCCAAAGCAGCCAAGCCACGCCAAGCTAAGCAGAGCGCTGCAATCACTGAGGCCGACAAAGCTCGAGCCGAAAGTCAAAAGGCGAGTATTGATCACAAGCTTGAAGACCTGCAGAGCGCACTTCAAGCCAAAGAAACAGAGCGTGAGGCTGCCAATAACGATTTGCAGAAGTCCGATACGGCTATTTCAGAAGCCAACAAAAAGCTCCGCCAACTCGAACAAGACCGCCGCCGTATTGAGCGGGAAATACAATCCTTGCGGCGCAACGAGACAAGCGTCGGCCGGGATCTCTCGAGCGCGAGCGATACGCTTGAGCTCATTACAAAGCGTCAGTTTCTAACATTACGAAAGCCCGCTTGGCAAGCCCTTGTCAATGGGCAAAATCCTTACCAGATCTACCGTGACAGTGCAATGCTCACCTATTTGGCTCGAGCCCAGCAAAGCGCGCTACTCACGCTCGAGGGGCAGCGTCAGCAGATCAGCAACGTCAAAGCACAAGCACAGTCCCGCCAAGAAGAGCTGCTCAAGATCAAGCGTCAAGAAGAGGAGCAGAGGCAAATTTTGCTCAGTGAAAAACGTGACCGCCAGCAAGCGGTCGCTAAACTGGGTCGTGAAATCCAATCTCAGCAAAGCGAGATTGAACGCCTCAAAAAAGACCAAGCGCGTCTTAGTAGCCTTGTTAACACCATTGAGGAAAAACTCAAAAAACAAGCAGAAGCTGAACAACGGGCACGTGAAGCAGCAGCTCGCGAAGAAGCTCGCCGCCAAGCCCGTCTCAAAGAGGAGCGAGCCCGACAAGAGGCGCGTCGTAAGTCTACGGGCTCTCGAAATAGCAACTCGTCCACGCAACCCGACCAAGAACCTCCAAGCAGCGCAGCGAACACGGCTGTCTCCACACCAGCCAAGCCACTACCAGGTTTTCGCGGCAAACTCATGCGACCAGTCTCAGGGCGCATTACGGCTCGCTACGGTGATAGCCGTGGAGCGCGCGGCACTCAATGGCAAGGTATCCAGTATTCGGCTCCCGAAGGTACCGATGTCGTCGCTTGTGCCGAGGGGCGTGTCGTCTTTGCCGATTGGTTGCGCGGCTACGGCAATCTCATCATCATTGATCATGGCAAGGGCTATCTTTCGGTCTATGGTAATAATGAGACGCTCTATAAGTCCGTCGGGGACTATGTAAAACAAGGGGAAACAATTAGCGCCGTTGGCTCCTCTGGAGGCAACACTGAAGCAGGGCTATACTTTGAGCTACGTCATAATGGCAAGCCGATCAACCCCTCGCCATGGATTTCCCCTTAAGAACCGCAGAGTAGGATGGCATGATCACTACTCTTTACTCCAACAGTCTTTTAGTTTGCAATGATTAAGTTTCGCAAAGTTTCTTTCCTCACCGCGGGGCTGGCAGCTGGAGTCCTCAGCTTACACGCCCCTGTCATCGCATTGGGAAAGGACTCTTCCAGTGTCCCCATCGCCGAAGTCCAGCAATTCGCGAAATCATTTAACGCCATCAAACAGTACTATGTTGACCCCGTCGAGGACAAGGATCTCATGCTTTATGCCGTCAAAGGGATGGTTAGTGGTCTAGATCCTCACTCGGAGTTTCTCGACGAAAAGGGCTACAAAAATATGACCGAAAGCACACAAGGTGCCTTCGGCGGTCTTGGTATCGAAGTCACTAAGGATACTGCTGGTGTACTCGTCGTCTCACCTATCGACGAAACGCCTGCTCAGCGCGCAGGCATTCGCCCTGGCGACATCATCACCAAGATCAACGGTATTACTACTGACGATCAATCGCTCGATGCTTCGGTCAAACTGATGCGCGGCGAACCCAACACCGATATCGAACTCACGATTGCCCGTAAAGGTGTCAACAAGCCCCTTATCTTTAAACTGACGCGCGCGATCATTAAGGTCAAGAGCGTCAAAATGAAGAAGCTCGACGGTGGTATCGGCTACATCCGTATTTCTCAATTCCAAGAGCGTACTGCCCAAGATTTGGTCACCAATCTCAACCAACTCGCAGCAGACAATTCGCTCAAGGGATTGATCCTCGACTTGCGCAATGATCCAGGTGGTGTATTACAAGCGGCTGTTGCCGTTGCTGGAGCTTTCTTGCCCCAAAATTCGACCGTTGTTTCAACTAAAGGGCGTACGGTTGACTCCAACTACACCTATAAAGTCACGCCCGAGGACTATTTCCTTTCCGATACAACGCCTGACGTTCTAAAGAACCTCACGCCAAAGGCTCGTGAAGTGCCGCTCGTTGTGTTAATCAACTCGGCCTCTGCCTCTGCAAGTGAAATCGTCTCGGGCGCTTTGCAAGACTACAAACGTGCAACGCTAATTGGGAATCGCTCCTTTGGTAAGGGGAGCGTGCAGACGATTCTGCCCATGCGTACCGGTGACAAAGTTGTGGGCGTTAAGCTTACGACAGCTCGCTACTACACTCCCTCGGGCCGCTCCATCCAAGCTAAAGGGATTGAACCTGATATTTATGTTGATGACACGCCAAAAGGGAACTTCCCATCGTTCCAGATTCGCGAATCCGATCTGAAACGTCATCTCTCCAACAAAGAAGAGGAAGATAAAAACAAGGAAGATCTGCCTTATGATGGCGATGATGGCACGGTCCCCGACTATCAGTACACCATGGGTGACGACAAAGATTGGCAACTCACGCAGGCAGTGAACTATCTGCAGGGTAAGCCTGTCGAAGTGTCCCAATACCGTGGTAAGCCACGTAAGGAAGTTGAAAAACTGAAAAAAGCGGAGGCCGCAAAGAAAGCCGCTGAAGAAGCTAAGGCTGACGCGCAGAAGGGTTCCACAGCCGACAAAGCTGAGAAGCCCGCGAAGGACTAATTGCTCCTTTGAATAAAGACGCCGTAGCGCTCCTCGCGCGACGGCGTCTTTCATTGAATGACCTAGAGGAAGAAAGGAGTCAATGCCACAGGCGTGACATTATTGACTCGCTCACGGTAGCCACTCACCACAAAGGTGAGCCAACGCCCGAGTACAAAGGAAATCACTAAGCTAGCACGAGCTGAAACATTGAAATCAGCTGGTAACTTACCCTCTTCAATGGCTTCACGATAGGCTTGACGGAACAGACCGTTAAACTTCACATAAAGCGCATTGATGCGCTCCCTGAGCTCAGCATCCTCCTGCATAAGAGCGTGCCCTGTCAACACCTGACAGATCCCCCGATTGACATCAGCGAAGTCAAGCATCACTTTAATCATCATATTGATCTTTGCGAGAGAATCCAACTCCTTGGTTTCTCGGATGCTGTTGAACAGACCTACAATACTCTCCTCGGCAAAGTCAATCAACGCATGATACATGTGCGATTTCTTCGGGAAATAGCGGTAAAGCGAGCCTTCAGCTAGGCCGACCGAGGCGGACAGTTGGGAAATCGAGACGCGATCACCTGGGCACTCTTCCAAGAGTTTTGCCAAACTCTGCAGGATGAGGGCACGGCGAGGGGAGGATTTCTTGTTCTTACTCTCAATCATGTTCTTTTCACTAACAGTCGGTAATGGTTTTACTTATACGCCACTACGGTTGCTCACTGGGAATGGACGGCAACCTTACCGCCACATCGTTCTCTGACTTCATGGCTGGCAAGCCAAAGACGCTTGAAAGCACCTGAGTCGCAAGTCGGGCACCGCCCCTTCCGATCATGCGCTTGAGGATCTGCAGCATGCTACTTGGGGACGCATCATAATAAACGACTGGCGCAGACTCGGGGAGCTTCGCGAGGTTTTTTGCAAGGCGTACGGCCTCATCAAGTCCCCCCACCTCATCAACTAATCCTCGCTCTTTAGCCTGCGTCCCAGTCCAGACACGACCTTCTGCCACTTTGCCAACCGCTTCTTTACTCATGCCACGATGCTCTGCAACGTGCTCAAGAAAGTGCTGATACATGTTATTGACCGACGCACTCAAAAAGGCGCGATCCTGCTCGGAAAAAGCCGTACCTTGCACAGGTATACCTGTCTCAACGCTCTGATAACCGCCCGAGCCAACTTTTAGACGCTTCAATAGTTCAGGGGCCTCAAAACCAAAGGCAAACACGCCGATCGAGCCAGTTATCGTAAATGGACTTGCTACGATCTTGTCCGCAGCCATCGAAATCCAGTACCCGCCTGATGCGGCGAACCCACCCATGGAGACAACCACGGGGCGCTTTTGTTTGAGCGTAGCTAAGGCAGAATAAATTTCATCACTTTCCTCAGCGCTGCCCCCTGGGGAGTTGATGCGCAAAACGACTGCCTTGATTTTCTCGTCTTTTTCAATGTCTTCAACGGCACGTCGAACGGCGCGCGCATTGAGGTTGTCATCACTGCCGCCAATTTCACCAGAAAGCGTCAGCACCACAACGCCGTTCGCATCGCTCATACCCTGCTCAGGCAGACTGTGCAAATACGTGATAAGCCCAACACGTCGGTAGTCCTCACGTTTCTTAGTTGGTGAAAAGGTCTCCTCTAGCGACTTGACGAAGTCTTCACGCGATTCAAGCTTATCCACTAACCCTAAGTCCTTGTAAAACGCCCCGGAGGTCTTACCAGCGTTAAGAGCTTGTATCAGCGGCTCAAGCGTTTCGATGCTTTGACTGAGCTTGCCTGCTGGCAGTTTGCGAACGCGCTCAACCTCGGAGAGGTAGTGTCCCCAAAAATCTTCACCTAAATATTTTTGTGCCGCTAGATTGTCTTTGCTCGGTGCAGACAACAGCAAAGGCTCGAGTGCGCTCTTATAGCGCTGACGTGTCGTGACGACATTGATACCCACCGTTTTAAGCGTCTCGCCTACATAGAGCGTATTGAAATTAACCCCTGTGAAACGCACGGCCCCCATCCTTGGCATGGAAATATGCGTTGCATGCATGGCAATGGCATAACTATTCTGACCGTAAGCGCTACGCCAAACCCAAATAGGTTTACCTGTTTGGCGAAACGCTTCTAGCGCTTTTGTTAAACGCTCTACGGTAGCAAGATTTGTACCAACGAAATCATCCATTCTCAGACGCAACGCCACAATCTTCGGGTCTTTCGCTGCAGCATCCACGGCTCGAACCACGCTCTCAACAGGGGTACTAACATCTTTCCCCATGCCAGCTAGCGCCATCAAACTCTCGAAGCCAGCAGGGGTATCCACTTCGGCTCCCTCAACGAGCAGACCATCTAGGCGCACATCAAGCACAGTATGATCCTTAATCTCGGTGCTACGTGACATATAGAACGCAGCACAAAGTGCAAAAACAATACCGCCCCAAAAGCAAGCGGCGAAAAGAACGCGTGGGATTACGCTCAGAATGGTAAAGATTTTCTTAATCATAAAATTTCCGTGAGCCCAGTTCGTGGATGTGTCTAATTTGATGGTCCACGTATGGCGAACTGCGTCGGTGCGTGAGCCGTCCATGAGCCAGTCTATACCCCGTCGCCCAAATTGTCTTAAAGCCAGCACATTTAGCGGCTTTGAGATTCATCAGACTATCATCGACAAGGGCGCAACGAGCAGGATGCATCCCTTGACGACGTGCTTGAGCAAGGAGCATGGAGACGCTCGGTTTCGGACGCCAATCCCCAAAGAGCCTCATTTCAAAACAGCTGACGACAACATCCACCACGCTCGCAATACCCAGTGCAGCAACCACACGTTGTGCATAGGTGCCGGGGCCATTGGTAAAGACGACACGGCGCCCCTCAATATGGGAAATATCCGCCACAACATCACCACGGTAATGGATATATGGCGTCGGATCAAAGTCATGAGTTTCTGTGAGAAAGCGGACTGGATCTATGCGATGAAGGCGCCACAACGCAATAAAGGTCGACCCGTATGTAGCCCAATAATGAGCACGCAGCGCATGAGCCTCTTGTACACTCATACGGAGTTCGCGGGCGATAAAGGCGTCCATTCGGAGATGTATCTCCCGCAGCATACCGCCAGAGGCCTCATAGATCGTATCGTCCAAGTCCAAAAACCAACACTTCATCATTTTGTCGAGAAAAAAGGCTCAGTCGCTACGCCGTCCCTAGACGGTGTGCCAACTGAGCCTCATTGCAGGCACACGGATGCCTGCTGTTAGGAAGATAGTCTCGGCAACGAGCCCGTAGATATCCTGTACGCGACAAGGTCACCTACCGAGGGCTGCCTCAGCCAACAAGCAAACGATGGCGATCAGTCCCCGTACATTTTCTGCTTCAGCTCGCGGCGTTGCTGCGCCTCAAGGGAGAGGGTAGCTGTCGGGCGAGCAAGCAAACGAGCGACGCCGATCGGATCTCCCGTTTCCTCACAGTACCCATACTCGCCGTCCTCAATGCGCTTCAATGCAGCCTGCACCTTCTTGAGAAGCTTGCGTTCTCGATCACGAGTACGTAGCTCAAGCGCATGCTCTTCTTCAATGGTAGCGCGGTCAGCTGGGTCAGGAACAATCGTAGTTTCACGCAAATTGTTCGTTGTCTGGTCTGCATTGGCACGAAGTTCAGCTTCCATCTGTTCCAAACGATGTTTGAAAAAAGCAAGCTGACGTTCGTCCATGTAATCGTCTTCAGGCATCTGCAGAATTTCTTCCACAGTGAGCAATTTCTTTGTAGCCATAAACTACCTTCTTTTTCTAAAAAAACCTGTCGTCAGCCCATAGAAAGGCCGCCGCCCAGATGCCCAAGGGTGAAACCTGTTTTATACAGGAATTCCGCATATATTTCCATCATTTCACGACAAAGTTCATGAGGGAATACCCTAAGAGGTGGCCACTAACAAGGTACTAGTCAGCAAGGCAGGTCGTTAATCCGTGACGGATCGCGTCTTCAGGAAGGTTTCGCCCAATGAAGACGAGTTTTGAGTACGGTTTACGGTCTCCCCATGGACCAAGCGCATCCGTCCCTGCGAACATATGCACCCCCTGTAGGACGACCTTCTGGTTGGTACCCTTTAACTGTAGCACGCCTTTGTAGCGCAGGAGTTGTTCTCCGTAAACGGTAATAATCGAGCCAATGTAGCGCTCGAGCTTTTGTGGATCAAAAGCACGATCCGTCTCAAAAACAAAGGATCGAATGTCGTCTCGATGGTGATGGTGGTGGTGCGTATTGTTAAAGAACGCTGGATCAACGTCGAGCACATCATTCATGCTGAATCCGTTGATATTGAGCACTTCCTCAACTGGACAATCCCCCATGTTCACTTCGCGCAGTGACGCTCTAGCATTCATCATACGCAGACGAGACTTCATCTGCTCGACCTCACTGGTCGTACACAGATCCGTCTTGGAAAGCAGAATGCGGTCAGCAAAACCAACTTGATCACGCGCCGCTGCCTCTTGTGCGAGCGTCAGCTCAGCATGTTTACAATCGACGACCGTCACCACACCGTCCAGCCGATAGAACGCGGCGACCGCATCATCCATAAAAAATGTCTGCGCAACGGGGCCAGGGTTAGCTACACCCGTCGTTTCGATGACCACATAGTCGAACTCAATTTCACCACGATCACGGCGATGGCGCAAATCGGTCAGAACGCGCGACAAATCTCCTCGAATCGTACAGCAGACACAGCCATTGCTCATCGAGACAATTTGTTCCTTACCAGATGTCACCAGCAAATCGCTATCGACATTTTCCTCACCAAACTCATTTTCGATGATGGCGATGCGGTAATTGTGATTCTCTTTCAGAATGCGATTCAGAAGCGTCGTTTTCCCAGCGCCTAGAAAGCCTGTAAGAATGGTGACCGGAATGTCCGGTGTTTGTTCTTCAACTCTCATTTTTTATCTGTCCAAAATTTGCTTATGGACGCACCAACAGATGCAATCCCTTCAAGTACTCACCCTCCGGATAGGTCATGAGGAGCGGATGATCCTCTCCGCCGCCAAAGCGGGCAATCGCCCAAGCATTGACGTGAGCATCAAAAACAGCCCCAGCGATGATCTTTTGGAAAAGATCTGGATCAATCGCGCCAGAGCACGAGAACGTAAAGAGATTACCACTAGGGCCGAGCAACTCCAAGCCCTTCAAGTTAATGTCCTTGTAAGCGCGGGCAGCGCGTTCCACATGGCGGTGATTTGAGGCGAACTTTGGAGGATCCAAAATCACGAGGTCAAACTTTTCCCCCGCCTCAATGGCACTGCGTAGATACGTAAACACATCTTCGCAGACCACTTTATGGGACGATTCGTCAAATCCGTTACGCGCCGCATTGGCTTGAGCCATCTCAAGCGCCTCAGCCGAAGAGTCCACGCTAACAACTTCGGCAGCGCCGCCCTTGAGCAACGCAAGCGAAAAGCCTCCGGTATAGCAGAAGCAATTAAGTGCCCGTAGCCCACGACCATGCTCACGGCGGAAAGCCTCAGCCAAACGCTGTGCCGCCAAGCGACTTTCACGCTGATCAATATAGAACCCCGTTTTGTGACCATTTCGGACATCGATGCCGTACTTCACACCATCTTCCACAATTTCGATAGCTTGCGGAGGTTCATCCCCGCGGAGTACGCCCGTCTTCAGTTCAAGCCCTTCACGAGTGCGCAATTGTGCATCCGAACGGTCATAGATACCGCGCGCATGGGTGAGTTTCATCAACAGATCGGCAATCAACTCACGCCAATACTCCACCCCTGCCGACATAAACTGTGTGACCAACCACTCTCCATAGCGATCAACAATGAGCCCTGGTAGCTCATCCGCCTCGCCAAAGACCAATCTCACCGCCCCCGTGCGACCTTTGAGGGACTCGCGCGCAGCAATAGCCGCGGAAAGCTTACGTTCAAACCATGCAGCATCAATTTGCTCTTCAACATCAAACGTCCAGCAGCGCGCACGAAGCGTAGAGTCAGGGGAATAGGCAGCCAATGCAAGCGGCCGCCCCTCTTGGCTCACAATCCGTACGGTCTCACCGCTACTCGCACGCCCACTCAAGCGAGCGATTGCTGTGTCGTAGACCCAAGGATGTCGGCGTAGCAGAGACTTTTCTTTGCCTTTTTTCAAAATGACATCAATCATGATGTTCCTCTTTCATGCAAACTTTAATCGTTTATCCACAAGTGCCTCTGCATCGACTACACCGTCAAAGACAAAACTTGCGGGTCCCTTGAGAGAGACACTGTGTTCAGGATCCCCATCCCAACTAACCGTGAGTTCGCCGCCTGGCAACTGAAGTCGTACCGTTGGCGAGAGTAATCCCCGTAGCTGACCAGAGACCGCGGCAGCACAGGCACCACTACCGCAAGCAAGCGTAATACCACTGCCACGCTCCCATACGTCTACCCAAGCAAGTTCTGGGTTGACGATTGTGAGAAATTCCACATTGATCCGTTCAGGAAATGCGCTGGCCGTCTCAATGGCACGGCCACATCGCTCGAGTACCACTCGGCTTGGACGTTCATGCGAGAGCACCACCGCATGGGGATTACCAAAGGCAATCAGATCCGCGGTAAAAGTCCCCTGCGCTGTCACAATCTGCCAAAGATCGCGTCCTTGTACTTCTGTGGCTCTTGCGCTAGAGCGATCAAACTGCGCATCACACAGCGCCAGCTCGGGTGTACCCATTTCGACAGCCACTTGGCCGTCATCTAGCAGGTGCATGGTGACATTACGTCGCCGTGTACGAGCGACGATTGTGCGCTTATTGGTAAGTCCTCGCTCATAGACAAAAAGCGCAAAGCAACGTGCGCCATTGCCACACATCTCGACTTCAGAGCCATCGCAATTGAAAATTCGGTACGTAAAGTCCGCATCACCTGTGGCGGGTTCAATCAGGAGTAACTGATCGGCTCCAATACCGAAATGTCGATCACAGAGCGCAGCGATCAAATCGGCGCGCGGATCAAACCTCTGCGCAATGCCATTGATCACTACGAAATCGTTACCTGCACCGTGCATCTTGCTGAAATGAACCATGCACTTCATCCTTAAATTAATAGAGTGGCGCCTCGCCATTTGGTCGCGTCTTAAAACGGCGGTGTACCCAGAAATACTGATCAGGGTAAGCGCGTATCCAGTCCTCTAACTCACGGTTGATACGTAGCGTATCCGCCTCAGGATTATTCGTCGGGAATGCCTGCCACGGCTCCGAGAGAATCACGTGATAACCAGAATCTGTCATGGTCGCAATGCACCAAAAAACCTTAGCGCGCATCAACTTGGCCAAGCGAGAAACCATCGGGATCGTGGCCGCAGAGACACCAAAAAACGGTACAAATATGGAGTTTTTCTCTCCGTGATCCATATCGGGCAAATAGTAAAATGGCAAGCCCTCGCGCATCGCTCGAATAATCGGGCGAAGATCATTGGCATCACTCTTGGCAATGAGCACTGGATCAGAAAATCTTTTCCTGCCCGCAAGCACCGCTTCATCCCATACTGGATTGCTCTGCTTTTGGTAGAGCGAGACACCTCGCACATACGTATTGAGTGCAATGCCGGCAGCATCAAGCCCAACAAAATGTGGAGCAACAACAATCACGGGCTCACCCACAGTATTTAAAAGTCCGTCTAACCCTTCAAAGGTAACAAACTTCCGAATCTCCTCGGCGCTACCTTCCCAAAGAACACCGTGATCGAGCGCGGCACGCGCAAGCCGCCCATAAACACGACGAGCGAGCGCCTTGCGCTCTGCCTCAGTCATATCTGGGAAGCAGAGTTTCAGGTTGGTCAGCGTTACGTGGCGTCGCTTCGGAATCACCAACCATAAAACCCAAGCTAGAGCACCCGCAAGCCGATCACGGTTGACGGGAGACAGGTGGCGCAAACTTTTGATGAGTTTGACCCACTGCCGTGAAAACCAAAGTGTCATATGTTTAGGGGAGATGGAGCTGTACCGCTCTACGCAAGTGCTACCGCAATTCTCCCCTCCTCATGTAGTGTTCGTCGATGCGCCCGCACCTCGAAGATCAAATCGGACGCCACCCTCAACAATTAGCGAGGCGTATTATCCCTGCGGCGAGCGCCGCTTGGCTCTTTATAGCGGTTATACCCCCAGGCATATTGCTCAGGGATCAGTTTGATAATCTCTTCAATCTGCTGATTCATTGCCGCGGCATCGCGAGCGAGATCTCCCGTCAGAGGTGCGTCCCAACGCTTAGCAAAAAGCGTCCAGCCATGCTGATCTCGTTTACTCCAAGCAAAGATTCGAATGGCATCGCATTGCCGAGCAACACGCAATGGCAGCACCATCGTATAAGCCTCTTTGCCAAAAAATGGTGCCCACACCCCATCTCCCGCACTCGGCACTTGATCGGGCAACACCCCAAAAGTATGACCCGCGCGAAGATTTTTGATGATGGTCTTGACACCCGCAATCGTTGTCGGACAGGCCACAATACCTGGAGCTTGACGCGCTTTACCAACGACACGCCTGAGGAGGGCATTTTTCGGAGGTCGATAAAGCACGCTGATATTACGCCCAGTCTTGGCAAAATACGTACTAGCAAACCATACAGGAAGCACTTCAAAACACCCCACATGGGGTGTCATGAAAACGATAGGCTTCCTCGTTTGCATGGCCTCATCAATGAGCTCCCGTGAGGCTTCATCCACTTTGACACGCGAGAGCACTGTCTTGGGATCTCGATACCATACCCAAAGGCTCTCGAGCGACTGACGCCCTGCTCCGCGCCCAAGTCGCTCTCGCAACTTAGGTGTATCCAAGCCAGCTTGCCGAAGGTTTTCAAAGGTCTTCTCACGCAATTCAGGAGCGAGTTTGAAGGTGAGGTAACCCATTGCAGCTCCGAATAGCTGCAGCACCCTTAGCGGAAGCAGAGCAATTAATCTCAACAGCAGGATCATAGTGTTAACGAAATCTTCGAGATAGGTACGCAGTAGCGAGGCACCCCTCAAACTCCTGAAAAATCAACATTGTATCCGATATCGCAGGTCAACGCGATGTGCCTAGCCTCCCCCTTAAGACTGGCTCAAGGTTACGGCAGCATAATTGAGCTCGACATACGAAATGCCAAAGCTTTCGAGTTGTCATCCCTCCTCGCGAAGATGTATTATTCGCGAATCGCCGAGTTAACAAAGACAACTTGCGGGGCGACACAAATACCGCTAAAGCGTCTTCGCAAGTGACTTTCGTCCCAGTATTGCGCAGGCGCGCCATCTTTTTGAACTAAATACTGGAGTTGGCGAATGTCCACCAATGAATACCTTTTTACCTCCGAATCCGTCTCTGAAGGACACCCTGATAAGGTCGCTGACCAAATTTCGGATGCTGTCCTCGATGCCTGCCTTGAACAGGATCCAATGAGCCGCGTCGCAGCCGAAACGCTGGCAACGACTGGTCTTATCCTGATGGCTGGCGAAATCACCACCTCTGCCAACGTTGACTACATCGACCTTGCGCGCAACGTCCTCAAGCGCATTGGTTATGACAATACCGAATATGGCATTGACTACAAGGGTTGCTCTGTGCAGGTTGCCTATGACAAGCAATCCAACGACATTGCTCAGGGCGTCGACAAGGCCTTTGACGATGAACTCAACCTCGGTGCGGGCGACCAAGGTCTCATGTTTGGCTATGCCTGTGATGAAACCCCGACGCTTATGCCTGCGCCTATTTTCTATGCACACCGCCTCATGGAAAGACAGAGCATCGTTCGCCGCAACGGCACGCTCGCATTTCTGCGCCCCGATGCCAAGAGTCAGGTGACCCTGCGCTACCGTGATGGTAAACCCGTCGGTTGCGACACGATCGTCATCAGCTCGCAACATGCACCGGAAATGTCTGACGGCAAGCGAATGAGGCCTGAATTCACCGAAGCAATTATCGAAGAGATTATCCGCCCCGTCATTCCTGCTGAATGGTTGCAGGGAACGAAGTTCCTCATCAACCCGACGGGTCGCTTCGTCGTGGGCGGTCCGCAGGGCGACTGCGGTCTCACTGGTCGCAAAATCATCGTTGACACCTATGGCGGCTACTGCCCACACGGCGGCGGCGCATTCTCTGGTAAGGACGCTACTAAGGTCGACCGTTCTGCGGCTTACGCCTGCCGCTACGTTGCCAAGAACATCGTTGCAGCGGGTCTCGCCCGTCAATGTCAGGTTCAGGTGGCCTATGCCATCGGTGTCGCAGAACCTATGAACATCACGGTCTTTACCCACGGCACAGGTGTGATTCCCGATTCTGAAATTGCTAAGATCGTACGCGAACATTTTGACCTGCGTCCACGTGGCATCATCAAAATGCTGGATCTGCGTCGTCCGATCTTCTCCAAGACCGCGGCCTATGGTCACTTCGGCCGCGAAGAGCCCGAATTCACTTGGGAAAAAACCGATCGCGCTCAAGCACTACGTGCTGCGGTTGGCCTCTAAAAAATCGATCAGCGCGTTACCGGCCTCGGTCAGACGTCAGTAACGCACTGCTCGCTTCTAGAGCGACCCATCTCATCGGGTCGCTTTTTTCACACCAACTCTGGAGCGCCCCAAAAAAGAAAACCCGCCTAAACAGATTTTGGGCGGGTACGAGCTACCTAAACTCCCGCCTCACAGATCCCTATTTCAGGAAGCGAGGCGGGTGTGCCACC
>OOBP01000107.1_pt1 | contig 108525 bp, 114 predicted proteins | sample 1671681 | NCBI WGS metagenome assembly OOBP01 (sample SAMN06348181, study PRJEB24527) | human gut metagenome
AAGCCGGTTTCGGCTTTGCACGTTTGCGGAAAGGTACTTGAATTCGGGTACGGCAATTAGCCCATGGCCTGGGAGCTGAGCTCGTTGGCCTTGTCGATGAAGTCCACCAGAGAATCGTTCTCAGTCATGGTGGCGATGGAAGCGTTGATGTCATCCAGCAGGCCCTTGGGATCGCCCTTGGCAACCCAGACGCGGTAGGGCTCCATGGAGTCGCCCAGAGAGATGGACTCCACGATGGCCAGGTCGGGGTTGGACTCAACGTACTTGTTGGCCACGGCGCCGTCCAGCACCACAGCGTCCACCTTGTCATAGACCAGCTGGTTGATGAGGTCACCCACGGTGGTCAGCAGGACAGGGTTGGCGCCGGTCATCTGATCGGTGATGATGTCGGCCTTGGTGGTGCCGGTCTGGGCGCCCACGCTCTTGCCGCTGAAGTCCTCCAGAGAGGTGTACAGGGAAGCGTTCTCAGCCTTGGTCACGATGACAGGGGGCAGGTCGGTGTAGTAGGGATCGGAGCAATCAGCGGCCTCCAGACGCTCGGGCTTGGACTCCATGGCGGCCAGCACCATGTCGCAGTTGCCCTGAGCCATCAGGGTCAGCAGGTTGTCAAAGTTCATGTCCACGATCTCCAGCTCAGCGCCCATGTCCTCAGCGATCTGCTGGGCCACGAACACGTCGATGCCCACGATGGTGTCCTGGCCATCCTGCAGGATGTGGAACTCGAAGGGGGGATAGTCGGCGGAGGTGCCCAGAACCAGGGTCTTCTTCTCACCGGCGTTGGAGCTGTCCACGCTGGAGTTGGAGGCGTCGTTGTTGGAACCGGAAGCAGAGCTGTTGGCGCCGTTGCTGCCGCAGGCGGTCAGCCCGAGACCCAGGGCCATGGCCAGGGTCAGCGCAAGAAACTTCTTTTTCATCATTACAATCTCCTTTTTCATCCGGCGGGATGCGCCGGTTCAGGTTGTCATCCAGTATACACCGGGAAATATTCATCGTCAATAGATAAGTATGCAAAATCTTTCAGTTCCGAAAAATATTTTTGGCGTAAATGACAGCAAAGGAAAAATTTCAGTTGAAAGGTGGAGAAAAAGAGGTTATAATCAACGGGCTATGAGAATTTCGGCGGAAGAAACGACGGAAAAAGAGCGGATTTTTCCACTTTCTTCCGGAAGAGACGAGAAAGGGACCTTGGAAAATATGCATATTACAATGAATAATTCAGAAATTTTGAATAATTCCGTCCTCCGGGTGGACCTGGGGGCTCTGGCCGGCAATGTGGAGCGGCTGCTGAACACCCTGGGGGAGGACACCGTCCTGATTCCCGTACTGAAAAATAACGCCTACGGCCTGGGCCTGGAGCAGGTGGCCGGAGTGCTGGCCCGGTTTTCCCGCATTACCCTTGTGGCGGTGGCCCAGGTTTCGGAGGGCGCGGCCCTGCGCCATAGCGGCTGGGACCGAGAGATCCTGCTGCTGGGAGGCGTGCCGCCCCACCTGCTGGCCAAGGCGGTGGAGTTGGACCTGACCCTCTCCGTGGGGCGGCTGGGCCTGATCCCCACTCTGGGCGAGCTGGCCCGGGCCCAGGGCCGCCGGGTGAAACTTCAAATTAAGGTAGAGACCGGCCTGCACCGCACCGGCGTAGCCCCCGGGGAGGAGCTGGCCCGGCTGCTGGAGGAGTGGCGGCAGTGGAAGGACCAGGTCGAGATCACCGGAGCCTTCAGCCACTTTGCCGATCTGGAGAACGAAACCCGCACCCAGGGACAGTACCAGGCTTTCCTGGAGGGCTGTGCCCAGCTGGAGCAGGGGGGCATGGTGCTGCCCCTGAAGCACATGTCGGCCAGCGCCGCCAGCGAGTATGCGCCCCAGTACCAGCTGGGGGGCGTGCGCCTGGGACGGCGGCTCTATATGGACCACCCCACCAAGCCCCTGGGGGATATTCAGGAGGTAGCCACCTGGCAGTGCTGGATCACCAACCTGCGCCAACTGCGCAAGGGGGACGACGTGGGCTACGGCGGCCATGTGAAGCTGGAGCGGGACGCCCTGGTGGCCACCATCTGCGTGGGCTACGGGGACGGCCTGGACCCCCAGCTGGTGGGCGTTCACGGCCCCGTGCTGGCAGGGGGGAAGCGGTGCCCGCTGCTGGCCTGCTGTATGGACCAGACCCTGGTGGACGTGACGGGGACGGACTGCCAGGTGGGCGACCCAGTCACCCTGTTCGGCTGGGACGAGGCGGGGAACTTCCTGCCCTCCCAGGAGGTGGCCCTGCTCATCGGGGAGGATGAGGGCTGCGGTCTCACCTCCCGCCTCGGTACCCGGGTGGCCCGGGTCTACACCCAGGAGTGAGGAAAAATCCCGGAGGGGGGAACCCTTCGGGATTTTTTTCGTCCAAAGGGGTGAGAAGAGAGGCTTTGGCCCCTTGCAAAATTCCAAAAATTGATTATCCTTAATGACAGACGCGCCTGCAGTTAGCAGGCGCTCATCGAATTCTTGGACGGAGGAGACCCCATGAGAGCGCTGCTGTATCGTGATACCTTTCCGCGGCTGATTGCCGACCTGCGCCATTTCCCCGGGAAGTGGCTGTCCTGGCTGGTGTTTCTGCTGGGCCCCTGGGCGGCGCTGTGGATGGTGGAGATTTTAAACGAGAACGACGTATTCTCCGACCTGTACGCCTGGCAGGTGCTGATGAACCTGGTGTGGTATTACCTGGTGCTGGTGTTGCTGCGGCTGGTGTTGGGACGGCTTCGCCGGGCAGCGGCCTCGTTGGCGGTCCTCAGCTTCCTCATCGGATTAGTCAACCACTATGTGCTGCGCTTCCGGGGCCGTATCCTGTTTCCCGCCGACCTCACCGGCTGGAAAACGGCGGCCAATGTGGCCGGGGGCTTTGACTTTGCCATGGACGCCGCCATGCAGGACGCCGCGGTCCTGCTGGTGGCCTATCTGTTCCTGGTGTGGATGTGCCCCGCCCAGACCCGGCGCCAGCCCATTCCCCTGGTGCCCAAGCTGATCCTGGTGGCCGTGGAGGTGGGGTACACCTTCGCCTTCTTCTTTACTGGCATGCTTCCCGCCCTGGGCATCTACACCCAGCAGTGGGTCACCCAGGCCAACGGATTTTTGCTGAACTTCACCGTGGCCCTGCGCTATAGCTCGGTGGATAAGCCTGACGATTATAACCACGACACGGTGCTGGAGCTCATGGACCAGTACCCGGGGACCGAAGGGGACGATTCCATCACCCAGCCCACCAACATTATTGTGGTGATGAACGAATCCTTTGCCGACCTGACCATTTTCGACAAATTGGAGGTCTCCCAGGACCCCACGCCCTTCCTCCACTCCCTGGAGGAGAACACCATCCAGGGCTGGATGTACTCCCCCGTCACGGGAGGCGGCACCGCCAGCGTGGAGTTTGAATACCTCACCGGGTTCTCCACCATCTTCCAGCCGCCCCACACCGTGGCCTACCAGCTCTACACTGAGGAGGGAATGCCCTCCCTGGCCTCCCTCATGGGGGTGCAGGGGTACGATACCACCGCCTTCCACCCCTATAAGTCCTCCGGCTGGAACCGGCCCATCGTGTACAGCAACATGCGCTTTGACCACCAGCTCTACCAGGAGGACGTGGAAAATCCCTATTACATCCGCAATTACATCTCCGACCAGTCCGACTATGAGACGGTGTTCTCCATCACCGACCAGGCTCAGGGGGACCAGGTGTTCGTCTTTAACGTCACCATGCAGAACCACAGCGGCTACGCCCAGGGGTGGAACAACCTGGATAAGACGGTGACCCTGTCCGACGAGCAGCGCCAGGCGGACTACTCCGCCGAGCAGTATCTGGCCCTGGTGAACGCCAGCGACAAGGCCCTGGAGCAGCTTATCACCCACTATGAAAACAGCGAGGAGCCCACCATGGTGGTGTTTTTCGGCGACCACCAGCCCCCGCTGAAAAATGCCTTCTATGAGAAGCTGTACGGCAAAAGCCTGTCGGAGCGCACCACCCAGGAGGTGCTGCAGCAGTACGCCGTACCCTTCTTCATCTGGACCAACTACGACATCCCCGAGCAGGAGAATGTGATCCTCAGCCCAAACTATCTGGGGGTGCTCACCGCCAAGGCGGCGGGGCTGCCCCTGACGGGCTTTATGGAGTTTCTGGACCAGCTCTATGAGCACCTGCCTGTCATCACCCCCGTGGGCATCATCACCGGAGACGGGGAGTACCTGGAGCGGGAGGAACTCAGTGAGGAGGACCAGCAGTGGCTCATGACCTATGAGACCCTGAACTACTGCGGCATGGTGGACCTCTTTGACGAGGCCCGGCCCATGTTCTGCTTTGATTAAAAAAGTCCCGTGGATCGGCAGATCCACGGGACTTTTTTCCTTACAGCTGAAAATCCTCGTCCTTCAAATCGGAGAAATCGGCCTCCACGGGGCGGGGCGGGACCCGCTTCAGGGGGTCATATTTGAACCAGCGGCACTGGGAACCGGCGGACATGACGCCCTTTTTGGCGCAGATGACCTCCTCGTCGCTGAGGGGGCGGCTGCGGGCGCAGTAGACACACCGGGGTTCGATTTTCTTTTGAAACAGGGCCATTTGGGTACCTCCCTATGTTGCTTATCTTATACATTATACACTCTGCCGCCAGGCTTTTCCACTGCTTTTTTTCACTACCCATACTGCCGCGGCCAAAAAGGCCAGCCAAACCCACCAGGCCCACAGCAGGGAGATGGTCAGCGCCTGGGAGAAGTCCACCACAGCCAGGGCCTGGGTCTGTTGGGCCAAATAGGCGCCCACCGGGGCGTCCAGGGGAATGAGCCGGGTCAAAGCGGCCAGAAGGGCGGCGGAGAAGAGACCGTGGAGCAGCTTTCCCACAAAGTAGGTGCCCATGGACAGGCCGCTGTCCCCCAGAAAGGAGAGCACCTGGCAGTGGACAGACAGTCCCGCCCACCCCAGCATGAAGGCGGCCATGGACATCCGTCCGGTGAGGGAGCCCCCTGACAGGGAAGATACCCCGGAGGAAATTTCCAGCAGACCGGTCAAGAGCCGCCGGGCCCACTCCTGGGTAAAGCCCAGGGGGGAGAACAGTGCCGCCAGCCCCGCCGCCAGCAGGTCCAGAATCTCCGCCAGAGTCAGCAGCCGGATGACCACTGCAAACAGCAGCACAAAGGCGCAGATGTTCAGGCTGGACTGGGCCGCCCCGGTGACCGAGCGGGTGAAGGCCAGGGAGAAGCGGGCGGTCTGAAACTGAGCCCCCCGCTCCCGGTGGGACCGGGGCCCCTCCCCGGGGCGGTAGAACCGGAACAGCAGTCCTACGCACAGAGAGGCCAGAATGTGGGTGAGGTACAGCAGAAGGCCCATGGTGCCGCTGCCGAACACTCCCGCCCCCACCACACCCAGAATAAAGGCGGGGCCGGAGTTGTTGCAGAAGGCCAGCAGGCGCTCCGCCTCGGTGCGGGAGCACTGGCCGCTCTCATACAGAGCGATGGCGGTGCGGGCCCCCACGGGGTAGCCCCCGATGACCCCCAGGGCCAGGGCGGAGGCGCAGGCCCCGTTCACCCGGAACAGGGGGACCATGAGGGGCTGCATGAGCCGACCCAGATAGCGGCTCATGCCCAGCTCCACCACCAGGGAGGACAGCACGAAGAAGGGAAACAGAGAGGGGACGATCACATTTCCGCACAGCTTCAGCCCGGCTTTCACCGACTCCATGGCTTCCCTGGGCCACAGCACCAGGGCCAGAGCGGCCAGCACCAGCATAGCCCCCAGCAGCAAGTCCCGGGATTGTGGTTTTCTCAGCAGCCGTCCCATGGCGTCCCCTCCTTTTCCTTCCAGTGTACGGGAGGGCGGGGGAAAATATGCCCTTGCCCCCGGGGGCGGTCCCTGATACAATGCCAGAAAGAGAGGAGGGGAACCCATGGAACAGTACCGGGTGGTGGATACCCCCTACGGGCCGCTGACCTATGTGTTGGTGAAAAAGCGGATCAAAAATCTGAACCTGCGCCTGGACCGGCGGGGGGTGGCCACGGTTTCCATCCCATTGGCCTGCCCGGAGGAGCGGGCGGACGCCTGGGTGCGGGAGAAGAGCGGGTGGATCTTTGCCCACCAGCCCGCCGCCGTCCCGGACCTTCTGCCGGAAGTGGACCGAAAGACTTGTCTGGTCATGCTGGAGGAATCGGTGTGCCGGGTCTACCCGCTGGTGGCGGGGCAGGGGGTGCCCTATCCACAGGTGCGGGTGCGGAAGATGAAGAGCCAGTGGGGCAACTGCCACTACCGCCAGGGGTACATCACATTAAATACCGCCCTGGCCCGCTGTCCCCAGTCCCTGCGAGACTATGTGGCCCTCCACGAGCTGGTCCACTTTCTCTGCCACGACCACGGGCCGGGCTTTTATGCCGCCATGGACGCCCGCATGCCCGACTGGCGGCAGCGGCGCAGGCAGCTGAAGGACTATGTGGCGGCGTTAGAGGTGTAAGGTGAAAACACATTACAGACCAGAAAACGGTTTGAAATATTGTGATATCATTAATTTTCTTTAAAATTCCAGCAGGAATGATAGACAAGGACCCCTTTGGGTGCTAGGCTGGAACCAGTGAAGAGAAAAGGGGGCGGGCCCATGAGAAAGTTGGGCGTCGGCTTGTGCCTGGCCGTGCTGCTGCTGTGCGGCTGCGGCGGAAAACTGGATGAACGGGATCTTGTGGTGCGCAACGAGAGCCAAACGCCCCTGGGCAGCATCACCATCACCAGCGACCGGGAGAGCCAGTGCGTCACCATGGGGAAGGACGCCCCCATGGAGCAGGGGGACTCCTGTGCCTTTGATGTGGATGAGGGCGGACAGTTCCGGGTGGAGCTGTGGGATGCTGGGGGGAAGTTTGTGGGCCGCTGTCAGGTAGAGCTGGCGGAGGAAGGGGCCACGGTGACCCTGCGGGACAATCTGGATTTGGCGGTGGAGTATGGAATCTGACGTACTGTGGTATCTGACCCTATGGGGCGGCATCGTGGGAGTCGTGGGCGTGATGGTAGCGGGCTTGGCCGGCGTATTGTTTGCCAAGGACATTCCACGGCGGGGCCTGATGGTCACCTTCGGTCTGATGCTGGCCGGACTGCTGGTCTGGCTGGGCGGAGGATATATCCTGGACGGCAAGGGCCTGGCCTGGCGCAGCTGGGTGAATACGGTCTGCCTGGTGGGCGGTGTGCTGCTGTTTCTGGTGTTTATGGGGCTGACCATCTCCTGTCTCCATCGCTGGAAGCGGCATCCTGCCCTGGAGGCGGCGGTGGGTCTTTGCGCCCTCTTTATCGTCTTGATGCTGCTGATGTGGGGATCGCTGGTGATGGTCTTTTCCTATGCGCCGGAACGGGAGCTTGTTTGGCAGGGGAGAATGGTAGTGGAGGAGGACCACAGCTTCCTGGACCCCATTTACGACTACTATGACAGCCATGGGCTGTTCGTCAAAGAGAAGGAACCTTTTTACACGGCCCAAGCAGAGTCGGCTCGATTAGAGCCGGAGCGCGAATCCTAGGAGGAACACCATGAAGAAAAAACGCATTGGATGGGCCCTGGCCCTTGGAACGGCGGTGGGCCTGTTGGCCTGGAGCTGGCAGCAGGACCTAACCGTGTCCCGGTACACCCTGCCCCTTCCGGCGGGACTGGAGGGAGCGGCAGGCCTGCGGGTGGCCCAGATCTCCGACCTGCACAGCGCCAAAATCGAGACCGCCCTGGCACCGGCGCTGAAGGAGGAGAAGCCCGATCTCATTGTCATCACTGGCGACCTGGTGAACCGGGAGGACCGGAATTTTGACCGGGCTCTCTCCTTGGCGGCCATGGCCGTTTCGATGGCTCCTACGTACTTCGTCCCCGGCAACCACGAGGTGGATAACCCCTGCTATGCCCGCCTGCGGGGCGGCCTGCTGGCGGCTGGGGTGACCGTGTTGGAGGACCAGGCGGTGGAGATCCCCTACGGGGACGCTGTGGTGAACCTCATCGGTGCGGCGGACGTCACCTTTGGGGGCAAGACCCGGGCAGAGGGTCGGCAGATCCTTCCTAGTAAAGTAAATTCCCTTTGCGGAGATGGGGTGCTCAATCTCCTCATTTCCCACCGCCCCGCCATGCTGGAGGCCTACGGCCGCTGCGCCGTTCAGGGGGTGTTCTGCGGCCACGCCCACGGGGGACAGGTGCGGCTTCCCCTGCTGGGGCCGGTGTACACCCCCGACGAGGGCATGTGGCCCCATGTGACCGAAGGCGTCCATTGGACGGGGCAGGTCCCCGTGGTGGTGAGCCGGGGCCTGGGCAACGGCACCCCCGCCCCCCGGCTGTGGAACGGCCCCGAGTTGGTGGTCACCACCTTTTTGCCGGAGAAGGCCATCTCTGCCCGTTGACAGGGGCGGAAAAAACGGCCATAATGGGAAAAGAATCCCCATTTCCCCGGAAAATGAGAAAGAAGGTCGCCCAATGATCCAGGATATCGCACCCCACCACTATGACAATGCCTATCATCCCACCCCGCCCAAGGCGGGGGGCCGGGGGTTTTTTTTTGACGGAGGCGCCACCCTCCTCAACGCCGAAACCCAGCAGCCCTTCCTGTGGGAGGAGGTCCAGTCCCTGGCCGATTTCTCCTCTCAGGACATGACCTACCTGTTCCGCATCGACGACACCGCCTTCCACTGGTGCCATACTCTGCCCCAGGCGGTGGCCGACCGGGCGGTGGCCAAGAAAAACGGCGATTTCCGCAACATGCAGCCCGGCTGGTTAGCCTTTGCCTGTATCACTGCCAGCCAGCTCCACGACTGGTACTGCCGCCACGCCTTCTGCGGCCGCTGCGGCGGAAAGATGGAGCCGGACAAGGTGGAGCGGGCCATGACCTGCCCTGCCTGCGGCAACCTGGTCTATCCCACCATCTCGCCCGCGGTCATCGTGGCGGTGACCCACGGGGACCGGCTGCTGCTGACCAAGTACTCCCGCCCCGGCGCCTACCGCAACTACGCCCTCATCGCCGGCTTTGCCGAGATCGGCGAGCCCCTGGAGGATACCGTGCGCCGGGAGGTCATGGAGGAAGTGGGCCTGCCCGTGAAGAACATCCGCTTTTATAAGAGCCAGCCCTGGAGCTTCTCCAGCAGCCTGCTGGCCGGATTTTACTGCGACCTGGACACCGAGGACGAGACCGTCCACCTTCAGGAGGACGAACTGGGGGAGGGCACCTGGTTTGAACGGGAGAGCCTGCCTCAGGGCGGCTCCGCCATCTCCTTGACACACGAGATGATCGAGCGGTTCCGTCAGGGACCGGTATAACAGAGCCTGTAAAGGAAAATTACATCACAGAAAACGGCGGAGGACCAGAGGGCCCTCCGCCGTTTTTTCTTGCTCCGCCCGTATGATTTTTCCCCCTGGGGCATAGAAATAGCGGGAAAGGGTGATGGTATGGGGGAGAAGAGACGGGGCCCGGGATTGTTGGAGCGCACCGCGCAGCTCTTCGACCTGCCCGCCGACGTGGTGGCGGGGGTGCCCAGGCTGGAGCTGGTGGGCCAGGGGGAGCTGCGCATGGAAAACCACCGGGGCATCCTGGCCTACGGCACCGAGGAGATTCTCGTCAGCGCCGGGTCCTATGTGGTCCGGGTCAAGGGGGAGGGGCTGGAGCTGCGGTCCATGAACGGGGTGGAGCTGCTCATTACCGGGCGGGTCCGGGGCGTGAGTCTGGAGTAGGAGGGCGGAGATGAGACGGCTGGAAAACTTGCTCCGGGGCACGGTGACCCTGGAGGTGGAAGGCCCCTTTCCCGAGCGCCTGCTCAACCTGTGCGCCCAGCAGCGGGTGGATTGCTGGGGGCTGGAGTGGCTGGACGCCCACGCCCTGCGCCTGGTGACCCGGCGCAGGACCCTGGGGCGGCTGCGCAGCCTGGCGGGCCGGGTGGGCTGCGAGGTGCGGGTGGAGCAGCGCCGGGGCCTGCCCTTCTTTTTGGGCCGCTTCCGGCGGCGGTACGCTTTCCTGCTGGGGCTGGCCCTGTCCCTGACGGCGGTGTTTTTTCTCTCCCGGTTCATCCTCACCATTGAGGTGACGGGAAACGAGACGGTGCCCGCGGGGCAGATTTTGTGGGAGCTGCGCCGCCAGGGCGTGCGGCCGGGGGTGTACGGTCCCAGCCTGGACCGCAAGGACATCGCCCAGCGGGCCCTGCTGGAGCTGGATGAGCTGTCCTGGATGTCCATCAACCTCTACGGCACCCGCTTGGAGGTGGTGGTGCGGGAGGCGGTGAAGGCCCCGGAGCTGACCGAGGAGGAGGGAAGCGGCGACGTGGTGGCCAAGGCGGGGGGCATCATCCTCCAGGTGGAGCCTCTGGCCGGGGAGGCTCTGGTCCAGGAAGGGGACATGGTGGCCAAGGGGGATGTGCTCATCTCGGGCCTGGTGTCCATGGAGCCGCCCCAGTACAGCGGCCGCCCTATGCGCTACTACCAGACAGTGGCCCGGGGGCGGGTGTGGGCCCGCACCTGGCGCAGTCTGGAGGGGGCCATCCCCCTGGAAAGCCAGGTCAAGGCCTACACGGGAGAGGAGAAAACCCTGTGGTCCCTGACCGTGCTGGGGCGGACAGTGGATTTTTTTAAAAGTAGTAGCATTGCCTGGCCTACTTATGATAAAATAACCTCTGTGTACCAGCTCACCCTGCCGGGGGGCGGCGCGGCGCCTATGATGCTGACGGCCCAGCGCTGCCGGAGCTATGAGACCACCACCGTGTCCCTGGACCGGGACGCCGCCCAGAACATGCTGGAGCAGCAGCTCCTTGCGCGTCTGGAGGGGGAGATCGGCCCGGAGGGCCAGGTGCTGTCCCACAGCTTTGAGGCCCGTGTGGACGGGGCGATGCTGAAGGTCACATTGACCGCCGAATGCCGGGAGGAGATCGGGACGCCGGTCGCCGTCCAGCGGGAAATACCCGGGGAGCAAGTCCCCGCGGAACAGGAGAGCGAACACCAATGACAGAACAGACCATCAATCTGGAGCGTTTGGAGGACGCCATCAGCGTCTTTGGCTCCTTTGATGAAAATATTCGTTTGATCGAGCACGAGCTGGGTGTGGCGGTGGTGAGCCGGGACTCCCAGCTGAAGGTGACGGGGGAGAACCCGGAAAACGTGATGTATGCCATCCGTGCCATTGAGAACCTCATGGCTCTGGCCGCCCGGGGGGAGACCATCCAGGAGCAGAACGTGCGCTATGTCCTCCAGCTGGTCCGGGAGGGCCGGGAGGAACAGGTGCAGCACTTGGCCGCCGACGTGCTGTGCATCACCGCCAAGGGCAAGCCCATCAAGGCCAAGACCCTGGGCCAGAAGAAGTATGTGGAGGCCATCAAGAAAAATACCGTGACCCTGGGCATCGGCCCGGCCGGTACCGGCAAGACCTATCTGGCCGTGGCGGCGGCAGTGGCCGCTTTCCGGGCCAAGGAGGTCAACCGCATCATCCTCACCCGTCCCGCCGTGGAAGCGGGCGAGCGGCTGGGCTTCTTGCCCGGCGACCTGCAGAGCAAGGTAGACCCCTACCTGCGGCCCCTGTACGACGCCCTGTTTGACATGCTGGGCCCCGAGACCTATCAGAAGTACCTGGAGCGGGGCAACATCGAGGTGGCCCCTCTGGCCTACATGCGCGGCCGTACCCTGGACGACAGCTTCATCATCCTGGATGAGGCTCAGAACACCTCACGGGAGCAGATGAAGATGTTCCTGACCCGCCTGGGCTTCGGGTCCAAAATCGTCATCACCGGCGACGTGACCCAGATCGACCTGCCAGGGGATAAGGTCTCCGGCCTGAAGGAGGCCATGCGGGTGCTGAAGGGCGTGGAGGACATTGCCATCTGCCGTCTCACCGAGAGCGACGTGGTGCGCCATGTCATCGTGCAGCGCATCATCAAGGCATACGAGGTGGATGAGGAGCGGAAAAACGGCAAGCGCCGCAATTAAGGCAAACGGCGGATTTTTCCACGGATAACGTCGACGAAATGTGCCATGCTAATCCCAGAGACAGAGATGGGAGGCAAACAGCATGGAACATGAGGGACTGTGGAACTTGTTTTTCGCCACTGGATTGCCTCAGGCCTATCTGGCGGCCCGGGGCGGAGCGGGGAAGGAAACCCCGCCGGAGCAAGGGGCCCCAAGCGGCCCGGCCCAGGGGGTCAGCCAGACACAGCCAAACACTGAGGCCCGCTCCTGAACGGAGCGGGCCTATTGTACTTACGGGAGGGACACCATGCACCTTCGTACCAAGGCGCTGGTCCTGCGGGAGACCAGCTATAAAGAGAGCGACAAGATCCTCACCCTGCTCACCCAGGAGCAGGGCAAGCTCACCGCCTCCGCCCGGGGCTGCCGGAAAAAGGGCAGTCCCCTGGCCGCGGGCAGCCAGCTGCTGGTGTGGTCGGATATGATCCTCTACCAGTACCAGGGCCGCTGGACGGTGAAGGAGGCGGCGGTGGAGCGGGAGTTCCGGGGCGTGCGGGAGGATTTGGAAAAGTTATCCCTGGGCTGCTACTTTGGGGAGGTCACCGGCCAGCTGGCGGTGGAGGGCCTGCCCAGCCCCGAGCAGCTCTCCCTGATCCTCAACAGCCTGTATGCCCTGGAGAAGCTGGACCGCCCCCTGGCCCTGGTGAAGGCGGCCTTTGAGCTGAAGGCCATGTGCCTTGCGGGGTACGAGCCCATTCTGGACGCCTGCGCCGTGTGCGGGCAGCAGCCCCAGAAGCCCCGCTTCCACCTGCGGGAGGGTGTGCTCCACTGCGCTGCCTGCCGCAGCGGGGTGGGGGACGGGGTGTCCATGCCCCTGGATGAGGCCGCCCTGGCGGCCATGGTCCACATCGCCCAGGGGGACCCCAAGCGGCTGTTTTCCTTCCGTCTGGGGGAGGAAAGTCTCAAGCGGCTGGGTCAGCTCACCGAGGCCTATCTCCTGACCCAGATGGAGCGGGGCTTTGCCACTTTGGACTTTTATAAATCCCTGGGATTACATTAAAAAAGAGCCGTTGGAACCAAGGTTCCAACGGCTCTTTGGTTATGAGTTATGCCAGCAGAGCTTCCATCTCGTCCAACAGCTGGCCGAACTTGTCCAGGGCCTGCTGAATGGGCTGAGGAGAGGCCATGTCCACCCCGGCGCCCTTCAGAAGGTCGATGGGGTCCTGGCTGCATCCGCCGGACAGGAAGCCCAGGTAGTCCTTCACGGCCTGCTCGCCCCCGTGGAGCACCCGCTGAGACAGGGCGATGGCGGCGGAATAGCCGGTGGCGTACTGGAATACATAATAATTGTAGTAGAAGTGGGGGATGCGGGCCCACTCCAGGGCGATCTGGGGATCGGAGACCATGTCGGGGCCGAAGTAGGCCTGGTTCAGGGCCAGATACTCCCGGCTGAGCAGGTCGGCGGTGAGGGTCTCCCCCTGGGCGGCCAGCTCGCCCATGCGCAGCTCGAACTCGGCAAACATGGTCTGGCGGTACAGAGTGCCCTTGAACTGCTCCAGGAAGTGGTTGATGAGCCAGGCCCGCTGCCGCTTGTCCTGGGTCTGGCCCAGCAGGTGCTCCATCAAAAGTGCCTCGTTGCAGGTGGAGGCTACCTCGGCCACAAAGATGACGTAGTCCCGGTAGACGGTGGGCTGAGTCTGGTTGGACAGGTAGGAGTGCACCGCGTGGCCCAGCTCGTGGGCCAGGGTGAACATGCTGTCCAGGTCGTCCTGGTAGTTCAGCAGGATATAGGGGTGGACCAGGGAGCCCGCCATGTAGCCGCCGGAGCGTTTTCCCACATTCTCGTAGACGTCGATCCAGCGGCTGTCCAGGGCCCGGCGGATGATGCTCTGGTAGTCCGCGCCCAGAGGAGCCAGGGCATGGTATACCGTCTCCTTAGCCTGGTCATAGGGCACCTTGGCATCCACGCCGGAGACCATGGGGGCGTACACGTCGTACATGTGAAGCTCGTCCACGCCCAGCAGCTTCTTGCGCAGGCGGACGTAGCGGTGCATCTTGTCCAGATTGGCCCGCACCGTGGAGATGAGGTTGTGGTAGACCTCCTCGGGCACGTGGGTGGCGTCCAGAGAGGCGGCAAGGGCGCTGGGATAGCGCCGGGCCCGGGAGAAGAACTGCAAGGACTTCACCTGGGCGTTGAGGGTGGCGGCCAGGGTGTTTTTCATCCCACCGTAGACAGCGTACAGGTTTTCAAAGGCGCTGCGGCGCAGATCGCGGTCCTCGCTGGACATGAGCAGAGTGTAGGAGCCGTTGGACAGGGGATGCGCCCCGCCCTGGCCGTCTCGGGCGGCGGGGAAGGTGAGATCGGCGTCGCACAGCTTGGAGAAAATATCGTCGGGGGCCTGGGACAGCTCCCCGGCGGCGGCCAGCAGCTGTTCCTCGGCCTGGGACAGGGTGTGCTCCCTCCGGCGCTGGATGTTGAAGAAGTAGCGGCGGTAGAGCTCCAGCCCGGGCTCCTGAGCCATGAATTCCTCCAGCTTCTCCTGGGGCAGGGCCAGGATCTGGGGCACCTCAAAGGCGGTGGCCTGGGAGAAGGCCACATACTGGGTGGTGATCTTGCCCACCATGGCCTGGTAGTCGGCTACCCGGGTGTCCTCGTCGCTGCGGCGCTGGGCGTAGTCCATGAGGCGCACCAGCTTTTCGCCCGCCTCCTGCTCCAGGGTGACAAAGTCCAAAAGGGTCCGGGCGCTCTCGCCCAGGCGGCCGTCGTAGCCCGCCAGGGTAGCGGTCATGGTCTGCAGAGCCTGGAAATCCTCCTGCCAGGCCTGGTCGGAGGGGTAGAGATCGGTGGTGTCCCAGGTGAATTCCTGGGGAATTTGGCTGCGCTGGGGAATGGTCTTTGCTTCAGACATGGGAAAAAACCTCCTGTGGTCCGGTCCCGGTCAGGGCCGGGACGCTTGTTTCGATCTGATGATAGTATGGTAGCACACCAGAAAAAATATCTCAACGGTCTTTCAAAAGACGGGGGAGGGCTTGACAAACGGCGGCGGGGCGTGTATGCTTACATCATTACTTTAGCGAACTAGTGAAATAGAAACTTTCGGAAAGGAGACAGCCCTATGTCCACCTTTTTTAGCTCTTACCTGGCCAATCTCTCCCCCTACACCCCCGGGGAGCAGCCTCAGGACAAGAAGTATGTGAAGCTCAACACCAACGAGTCCCCCTATCCCCCCTCTCCCGGGGTGGCCGCCGTGCTCAACAGCCAGGAGGCCGCCGACCTGCGGCTGTACTCCGACCCGGAGTGCAAGGAGCTGAAAAAGGCGCTGGCAGGCTATTACGGGGTGGAGCCGGAGAACGTCTATGTGGGCAACGGCTCGGACGAGGCCTTGAATTTCGCCTTCCTGGCCTACGCCACCGACGGCCGGGGCGTGGCCTTTGCCGATATCACCTACGGGTTTTACCCCGTCTTTGCCGACCTGTACCACATCCCGGTGCAGATCGTTCCCCTGAAAGCGGATTTCTCCCTGGACCCCAAGGACTACTACGGGCTCAATAAGACCATCGTCATCGCCAACCCCAACGCCCCCACCGGCCTGGCCCTGAGCCGGGGGGAGATGGAAGGCATCGTGAAGGCCAACCCGGACAGCGTGGTGGTGGTGGACGAGGCCTATGTGGACTTCGGAGCCGAGAGCTGCGTGGAACTCACCAAGCAGTACCCCAACCTGCTGGTGGTCCAGACTTATTCCAAGTCCCGCTCCATGGCGGGGGCCCGCCTGGGCTACGCCATCGGCAACGCCGAGCTCATCCGGGACCTGGAGACGGTGAAATTCTCCACCAACCCCTATAACGTCAACCGCCTGACCCTGAAGGCGGGAGCCGCCGCCATTGCCCAGCAGGACTACTATACGGAAAACTGCAAAAAAATCATGGACACCCGGGCCTACACCAAGGAACAGCTGGAAAAGCTGGGCTTTACCGTCCTGGACTCCAAGTCCAACTTCCTCTTTGCCAAAAAGCCCGGGGTGGACGGCGGAGCCATTTACCAGGGGCTGAAGGACCGGGGCGTGCTGGTGCGTCACTTTGACAAGGACCCCATCCGGGACTATAATCGCATTACCATCGGCACCCGGGAACAGATGGATATTCTGCTGAGCAAGCTGGAGGAATTGTTATGAGAAAGGCTGCCGTGCAGCGTAAGACCAATGAGACGGATATCGTCCTGTCCCTGGACCTGGACGGCCGGGGAGAGAGCCAGATCGACACCGGCGTGGGCTTTCTGGACCACATGCTCACCCTCCTGGCCCGCCACGGCCGCATGGACCTGGAAGTGAAGTGCCAGGGGGACACCTGGGTGGACGACCACCACACCGTGGAGGACATCGGCATCGCCCTGGGAGAGGCCTTTGCTCAGGCCCTGGGGGATAAGCGGGGCATCACCCGCTACGCATCCCTTCACCTGCCCATGGACGAGGCCCTCATCCTGTGCGCCGTGGACCTGTCCGGCCGGGGAGGCTACTACGACGGCTTAGAGATTCCCACCGAGAAGATCGGCTCCTTTGATACCCAGCTGGTCTACGAGTTTATGGAGGCCTTCGCCTCCAATGCCCGGCTGACCCTCCACCTGCGCACTGTCTGCGGGCGCAACTCCCACCACATCGTGGAGGGGGCCTTCAAGGCCCTGGGCCGGGCGCTGCGCCAGGCCGTGACCGTGGAGGAGCGGTTCAAGGACGAAATTCCATCCACCAAAGGGATGCTGTAAGCGAGGGAAACTATGCTGGAAGAACGACTCAACGGGCTGTACGAGGGGTACGGCTACCGGAAATTCCGCATGTCTAAGTTTGAGGAGTACGACCTGTACGCCCGGAACAAGGACTTTTTGAAAAGCGGACATATCATCACCTTTACCGACGTGGACGGGTCCTTGAAGGCCTTAAAGCCCGATATCACCCTGTCCATCATGAAGAATAACAACGGCGGCAGCGAGAAGGTCTACTACAACGAAAACGTCTACCGGGACATGGGGGGCTCCTTTCAGGAGATCCTCCAGGTGGGGGTGGAGTCGGTAGGCCAGATCGACCCCTACGCCGAGGCCGAGGTCATCGCCCTGGCCGCCAAGTCTCTGGAAGTGCTGTCCCCCCGCTATGTGCTGGACCTGTCCGACGTCTCCTTCGTCGCCTGCCTGCTGGACGGCATGGGCCTGGGGGAGAAGGAGCGGGAGCAGGTGCTGGAGCTCATCTCCCAAAAGAACGCCCCCGGTATCCAGGCCATGGCCCAGGCGGGCAAGCTGAAGGAGGGGGACGCCCAGGCCATCGCCCAGCTCATGGCCATCTACGCCCCCCTGAAAGAGGGCATCGCCCAGGCGGGCCGCCTGGCCCGGGACAACGCCTCCTGGGAGGCTCTGCGCCAGCTGTCCCTGGTGGCCTCCATTCTGGAGTCCTTCGGCCTGGGGGACCAGGTCTACCTGGACTTCTCTCTGGTGAACAGCATGGACTACTATAACGGGGTTATTTTCCAGGGCTTCCTGGAGGGCATTCCCTTCCCGGCTCTGTCCGGCGGGCGGTATGACAACCTGCCCCGGAAGATGGGCAAGCAGGTGGGGGCCATCGGCTTTGCCCTGTACATGGGCCGCCTGGAGCAGTACTTCGGCCAGGAGCGGCAGTACGACGCCGACCTGCTGCTGACCTACGGCCCCGACGCCGACTTGGCCGCCCTGGCCGCTTTTGTAGAGGGAGTCCGGGCGCGGGGCAAGACGGTGCTGTGCCAGCGGGAAGGGGCGGAGACGGGCCTGGTCCGCTGCCGCACCCAGGCCCGCTTTTCCCAGGGCCTGGACATGGGGGAGGTGCTGAAATGATCAACGTAGCATTGCCCAAGGGGCGCCTGGGGGAGAAGGCCTACGAGCTCATGGCCGCCGCCGGGTACGACTGCCCCTCCATTTTGGAGAAAAACCGAAAGCTCACCTTTGAAAATGAGGAGAAGGGCGTGCGCTACTTCTGGGTCAAGCCCTCGGACGTGAGCATCTACGTGGAGCGGGGCGCGGCTGACGTGGGCATCGCGGGGAAGGACATTCTTTTGGAGTACCGCCCCGACGTGTACGAGCTGCTGGACCTGAAAATGGGGGCCTGCCGCATGTGCGTGGCCGGGCCGGAGGATTTTTACGACAATCCGGACAAGACCCTGCGGGTGGCCACCAAGTTCCCCCACATCGCCACCGCCTATTATGAATCCCGTTCCCGGGATATCGACATCATCAAATTAAACGGCTCCATCGAGCTGGCCCCCATTCTGGGCCTGTCCGATGTGATCGTGGACATTGTGGAGACGGGCAAGACCCTCCTGGAAAACCACCTGGCCCCCCTGGAGACCATCGTGGATATCAGCGCCCGCTTTATCTGCAACAAAGTCAGCTATAAATTCAAGCACAGCGAGATCCTGGCCCTGCGGGACGCGCTGGAGAAAGGGCTGTAACTATGATCCGGATCTACAACATAAAGGACGTGTCCGACCAGGACATTTTCCTGCGCCAGACCGGGGTGAAGGATGTGTCCGACCCCGTGTCCCAGATCATCCGCCGGGTGCGGGAGGAGGGGGACGCCGCCCTGCTGGACTACGCCCGGCAGTTTGACGGCGTGGAGCTGGACAGCCTGACCGTCACCCAGGCGGAGCTGGACCAGGCCCTGGCCAGCGAGGACCCCGCTTTTGTGGCGGTGCTGCGGGAGGCCGCAGACAACATCCGCTCCTACCATGCCAAGCAGAAGCGCCAGAGCTTTATCATGGAGGAGAAGGACGGGGTCATCCTGGGGCAGAAGATCATGCCCCTGGCCCGGGTGGGTATCTACGTCCCCGGGGGTACCGCCGCCTATCCCTCCACCGTGCTGATGAACGCCATCCCCGCCCACATCGCCGGGGTGGAGGAGATCATCATGGTCACCCCGCCGGGGAAGGACGGCAAGGTGAACCCCGCCATTCTGGCCGCCGCCCACATCGCCGGCGTCACCCGGATCTTCAAGGTGGGGGGCGCTCAGGCCATCGCCGCCCTGGCTTACGGTACCCAGAGTATCCCCCAGGTGGATAAGATCGTGGGCCCCGGCAACGCCTATGTGGCCGAGGCCAAAAAGCAGGTCTTCGGGCAGGTGAACATCGACATGATCGCCGGGCCCTCCGAGGTGCTGGTCATCGCCGACGGAAAGTCTGACCCCGCCTTTGTGGCCGCAGACCTGCTGAGCCAGGCCGAGCACGACAAAATGGCCTCCGCCGTCCTGGTCACCGAGTCCAAAGAGCTGGCCCAGGCCGTGGCGGAGGAGATCGAGGGCCAGCTGGAGCAGCTGGAGCGCCGGGACATTGCCCGGGCCTCCATCGACCAGAACGGCCGCATCCTCCTGGTGGAGGACCTGGCCGAGGGCATCGATGTGGCCAACCGCATCGCCCCGGAGCACCTGGAGCTGTGCGTGGACAACCCCTTCGACTATCTCAGCCAGATCAAAAACGCCGGGTCTATCTTCCTGGGCCGCTGGAATCCCGAGCCCATGGGGGACTACTTCGCCGGGCCCAACCACACCCTGCCCACCTCGGGCACCGCCCGGTTCTATAGCCCCCTGTCGGTGGACGACTTCATCAAAAAGTCCCAGTTCAGCTACTATACCCGGGATGCCCTCTCCAAGGAGTATGCCAAGGTCAGCCTCTTTGCCAAAAAAGAGGGCCTTACCGCCCACGCCCGGGCCGTGGACATCCGCTTTGAGGAGGGAAGAGCATGATTGCCATTATTGACTACGGGGTGGGCAACCTGTTCTCCCTGAAAAGTTCCTTTGCCGCCATCGGCCAGGAGGCGGTGGTCACCCGGGATAAAGCCGTGCTGGACCGGGCAGACCACATCATCCTGCCGGGAGTAGGGGCCTTTGGCGACGCGGTCAAAAAGCTGCGGGACACCGGCATGTTCCAGGTGGTCCTGGACCAGGCCGCTGCGGGAAAACCCCTGCTGGGCATCTGCCTTGGAATGCAGCTGCTTTTTGAGCGCTCCTTTGAGTACGGAGAGCATGAGGGCCTGGGGCTCATCCCCGGTGAGGTGTGCCCCATCCGTCCGGTGGTCCCACAGGAGCTGGATGTGCCCCACATGGGCTGGAACGGCCTGCACTTTCCTAAAAACCGGGAGCGCAGCCCCATTTTTGCCACCCTGAGCGAGGGGGACCACGTGTACTTTGTTCACTCCTACGCCGGGTTTGACTGCGGGGCGTGCTGCACCGCCACCACCGAGTACGGCCCGGAGCTCACCGCCGCCGTCCAGAAGGACAACGTGTTTGGTACCCAGTTCCACCCGGAGAAAAGCGGGGAAGTGGGCTTGAAGATTTTAAAGGCATTCTGTGCCTGGGAGGGATAAGATGATCCTGCTGCCTGCCATTGATTTATACGGGGGCAAGGTGGTCCGCCTGACCAAGGGGGACTACGCCCAGATGACCGTCTACCACGATGACCCCGCCGCCCAGGCCGCCCAGTTCCAGGCCGCCGGGGCCCGCTGGCTGCACACCGTGGACCTGGAGGGGGCCAAAGACGGCTCCACCCCTAACTTTCCGGTGATCGAGCAGATCTGCCGCACCACCGACCTGAAGGTGGAGATCGGCGGGGGCATCCGCAGCCTGGACACCATCCAGAAATATCTGGACGCCGGGGTGGAGCGGGTGATTTTAGGCACCAAAGCGGTGACCGACCCCGCCTTTCTCACCCAGGCTGTGGCCCGCTTCGGGGACAATGTGGCTGTGGGCGTGGACATCAAGGAGGGAGCCATCGCCATCCGGGGCTGGCTGGAGACCGCCCGGGAGAGCGTGGAGGACTGCTTCCAGCGCCTTTGCGGCGAGGGCGTGAAAACCGTCATCTGCACCGACGTGTCCAAGGACGGGATGCTGGCCGGTACCAACGTAGAACTGTACCGCCGGTTGTCCCAGGCATTCCCCCTGGACCTCATCGCCTCGGGAGGCGTGTCCTCCCTGGAGGACGTGAAGAAGCTCCGGGAGCTGGGGCTCTACGGGGCCATCCTGGGCAAGGCCCTGTACACCGGGGCCCTGGATTTGAAAGAAGCCCTGAAGGAAACGGAGGGATAAGCTATGGTGACCAAACGCATCATCCCCTGCCTGGACATCAAGGACGGCCGGGTGGTGAAGGGGGTCAACTTTCTGAACCTCCAGGACGTGTCCAATCCCGTCAAGCTGGCCGATTACTACTCCCGCTCCGGGGCGGACGAGCTGGTCTTTTACGACATCACCGCCTCCTTTGAGGGACGGAAACTGTTTACCGATATTTTGACCGCCGTGGCCTCCACCATCTTTATCCCCCTCACCGTGGGGGGCGGCATCAACTCTTTGGAGGATTTCGAGCGGGTACTGTCCTGCGGGGCGGACAAGGTGTCGGTGAACTCGGGGGCCATCAAGAACCCGGAACTCATCGGCCAGGCCGCCAAGCGCTACGGGGACCAGTGCGTGGTCCTGTCGGTGGACGCCAAGCGGGTGGACGGGAAGTACCACGTATTTCTCAACGGCGGCCGGGTGGACACCGGCATGGACGCCCTGGAGTGGATCAAGGAAGGCGTGGACCGTGGCGCCGGGGAAGTGGTGGTCAACTCCATCGACACCGACGGGGTGAAGGGGGGCTTTGACCTGGAAATGCTCCGGGACGTGAGCGCCCTGGTCAAGGTGCCCATCATCGCCTCGGGCGGCGCCGGAGGGACGAAGGACTTTGTGGATCTGTTCCAGGCCCTGCCCCAGATTTCCGCCGGTCTGGCCGCCAGCATCTTCCACTTCGGCGAGGTGGCCATTCCCGACCTGAAGGCGGAGCTGAAACAAAATGGAGTGTGCGTACGGCTATGATGGATTTAAACACCTTGAAATTTGATGACCGGGGCCTCATCCCCGCCATTGTCCAGGACGCGGACACCGGAAAAGTGCTCACCCTGGCCTATATGAACCGGGAGTCCCTGGAGATCTCCCTGAAACGAAAGCTCACCTGCTTCTGGTCCCGCTCCCGACAGGAGCTGTGGCTGAAGGGGGAGACCAGCGGCAACTATCAGCACATCGTGGAGCTGCGGGCCGACTGCGACAAGGACGCCCTGCTGGTGCGGGTGAAAAAGGAGGGGCCTGCCTGCCATCTGGGCACCGACTCCTGCTTTGACGGAAATCCCATTTATGAGAGCGAGGAAGATTGATATGAGCGAGTTTTCTTACGAAGAACTCTACGCCCTGCTGGAGGGGCGCAACAAGGAGCGCCCTGAGGGCTCCTACACCACCTATCTCTTTGAAAAGGGCCTGGATAAGATTCTGAAGAAGGTGGGCGAGGAGTGCACCGAGGTCATCATCGCCGCCAAGGACCGGGACCACAAGGAGACGGTGTATGAGATCGCTGACCTGGCCTACCACGTGATGGTCCTCATGGTGGAGTCTGGCATCACTCTGGACGAGGTAAAGGCGGAGCTGGCCTCCCGCCACGTCATCGACCACAAGGTAAAGCAGGAGAAAATGGCTTCCGACTCCTCCTTTTCTTGAAAGAAAAGGAGGCAAAAGAACTTTGTGCGAAACTGCGTTTCGCCTCTGCTCTTGCCTGGGAGAGCGTGCAAGCCCCTAAGGTAAGAGCCCATCACGAACGTTAGGAGGAGGTTCACCAACATGCTTGGCGATTTTCATACCCACTCCACCCTGGATGACGGCAAAAGCTCCCTGGCGGATATGGCCCGGGCGGCCTGGGAGAAGGGGATAACGTATTTCGGCTTCTCCGGCCACAGCTTTGATGAGAACGGCCAGGACTTCTGTCTCTCCCGGGCCAATGTGCCCGTCTATCTGGAGACGGCCCGGGCCCTCCAGGCGGAGTACCGGGGGTGCATGGAGATCCTGGTGGGGCTGGAGCTGGACTATTTTGGCGAAAAGCTCCAGGGCCTGGACTATGTCATCGGCTCGGTCCACGGCATCCCCCTGGGGAATGAGACCTTCTATGTGGACGAGAGCGCCCAGCGAAGCCGCCGGGCGGTGGAGGAGCACTTTCACGGGGACTGGTACGCCATGACCCGGGCCTACTACGACCTGGTGGCCGACCTGCCCCGAAAGACGGGCTGCGACGTCATCGGCCACTTTGACCTGGTCACCAAGTTCAACGAGCAGGACCCCGCCATCAACGAGGAGGACCCCCGCTATCTGGGCCCCGCCTTGGAGGCCATGGAGCACCTGGTCAAGCAGGGGGTGCTCTTTGAGATCAACACCGGGGCCATTGCCCGGGGCTACCGCACCCAGCCCTACCCGGCTATGACCCTGCTGCGCCGCCTGCGGGAATTGGGGGGAGAGATCGTGCTGAACTCGGACTCTCACCATACCTCTCACCTGTGCTGCGCCTTTGACCAGGCAATTTCCCTTGCAAAGGAAGCAGGCTTTACACATACCAATGTACTGACCCTTTCCGGCAGAAAGCCGGTGAGTTGGCGGGAGTTTCAGGGGGAGGAGACCAGATGAAGCTGCAAGGAGCCATTTTTGATACCCGGGACACGCTGCTGGACGAAACGGGCAGCCCGCTGCCCGGCCTGATGCCCTTTCTCTCCTGGATGAAGATGGAGGGGGTCTGGATGTACGCCCTGTGCGACGGGAACATGAACGAGACCCGGCAGGCTCTGGAACAGGCGGGCCTTTGGAGCTATTTCCGGGGGATTCTGGACGCCCGGGAGCACGGCAAAGGCATGGCCGACCCCGTGGTCTACGAGCGGACGGTGAAGCGGCTGCGCACCGCCCCCAGAGCCACCCCTGTGTTCACCCGGGACCTGGACGGGGCAAAGGCTGCAAAGGGATATGGCTTGCCAGTGGTGTTCCTGGGCGGTGGGGGAGAGGAGGTCTCCGCCCTGGCCGACCAGGTGATCGCCACCTATGAGGAAATGACCCAATAAAAAATCCGTGACTGGAATTCCAGTCACGGATTTTTCTTTGCGGGCTTAGTGGTTGCCGGAGCAGCCGTGCTTGTCCTCGCCGCAGCTGTGGCTGCCGCAGTCGTGGCCGTGGTCGTGCGCATGGTGGCTGCACTGGGCGTCGGGGTCAAAGTCCAGGGACCCGGCCAGCAGGGCCTCCACCTGGGCGTCGGCCTGGCCGGACACGCCGGGGTAGAGTCGGATGCCCGCCTGGGCCAGGGCGGTGCGGGCGCCGCCGCCGATGCCGCCGCAGATGAGGGCGTCCACCTGATGGTCCTGGAGGAAGCCCGCCAGGGCCCCGTGGCCGCTGCCCACGGCGCTGACCACCTGGGAGGAGAGGACTTTGCCGCCCTCTACCTGGTAAAGCTTAAACTGCTCGCAGTGGCCAAAATGCTGGAACACCTGGCCATTTTCATAGGTAACTGCAATGATCATGTTCAACACCTCAAGGGTATTGTACTCCCAAATGGAAAAAAAGCAAGGGAAGGACCAAATTTCCCGGGACGGAGGAGAACCTTTGTGCTATAATGAGATTCGCTGAACATTTGGGCCTGTCCCAGGAAAGAAAGGAACCCAACCATGAACGAAAAAGAAGTTGCCGAGCTGCGCCGCCGGTTCCGCCAGGATAAGAGCGGAATTTCCCACGTGCGCGGATGTTATGTGAATCAGAACAAGGAGATCGTCTCCCAGTTTGACCAGTCCCTGGGGGTGATGACCCAGGAGGAGAACGAGAAGATCCTGGCCCTGCTGAAAAAGACCCTGTCGGGAGGGCTGGGAAAGAACCTGTTGGACATCACATTTGCCACCCAGCAGGTGGTGAGCGGGGCGGAGCACAAGCTGCTCATGGCCCTGCGAGACTCCCGCCTGGAGGATGAGGAGGCGGTGCAGGCCTTCTTCCAGAAAGTCATCGCCTCCGTGACCATGGAGGGCAATTACATGGTCCTCCTGGTCCACGACGCCTACGACGTGCCCTTCAAGGGCAAGGACGGGGAGAAGATGGAGGACGCCTCGGAGGAGGTGTTCTCCTACATCCTGTGCAGCATCTGCCCTGTGAAGCAGACCAAGCCCGCTCTGAGCTACTACGTCCAGGAGAACCAGTTCCACAACCTGTCTCCCGACTGGGTGGTGGCGCCCCCCGAGCTGGGCTTCCTGTTCCCCGCCTTTGACGATCGCAGCACCAACCTCTATAACGCCCTGTACTACAACAAGAACGCGGAGGACGTCCACGAGGACTTTATTGCCGCCGTCTTTGCCACCCAGCCCCCCATGCCCGCCGCCCTGCAGAAGGAGACCTTCCGGGAGGTCCTCACCCAGGCCCTGGAGGAGGAGTGCAGCTACGACGTGGTCCAGGCGGTCCATGACCAGCTGTGCGGTCTCATGGAGGAGCACAAGGAGAATCACGTGGAGGAGCCCCTGGTGGTGGGCAAGACCGAGGTGCGCCAAGCTCTGGCGGCCAACGGAGTCACCCAGGAGCGCATGGACGCCTTTTCCCGGGAGTACGACCAGGCCTTCGGCATCGATGCCCAGCTCACGCCCCGGAACCTGGTGGACCCCAAGCAGGTGGAGCTGAAAACCGCCGACGTGACCATCAAGGTCAGCCCCGACCGGGGAGACCTGGTCCAGACCCGTATCATCAACGGGGTGAAGTACATCATGATCCGTGTGGAGGAGGGCGTCGAGCTCAACGGCGTCCCCGTCCAGATCCAGGGAGAATAAAAAAAGCAGGCGCTTTGAAAGCGCCTGCTTTTTTATTCTCCCTGGAAGGAAGCCTCGCAGAGTTCCGTCGTCCGCTGACGACGGAATCAAATGAAATCCTGTCATTTCCAAGGACATGCGCCTGGGAAATGACACTTCTCATGGCGGATGGGGTGACAATTTCGTAAGAAATCGAACCCTATCCGTCATGCAGCTTTTTGTCGGAAAAGGCCTTTGGCCTTTTTCGACAGTCTCTTTACATGCCCTCGATGAGGGCGACGGTCATATATCCCTCGTCCACGTTGACCTCTTTCACGAACTGGTCCACGGCGGGAATCATGATCTCCCGCTCGCCGCCCCGGACCACGTACACGTTGTTGGCGGGGAGGGTGAGCACGTCGGCGATCTTTCCCAGTACCTTGCCCTGGGTGTCCCGCACCTCCATGTTCATGAGGTCAGCCAAAAAGAAGCTGCCCTCGGGGAGGTTGGCATCCTTGCGGTCGATGTACAGCACCGCGTTGCGCATGGCCAGGGCGCCGTTTACGTCGGTGACCCCTTCCAGCTTGAGGATGACCATGTTCTTGTGGACCCGGGCCCGCTCCACGCGGATGGGCCAGTGGGCCTTGTCAACATAGAGAGTTTTAAACTGGCACAGGAAGTCGGGGGAGTCGGCCCAGGGCTGGACCCGGACCTCGCCCATGAGACCATGGACATTGGTGACCTTTCCCACTTCCAGGTATTGCTCTTTCATGGCAGACGCCTCCTTGGAATAAAAACACTGGCGCAGGAAAATCCTGCGCCAGAGAGTTGAAAGGCCGCAGCCTTAATCGACGATCTCAACCGAGACCCGGGTACCGGAGCGCTGGGCCACGGAGCGGATCAAGGTACGGATCTCCTTGGCGATTCGGCCCTGGCGGCCGATCACCTTGCCGGTGTCTTCCGGAGCCACACGCAGTTCCAGAATGGTCTCACCGTCACCGTCGATCTCCGTGACAGATACCTGATCGGGATGGTCCACCAGATTCCGGGCCACATAGGTCAGAAGCTCTTTCATGATGCAAGACCTCCAGCCTTAGAGTGCGCCGGCTTTTTTCAGCAGATCCCGAACGGTCTCAGTGGGCTGAGCGCCGGTCTTGATCCAAGCCTGAGCGCGATCCACGTCCACCTTCAGCTCAGCGGGGTTGACAACGGGGTTGTAAGTGCCGATCTCCTCGATGAAACGGCCGTCACGGGGATAGCGGGAGTCAGCCACCACGATGCGATAGAAGGGAGCCTTCTTGGCGCCCATGCGGCGCAGTCTGATCTTAACCATTTATATTCACCTCCAAAGAAATTGTTTGTTAATATGGAAAGCGTGTACCACGCTCTGCCAACAGGGAAGGGGAAGTCAGAAGGGAAGGCCGGGCATTCCGCCCCCCATACCGGGGAAGCCGCCCTTCTTGCCCATCATCTTGCGCATGCTCCGGGGGAGCTTGCCGCCGGAGAACTGCTTGGTGATGGTCTGCAGCATTTCAAACTGCTTGAGCAGGCGGTTGACATCCACCACCTGGGTGCCGGAACCGGCGGCAATGCGCTTTTTCCGGCTGGAGTTGAGCACGGAGGGGTTCTCCCGCTCGTAGGGGGTCATGGACAGGATGATGGCCTCCATTTGGCGGAGCATACCGTCGTCCATGTTGGCGTTCTCCAGGTCGGAGGCCTTGATGCCCGGAAGCATGCCGGCCAGGTCGCTGAGAGAGCCCATATTTTTGATCTGAGCCATTTGCTCATAGAAATCAGTGAGGGTAAACTTGTTTTTCCGCAGCTTTTCCTGCATCTCCAGGGCTTTCTGGCGGTCAAAGTTCTGCTCCGCCTTCTCAATGAGGGAGAGCATGTCGCCCATGCCCAGGATGCGGCTGGCCATGCGGTCGGGGTGGAAGACCTCGATCTGGTCCAGCTTCTCGCCCATGCCCACAAACTTGATGGGCTTGCCGGTGACGGCCCGAATGGAGAGGGCCGCGCCGCCGCGGGCGTCGCCGTCCAGCTTGGTGAGGACCACGCCGTCGATGTCCAGGGCGTCGTCAAAGGCCTTGGCCGCGTTCACCGCGTCCTGGCCGATCATGGCGTCCACCACCAGCAGGATCTCGGTGGGATCAACGGCGGCCTTGATGTTGCGCAGCTCGTCCATCAGCTCCTCGTCCACATGGAGGCGGCCGGCGGTGTCCAGAAACACCATGTCGTTGCCGTGCTCCTGGGCGTGGGCGATGGCGGCTTTGGCGATGTCAACGGGATTGGCCTGGCCCATCTGGAACACAGGCAGATCCAGCTGCTGGCCCACGACCTCCAACTGCTTGATGGCGGCGGGGCGGTAGATATCACAGGCGGCCAGCAGGGGCCGCTTGCCGTTTTGCTTTTTCATGAGACCGGCCAGCTTGGCACAGTTGGTGGTCTTACCGGCGCCCTGAAGACCCACCATCATGACCACGGTGGGGGGCTTGGGGGCGATAGTCAGCTTGGCGCTGGAACCGCCCATAAGATCGGTGAGCTCCTGGTTGACGATCTTCACGATCATCTGAGCGGGGGAAAGGGCCTCCAGCACGTCGGCGCCCACTGCCTTCTCCGTCACCTGAGCCACGAACTGCTTGACCACCTTGTAGCTGACGTCGGCCTCCAGCAGAGCCAGGCGGATTTCCCGCATGGCCTCCTTGACGTCGGCCTCGGACAGGCGGCCCTTGCCCCGCAGCTTTTTAAAAGCGGCGGACAGCTTTTCGGTCAGTCCTTCAAATGCCATGGGTTACTCCTTCTCCAGCTGCCGGGCCGTGTCCAGGATCTTCCGGGCCAGGGCCTCCAGCTGGGGGTCGTCGTAGCGGGCGGAGCGGCCCAGAATGTCAGTGGCGGCCTGCTCGATCTCTTCCAGCTGCTTGTGCATGGCGTGGAAGCGCTTGATGAGCCCGGTCTTGTCCTCCAGGTCGGAGAGGATAGCCTCCGCCCGGACGATGACGTCCCGCACACCCTGACGGGTGATGCCGTTGTTTTCGGCAATCTCGGCCAGAGAGAGGTCCTCGTTATAATAAAGGTCGTAAAACTCCTTCTGCCGGGGGGTGAGCACGTCGCCGTAGAAATCGTACAGCAGCGCCATGCGGTAGGCCTGGCTTTTCATGGGAAGGACCTCCTCTCGAACTTCTTAACTGTAAAGCTCAAAAACTTTACAAACGGAATCATACCATATTCCCCCTCGTTTGTCAATCTGAAATTTCTCCTCTTTCCAGGTACTGCTTTGGTATAATCCCCCAAAAAGCGGGGATGCTGGAGCCGGGTATGTTCACGGAAAGTTTTTGCTTTTCCGGGGAAAGCGTGGTATGATATTGCCTGCTGAAGGGAAAGCGGGCGAAAATTGCCCATCCCGCCCGGTTCATCCGGGGAATTTGCAACACAAACCGGGGGAGAGCCCCCGGAAGAAAGGAAACATTCCATGAGTGAGGTAACACGCCGGGAGCTTTTTCCCGGAGTCTGGCTGCGCACGGTTCACACCCGTAAGTTCAAAAGCGCCTTTCTCTCCCTGACCCTGATGGTTCCCCTGGACCGGGAGCGGGCGGCGGAAAACGCCCTGGTGCCCTATGTCCTGCGCCGGGGGACCCGGGAGCACCCCGACCTGGAGAGCCTGAGTGCCGCCCTGGACCAGCTGTATGGCGGGGCCATCGAGCCGGTGGTGCGGAAAAAGGGGGAGACCCAGTGCGTGGGCTTTGTGGCCAGCTTTCTGGATGACGCCTATACCTTAAATGGGGAGACCATTCTGGAGGGGGCGGCCGGACTGCTGGGCGAGCTGCTGCTGCGGCCTTATACCCAGGAGGGCTGCTTCTCTTCCGACTACACCGCCGGAGAGCGGGGCAACCTCATCGACCGCATCCGCGGCCTGGTCAACGACAAGCGGCACTACGCCTCCGCCCGCCTGGTGCAGGAGATGTGCCGGGAGGAGGCCTTCGGGGTGGACAAGCTGGGAGACGAGTCCCACGCCGCCGCCATCACCCCCGAGAGCCTGTGGCAGCGCTACCAGCAGCTGCTGCGGGAGGCGGAAATCGAGATCTATTACTGCGGCAGCGCCCAGCCCCAGCGGGTGGAGCAGGCCTTCCGCCAGGCTCTGGCGGACCTGCCCCGGGGAGAGGAGCGCCTGTGCCCACAGTGCGAGGTGGCCATTCATGCCCCCGTGGAGCCCCGGGTGGTGGAGGAGCACCTGGACGTGACCCAGGGCAAGCTGACCATGGGCTTCCGCACCGGCGGCATCACCTGCTGGGAGGAGGACTATCCCGCCCTGGTGCTGTGCAACGCCATCTTCGGCGGCACCACCATGTCCAAGCTCTTTATGAACGTGCGGGAGCGGCTGTCCCTGTGCTACTACGCCAGCTCCACCCTGGAGAAGATGAAGGGGCTGCTCATGGTGTCCTCGGGCATCGAGTTTGACAAGTATGAGACCGCCCGGGACGAGATCCTGGCCCAGCTGGAGGCCATCCGCCGGGGCGAGGTGGAGGACTGGGAGCTGGAGGGCGCCCGCAGCATCCTCATGGGCTGCCACCGTGCCACCCTGGACGACCAGGGCCGCCTGGAGAAGTTCTGGCTGGGCCAGACGGCGGCGGGCCTGGAGACCGACATCCCCCAGCTGGTGGAGCAGATCCGCGGCGTTACCCGGGAACAGGTGGCCGCCGCCGCCCAGAAGCTGGAGCTGGATACCATCTACTTCCTGAAAGGAAAGGAGGGCTGACGCCTTGGAACGCAGGGAATTTTCCCGCCTGGGGGAGACCATGTACCGGGAGAAGCTGGAAAACGGCCTGACGGTATTTGTGTTCCCCAAGCCGGAGTTTGAAAAGGGCTACGCCTTCTTTGCCGCCAACTACGGGGGCATGGACGTACGCTTCTGCCAGGACGGGACCTGGCGGGACACCCCCGCCGGGGTGGCCCACTACCTGGAGCACAAGATGTTTGACACTAAGGAGGGCAACGCCCTCCAGGACCTGGCGGCCAACGGGGCGTCTCCCAACGCCTTTACCAGTACCGCCATCACCGGATACTACTTTGAATCCACCGACCACTTTGCGGACAATCTCCGCATTCTCCTCTCCTTTGTCTCCCAGCCCTGGTTCACCCAGGAGAGTGTGGACAAGGAGCGGGGCATCATCGGCCAGGAGATCGGCATGATCGAGGACAACCCCGACTGGCGGGTGTTCACCAACCTCATGGCAGCCCTCTACGAAAAGCACCCCGTCCGTCTCAGCGTGGCGGGCAGCGTGGAGTCCATCGCTCAGATCACCCCCGAGACCCTGTACCAGTGCCACGAGGCCTTCTATAACCCAGCCAACATGGTGCTGTGCGTGGCGGGCCAGATGGACCCCGAGGAGGTGTGTGCCCTGGCCCGGGAGGTGCTGCCCGCCCAGCCCAAGCCCGCCGCCCAGCGGGACCTGGGGGGCGAGGAGCCTGTTGGGGCCGCCCGCAGCTTGGTGGAGCAGACCATGGCCGTGTCCACCCCCATCTTCCAGCTGGGGGTGAAGGGCGACGCCCCTGAGATGGGCCGGGAGGGAGCCCGCCAGGAGCTGGTGGGCGAGCTGGCCTGCGAGGCCCTGCTGGGCAACTCCAGCCCCTTGTACGCCCGCCTGTACCGGGAGGGCCTCATCAACCGGGGCTTCACCTACGGCTATGAGAGCCTGCCCGGAGCCGCCTTCCTGGCCGCGGGTGGGGAGTCCAAGAACCCCCAGGCCGTGCGCCGGGCGGTGGAAAAGGAAGCACAGCGCATCGCCCGGGAGGGCATCGACCCTCAGCTGTGGGAGCGCATCAAAAAGGGCACCTACGGGGGCAAGGTGCGCAGCCTCAACTCCTTTGAGACTCTGTGCGTGGGCCAGGCCCGCAGCTTCTTTGCCGGAGACGACCTGCTGGATTTCCCCGCCCTCTTTGAGCAGGTCTCCCGGGAGGACGCCCAGGACCTCATTGCCCGCTGGTTTGTGCCGGAGCGCATGGCTCTGTCCGTCATCCGACCGGGAGAGGAGGAAAAGGCATGACCAACATTGTCACATTCCCCGGCCTGGGACTGGAATTTGCCCTGAACCGGGTGGCCTTTACCATTCCCATTCTGGACCGCCCGGTGTACTGGTACGGCGTCATCATCGCCTCGGGCCTGCTGCTGGCGGTGTACCTGTGTATGCGGTGGGCGCCCCGGTTCGGCATCGTCCCCGACCACATCATCGACCTGATGCTCTTTGCCGTCCCCGTGGCCCTGGTGGCCATCCGGGCCTACTACGTCATCTTCAACCTGGGGCTCTACCGCCGGGAGGACGGCTCTCTGGACTGGGCGGCCATCCTGCGCTACAGCGACGGCGGCCTGGCCATCTACGGAGCCATTATCTCCTCGGCCATCGTGCTGCTCATTTTCTGCAAGGTGCGGAAAGTGAACTTCCTGGCCTTTGCCGACCTGGGGGTCCACGGCCTGTTCATCGGCCAGCTCATCGGCCGCTGGGGCAACTTCATGAATGTGGAGGCCTACGGTGGAGTGACCAGCCTGCCCTGGCGCATGTGCTCGGAGTCCATCGCCTATGAGATGCTGCAGAAGGGCTATGTGGACCAGGAGGGCTTTCAGGCCATCCTGGACGGGACCCTGGGAGTACATCCCACATTTTTCTATGAGTCGGCCTGGAACTTCATCGGCCTTCTGCTGGTGTACTGGATGGGACGGCGCTTCCGGAAGTACGACGGAGAGTGCTTCCTCTTCTACCTGGCCTGGTACGGTCTGGGCCGGGCCTGGATCGAGGGGATGCGCACCGATAGCCTGTACCTCTTTGAGGGCAGTATCATCCGGGTGTCCCAGCTGGTGGCCATCGTGTGCTTTGTGGTGGCCGGAGGACTGCTGCTGTGGCAGCATTTCCGCCCCCACGACCCGGAAAATTTGTATGTCAACCGTCTGAAACGCGCTCAGGCGGAATCGGAAAAGGAGGACTGACGCCATGTCGGCTATTTTGATGGATGGAAAGGCCCTGGCCGAGAAAGTAAAGGAAGAGGTGGGGGCCCAGGTGGCCGCCATGGAGAAGAAGCCCGGCCTGGCCGTGGTGCTGGTGGGGGACAACCCCGCCTCCCGGGTGTATGTCAACGGCAAGAAGAAGGACTGCGCCCAGTGCGGCATTTACAGCGAGGAGTACGCCATCCCCGCCGAGACCACCCAGCAGGAGCTGCTGGACCTGGTGAACACCCTCAACGACCGGGAGGACATCGACGGCATCCTGGTGCAGCTGCCCCTGCCCCGGCACCTCAATGAGAAAGAGGTGCTGCTGGCCATCCGCCCGGACAAGGACGTGGACTGCTTCCACCCCTTCAACGTGGGCCAGCTGATGATCGGGGAGTCCGGCTTCCAGCCCTGCACCCCCGCCGGCGTCATGCGCATGCTGAAGGAGTACGGCATCGATCCCGCCGGCAAGCACTGCGTCATCGTGGGTCGGTCCAATATCGTAGGAAAACCCCAGGCCATGCTCATGCTGCGGGAGAACGCCACCGTGACCATCTGCCACACCAAGACTCCCGACCTGAAGGCCGAGTGCCTGCGGGCGGACATCCTGGTGGCCGCCGCGGGCCGGGTGGGTCTCATTACCGGAGACATGGTGAAGGAGGGCGCCGTGGTCATCGACGTGGCCATGAACCGCAACGATGAGGGCAAGCTGTGCGGCGACGTGATCCGGGAGGAAGCGGAGCAGCGGGCTTCTTACCTCACCCCCGTGCCCGGGGGCGTGGGCCCCATGACCCGGGCCATGCTCATGGAAAACACCCTGTACGCCGCCCGCAGCCACGGTAAGGCATAAGTACATTTGAATGGAATCGAAACCGCGCCGGAGAAGAACGAAACTTCTCCGGCGCGGTTTTTTGCGTCATAACAGTTGGGACAGGCTCATAGGATAGGGGCAAAGGCGGGTGGACGAATATGGAACTGCAAATGATACAGCCCTACCGGCAGGCGGCCCGGGTGCTTCCGGCCCGGCTGCGGCAGCTGGCATTGACCCTGCCCCGGGAGGAGCAGCAGATGGCGGAGGAGCTGCGCCTGCGCAGCGGACAACCTTTCACTGTGGTGCTGCCCCAGGGGGAGCGCAGCCTGGGGGGACCTCCGGTGACGGGGGCGGAACTGGAACAGCTGCTGGAGCTGGCCAGCCGGGCGTCGGTCCATACAGTGCTGGAGCAGCTGTGCCGGGGCTACCTCACCGTGGAGGGAGGACACCGGGTGGGTCTGTGCGGCACGGTGCTGGTGCGCCAGGGGGAGGTGCGGGGCTTCCGGGCCCTGTCCTCGGCCTCGGTGCGGGTGGCCCGGCAGGTGACGGGGGCGGCGGCCGGGGTGGCCTCGGCTCTGGTGGACGGAGGGGGCAAGTTTGGCAGTACCCTCATTCTGGCGCCCCCCGGGGCGGGGAAGACCACCCTGCTGCGGGACCTCATCCGCATGGTCTCCCTGGGGGAGGGGATGACACCCCGGCGGGTGGGACTGGCCGACGAGCGGGGAGAGGTGGCCGCCCTGTTTCGGGGCGTGCCCCAGCTGGATGTGGGTCCCCGCACCGACGTGGTGGAGGGCTGCCCCAAGGCCCAGGCCCTGATGCTGCTGCTGCGGGGAATGAATCCCCAAGTGCTGGCTGCCGACGAGATCACCGACCCGGAGGACAGCAAGGCTTTATTGTCAGCGGCGGGCTGCGGGGTGACCCTGCTGGCTACCGCCCATGGCAGCGGCCGGGAGGACCTGGAGCGGCGGGAGATTTACCGTACCCTGCTGAAGGAGGGGGTGTTCCGCTACCTGGTGCGCCCCGGCGGCAGAGGAAACGGACGGAGCTGGGAGGTGGAATCCCTGTGGAACTGATGCATTGGACGGGGGCCCTGCTGGCCCTGCTGGGCTGTGCCTGGCTGGGGTTTGAGGGGGCACGGAGTTTGGAAAAACGGGTGCAGGCCCTGGGGGAGATGATCGCGGGGCTGGAGCTGCTGCGGCGGGAGCTGTGGGAGCGGGGCACCCCTCTCCCGGAGCTCATGGAGGACCTGGCAGGGCGGTGCGCCGGACCGGCCAGGGCGCTGTTTGCCGGGTGCGCCCAGGCCTGCGCTGGGCTGGATGAGACTCCCTTCTGGCGCAGCTGGGAGACCCTGGTGGCCCAGCAGATTTTGCTGGGCCCGGGAGGGCGGGAAGCCCTGCGCCCTCTGGGCCAGGTGCTGGGCCGCTACGAGGCGGACAGCCAGCGCCAGGCGGTGGAGCAGGCCGCCCAGCTGCTGGAGGGGGAACTGGAGCGGGCCCGGGAGGAGAGCCGCCGCCTGGGCCGGGTGTACCGCTGCCTGGGGGCGGCGGGCGGCGGCTTTCTGGTAATTTTGCTGCTGTGAAGCTGGTATGATTACGAAAGAGGGGATGGACATGGATGTGGACCTGATCTTTAAGATCGCCGCCATCGGCATTTTGGTGGCGGTGCTCAATCAGGTGCTGAGCCGGGCGGGACGGGACGAGCAGGCCATGCTCACCACCCTGGCCGGGCTGGTGGTGGTGCTGATGATGGTGGTGCGGGAGATCGCGGAGCTGTTCGCGCTGGTAAAGGCGCTGTTTGGCCTATGATCCAGACCATGCTGCAAATTGCCGCCGCGGCGGGGACCGGGGTGCTGTGCGCCGCCGTGGTGCGCCGGGGCGCGCCGGAGTTTTCCCTGGTGCTGGCCCTGGCGGCGGGGGGCTGTGTCCTGTGGCTGGCCATGGACGGCGTGGCCATGCTGGCCCGGGCCATGGAGCTGCTCAGCGCCATGACGGGGCTGGAGAGCTGGGTGCTGGAGCCGGTGTTCAAGACGGTGGTGCTGTCGGTGCTCACCCGGGTGACCGCCGAGGTGTGCCGCTGCGGGGGAGAGAGCGGCATCGCCGCCTTTGTGGAGACGGCGGGGACCGTGCTGGCCCTGGCCGTGGGGCTGCCCCTGGTCCAGGGGGTACTGGAGATGATCGGAGGGATGCTGGGATGAGAGGGATCATAGCCGCCCTGTTCCTGCTGCCCCTGCTGGTGCTTCCGGCCTTTGGGGTGGAGCTGTCCGACTTCTCACAGGCCCAGGACCTCATGGACACCGCCCAGAGCTACGGCGTGGAAGGGGAGGGCGACCTGGACCAGGGACTCAACAGCATATTCCGCCAGGCGGGAGAGCAGATGGGAGAGCTGGTGCAGGGTATCGTCCGCACGGGGCTCAAGCTGTTGGCGGTGGTGCTGCTGTGCGCCCTGGCTGAGACAGTGTGCGCCGGAGGACCCGAGTCCTCCAACCGGGTGGTGGAGCTGGCGGGGGCGGCGGCAGTGGCCGCCCTGACGGTGAGCGACATGAACGCCATGATCGGTCTGGGGCGGGAGACCATCGCCCGCATGGATGACTTTGCGGGCATCCTGCTCCCCGCCATGGCCACGGTGACGGCGGCTACCGGAGCGGTGACAGGGGCGGCGGTGCGCCAGGGGGCCACCGTGCTCTTTTCCGACCTGCTCATCTCGGCGGTGGACCGGCTGCTGGTGCCCCTCCTTTACGCCTATGTGGCCGCCAGCTGCGCCTGCGCAGCCCTGGGCAACCAGGGACTGAAAAAGCTGGCTGGGCTCATTCGGGGGACGGTGGTCTTTTGTCTCACCACCCTGCTGCTGGCCTTTACCGGCTACCTCACCGCCAGCGGAGCCGTGGCGGGCACGGCGGACGCCGCCGCGGTAAAGGCCGCCCGCATGACCATTTCCCGGGCGGTGCCCGTGGTGGGAGGCGTGCTGTCCGACGCGGCGGAGACCGTGCTGGCGGGCGCGGGTATTTTGAAGGGTACCGTGGGGGTGGTGGGCATGCTGGTGGTGCTGGCCATCTGCCTGACCCCCTTTTTGCAGCTGGCCGTCCACTATCTGGCCTATAAAGGGGCGGCGGCCCTGACGGCCACGGTGGCCCCGCCCGCCCTCAGCGGGCTTATGGACAACGTGGGGGGCGCCTTTGGGCTGATGCTGGGCATGACGGGCAGCTGTGCTCTCATCCTGATGATTAGTTTGGTCTCGGCGGTGACGGCGGTGGTGGCCACATGATGGACGCACTGCGCAGCTGGATGCTCAGCGTAACGGCGGCGGCCATTTTGTGTGCCCTGGCCGACTGCGTCATGCCTCAGGGGGGCGTGCGCCGGGCGGGGCGCATCGTGGCGGGCCTGGTCATGGCGGCGGCGGTGCTGGCCCCTCTGTCCGGGGGACGGCTGACGGCGGACCTCAACTGGGACGGGGACTGGATGGCCCTCATCTCCTGGTCGGACCCGCAGCTGGAGCAGGAGGGAGAACGCATGGAACAGGCAGTCATATCCCAGGCCTGCGAGACATATATTGCGGAGAAGGCGGCCGGATTGGGGGCCGACTGTCAGGTGGAGGTGGCCTGCCGCCAGGAGGACGAGGTTCCCCTGCCCTGGGCGGTGACCGTCTGGGGGGAGATGACCCAGAGCCAGCGGGAGCAGCTGAGCCAGATCATCCGGGAGGACCTGGACGTGCCGCAGGAGCGGCAGAGCTTTGCAACAAAGGAGGAAGGGCCATGAAGGTTTCTTGGCCGTGGAATGGGACGCGGTGGAAGGAGTTTTTGCTCCGCTACCGGTATGTGCTGCTGGTGGTGGCGGTGGGCCTGGGGCTCATGCTGCTGCCTACGGGGAAGGAGACCGGGCCGCCCCAGCAGGAGGGGACGGAGAGCAGCTTTTCCCTGGAGGAGTTTGAGGACCGGCTCACCCGGGCTATTTCCAACATCGAAGGGGCGGGGGAGGCCCAGGTGGTCCTGACCCTGGAAGGGGAGGGGCGACAGGTCCTGGCCCGGGATACCACCCAGGGGCAGGACGGAGAGCAGAGCGTCTCCACCGTTACGGTAAACCAAGGCTCGGGGAGTCAGGGGGTGGTGGCGGTGGAGAACCTGAGCCCCAGCTTCCGGGGCGCCCTGGTGGTGTGCCCCGGAGGAGACGACCCGGCTATCCAGTGGAAGATTTTGCAGGCAGTGTCCGCCCTCACCGGGCTGGGCAGCGACCGCATCTGCGTTTGCGGGGGCGGAAACTCGTAAATCAAAATGACAGGGAGGAAACAGGACATGAAAACGGGAAAAGGCGTGTCTCAGCTGTGGCGGCGCAATGCGGTGGTGGCGGTGATCGCGGTGTTCGTGTGCGCGGCGGTCTATCTCAACTGGAACTATGAGCAGCAGGCGGGCAAGGTGCTGGGGGAGTCGGCCATGGTGGGCAATGAGGACCCCCTGCTTACCGGCCAGGAGCAGCAAGAGGGCCAGGAGGGCCAGAGCGGAGACGGCAGCGCTGCCCAGGATGGCGCGGCTCAGAACACCTCGGACTACTTCGCCAACGCCCGGCTCAACCGCCAGCAGGCCCGGGACAGCGCCCTGACGCTCCTCCAGGACGCCGCCGCCGGGGAGGGGGCCGACCAGACCCTGAAGGATGAGGCCAACGCCAGCATCCAGACCATGGCGGACTACACCGTCACCGAGGCCCAGATCGAAAATCTGGTGGTGGCCAAGGGCTACGCCGACTGCGTGGCCTTTATCGGGGAGGGGGAGCTGAGTCTGGCGGTGGCCGCCCCCGAGGGCGGGCTCACCGACGCGGACACCGCACGCATCGTGGATGTGGTGCAGCAGACCGCCGCCTTCACCGCCGACCAGATCAAGATCATCCCCGTGGAGTAAGGGCCCTCGCGGAGAATTTCAGGTTTCGGTTGTCAAATCCCCTTGGGCGTGGTACAATAATGCCATGTATCTTGGCAACTGCAACGTGAAGGAGCGTGACCATCCGTGAGTGAGAACAAAGAATACGTCTCCCGCTCTGATGAGCTGGGCAATATCCATATTTCCGAGGAGGTCCTGGCGGGCATCGCCGCCGCTGCCGCCCTGGAGGTAGACGGCGTGAGCGGTCTGGCCGCCAATCTGGGCAGCGACATCGCCGAGCTGCTGGGCAAGAAGACCCTGGCCAAGGGCGTCCACGTCCAGATGGACGAGGAGAAGGTCACTGTGGACCTGTCTGTCCTCATGGCCTACGGCAACACCATTCCCGGTGTTGGCAAGGCGGTGCAGGACGCGGTGAAGAACGCCGTGGAGTCCATGACCGGTCTGGAGATCGCCGCCGTCAATGTGAACGTGGGCGGCATCACCTTTCCCACTGTGGCCAAGAACTGAATGATCGAAAAATGGGCCGCCGGCTGTAGCTTCAGCCGGCGGCCCGTTTTTTTGCATAAGAGAGCCGCTCCCTTTTGGCGGAAAGGGAGCGGCTGAATATTACCGGGCGTGTGAGGACGTTCCGCAGTTAGGAGAGAGAGAGAAAAACTGCTGGGAGCACGCCGCGGAATGAGGGGGACGCCCGAAGGGAAGTGAGGGACCCCCGGACGTCGGTTAAGCTAAATAGTGCAGCAGCCGGTCGGGCTGTGGGATGTGGTAAAACAGCATTCCCAGCATCCGGCACTGCTGACAGCTCTGCCGGATGCCCAGCACCGCGTTGGCCCGGCCTGCCCCGGACTTCTGTCCGATGGCCTGGTCAAAGCACAGGTTGCCGCAGTCGGCGTCCCGGTCTTCAATGGCCACGTGTAAGGCCTTGCTGATGGGAATGTACATCAAATCATCCCGAACCAGGGCGATGACGCGGAGATTGGTGATGGCATAGAGGGTATTTTTTTCCAGACACAGCTTGTCCAGCACAGGGCGCAGGGACAGCATGGCGGGGAAGAAGGCTACCACAATGAGCAGCACCAAAAAGTCGCTCTGCCTGCCGCCGGCTTGGGCAAACATGGGGGCCAGCACAGCGGCGGCCAGCACCACCACGCAGGCGGACAGCAGCCAGGTGGCGAAAAAGCCGCCCCGATACTGCCGCTGCAGCAGCCGGAAGGGAGCGGGGCGTCCGGACCAGCGGACCTCTTCGCCCTCCAGCAGGACTTCCCGCAGGCGCTGTTCCATTGCATCACTCCCTCTGCCGGGCCGGGCGAATATGCACAGGCCGGTGCTTTCTGTAATTTATTATAGCAAAGAGAGCATAAAAGAGGTGTAAATGTAGGAAAGCAGTCTGCTAAAGAAGCGTTAAGAACTGGAAATTCAGTCCTCCAGCATGCGGTAGCCGATGCCCAGCTCGGTGAGCACGTACTTGGGATCGGAGGGGTTTTCCTTCAGCTTGCGGCGGATGTTGGCCATGTTCACCCGAAGGATCTGGTTGCTGGTGCCGCCGTAGGGACCCCAGACGTGCTCCAGAATAAAATCGTAGGTGAGCACCTTGCCCGCATGGATGCACAAAAGCTCCAGGATCTTGAACTCGTTCTGGGTGAAGTGGATCTCCTCTCCGTTCAGCAGGACCTGGTGCTTGGGGATGTTTACCGTCAGATCCTTGATATGGTAGATGTCCTTCTGGGTGCCCTGGGACATGCGCAGGCGGTCGCTGCGGCGCAGGGTGGTGCGGATGCGGGCCAGCAGCTCGGACACGCCGAAGGGCTTTACGATGTAGTCGTCGGCCCCCATGTCCAGGGCCCGGACCTTTTCCGACTCCCGGTCACGGGCGGAGATGATGATGACGGGGGTCTCCTGTGGCAGGGCGGAGAGCTCCTTTAAAATGTCCATGCCGTCCATGTCGGGCAGGCCCAGGTCCAGCAGCACCAGGTCGGGGCTGTGGGAGTAGAACAGGGACATGCCCTCCTTGCCCCGGAAGGCGGGAATGGGCTTGTAGTCGTTGGCGTTGAGGGCGCGGCAGATGAAGTTGCTGATGGTCTTTTCATCCTCGATGACCAAAATCACGCGTTTCTCATTCATAGCTAGGTTCCTCCATAGGCAGTCCGAAACGGAACACCGCGCCGCCGCTGGGGTCGTTGCCGGCGGCAAAGAAGCCGTTGTGGACCTTGATGATACTTTGACACACGGAAAGGCCGATGCCCATACCCCGGGACGAGTCGCCGGACAGGTCGTTGGCCAGATGGCGGCCGGACTGGACGGCCTGGCTCACCTCCTGGGAGATGCCCTTTCCGTGGTCCCGCACCTCCACCACCGCCCAGTCGTCCTGGCGGAACAGGTGCAGACGGATGCCGTCCCGGTCCCCGGAGTGGCGGATGGCGTTTTCCAGCAGGTTGACGATGACCTGCTTGATGAGCATGGGCTCCATGGGCAGGTAGAGAATGTCATCGGACAGGTCCAGGGTGACGGTGTAGTCGGGGAAGCGGCGGCGGATGGTGAGCAGGGCGTCGCCCGCCACCTCCTCCAGCATCTCCTCCCGCTTGTTCAGGGGCATGGTGCCGTCCCGAATCTTGGTGATGGACAGCAGGTTCTCCACCATGGCGATGAGGGAGTCGGCGTCGCTTTTGATGTCCTGGACCAGAGAGAGGTTTTTTTCCGAGTTTTTGACCTCCTCCGAGGAGAGCAGCACCGCCGCCGCCCCCGAGATGGCGGTGAGGGGGGTGCGCAGGTCGTGGGACACCGCCCGCAGGATGTTGCCCCGGATGGTCTCCCGGGCGGCCTCCAGCTGGATGGCGGTTTTCTCCTCGTTGAGCTTTTCGTTGAGCTCGTACAGGGCTTTGGTCTTCTGTTCCCGGCTGATGGCCTCCTTGGCCAGGAGCTTCACCCGGGTGGTCAGGGCACACACCACCCCGGAGATGGCTACCATGCTCACCATGGCCACGGGGTAGCCCGCGTAGCTCAGGGAGAAGGCCCGGTAGGGGAACATAAAAAAGTAGTTGATGCAGAAGCCGCTGAAGAGGGAGGCGGCAAAGCCGTACAGGTATCCGTCGGTGAGATAGGAGATGACCACCACGGAGAGCACAAAGACCAGGGCGGAGTTGTTTTCCGCGCCGGTGTGCCCGATGAGGATGCTGCTGACCAGATAGGCCCCGCACAGGAAAAACAGGGTGATCAGCAGGTTGCGCAGCACAGGGGGCAGAAAGCCCAGAGTCCGGGACAGCCAGCGCTGGAGCCGGAGCATGTAGCTGGACATGAGAAAAGCGGCCTCCTTCCATTTGCCGGTAAGGGTTTTCCCTCATTATAACAGATGAGGGCGGGAAAGGTAAAGAGAGGGGGAATTTTAACGGATTCTTTACCGGGGAAGGGAAAAATACCGTTGTTTCTTGTACGGCGGGAAAAATAGTGGTATAATACCATGATTGCACAGGCAAACGCCTAATTCAGGGAAAAGAGAGGTTACTGATATGACCTACCGGGAAGAATTTATTACCTTTATGGTGCGCTCCGGCGTGCTGACCTTCGGCGACTTTACCACCAAGTCCGGCCGTAAGACCCCCTACTTCGTCAATACCGGCAACTACAAGACCGGCGCCCAGGCCGCCAAGCTGGGCGACTACTACGCTGCCTGCATCCAGGAGCACATGCCTGAGGGCATCACCTGCCTCTTTGGCCCCGCTTACAAAGGCATCCCTCTGGCGGTGTCTGCCGCCGCCTCCCTCTACCGCAACTATGACCGCGACCTGCCCTACTGCTTTAACCGCAAGGAGGCCAAGGACCACGGCGAGGGCGGCTCCATGGTGGGCTACAAGCCCCAGGACGGGGACAACGTGGCCATTATCGAGGACGTGGTCACCGCCGGTACCGCCGTGCGGGAGTCCATCGAGCTCTTTAAGCACGTGGCCAACGTGAATATGAAGGCCCTCTTTGTCTCCGTGGACCGCATGGAGCGGGGCACCCGGGAGTGCTCCACCCTGGACGAGCTGCGGGAGGACTACGGCATCCAGGTGTTCCCCATCGTCACCGTGCGGGAGGTCATCGACTTCCTCCACAATAACCCCGTGGACGGCAAGGTCTACATCGATGACGAGATGAAGGCGAAAATGGAAGCTTACCTGGAGCAGTACGGAGCCAAGGGCTAAAAAAATATCCTTTCGTCCCCCTCGGAGAGCAGAGGGGGGCCTCCGGGGGGAACTGGTGCCCCCCGGAAAACGCGGCGCGCGAATGCGCAAGCGGTCCCCGCAGGGACCGCCCGCGTTTTGGATGGAAGCCTACCTGGAGCAGTACGGAGCCAAGGCCTAACACAGCACGGAAAGGAGCGGTCCCCATGGCCGACCACACCGGTCACCGCCAGCGGATGAAAACTGAATTTTTGTCCCGGGGACTGGAGGGCTGGCCCGACCACCGGGTGCTGGAGCTGCTGCTGTTTTATGCCGTGCCCCAGGGAGACGTGAACGGCCTGGCCCACGAGCTGGTGGAGCGCTTCGGCTCTCTGGCCGGGGTGCTGGACGCCTCGGTGGAGGAACTGAGAAAGGTAAAGGGGGTAGGGGAGCACACCGCGGTGCTGCTGCGGATGCTCCCCGCCCTGCTGGGCCGCTACCAGGCCAGCCGCACCCGGCTCAGCGACGTCATCAACAGCCCGGAGGACGCCTATCCCTGGCTGGAGCCCTATTTCTTCGGGGCCCGGAACGAGATGGTCTACGTCCTGTGCCTGGATGGAAAACGTCAGGTGCTGGGCGTGCGGAAAGCCGCCGAGGGCAGCATCCAGATGGCCGAGATGAACGCCCGGCGTATCGCCGAGGAGGCCATGGGGCTGCGTTCCGCCCGGATCTATGTGGCCCACAACCATGTGAGCAACCTGGCCGTGCCGTCCCAGGCGGATTGGCTGGCCACCGATACCCTGCGGGCCATCCTGGCCCCTATCGGCATCGAGCTCATCGACCACCTGGTCTTCGTGGACGGGGACATGGTGGCCATGAGCCAGAGCCGGCGGCTGCGGGGACTGAAATTTGTATAAGGACGCAGGGCGGTTTCGCTCCTTCTCCGTCAAAAGGGAGAAGGAGCGAAACCGTCTTGCCATAGAACATTGGTTCTGGTAAAATGAGAGGGAAACAGCGGGGAGGGAGGACGTATCATGCCCAAATTTGAAGTGGTTTCCGACTATACCCCCAGCGGTGACCAGCCCCAGGCCATTGAGGCCCTGAGCCGGGGCGTGGAGCTGGGACTGGAGGAGCAGACGCTGCTGGGCGTCACCGGGTCGGGCAAAACCTTTACCATGGCAAAGGTCATCGAGCAGATCCAGCGGCCCACCCTGGTGCTGGCCCACAATAAAACCCTGGCCGCCCAGCTGTGCGCCGAGTTCCGGGAATTTTTCCCCAACAACGCGGTAGAATATTTTGTGTCCTACTACGATTACTACCAGCCCGAGGCCTATATCCCTCACACCGACACCTTCATTGAGAAGGACTCGGCCATCAACGAGGAGATCGACCGCCTGCGTCTGTCCGCCACCGCCTCGCTGCTGGAGCGGCGGGACGTGATTGTAGTGTCCTCGGTGTCCTGTATCTACGGCCTGGGCGAGCCCGAGGACTTTGCCAAGATGATGGTCTCCCTGCGGGTGGGGGCCACCATGGAGCGGGACGAATTTTTGAAAAAGCTGGTGGCCATCCGCTACGAGCGCAACGACATCGCCTTTGAGCGCAACATGTTCCGGGTCCGGGGGGACACGGTGGAGGTGTGGCCCGCCTACTGGAAGGACACCGCCATCCGGGTGGAGTTCTTCGGGGACGAGATCGACCGCATTTCGGAGATCAACGTGGTCACCGGTTCGCCCATCCGCCGCCTCAGCCACATCCCCATCTGGCCCGCCACCCACTATGTCACCCCTAAAGAGAAGATGGACGCCGCCGTCCAGGAGATTTATAAGGAACTGGAGGAGCGGGTGGCCTACTTCGAGGGGGAGGGAAAGCTCATCGAGGCCCAGCGCATCAAGCAGCGTACCATGTACGACGTGGAGATGATGCAGGAGCTGGGCTACTGCTCGGGCATTGAGAACTACTCCCGGGTCATCGAGGGCCGCCCCGTGGGCTCGCCGCCCCACACCCTGCTGGACTATTTCCCCAAGGATTTTGTCCTGTTCATCGACGAGAGCCACGTGACCCTGCCCCAGGTGCGGGCCATGTACAACGGCGACCGGGCCCGAAAGACCACCCTGGTGGACTACGGCTTCCGCCTGCCCTGCGCCTACGACAACCGGCCCCTGAAATTTGACGAGTTTGAGCAGCGGCTCAACCAGGTCATCTACGTCTCCGCCACCCCCGGGGAGTACGAACGTACCCGCTCGGGCCAGGTGGTGGAGCAGGTCATCCGGCCCACCGGCCTGCTGGACCCCAAGATCGAGGTGCGCCCCGTGGAGGGCCAGATCGACGACCTCATTGACGAGATCAATACCCGTACCGCCCGGAAGGAGCGGGTGCTGGTCACCACCCTCACCAAGAAGATGGCCGAGGACCTGACTACCTACCTCCAGGGAGCGGGCATCAAGGTGCGCTATATGCACCACGACGTGGATACCATGGAGCGTATGGAGATCATCCGGGACCTCCGCCTGGGCACCTTCGACGTGCTGGTGGGTATCAACCTGCTGCGTGAGGGCCTGGATTTGCCCGAGGTTTCCCTGGTGGCCATTCTGGACGCGGACAAGGAGGGCTTCCTGCGCAGCGAGACCTCCCTTATCCAGACCATTGGCCGTGCCGCCCGAAATGCCGAGGGCATGGTGGTCATGTATGCCGATACCATCACCCCCTCCATGCGCCGGGCCATGGACGAGACCCAGCGCCGCCGGGAGAAGCAGGACGCCTACAACAAGGAGCACGGCATCGTGCCCAAGACGGTCATCAAGTCGGTGCGGGAGCTGCTGGAGATCTCCGCCCCGGCGGAGGAGGAGAGCCGCGGCAAGGGCCAGGCCAAGCCCATGACCCGCCAGGAGAAGGCCGCCGAGATCGCCCGCCTGGAGAAGGCCATGAAAGAGGCGGCCAAGATGCTGGAGTTCGAGCTGGCGGCCGCGTTGAGAGATCAGATCATCGAACTGCGGGGGCAGTAAATAGCCGCCTCTTTCTCCCGCGCACCGCGCGGGCGCGCCGGGTGGCGCGTACCACGGTTTTGCAGGACAAAACCGTGTCCGCAGGCGGAATTCACTTCCGCCGAGGATGAAAAAAAGACGGGGTCCCCCATGGGCTGAGCCCATGGGGCGGCGGCCAAGATGCTGGAATTCGAACTGGCGGCCGCGTTGAGAGATCAGATCATCGAACTGCGGGGGCAGTAAGGAAGGGACCAACATGGACCTGCCCAGACGAAAACCCAACCGGCTGCGGGATTACGACTACAGCCAGCCGGGATGCTATTTTGTTACCATATGTACCAAGGGGAAACGACATATCTTCGGAAGTGTCGTAGGGGGCGATGTCCTCATCGCCCCGCAGGTAAATCTTTCAGATACTGGGAAAGTGGTTGAGAAAGTGATTTCTACCATGCCCTGTGTGGAAAAGCATGTGATTATGCCCAACCACATTCACCTATTGTTTTGCATCAAGGGAAAGGAGAACGGGCCGATGGGGACATCGGCCCCTACGCAGGCAAACAGAAGGCCGTCCATTCCAGCATTGATCAGGTATTTGAAGCGGAGCGTGACGCAGCATCTGGGAGAGAATGTTTGGCAGCGCAGCTACCACGACCACATCGTCCGCAACGATGCGGATTACCTGCGTATCTGGAACTACATGGAAACCAACCCCGCCAAGTGGCGGGAGGACTGTTATTTTACGGAAACCGAGGAATGAGACCCATGGCAAAGAAAGAAGAAAAGACCAACGTCATGCGCGTTCTGGAGCAAAAGGGGATTCCCTTTACCCCCCACACCTACGACCACGAGAACGGCGCCGTGGACGGAGCCACCGTGGCCCGGTCCCTGGGGCAGGACCCGGAGTGCGTGTTCAAGACCCTGGTGGCCCGGGGAGCCTCCAAGGCCATCTATGTCTTTGATATTCCCGTCGAGGACACCCTTGACCTGAAGAAGGCGGCCCGGGCGGTGGGGGAGAAGTCCATCGCCATGCTCCACCAGAAGGAGCTGCTGCCCCTCACCGGCTACGTCCACGGGGGCTGCTCTCCGGTGGGAATGAAAAAGCAGTACCCCACCGTGTTTCACGAAACGGCGGAGATTTTGGATACCATCATGGTCTCCGCGGGCAAGATCGGCTATCAGGTGGAGCTGCGCCCCGCCGATCTCATCGCTCTGGTGGGGGCGACCACCGCTGACCTCACCGTCTGAGAAGGAGAACGTACCATGCACAGTCATATTTATGTGAAAGGCGCCCGGGAGAACAACCTGAAAAACGTGGACGTCACCATCCCCCGGGACAAGCTGGTGGTGCTCACCGGCCTGTCGGGCAGCGGCAAGTCCTCCCTGGCCTTCGACACCATCTACGCCGAGGGCCAGCGGCGGTATGTGGAGAGCCTCAGCTCCTATGCCCGCATGTTCCTGGGCCAGATGGAGAAGCCCGACGTGGACTATATCGACGGCCTGAGCCCTGCCATCTCCATCGACCAAAAGACCACCAGCAAAAACCCCCGGTCCACCGTAGGCACCGTTACCGAGATCTACGACTATCTCCGTCTGCTGTGGGCACGGGTGGGCACCCCCCACTGTCCCATCTGCGGCAAGGAGATCAAGCAGCAGACCATCGACCAGATCATCGACCAGGTGCTGGCCCTGCCCGAGGCCACCCGCATCCAGGTCATGGCCCCTGTCATCCGGGGAAAGAAGGGCGAGCACGCCAAGGTGCTGGAAGACGCCCGCCGCTCGGGTTATGTCCGCTGCCGGGTGGACGGCATCGCCTATGACCTGGGCGAGGAGATCAAGCTGGAGAAGAACAAAAAGCACAACATCGAGATCGTGGTGGACCGCCTGGTCATCCGGGAGGACATCACCCGCCGTCTCACCGACAGCGTGGAGGTGGCCTCCAACCTGTCCGGCGGCCTGGTCATCATCAACGTGGTGGGGGAGGACCGGGACATCCTGTTTTCCCAGAATTACGCCTGCGAGGACTGCGGCGTGTCCATTGAGGAGCTCACCCCCCGCATGTTCTCCTTCAACAACCCCTTCGGCGCCTGTCCGGCCTGTACCGGTCTGGGCTCTCAGCTGAAGGTGGACCCGGAGCGCATCATCCCCAACAAGGATCTGTCCATCCTGGAGGGGGCCATCACCGCCTCGGGGTGGAACAACATCAAGTCCGACGGCATTTCCCGCATGTACTTTGACGCCCTGGCCAAGAAGTACCGCTTCAAGCTGGACACCCCCATGAAGGACCTGTCCCCGGAGGTGATGGACGTCATCCTCTACGGCACCAAGGGGGAGGAGCTCACCCTCCATTACGACCAGCCCCGGGGGAAGGGGACCCTCCACCAGGCCTTTGAGGGCATCTGCAACAACCTGGAGCGGCGGTACAAGGAGACCCAGTCCGACGCCGTGCGCCGGGAGCTGGAGGACTGCATGAGCGAGTGCCCCTGCCCGGTGTGTCAGGGCCGCCGTCTGCGCCGGGAGTCTCTGGCCGTCACCGTGGGCGGGCTGGACATCGACAGCTTCAGCCGGAAATCGGTGACCGACGCCCTGGACTTTGTGGACCACCTGGAGCTCACCGAAACCCAAATGATGATCGCCGAGCGGATTTTGAAGGAGATCAAAAGCCGCCTGGGCTTCCTGCAGTCGGTAGGCCTTCAGTACCTCACCCTGTCCCGGGGAGCGGGCTCCCTGTCCGGCGGCGAGAGCCAGCGCATCCGCCTGGCCACCCAGATCGGCTCCTCTCTCATGGGCGTGCTCTATATTCTGGACGAGCCCTCCATCGGCCTGCACCAGCGGGACAACGACATGCTGCTGAAAACCATGCAGAACTTGCGGGATCTGGGCAACACCCTGCTGGTGGTGGAGCACGACGAGGACACCATGCGCTCTGCCGACTATATCATCGACGTGGGCCCCGGCGCGGGCGTCCACGGCGGCGAGATCGTGGCCGCCGGTACCCCCGAGGAAGTGATGAACACCCCCGGCTCCATTACGGGCGACTACCTGTCCGGGCGGCGGAAGATCCTGGTGCCCAAGGAGCGGCGCAAGGGGAACGGCAAGCTGCTGCGGGTCATTGGCGCGGCAGAAAACAACCTGCGCAACATCGACGTGGACTTCCCTCTGGGTACCTTCATCTGCGTCACCGGCGTGTCGGGCAGCGGAAAGTCCTCTCTGGTCAATGAGATCCTCTATAAAAAGCTGGGGGCCGACCTGAACCGCACCAAGACCCGGGCGGGCAAGCACCAGCGCATCGAGGGCGAGGAGTTTTTGGACAAGGTCATCGACATTGACCAGTCGCCCATCGGCCGCACTCCCCGCAGTAACCCCGCCACCTACACCGGACTCTTTAACGACATCCGGGACCTGTTTGCCTCCACCCAGGACGCCAAGGCCCGGGGCTACGGTCCGGGGCGGTTCTCCTTCAATACCCGGGGCGGCCGGTGCGAGGCCTGTCAGGGCGACGGCCTGCTGAAGATCGAAATGCACTTCCTGCCCGACATCTACGTGCCCTGCGAGGTGTGTAAGGGCAAGCGCTATAACCGGGAGACCCTAGAGGTGCGCTATAAGGGCAAGAATATCTATGAAGTGCTGGACATGACGGTGGACGAGGCCCTGCCCTTCTTTGAAAACCTGCCCCGCATCTATAACCGCCTGAAAACCCTGGAGGAGGTGGGCCTGGGCTATGTGAAGCTGGGTCAGGCATCCACCACCCTGTCCGGCGGCGAGGCCCAGCGGGTGAAGCTGGCCACCGAGCTGAGTAAGCGCTCCACCGGAAAGACCATCTATATTCTGGACGAGCCCACCACCGGCCTGCACAGCTACGATGTGCAGCGGCTCATCGACGTGCTGCAGAAGCTGGTGGACGCGGGCAACACCGTGGTGGTCATCGAGCACAACTTGGACGTCATCAAGACCGCCGACCACATCATCGACCTGGGCCCCGAGGGGGGCGACGGCGGCGGTACCATCGTCTGCACCGGCACCCCCGAGGAGGTTGCCGCCTGTCCCAAGAGCTACACGGGGCAGTATCTCAAGCGGATGCTGGCGGGAGATTAAAAATTTCCACTGAATTTCGGGAAAGAACTTTATGAGATCTTAATTCCTGTGCCATTGACGGGGCGGAGGAAAGTGTGTAGGATAGAAAGGAAACGCCGCGAGGAGGGAGGAACATGACCAGACAGACGCTGACCACCGGACAGGACCCCCGGTTCCCGGAGGCTTTTGCCCTGTATGAGCAGAGCTTCCCTGTCCACGAAAGGCGAACACGCTCCGCCCAGCAGGGGCGCATCGGCGCTGCGGACTACCACTTTGATCTGATCCTGGAGGGGGACGACCTCCAGGGCATCCTGCTGTGGTGGCAGACCGGGTCCCTGCGCTATGTGGAGCACTTTGCCATCGCCCCCCAGCTGCGGGGGACGGGGGTGGGCTCCCGGGCTCTGAAGGCCTTTTTGCAGGAGGGCGACCCCGTTTTGCTGGAGATCGACCCTCCGGTGGAGGAAATTGCCCGGCGCCGCCAGGGATTTTATGAGCGAAACGGCTTTCGGGCCAATCCCTATCCCCACATCCACCCGCCCTACCGCAAGGGGTTCCACGGCCACGAGCTAGTGGTAATGACCAGCCCCGGAGCCATCTCCCCGGAGGAGTACCGGGACTTTGCCCGGTACCTGGACCAGGTGGTCATGGCGGACTGCAAGCCGCCCCTGGAAGAGACAGAATAAAGGAGTATCTTTCCCACATGGACACGATGAATTTTTTGACCCAGACAGACCTGGGGCGGTGCGTCTTTACCACCCTGGTCAGTATGATCCCCATTATCGAGCTGCGGGGCGGCATCCCCTTCGGCGTGGCCCTGGGGCTGCCCTATCACCAGGCCTTTATCTCCGCGGTGATCGGCAACATCCTGCCCGCCCCCTTCATCATCGTCTATATCCGTAAGATCTTTATGATGATGCGCCGCTATATGCCCCGGCTCAACGGCCTGGTGGACAAGATGGAGCGCAAGGCCCATCTCAAGGGCCAGAAGGTGAGCAAGTATAAGTACCTGGGCCTGTGGCTCTTTGTGGCCATCCCGCTGCCCGGCACCGGAGCCTGGACCGGCTCTCTGGCGGCTGCTTTTCTGGACATGCGTCTGCGCAAGGCTTTCCCGGCGGTGTTTTTGGGTGTGCTCACCGCGGGGTGCATTATGACCGCCCTGACCCACGTGGGCGTCAACCTCTTTTCCTGACACCCGCCCCGCCCGCCCGGCATAGGATAAGGGCGGAGGTGGTGCGCTTTGGTGATGCTGGGTGAACTGGTCATGACCGTGGTGCTCATTGCGGGGGCCTCCTGCCTGATCTGGGTCATCTTGGGGCTGGTGCTCCGGCCCGCCCCGGCCCGGGATGTCTGGATGGTGCTGGAGGGCAGCGGAGACGGCGAGGGCCTGGAGGGGCAGCTGCGCTGGCTGGCCTGGCTGCGGGAGACCGGACTGCTGAGCGGCGGCGTGCTGGTACTGGACCGGGGGCTCACCCCTTTGGGGCGGGACCTGGTCCTTCAGCTGGCCCTGCGGTGGCCCTGGGTGTTTCTTTGCCCGGCCGGGACCCTGGAGGAGTGGCTGTCGAAACCATAAAACAAAAGAGAGGAGGGGGCAGAATGCCGCAGCAGGAGGCTTCATCTGTGCTGGAGGGGACTGTCTCCTCCATTATTTTTCAAAACGAGGAAAACGGCTATACCATTCTCCGCCTGGACGTGGGGGAGGAGGAGATGACCGTGGTGGGGGCCATGCCCGGGGTGTCCCCGGGGGAGTATCTCACCGTCCGGGGCCAGTGGGTGCGCCACGCCACCTACGGTTCCCAGTTCCGGGCCGACGTGGTGGAGCGCCGCCTGCCCCAGGGGTTAAAAGAGATCTTTCACTACCTGGCCTCGGGCGCGGTAAAGGGGGTGGGCAAGGCCACCGCCCGGCAGCTCATCGAGAAGTTCGGGGAGGATGCCCTGCGGATCATTGAGGAGGAGCCGGAGGAGCTGACCAAGATCCGGGGTATCTCTCCCAAGCGGGCCCGTTCCATCAGCGAAACATTCCGCCGTCAGATGGGCATGCGCCGTCTCATGGAGTTTTTGACCGAGCACCAGCTTCCCCTGGAGCTGTCTATGCCACTGTACCGCGCCTACGGGGACGTGGCCCTGGAGGTGGTGCGCTCTAACCCCTACCTGTTGGCCGAGCCTGAGTTCGGGGTGGAGTTCTCCACCGCCGACGGCCTGGCTCTGTCTCTGGGCATGGAGGGCAGCGACCCCCAGCGTCTGGAGGCCGGGCTCCTCTTTGAGCTCAACCACAATAGCATGAATAATGGCCACACCTTCCTGCCGGAGCACAAGCTGGCCGACGCCGCCGCCCGGCTGCTGGAGCAGCCCCAGGAGGAGCTGGAGGAGCGCCTGGAGAAGCTGATCCAGCGGGGGGAAGTGGTAGAGGAAGAGGTGGCCGGGCAGCACGCGGTGTACCTGCCCCAGCTCTACGAGGCGGAGGTGTCCATCGCCCAGCGCCTGGAGGAGATGAGCCAGGCCGAGCTGCTGCCGCCCCGGGACTTGGACAAGATCATCCAAAAAATCCAAAAGACCCAGGGGATTACATACGCACCCCAGCAGCGCCAGGCGGTGGAGCAGGCCGCCCATCGCCAGGTGATGCTCCTCACCGGAGGGCCGGGCACCGGTAAGACCACCTGCCTGCGGGGCGTTTTGGCCCTGTTTGAGGCCATGGGGCTGGAGACCGCCCTGGCCGCTCCCACGGGCCGGGCGGCCAAGCGACTGGGAGAGCTGTGCTCCACCGAGGCCAGCACCATCCACCGCCTGCTGGAGACCGGCTTTGATCCCCACTCCGGCCAGCTGATCTTTACCCGGAACCAGTACGACCCCATCCAGGCTGACGCCGTCATCGTGGACGAGGTGTCCATGGTAGACGTGCCCCTCATGGCGGCCCTCATGGACGCCTTGCAGGCGGACTGCCGCCTGGTGCTGGTAGGCGACCCGGACCAGCTGCCCTCGGTGGGGCCGGGCAACCTGTTTTCCGATCTCATCCGCAGCGGCTCGGTGCCCACCGTGCGCCTGACGGAGATCTTCCGCCAGGCGGCCCAGAGCGCCATCGTCCGCAACGCCCACATGGTCAACGGGGGCGAGCTGCCCAATCTGCGGCAGAACCAGGGGGACTTTTTCTTCCTGTGCCGCCGGGACCCCCAGAGCGCGGTGGAGACTATCGTGGACCTGTGCCGCCGCAGGCTGCCCGAGAATATGGGCATTCCTGCCGACCAAATCCAGGTCCTGTCGCCCACACGGCGGCGGGGCACCGGCACCACCGTGCTGAACCAAGCCCTTCAGGCTGCCCTGAACCCGCCGGCGGAGGGAAAAGGGGAGCGACGCTTTGGCGACTGGATCTTCCGGGCGGGCGACCGGGTGATGCAGGTGAAGAACAATTACGACATTCTCTGGCGGGAGGAGGGCGGCACCGCCTCCGGCATGGGGATGTTCAACGGGGACATCGGGGTCATTCGTCAGGTGGACAAGGAATGCGTCACCGTGGACTTTGACGGGAAGATCGTGGAGTACACCACCGATATGCTGGGAGAGCTGGAGCCTGCTTTTGCCGTGACGGTTCACAAGGCCCAGGGCAGCGAGTACCGGGCGGTGATCCTGGCCGCACTGGACGGAGCGCCCATGTTGATGACAAGGGGCGTGCTGTACACCGCCATTACCCGGGCGAAGGAACTGTTCATCGTAGTGGGCAGCGACCAGGCGGTGGCCCAGATGATCGCCAACAACCGCCAGACCCGCCGTTACTCCGGTCTGCGGTCCAGGTTACTTTTCTTGGAAGAAAAGTAACCAAAAGAACTTGGCGCAAAACTTCGTTTTGCTTCTGGGTCAAAGCAGGAGACGGCTCCATAGAATAAAAATAGGGATGGCATTGCCATCCCTATTTTTTTCAAAAAATCTGTAACTTATGGGAACAAGCGGCGTTTAACAAGTGGAAGCAACAACCAAAGGGCCACGGGGGAGGTGAGGGACCATGAGCCGGGAATTTGAAGTGGCCTGTCAGGTCTATTACGACCGGGTATGCCGCTTTCTGCTGGCGTTGACAGGGGACATGCATCAGGCGGAGGACCTGACCCAGGAGGTCTTTTACCGGGCCCTGCTCCACATCGGACGCTACAAAGAGCAGGGACAGATGTTCACCTGGCTGTGCGCCATCGGGAAAAACCTGTGGCTCAGCCAGTGCCGCCGGGAGGGGCGCATGGGGCAGCGGGTACCCGATGTGTCCCAGCCCGGCCCTGAGGAGACCCTCTCCGCTCGGGAGGAGCAGGCTGCCCTGCGCCGGGCTGTTACAGCGCTCCCCGAGGATTACCGGGATGTGGTGATCCTTCATGTCTACGGCGAGATTCCCTTAAAAGAGATCTCGGCCATGAAGGGCAAGTCGGAGAGCTGGGCCAAGGTCACCTACTACCGGGCCAGACAGATGTTAAAACAGGAATTGGAGGGACTGCGATGAAAAATAGGTGCGACATTGTTCAGGACCTGCTTCCTCTCTATGTGGACGGCTGCTGCCACCCGGGCAGCCGGGAGCTGGTGGAGGAGCATTTGCAGGAGTGCCCCGCCTGCAAACAGACGTGGCAGGAAATGACGGGGGAGCTGCCCGTTCCCCAGGAGCCCCAGCCGGAAGGGGAGGAGCAGAGCGCCCCGGAGGAGCCGGAGCAAACGCGGCAGAAGCATTTTCGCAAGGGGATGAAGAAGATCCGCCGCCGGTGGATCATCTCCCTTCTTGTGGTGGTGATTCTGGTGCCCTTTGTGCTCATGGGTATTGCCCAAGTCACCGGAGACGGCCTGTGCTACACCAACCTCCATGAGTTCTACCTGGCCCATGCGTTCCTGGGAAAGATGAAGGCCGGAGACTATGAGGGAGCGGCCCAATATATCGACCGGGAGACCAGACGGGGGGAATTTCAGGAGCGGTTTACGGAAGAGGAGCTGGCAAACTATGACCAGGATGCTATCGACACCTTCGCAGCCGCCGCCCAGGGCTATACCGAGATGGGAGGAATGTCCGGCTACCGTTTCCACTGGGGCGGCTATGCTTCCGCAATGGTAGGAGGGGAATCCTTTGATGGGGATACCTTCTACCGCTTTGACTTTACCGTTACCGTGGGCGGGAAAGATTACCTTGCTGTCCTGGAGGTAAATGATGAGGGAGTGACGAACTGCTGGATCTATGACAACCCCATGGGCGGTCCTCAGAAGCTCAATGATATCAATGAGTGGGAGTACATCCTGTGGGACGAGTATGAGGCCCGTTATGGCAACGAGGAGCGGGAAGCGGCGTATACTGCTTCTGTGGAACAGCAGGCCTACGAGAGCGGACTCCAGGTGGCTCCGCAGTAAAATTTTCTCAATAGAGTGAAAAAAGCCCGGCACACGATTTCGTGCGCCGGGCTTTTTTGTTGATTTAAAGTGTTTACTTCTTGAAGCCATCCTTCAGGCTGACGGCCCGGTTAAACACCAGGGCGCCGGGCTTGGAGTCCTTGCTGTCGGCGCAGAAGTAGCCCAGACGCAGGAACTGGAAGCGGTCGCTGGGCTGGGCGTTGGCCAGGCTGGCCTCCAGCTTGCAGCCGGTGAGCACCTCCAGAGAGCCGGGATTCAGGCAGTCCAGGAAGTCCTTGTCGCCGCCGTCGGGGTTCTCATCGGCAAACAGGTTGTCGTACAGACGCACCTCGGCATCCATAGCGGTCTCGGCGTCCACCCAATGGATGGTGGCGCCCTTCACCTTCCGGCCGTCGGCGGGGTTGCCGCCCTTGGACTCGGGGTCGTAGGTGGCCAGAATCTCGGTGACGTTACCCTGCTCGTCCTTGACGCAGCCGGTGCACTTGATGAGGTAGGCGCCCTTCAGGCGGCACTCGGGGCCGTCGGGATACAGGCGCTTATACTTGGGGATGGGGGTCTCCAGGAAGTCGTCGGCCTCCACATACAGGTGCTTGGAGAAGGTCACGGGGCGGGTGCCGGCGTCGGGATCGTTGGGGTTGTTCTCCACCTGGAAGGTCTCGCTCTGTCCCTCGGGGTAATTGGTGATGGTCAGCTTGATGGGACGCAGCACGGCCATGGCCCGCTGGGCGTGGTCGTTCAGATCCTCACGCAGGCAGTGCTCCAGGAAACCGTACTCCACAGTGGAGGTGTTCTTGGCCACGCCGATGCGGTCGCAGAAGTTGCGGATGGCGGCGGGGGTGTAGCCACGGCGGCGCAGGCCGCACAGAGTGGGCATACGGGGATCGTCCCAGCCGGAGACGTACTTCTCCTCCACCAGCTTGCGCAGCTTCCGCTTGCTCATCACGGTGTAGTTGATACCCAGACGGGCAAACTCGATCTGACGGGGCTTGTGGGGCACGTCGGTGTGGTTGATGACCCAGTCGTACAGAGGACGGTGGTCCTCATACTCCAGGGAGCACAGGGAGTGGGTGATGCCCTCCAGGGCATCCTGGATGGGGTGAGCAAAGTCGTACATGGGGAAGATGCACCACTTGGTACCCTGGCGGTGGTGCTCGATATAGCGGATGCGGTAGAGCACGGGGTCGCGCATGTTGAAGTTGCCGCTCTCCAGGTCGATCTTGGCCCGGAGGGTGTACTTGCCCTCGGGGAACTCGCCGTTCTTCATCCGCTCAAACAGATCCAGGCTCTCCTCGATGGGACGGTCACGCCAGGGGGAGCGGGCGGGAGTGTTCACGTCGCCGCGGTACTCCTTGAACTGCTCGGGGGTCAGCTCACACACATAAGCCAGACCCTTCTTGATGAGGCCCACGGCCAGCTCATAGGTCTTCTCGAAGTAGTCGCTGCCGTAGAAGAAGCGGTCGCCCCAGTCAAAGCCCAGCCAGTGGATGTCCTCCTGGATGGCGTCCACAAACTCGGTGTCCTCCTTGGCGGGGTTGGTGTCGTCCATGCGCAGGTTGCAGATGCCGCCGAACTTCTCAGCAGAGCCGAAGTCGATGATCAGCGCCTTGCAGTGGCCGATGTGAAGATAGCCGTTGGGCTCGGGGGGAAAACGGGTGTGGACCTGCTGCCCGGCAAAGCGTCCGCCGGGGGCGATGTCCTCCGCGATAAATTCGTGGATAAAGTTCTGGCTGGGGGCGGGACCCTCGGAAGTGGGAACGCCGGCCTTGATGTCGTCAGCCATAGTGAATCCTCCTGTCTCCTTGGTGGGAATAGTTAACTCCAACATTTTACACCACAATGACCGGGCCTTGCAAGGCTTTCTTGAGAATTTCCAAAGAACAGGAACAATCCCGGCCGCTGGGCGAGCGGCCGGGATTGTTCCTAAAGTTGGAAAGGGGAAAGAGGAAACTCGTTAACGCTTTTTCGCTTTGTCCTTCAGGTAGTACTGCTCTCCGTTGAAGAACTCGTCCTTCAGCTGCTTCACTTCGCCGCTGAGGACCACCAGGGCAATCATGTTGGGCAGGATGACCAGAGCCAGGAAGAAGTCCAGGAACTGATACAGGAACTCCAGGCCGCCGAACACGCCGAAGAGGATGGCAGCGATGTAGATGAACTTCCAGATGCGGGAGAACTTGTAGCCGAAGAGGAAGCGGGCCTGACGCTCGCCGTAGAACACCAGCACGATGACGGTGGACAGCACGAACAGCAGGATGGAGATGGTGACCACATAGTCGCCGACCTTACCAAACACGGTCTGGAAGGCCATGGAGGGCATCGCAGCGGCCTGATCGCCAGGAACGGCCTGCCAGGCGCCGGTGACCAGAACCACCAGAGCGGTGACGGTGCAGACGATCAGAGTGTCCAGGGTGATCTCGAAGATGCCCCAGAAGCCCTGACGGACGGGGTGATCGGTCTGAGCGGTGGCGTGGGCGATGGGAGCGGTGCCCATGCCGGCCTCGTTGGAGTAGGTGCCGCGGGCGGCGCCCCAACGGAGGGCCAGAGCCAGAGTGGAGCCGGCAAAGCCGCCCACAGGAGCCATGGGAGCAAAGGCGCTTTCAAAAATCAGGACAAAGACGCCGGGGAGCTTGTCGATGTTGACAAAGATAACCACCAGAGCGCCGATGACATAGATCAGAGCCATAACGGGGACCAGACGCTCGGTCACCTGGACCAGGCGCTTGGTGCCGCCCACCACGATGACCAGAACGATGAGAGCCATGGCAATACCGGTCGCGATGTCGGGAATGCCCAGGGTGGCAGCGTTCTGCGCAGCGGAAACGGTCTGGGTGGAGATGGACGGGATGATCTCGATCATGAGGAAGAAGGCGAACCAGCCAGCCAGGAACTTACCCAGAGCCTTGTTCTTAAAGCCCTTGGCCAGGTAGTAGGTGGGGCCGCCCACATACTCGCCGCTGGCGTCCTTTTCACGGTACTTGATACCCAGGACGATCTCGGAGAACTTGGAGGCACAGCCCAGCAGGGCGATGATCCACATCCAGAACACCGCGCCCGGGCCGCCGAAGGCGATAGCTACGGGGACGCCTACGATGTTGGCCGCGCCGATGGTGGATGCGATGGCCGCCGTCGCGGCCTGGAAGGGAGAAATTGCGTTGGGATCTTCGGGCTTCTTCATCATCTGTCCGAAGGTTTGACCCCACATGTAGAACAGATGACGGAACTGGAAGAAGCCCAGGCGGATGGTGAGGAACAGGCCGCCGCCGGCGAGGATAATCATCAGGGGCGGACCCCACAGCCAGTTGGTAAAGTCTACGATAGCTTTTACGATTTGATCCACGGAAACCCCTCCTTTATTTTTTCTACATTATACCGTTAAAGAGTTTTCGGCCTATTTTATTTAAAGTGCATAATTGATTGTTTGAAGTTTTTTTTGCTGCTGTGCAAAATGAAGATAAACATCTTTTAAACATCTTGCTCTACCGGCAGGCCGGAGACGCAGAAGCCCTCGGGACAGCAGCGGCACAGGTAGTGGAGGGCCCGGAGGGAGAGGGGGTCGATCCACTGGCCGGACTCTAAGGTGATGTGGAACCGGCAGGAGCGGGACAGCTGGGAAAAGAAGCCCCGCAGAGAGTGGAGAAGCCGCACCTGGGAGACCTGCTGATAGGGACAATCCAGGCCGTATGCGGGGATCAGGCTGGGGCAGATGGTGGACAGGTCCAGCAAAAAAACCTTTGGGATCTTGGCCACCGTGCCCCGGTCGCAGCGGGAGAGCACCAGCTCCAGCACGTCGGCCAGCACGGCGCCCTCCACCTGCTGTCCCCCCGGCCAGACGCTGTGGGACACGTTGATCTCCCGCAGGGGAGAGGAGCCGTCGCCCTGTTCGGCGGCGCTGGCCGACAGGCTGAGGTACAGCTCCCGCAGGGGACGGGAGGGGGGCAGGTTCAGGTCCTTGCGCAGCAGCTCCTCGCAGCGGCGGTAGGCCTGGATGGCCCCGTGGCGTTCGCCCCGGCTGAGGTGCAGGCGCATCAGGCGCAGATAATAGTCCTCCTCATAGGGACTGATCCGGAGCAGCGCCTGCAGGGAACTCTCCGCCCCTGCCAGATCACCGGCGGCGGTGTAGGCCTCATAAAGCTGCTCCAGCACCTGGAGGGACAGCTTTTGATACCGGGTGCGCTCAAAGAGGAGCCAGTCGTTGAACTCGCCGCTGTCCCGGATGTAGAACTCCTCCATGAGCTCCTTGGACAGCAGGCTTTTCAGCTCCAGCAGGTGGTCCAGATCCTGCTCCTGGCTGGGAATGGCCAGCAGCTGTTCCAGGCGGATGAGGTCGGAGCGGAAGTGGTAGTCCGGGTTGATGGAGCAGCAGTCCTTGGAGGTGAGGAGAAATTCCGCGCCGTTTTCGTCGGGCGGGATGACTTTTTTGATGTTCCAGAGGTTGTAGCGCAGATTGTAGGTGGCAGTTTCATAGCTTTCCGACCAGAGCATGGAGGCCAGCTTTTCCCGGGAGGCCCGGCGCTGCTCGTGGCAGACAAGGAAACAGAGAATGGCCAGGGACTTGGCGCTGAGCTTGGTGGTCACCGGCACTCCGTCCACAAGCAGCTCCGCAGAGCCAAATAACTGGATAAACAGTCCGCGTTCCATAGGGGTTCGGCCTCCTCAAAAATCCTGGTAGAGGATATTCCCCGATTTCACCGTCATGATGATCTCGGCGGTCATAATATTTTTGGGGTTGGTGCGGAAAATGTTGCGATCGGTGACCACAAGGTCGGCCAGCCTGCCGATCTCGATCTCACCTTTCAGTTTCTCTTCCCGTACGGCCCAGGCGGCGTCCCGGGTAAACATGGACAGGGCCTCCTCCACGGTGAGGCTGCTGGCGGCCACGGGGTGGTTCACCGCCGCGCCGATGCCGCCCATGGGGTTGACGGGGGTCAGGCCGCTGTCCGAGCCGCCGCAGATGCGGATGCCCGCGTTGCGGATCTCCCGGAAGGGGTTGGTTTCCCGCCAGCGCTCGCCCAGGCGCTCGGCGTACATGCCGTGGCTGCCGCCGTAGTAATACTCAAAGGCGGGCTGCATGGAGAAGGTGAGCCCCAGGGCGGCGGCCCGCTTGCGCTGGTCGTGGGTGGAGAGTTCGGCGTGCTCGATGCGGTGGCGCAGGGAGAAGATCCCGGTTTTGGACTGGGCGTACTCGTGGGCCAGAAGGGCCTGCTCCATGGCCCGCCCGCCCACGGCGTGCAGGGAGGTGTCCAGCCCGGCCTGGTAGCAGCCCAGCAGGAAGGCGTTGAGCTCCTCCTGGGAGTAGTTCAGCGTGCCGTTTTCCGGGCGGTCGCTGTAATTCCTGCTGAGGGCGGCGTTGCCCGAGGCGAAGGAGCCGTCCAGGAAGAGGTCGCCGATGCGGGACAGCCCCAGGCTTTTGACCCGCTGGGGGTCCATGGTGCCGAAGTAGATGGCGATGTCCACCGGCAGGCGGGGACCGCACTGGGCGAGAAATTCCGCGTCGCTCTCCGAGAAGCCCTCGCCGCCCTCCATGGCGTGGATGGAGGTGACCCCCCGCTTCAGCAGGCGGCCGCACAGGGCGGTGACCGCCTGTTCCTTTTCGTCCCACTGGTAGCTGTCCGCCATTTTCCGGCGCAGGAAGGCGTTGGCCTTGCCCCGGAAGATGCCGGTGGGCCGCTGGGAGTCGTCCAGCTCCACCCCGTCCATGAGGAAGGGGACCCCCGCCACATGGAGGGCCTTGGTGTTGAGAATGGTGCAGTGGAAGTCCCGGCTCTCGATCCAGCAGGGCAGATCCCGGACATACTGGTCGATGATCCGGCGGTTGGGCAGGCGCTTCTCCTCCAGGTCGGAGACCTCCAGCAGGCAGGCCCGGACCATGGAGGACTGGGGGTGTTCTTCCAGCCACTCCCGCAGGCGGGTGCCGATCTCGGCAAAGTTGGCCGAGCCGTTGAGGTTGACCTTGGTGCGGTCCAGGGCGCTGGGGACACAGTGGACGTGGCAGTCGCAGAAGCCGGGGAGGACCAGGTTCCCCTTCAGGTCGATGGTCTGCTCCGACTCCAGCAGGTGGGTGCTGTCCCAGGCCTGATAGCCCGCGTCCCGGATGATCCCGTTTTTGATCCAGACCCAGTTGTAATGTTTTTTTCCATCAAAGCGGAAAAAATTCCCGTTATAGAGGAGCAGAGAGTTTTCCCCGTTGGCCCCGCATGGGGCGCCGCCAGGATGGACCATGGCTTGATACGACGCCATAACACGTCCCCCTTTTTGTATTTTTGTTCATTATATTAAAAAGTAGGCGGAGATACAAGGAAATTTTTATCAAAAAAGCCCGGAGCGCTTGCTGCGCGCCGGGCTGATGGGGATCAATCCTCGCTCTCGTCCTGAAGCAGGTACATGACCGTTTTGTATACCAGTTCGGGCGCCACCTCGAAGGTGTAGTGCTTTTCGATGCGTTCTGTGAATTTGTGAGCGTCCTTTCCGAAGGAGCCGATGTCCAGCACCGGCAGATCCAAGGCCTGCATCTCCTCCAGGGGCAGATCGTAGAAGGTGCCGAAGCCCGGGGTGTTGCGCTTGAGGGCCTTGATGATCTCGGGGTCCTTGGGGGCTGCGCCGTAGCTCAGGTCGGAGATGTAGGGGAAGAACTTCTTGTAGACCAGCTTGTAGTCGGTCTCGGTGGTGGACACCGCCTTGTCCACGGCGGACAGCAGGGCCTTGTCCTTTTTGCTCTTGCCCTCCACATACACGTGGGGGTAGTAAGGCGGGGTGAGGTAGACGATGACGATGGGGTCCTTGTCGCTCCACAGATCGTGGAGGTACTCCACCAGCTTGGTGGTGCGCACCCGGGTGTCGATGTCGTCCCGGGCCATGAGCTGCTCCATCTTCTTGGCCATCAGGTCGTCCAGATTGGGGATCTCCTGCTTCACGGTGCCGTACAGCTCCCGGTAGGTCATGACGCGGGCCTTCCAGGGCAGGGGATGGAAGGGACGGCGGGACATGTTGCAGAAGGTGCGGTAGTAGCGGTTCAGAGCGTCCACCACTTCCTGGAAGCACTCCTGGGCCACGCCCACCATGCGCTCCAGAATCTGGTCGGGGGTGCTGCAGTGGGTGGCGTAGTTAAAGTAGAGAATGGCGGATTTGGCGATCTGGCAGGAGTATTCGGTCTTCAGATCCTGCTGGCGCAGAGTGACGGGAGGCAGGGTGACCTCGCCCTCGGCCACATCGCAGAACTCGGGGTTGAGGTTGATGCGGGAGATGATCTGGGCGGTGATCTGGTTGGGGTCCAGACCCTTGAAGGACTCGCCCACGTGGGTCTCCTTGCCAACCACGTAGAAGGTGGGCATGAGCTTGCCAACAGTGCCCACGTACACGTACTTATTTTCGTCGCCCTCGAATTCGGAGGTCATGTAGTCGGTGTCCAGCAGGGCCAGATACTCCAGATTCTCCTCCTTGCGCAGCTGGTTGAGGCGGGGAACCAGGTTGAGCATGCCGCCGGAGTTGCCTTCCTCGTCGCACACGGCGCCGTAGATGAGGTTGCCCTCAAACTCGCCGATGTTCTGGGTGACCTGCTCCAGCAGGGCAATGATGATGGCGTCGCCCGACTTCATGTCGAAGATGCCCCGGCCGAAGAGGTAGTCCCCGGACTCCAGGTCCCGGCGCACCGCCTCGGGCAGCTCGATGTCCTTGAACTTCTCCATGAGCACGTCGGGCTGGTTGGCATAGGGGGCCAGGGAGCCGTAGTCGGAGATGCCCACGGTGTCGATGTGGCCGATCATGACCACGGTCTTGGGGCTGGGCTTCTTCTCGCCCCGCACAATGGCCATGACGCTCTTGCGGTTCCAGGGATCGTCCTTCACGGGGACGAAGCTGAGATTTTCGGGATGCTCCTGAAAATAGGGCAGGCGGGAAAGGACCTCGTAGACCTTTTCCGCCATGAGTACCTCATCGGGGGTCTCCAGGACGCTGATCTGGCTGGTCAGTTCCCGGGTGATCTCTTCGATGCGGGCCGCGCGTTCCTTCATGTTCATAGTGTAAGGCTCCTTTCCGCCGATTCTGTTTGTTTTACTGTCCCCATGATAGCACGGGAAAATTTGACGTCTGTTTTATTTCCGGCGGGAAGGGTCATTCATTTTTGTGAGAAGTGTTGAAAAATAAACGGCATTTAAACTACCCTATGGAGAAAATGCCCCGCTCTCCGGAGAGAGCGGGGCATCAGGTCAGCTTTTCTTGGCCCGTTCCATAGCTTCCCGGATGGGACGGGAGGGCGTGGGGCGGTTTTGCTGGGCCAGCAGGGCGGAGATCTGCCCCGTGGCCTGCTCCACCTCGGCGTGGAAGGCGGAGGCGGACAGGCGCAGGGCGCCGTGGCCCAGAATGATCATCTGCTCGGCGTTGTCCGAGGTGGCCACCTTCACCCGGTAGCGCTTGCGGCTGAGCTGGTAGGAGGCCTTTTCGATGTAGGCGTCGGCGGTCTCGGCCTCCTTGGTGTAGACTACGTAGATGTTGTGGTAGCGGGACACCTCGCCCACCCCTCGGGGCACCTTGTAGGCGTCAAAGACCAGGATGATCTCCACCTTGCGGAAGCCCTGGTAGTTGCTCAGAAGGTCCATGAGCCGCTGGCGGGCGGCGTCCAGATTGTCCTGGGCCAGGGCCTTCAGCTCGTCCCAGGCGAAGATGATGTTGTATCCGTCCACCAGCAAGTACTCGGGCCCCAGGTCCTGGGGCGTTTTGATCTCCTGGTGGTCGGGCAGCTCCTCCCGGCGGCGGGGCTTGGGCTGGGGTCGCAGGTCCCGCTGGCGGATGGCGCCGTAGGTGCGCTCAAAGATGGCCTTTAGCTCCTCGTCAGCCTCCAGAGAGCCCGAGTAGACCGAGCCCTTGCCCCCTGCGGGGCGGACGGGAGCGGCGGGCTCCTCCTGGGGCGCTTGGGTCAGAAGGGCGGGGAGGTGCATGTACTCCTCCACCTGGTCCCAGGGGACGATGAAGCCCGCGCCGTGGCTGCAGAAGACAGAGCCGCAGGGGTTTTCCGTGTCCCGGTCGCAGTCGTAGCCCAGCTGGGCGACCACGGCATCCTGGTTGGGACAGGGGCGGTAGCCGTCGGGCAGACAGCTGAGCCGTCCCCGGCCCCGGGTGTAGGAGGTCACCTCCAGGGCGTAGTCCCCCACAGCGGACACCGGGGCGCTGCCCGTGAGCAGGGACAGCTCTCCCGACATGCCGGTGAGCTCCAACTCGCCGCCCATGCGCTGGATATCGGACATGGCCCGGCCCGCCTGCTCGGGGGGGACCTCCAGTCGCAGCTGGTACCAGGGCTCCAGCAGCACGCTCTGGGCCTTCCGCAGTCCCTGGCGCACCGCCCGGTAGGTGGCCTGGCGGAAGTCACCCCCCTCGGTGTGCTTGGCGTGGGACCGGCCGGAGAGAAGGGTGATGCGCAGGTCGGTGATGGGGGAGCCGGTGAGCACGCCCCGGTGCTCCTTCTCCATGAGGTGGGTCAAAATGAGACGATGCCAGTTGCGGTCCAGCACGTCCTGGCTGCACAGGCTGTCAAAGTGCAGGCCGCTGCCCCGGGGGCCGGGCTCCAGCAGCAGATGGACCTCGGCGTAGTGGCGCAGGGGCTCAAAGTGGCCCACGCCCTCCACGGGGGCGGCGATGGTCTCCTTATAAAGGATCTCCCCGGGACCGAAGGAGACCTCCAGCCCGAAGCGGTCCCGGATGAGCCGTTTCAGCACCTCCAGCTGGACCTGGCCCATGAGCTGGAGCCGGATCTGGCGGCTGTGCTCGTCCCAGGATAGGTGGAGCTGGGGGTCCTCCTCCTCCAGCTGGCCCAGCTGCTGGAGTACGGCGTGGACATTGGCGTCGGGGGGCAGAATCACCTGGCAGGACAGCACAGGCTCCAGCATGGGCAGGGGGGAGGGGGGCTCAAAGCCCAGCCCCTGGCCGGGGAAGGTGCGGCTGAGTCCCGTGACGGCGCAGATGGTCCCCGCCGGGGCGGCGTCCACCGCCTTGAACTGGGCGCCGGAGTAGATGCGCAGCTGGTCCGCCTTCTCCTGCCACACCTCTTCCGGGGGCAGGGAGCCCTCCGGGTCCTGGTTGGTGAGCAGGGCCTTCACCCGCAGTTGGCCCCCGGTGACCTTTAAATAGGTGAGCCGCCCGCCCTGGGGGTCCCGGGCGATCTTAAACACCCGGGCGCCGAATTCCTGGGGGTAGGCGGGGGGCAGGGCGTAGGTCTGCAATCCCTCCAAAAACTCGTCCACTCCTTCCAGCTTCAAAGCGGAGCCGAAGTAGCAGGGGAACACCTTCCGGTGGCGGATGAGGGAGATGACGTCCTCCCGGGACAGGTCGCCCTCCTCCAGGTACTTGGCCAAGATGCCCTCATCGCATACCGCCACATTTTCCGCCCAGGCGTCCTGGTCCTGGCCGGGAGTGAAGTCCACGCAGCCCTCGCTGAGCTGGCTGCGCAGATGCTCCAGCAGGGCGTCCCGGTCGGTTCCCGCCAGATCCATCTTGTTGAGGAACAAAAAGGTGGGGATGTGGAACCGGGCCAGCAGCCGCCACAGGGTCAGGGTGTGGCCCTGGATGCCGTCGCTGCCGCTGATGACCAAAATGGCGTAGTCCAGCACCTGGAGGGTGCGCTCCATCTCGCTGGAAAAGTCCACGTGGCCCGGGGTGTCCAGCAGGGTGACGGTGAGGTCCCCCAGAGGCAGGATGGCCTGCTTGGAGAAGATGGTGATGCCCCGCTCCCGCTCCTGGGTATCAGTATCCAAAAAGGCGTTTTGGTGGTCCACTCGGCCCAGGGTGCGCAGCTGTCCGCTGCGGAACAGAAGCCCCTCGGTGAGGGTGGTTTTTCCCGCGTCCACATGGGCGAGAATGCCCACCACAAGTCGTGTTGTATCCATGGTCAAACATCCTAAAACTTCAAAGTAAAGGCGGCCAAAGCCGCTGGGTGTATTGTACCATGTTCCCGGGGCGGAAGCAATGGCCGGGGAATTGGGGATTGTGGGCTGGGGGCGGGTATGATACAATCGACAGGAAATCAGCCAAGCCCTCCGCCTGGGCGGAGGAGAAAGGAGAAACGCTATGGATCAGGATATGATCTTGATCGTGGACCTGGGCAGCCTGGAAAATGGCCGCCTGGCCGGAGAGATCCGGGAGATGGGGGTGGCCAGCCGGGTCTGCTCCCACCATGTCACCCTGGAGGAGGTCCTGGCCATGCCCGGCATCAAGGGCATTATCCTCAACGGCGGCCCCGACCGCATGGAAAACGGGGAGGAGAAGGACGTGGGCCTGGACATCTACAACTGCGACCTGCCCGTACTCCTGGTGGACCACCGGGGGGACGCCCCCTGGCCCGAGGACGAGCTGGAGCGGAAGAATATCCTGCGGGGATTTGTCTTCGGCTTTTGCGGCATCGAGGAGAAGTGACCGGGAGACGGCCTTGACAAAATGGGAAAAGGGCTCTAATATGTAATTGGTTACCTAATTGGAAGAGGTGAGAGGATGCCGGGGATGATGCCCTTTGGGCTGAAGATCGCCATTATCAACCGGGCGTTCCGGAAAGAGATGGACGAAAAGGCCAGCGCCATGGGGCTGACGTCGGTGCAGCTGCGGGTGCTGGGCTCGGTGAGCCGCCTGGAGGCGGCGGGGGAGACCGAGATCCACCAAAACAACCTGGAGCGCATCGAGCACGTGACCCATCCCGCCATGACCAAGCTGCTGCAGCGCCTGGAGGCCAAGGGGTTTATCCAGTGCGTGCCCAGCGTCCGGGACCGGCGGTATAAGAAGATCACCTGCACGGAAAAATCCCGGGGCATCCACAACCTGATCCTGGCCCAGGATGCTGAGGTGCTCAGCCAGCTGTGCACCGGCTTTTCCCAGGAGGAGAAGGAGACCCTGCTCCGCCTGGCCGACAAGCTGCTGGACCGGATCGACGGGATTTAGCGCCCCACAACTGAATTCCAAAGGCAGTGCGCCGAGGAGTGTTCCCGGTGCACTGCCTGTTTTTTGCTCCAAATAGGTAACTAGTTACATAATAAAGCAAGGAGAGGTTTCCCATGGAAAAAACAAAACCAGACAGTAAAAGTCCCTTTGCAACCGAGCCCATTGGGCGGCTGATCGTAAAATTTGCCGTGCCCTGCGTCATTTCCCTGCTGGTCAACTCCCTTTATAACATCGTGGACCAGATCTTCATTGGCTGGGGCGTGGGCTATCTGGGCAACGGCGCCACCAACGCCGTCTTTCCCATCACCATTGTGGCCCTGGCCCTGTGTCTGATGATCGGCGACGGCGGCGCGGCCTACCTGAGCTTGAAACTGGGCGAGGGGGACATGGAAAACGCCAAGCGGGGCGTGGGCAACGCCATTGCCATGGTGGTAGTGGTGAGCATCGTGCTGGCCGCGGTGTTCCTCATCTTCATTGATCCCATCCTCACCCTCTTCGGCGCCACCGATGCCCTGCGGGACTACGCCTTGGAATACGGCACCATCATCGGCCTGGGCCTGCCCTTTATGATGATCCCCGGCGCGGTGAACTCCATGATCCGGGCCGACGGAAGCCCCAAGTATGCCATGCTGTCCATGGCCCTGGGCGCGGTGGTCAACACCATTCTGGACCCGGTGTTCATCTTTGTGTTCCATATGGGGGTGCGGGGTGCCGCCATTGCCACGGTCATCGGACAGATCGCCACCTTTATTATGGCGGTGTCCTACCTGTTCCGGTTTAAAACCTTCCGTCTGGACCGCTCCGCCTTCCGCATGCACGGAAAGATCTGCCGCAATGTGCTGAGCCTGGGCGTCAGCAGCTTTATCACCCAGTTTGCCATCACCATCGTCATGGCCCTGACCAACAACCTGCTGGTCTCCTACGGCGCCCTGTCCGTCTACGGCTCTGAGATCCCCATGACGGCCACCGGCATCGTCATGAAGGTGAACCAAATTCTCATTTCCATCCTGGTGGGCATCGCCGTGGGCACCCAGCCTATCATCGGCTTCAACTACGGGGCCAAGAATTTTACCCGGGTGAAGAAAGCCCTGGATATTGCCCTGGTGGTTTCGGAAGTGGTGGCCATTGTGGCCTTCTTGATCTTCCAGTTTGCCCCCATGTCGGTGGTCTCCCTGTTTGGCTCGGAGGAAGGGCTGTATAACGAGTTTGCTGTCATGGCCTTCCGCATTTTCCTGCTGCTGTGCCCCCTCACCGGCTTCCAGACGGTGGTAGCCGTCTATCTCCAGGCGGTGGGCAAGCCAGGTAAGTCGGCCATTTTGTCCCTGGCCCGTCAGATCATCTTCTTTGTGCCCGCGGCCATCCTTCTGCCCAAGGCCCTGGGCGTGGTGGGCGTGCTTTGGACCGGCCCTGTGGCCGATGGTCTGGCCTTCCTGCTGTCGGTGGGCCTGCTGATTTATGAGAGAAAGCAGCTCAAGGAGATCGAGGGCAAATGATTTGGGCGTATCCGCCCGGCTTGAAAGGAGCAGATCCAGTATGAAACACCGCATCATTACCATCAGCCGTGAATTTGGCAGCGGAGGCCGCACCATTGGAAAAAAGGTGGCCCAGGCCCTGAATATCCCCTGCTATGACAGCGAACTGATCCAGCAGGTGGCCGAGGAGAGCGGCTTTGATCAGGACTATATCAAGGAGGCGGGGGAGTACGCCCCCGGGGGCTTTTGGTCCTCCGCCTTCTCCCATCGGAAGGGGGGACCCAGCAACGCCGACTACCTTTGGAAGATCCAATATCAGATCATCACCGACCTGGCGGAAAAGAGGCCCTGTGTCATCGTGGGCCGGTGCGCCGACTATATCCTGCGGGACAAGGCGGACTGCCTGCGGGTGTTCATCCACGCCGATATGGACTTCCGGGCCAAACGTATCGTGGAGGTGTACGGGGAGCGGGAGGAATCTCCCCAGCAGCGCCTGAAGGACAAGGACAAGCGCCGGGCGGCCTACTACCGGTTTTATACCGACCTGAAATGGGGCAGCGCCCAGAACTACGATATCACCCTCAACAGCGCCACCCTGGGCATCGAAAAATGCGTGGAGCTCATTCAGGGGCTGTACTGAGAGAAAATATGCTGTAAAGTGAAACGGCATTACAGTAAAAGAGGAATCAAAATGCTCCGGCATCTCATGTGAGATGCCGGGGCGCTTTTGCGTATAGGTGCGGTCAGGCCGCCACCAGGGCCCGGATGCCGAAGAAGAGCAGCACCAGAATGCCCAGCACGATGCGGTACCAGCCGAAGATCTTGAAGTCGTGCTTCTTCACAAAGTCCATGAGGAAGCGGATGCACACCACAGACACCAGGAAGGATACCACAAAGCCAACTGCCAGAATGGCGGCCTCCTCGCCGGTGAAGAAGGGCTCTCCCGCCGCCAGCTTTTCTACAAAGAACTTGCCCAGCTTCAGGATGCTCACGCCCACCATGGTGGGGATGGCCAGGAAGAAGGAGAACTCGGCGGCCACGGGGCGGGCGCAGCCGATGATGATGGCGCCCAGAATGGTGGCGCCGGAGCGGGATGTACCGGGGATGATGGACAGGGTCTGGAACAGACCGATGAGCAGGGCAGTCTGCCAGGTGAGATCGCTGGTGCGGCGGATGGCGGGAGTGCGGCGCTGGTTCTCGATGACCAGGAAGCCCACGCCGTAAACGATGAGGGCGGCAGCCACCACCCAGGGATTCATCAGGTGCTCATCCATCCAGTCGTTCAGGGGTAGGCCCACCACGGCGGAGGGAATACAGGCCAGCACCACCTTGCCCCACAGGGTCCAGGTCTGATTCTTTTGCAGAGAGGACTTCCGGGGGGAGAAGGGATTGAGCCGGTGGAAGAACAGCAGCAGTACCGCCAGAATGGCGCCCAGCTGAATGACGTAGCGGTACATATCCATAAACTCGGTGGAGACATTGAGCTTGATAAACTCGTCTACCAGAATGAGGTGTCCGGTGGAGCTGATGGGCAGCCACTCGGTGATGCCCTCCACCACACCCAGAAAGAGGGATTTCAGCAGTTCCAGCAACAGCATAGCAAAACTCCTTTCCGATCCATTTGTCAGTATATGATAGGAATAACCGGTTGAAAACCAGGGGAGAACAATGGACCGATTGGAAAGTATAGCACGGAAGCAGGGAAGAAACAAGGCTAAATTCCCGCTTCTACGCCCCATAAGAAAATTTTAAAGGATGACAAACGGCCCCGCCCGGAAGCCGGTTCCGGGCGGGGCACAGGTCACCGCTTGGGGCGGGAGCGAAAGAGGATGGCGGCAATGAGACCGGCCAGAATGGCGGCGGCCACCCCGGCGGCGCAGGCCCCCAGGCCGCCGCACAGAGCACCCAATAGCCCCTTGTCGGCCACCGCCTCCCGGGTCCCCTTGGCCAGGCTGTAGCCAAAGCCGGTGAGGGGCACGGTGGCTCCCGCCCCCGCCCAGTCCACCAAGGGCTGGTAGAGACCCAGGGCGCCAAGAAGCACCCCGGTGGTCACGTAGCTCACTAAAATCTTGGCGGGAGTCAGACTGGTCTTGTCAATGAGCAGCTGCCCCAGGGCGCATAGAATGCCGCCGCAGAGAAAGGCGTTGAGATATTGCAAGAGAGAACCCTCTCCTTTCTTATGAAGATGGACGCTGGGCGGTGAGGACCACCGCGTGGCAGATGCCGGGGATGGACTCCCCCTGAAGGGCGGAGGTCGGGGAGTGGAGGGCTCCTGTGGGGCAGAACAGGATGCGCTGCCAGGCCCCCCGGCGCAGCCCCTGGACCAGATACCCGGTGAGCACGCTGGCACAGCAGCCGCAGCCCGAGCCCCCGCTGTGCACGTCCTGACGTTTGCGGTCGTAGATGAGCAGACCGCAGTCGGAGTGGTTGCGCCCCAGGTCCACGCCGTCCCGGCGGGCCAGCTCCAGGAGCAACCGGCTGCCGCAGTCCCCCAGATCTCCGGTGATGATGAGGTCGTAGTCGGCGGGGGTGCGTCCGGTATCTTGCAGGTGGGTGCGGATGGTGTCCCAGGCGGCGGGAGCCATGGCGGCCCCCATGTTGTTGGCGTCGGTGATCCCCTTGTCCACCACCCGGCCTACTGTGACGTGGGTGATGTAAGGCCCGGGGCCTTCACACCCAAGCAGGACCGCTCCCGCCCCGGTGACCGTCCACTGGGCGGTGGGGGTGCGCTGACAGCCGTATTCCAGGGGGGTGCGGTACTGCCGCTCGGCGGTGCAGAAATGGGAACTGGCGGCCACCGCCGCCTTCTGGCCAAAGCCGCCGTCCAGTACCAGGGAGGCCAGGCTGAGCCCCTCGCCCATGGTGGAGCAGGCTCCGTACAGGCCGAAGAAGGGTAGGCCGTGTTCCCGGGCGGTGAAGGAGGCGCTGATGCACTGGTTCAGCAGGTCCCCGGCAAAGAACCAGTCGGGCCGGGGCGCGCCGGAGGGCTCCTTGGCCAGGGCCATGGTCAGGGCCTTGGAGAGCATAGCCCGCTCGGAGCGCTCCCAGCTCTTTTGGCCGAAGGTGTCGTTGGAGTCGATGAGGTCGAAGGTGTCCGCCAGAGGGCCCTCTCCCTCCTTGCGGCCCACCGCGTTGGCGCAGCTGAGCAGGGAGGGGGGATGGGCCAGGGCGGCGGTGTGTCCGGTGACTTTGGTTGTGGCCATGATGATTACCTCCCTGGAAAACGTGGGGTTAGCTTGCCCGGGGAGGAGAAAAAGATGCCCGGGAAAAAATGGTGGGCTCTGGCCAAAAGCGTAAAAATGGAGTATAATGCCAAAGAAAGCCCAGTGAAAGACAGCTTTTGAATCCATCACGGAGGGATATCCATGACCCAAGAAAAGACCCGGTTTTTGTCGTATATCTGTCCCCATTGCCGCCAGTCGGTGATCGTAGAGCGGGACGTGTTTTCCCTTGCGGCCTCCACGGCCCACATCAAGTGCCCCTGCGGCCACTCGGAGCTGCAGGTGGAATTTCTGCCCCAGCGGGTGCGGCTGAAGGTGCCCTGCCTGTACTGCGGACGGGAGCACGAGGTGTCCTGCTCCTCCCACGCCTTTTTGCGGGAGCGGGCCCTGGCCTTCTCCTGCGCGGCCTCGGGGCTGGACTGCTGCTACGTGGGCGAAGAAGGCCCGGTGTACGCCGCCACCGCCCGTCTGGAGCAGGCGGCAGACAAGGTGAGCGAGGACGCCCAGGAACACGGGGTGTTCCTGGACGAGCTGGTGATGCACGAGGTGCTCTCTGAGATCCGGGACATCGCCGCCCGGGGAGACATCCACTGCACCTGCGGCAGCAAGGACTGGACCTTCCGGGTCAATTACAGCTCGGTGGACCTGGTGTGCAAGCAGTGCGGGGGAGAGATGCGCATTCCCGCCGCCACCGCCGACGATATTGACGATATCTGCTGCAAGACCAAGCTGCTCATTCGGGGAAAGGAAGAGAAATGAGCCTGATTTATGAAATGACCCTGCCCATCGACTCCCGGGACGTGGACGGGCGCGGCTACTGCAAGGCGGGGCCCCTGCTGGCCCACCTTCAAGAGGCGGCCACCCAGGCCGCCGAGCACGGCGGCTTTGGCCGGGAGTGCATCGTGAAGGGCTACGGGGCCTTCTGGATGATGACCCGGGTGTGGTACCGCCTGGAGCGGCCCCTGCGCTGGTCGGAGGAGCTGACCATCCAGACCTGGCACCGGGGCGGACGGGCTGCCACCATGTACCGGGACTACGACCTGTTCGTCAATGGGGAGCAGGTGGGGGAGTGCGTGTCCGCCTGGGTCATGGCCCGCAGCAGCGACCGGAAGCTGATGCGGCTTAACGAGGTGGCCGAGCTGCAGAACACCGATGGGGGAGAGCGCTGTAAAGCAATGCGCCTTTCCAAGCTTCATCTGCCCCAGGACCTGGTTCCCATCCGGCAGAGGCGGATGGAGTACAGCGATACCGACATCAACGGCCACGTGAACAACACCCGCTACGCCGACTTTGTCTGCGACGCCCTGGAGCTGGAGAACCTGCCCCAGGACCGCTTCCTGTCCCAGATGCAGATCGGCTATCTGGCCGAGTGCCGTCCGGGCGACCTGCTGACTTTGGAGCGGGGCGGCGCGGAGGAGGAAAAATTTGTCTGCGGTGTGGACGAGTCGGGCAAATCCCGCTTTGAAGCCCAGGCGATTTTTGGTAAAGTGCTTCCTTGACAGCCCCAAATAGCCGGGTTAAAATAAATCTATTATCGTGTTCTTGAGAGCCCCGCGGAAGGCGGAAGGAATGAAAAGGAGTTGTAGTGTATGGTCAATCAGGATGCCGCTCAGAAGTTTTTGAAGCAGGGTCTTACCTTTGATGATGTCCTGCTGATCCCCGCGGCCAGCGACGTGCTGCCCGCCGATGTGGATCTTCACACGCAGCTGACCAAGAAAATTCGTCTGAATATCCCCCTGATCAGCGCCGCCATGGATACCGTTACCGAGTACCGCATGGCCATTGCCATCGCCCGGGAAGGCGGTATCGGCATCATCCATAAGAACATGTCCATCAGCCAGCAGGCTGAGCAGGTCGACATGGTCAAGCGCTCTGAAAATGGCGTCATCACCAATCCCTTCTGGCTGGCTCCCGGCCACACTCTGGCTGAGGCGGACGAGCTGATGGCGAAGTACCGCATCTCCGGCGTGCCCATCTGCGACAACGGCAAGCTCATCGGTATCATCACCAACCGCGACATGAAGTTCGAGACCGACATGAGCCAGCTCATCGACAATGTCATGACCAAGGAGAACCTGGTCACCGCTCCCGAGGGTACCACCCTGGCCGAGGCCAAGGAGATCCTGCGCAAGCACAAGATCGAGAAGCTGCCCATCGTGGACAAGGACTTCCACCTGAAGGGCCTCATCACCATCAAGGACATCGAGAAGGCTGAGGTCTATCCCAACTCCGCCCGTGACGAGAAGGGCCGCCTGCTGGTGGGCGCTGCCATCGGCGCCACCAAGGACGTGCTGGACCGCGTGGCCGCTCTGGTAGAGGCCGGCGTGGACGTGCTGGGCCTGGATTCCGCCCACGGCCACACCCAGAACGTGCTGGAGACCGTCAAGCGCATCAAGGCTCTCTACCCCGACGTGCAGCTCATCGCCGGCAACGTGGCCACCGCCGAAGGCACCCGCGCCCTCATCGAGGCCGGCGCCGACTGCGTGAAGGTGGGTATCGGCCCCGGTTCCATCTGCACCACCCGCGTGGTGGCCGGTATCGGCGTGCCCCAGATCACTGCCATCTATGACGCTGCCCGTGTGGCTGCCGAGTACGGCGTGCCCGTCATCGCCGACGGCGGCGTGAAGTTCTCCGGCGATATCGTCAAGGCCATTGCCGCCGGCGGCAACGTGGTCATGATCGGCTCCCTGCTGGCTGGCTGTGAGGAGTCCCCCGGCGACACCGAGATCTATCAGGGCCGTCAGTTCAAGACCTACCGCGGCATGGGCTCCCTGGCTGCCATGAACCACGGCTCCAAGGACCGCTACTTCCAGGAGAACAACAAGAAGCTGGTTCCCGAAGGCGTGGAGGGCCGCGTGCCCTACAAGGGACTGACCAGCGACACCATCTACCAGCTCATGGGCGGTCTGAAGGCCGGTATGGGCTACTGCGGCTGCCACACCATTGACGAGCTGCAGGCCAACGCTCAGTTCATCCAGATCACCGCTGCCGGTCTGCGGGAGTCTCACCCCCACGACATCTATATTACCAAGGAAGCCCCCAACTACACCATCAGCCCCGACTGATTGGTTTCGGGCTCAAACGGCTGAAAAAAGGCCCCGCCATTTGGCGGGGCCTTTTCTTTGTTATTTCATCAGATGGACGTTGAGGTGGTTGTAGGGCATCTCCACCTGGTGGCGCTGGAAGGCGGGACGGACCTCCTCCATGAGGCGGTAATAGACGTCCCAGTAGTCCTCGGTGGTGGTCCATACCCGGACCAGATACTCAATGCTGCTGTCCTTGTAGGCGTTGAGCCAGATGGCGGGGGCGGGATCGGCGAGGATCTGGGGGAACTGGTCCACCGCGTCCTTCAGGGCGGCCTTCACCGCCTCGGTGGGGGCGTCGTAGGAGGCGGAGAACAGCAGCTCCATGCGCCGCCGTCCCAGGCGGGTGTAGTTGATCACCTTGGCAGCGGAGACCTGGCTGTTGGGAATGTAGATCTCCTTGTTTTCCGGGGTGACCAGCATGGAGTAGACCAGACCCACGGTGGAGACGGTGCCGCCTACCGAGTCGATCTCCACATAGTCCCCGGGGACAAAGGGCTTGGAGACCATGATGACAATGCCGCTGGCAAAGTTGGACAGGGTGTTTTGCAGGGCCAGGGAGACGGCCAGACCGGCCACGCTGAATACGGCGATAATGGAGGTCACCGGCACGTTCAGGGAGCCCAGAACGATGACGGTGAGCAGGGCCCACAGTAAGATCCGCACCGCGGAGTGAATGTAGCCCCGTACCGAGGCCAGAGCCCTGCTGCGGTTCAAAGCCCGGTCTACCAGCTTCATGATGATCTTGACCACCACGATGCCGATGACGAGGGTCACCAGGGCCCGCAGGATGGTGGACAGGGTCAGGGCCTGCCAGGAGACGCCGCCGGTCACCTGGGTCAGGATGGAGTCGAGAGACATAAAAAGTTCCTCCTTTGCGGTAAATGTGACAGGATACAAAAAGCGCGCGCAGGCAACAGGTCCGGCGCGCGCTGGGGTTCCGGGAAGGGGGAGCCGTCAGTCCTGAGGCAGCCCGTGGCTGACGTGGCGCTTCAGGCACTCGAAGGTCTCGGGGCTGATGTCGTGCTCAATGCGGCAGGCGTCGGCCGCTGCCACCTGAGGGGAGACCCCCAGCCGGATCAGCCACTGGGTGAGAAAGCGGTGGCGCTCATAGATGCGCTGGGCGTTGGCCTCGCCCTCCGCGGTCAGCTCCAGCCGTCCGTCCTTCTCCATGGTGATGTACCCGTTGGTCTTTAAAATGGAGACCGCCCGGCTGACAGAGGGCTTGGAATACCCCAGATATTGGGCGACGTCGATGGAGCGCACGATGCCCTTTTCCTGGCGCAGGGCCAGGATCGCCTCCAGATAGTCTTCGCCCGATTCATGCAGTACCAATGATACCCTCTCCTTTGTTTGACATTTTGCTCAGTATACCATGAAATTCCGGCTTCTTCAACCGCAATCCCCGGGGAGCGTGGTTTCTTCCGCGGCGGCCTTCTTCTTGGGCCGCAGGAAGGCGAATTTGGTCTCCGAGCAGATGACCGCCACGAAGATCAGGGCAAAGCCTGCCATCAGGCGGGGGGTGACGGGGTCACCGTAGAACAGAACGGAGAACAGCACCCCGAACACCGACTCCAGGGACAGGATCACCGAGGCGGAGGAGGGGTCGGACCACACCTGACCCACGTTCTGGAACAGCAGGGCCACGGTGGTGCACATGACGCACAGGTAGGCCAGGGGGAAGAGGACCTGGGGCTGAGAGAAGATGGCGGCGGGGAAGGGCTGGAACAGGAGGGCGCCGGAAAGGGCCCAAATTGCTGTAAAGGCAAACTGCATTACAGTAATAAGGTAGACGTCCTTGTTTACCGACAGCTTGTTGACGGCCACGATGTGGAAGGTGTAGAACAGGGCGCTGAGCAGGGTGAGCAGGTCGCCCCGGGTGATGGTGAAGTCTCCTGTGAGGGAGACCAGACCCACGCCGGTCACGCACATCAAAGCCGCCAGGATGTTGTAGCGGTCAGGCTGCTGCCGGGCCACTGCCCAGTACAGAAAGGGGACCAGCACGCAGTAGGTGGCGGTAAGGAAAGCGTTTTTGGAAGGGGTGGTGTCCACCAGGCCGAAGGTCTGGGTGGCGTAGGCGGTAAAGAGGAAGGTGCCCAGCACAGCGCCCCGCCACACATAGTCCCAGGTGAAGCTGCGTCCCCAGCGCTTCCAGCAGAACAGCCCCAGCAGCACAGCGCCCACAGAGAACCGGAAGGTGAGCAGCCACAGCACCGGGGTGGAGTCCAGGGTGTTTTTCATAATAAAGAAGGAGGTGCCCCAGATAAAGGCGGCCAGAAACAGCATGGGCTTTGCGGCCCTGCGCATGAGGTGGGAATTCATGTCGTCAACTCCTGTGTTTGCATTCGGCAAAAAATCATGGTAAGATACAAAGGCCAAAGGAGGGGAGAGGGATACAGCCGCTGCCAAAGGAATTTTTCGCCCGGGATACCCTGCGGGTGGCCCGGGAACTGCTGGGCTGTCTGCTGGTCCGGGAGACGGACCATGGGCAGTTAATATGCCGCATCACCGAGACGGAGGCCTATGTGGGACCGGTGGATAAGGCATGCCATGCCTACCACTACCGCAGAACCCTCCGCACCCAGACCCTGTTTGCCCCGCCGGGCACGGTGTACATCTACCTCATTTATGGGATGCACCACTGTCTGAATCTGGTGACCGAGGCGGAGGGCGAGCCCTGCGCTGTGCTGCTGCGGGGTGCGGTCCCGGTCCAAAACACAGATATTATAGCAAACAACCGCTTTGGCCGCAAGGCGGAACTTCTCACCCCCGCCCAGCGCCGGGGGCTGCTCAACGGGCCGGGAAAACTGTGTCAGGCCCTGGAACTCACCCGGCAGGAAAATGGGCTGGACGCCACCCGGCCGCCCCTGTACGTCTGTCGGGAGCGGGAGGTGCCCGACCGGGCCATCCACAGCGGACCCAGGATCGGCATTGACTACGCCCAGGAGGCCAAGGATTTTCCCTGGCGCTTCTGGCTGGAGCAGGAGGACGTGGATGCTCTTTTTTGATCTGGACGGAACCCTGCTGGATTCCAACGGGATCTGGCTGGAAATTGATATTGCATTTCTGGGCCGCCACGGCATCGCCCCGGTGCCGGAGGATTATACCGACTATGTGGCCCACCACGGGGCGGAGGAGTCGGCGGCCTATACCCGCCGCCGCTTCGGGCTGGCCGAGAGCGAGGGGGAGATCCTGCAGGCCTGGAAAGACATGGCCCGGGAGGCCTACGCCAGCCGCCTGCCCCTGAAGCCCGGAGCGGGGGAGTTTCTGGCCCGCTGCCGCCAGGCGGGCTACTCTATGGCGCTGCTCACCTCCTGCATGCCCCAGCTGTGCCGGGCCGCCCTGGCCCACCACGGGCTGGAGGGGGTGTTTGCACAGGTGGTGACCACCCAGGAGCTGGGGCTGGAGAAGCGGGACCCGGAATTTTACCGCCGGGCCGCCGCCCTTTGTCACGGGGAGGTGGGGGAGAGCATCCTCTTTGAGGACGCCCCCAACTACTGTGCCGCCGCCCGAAAGGCTGGACTGTCCGTGGCGGGGGTGGCCGACCCCCTGTTTGAAGCGCGCCGGGAGGAGTTCCAGGCCAGCTGCACCTACTGGGTGGACAGCTTTCTGGACCTGCCCCCGGAGCTGGAGCGCCGGCTCTTTCCCGGGAAATAAGGAAAAGGGGCCCACGCGCCGTAAGACGCGTGGGCCCCTTCCTCAGGGCATGGCCAGACCGTGCAGGAATCCGTCCATCTGGGGGGAGAGGACCTCTCCGGCGATGACGGTGTTTCGGTAGAGCAGCAGGTTGGCCTGAACGCCCGACTCCCCGGTGGGGTAGTTGGTAACCTCGTAGGTGTACCGCTTGACCCGCTTGCCCGCATATTGGCTCAGGTCGAAGCCCTGCTGGGCCTGGAGCGCCAGGTAATCCTGGTAGCTCTCGTCCATTTCCTCCGGGATTTTCAGCTCTTCTACTGATAAGGGTTCTTCCTTTACCTGCCAGCCATAGCCGGAGAGAAAGGCGATGCGGTCCTCATTGCTCTTGATTTTTTCCGGGCTGGGGACCGCGCTGGCGGACACCGCCTGGGTGGCGGCGGGGGTGAGGTTCAGCACCAGGGCGGCACAGCAGAGCAGGGCTGCCGCGGCCACGCACAGGGCCAGCTTTCTTCTGGGCAGCTTTGCGGTGAAGATAAACACGGCGCATTTCTCCTTCCGGAATGCTTGTTTTGCTCTTATAATATGAACAGCGGGGACGGGTTATGCCTAAAATGAAAAAAGGATTGCAACCAGGCGAATTTTTTGGTAGCATAGAGGACCTGTCGAAGAAGAGAAAAAGGAGAGGGAAGATTGGGTCAGGAACGATTGGATAAGCTGCTGGCCTCCACGGGGCGCTGGTCCCGCAAGGAGGTCAAGGACCTCATCCGGCACGGACGGGTGCTGGTGAACGGGGTCCCGGCGGCCAAGGGAGAGGACAAGGCGGACCCGGAGGAGGCTGTGATCCAGGTGGACGGGGCGCAGGTGGACTGTGCGCCCTTTGTGTACCTGATGATGCATAAGCCGGCGGGGCTGCTCTCCGCCACCCGGGACCGCAGCCAGAAGACCGTACTGGATCTGCTGCCGGACCATTTACGCCGGCGGGGACTATTCCCCGTGGGGCGGCTGGACAAGGATACCGAGGGGCTGATGCTCCTCACCGACGACGGCTCCCTGGGGCACCGTCTGCTGTCCCCGGTGCACCACGTGGATAAGGTGTATTATGCCCGTGTGGCGGGAAAGATTACCACAGAAGACGTGGAAGCCCTGGCACAGGGCATGACCTTGGGGGACGGGTTGGAGTGCCTGCCCGCGGGATTGGAGCCTCTGGGAGACGCTTCAGAGTGCCTGGTCACCCTGCGGGAGGGAAAATACCATCAGGTCAAGCGGATGCTGGCCGCCCGGGGCAAGCCGGTGGAGTATCTGAAACGGCTGTCTATGGGGCCTTTGGCACTGGATGAGGGGCTGGCTCCGGGGGAGTGGAGGCCGCTTTTCCCCGGGGAAATCCAGGCGCTGAGAAGTCTCAAATGAAAATAATGTGATGTTTTGGTTGTTTTGAACAAAAAATTCGTGCAAACCCCTTGTCAAAACCCGGGGGGTGCCGTTATAATGTCAATATGCGTAATGAGAATTACTTGGGAGGGATTTACGTGTCCAGCAGGATGTTTCAGGGAGTCGTGCTCCAGATGAAGGACAGCATCGACCGTACAGTAGGTGTGATCGATGCCGACGGGATCGTTGTGGCGTGCAGCGAGTTGACTTGCATCGGAGAACATTGGTCCGGCGCGGTAGCGGCGGTCAACTCCTCCGACAGCGCCACCGCCCATTTCGAGGGCAAGACCTTTAAGCCCCTGGCGGGTTGGGGCGCGCAGTTTGATTATGCCGCCTTCGTCAAGGGGGAGGATGATCTGGCCGGCGCCCTTTGCGCCATGGCCGTAGTGGCCTTCAACGGGGCCAAGACCTATTATGAGGAAAAGCACGACAAGGCTACCTTTGTCAAGAACATCATCTCGGACAATATCCTTCTGGGAGATATCTACACCCAGGCCAAGGAGCTGCACTTTGTCTCCGAGGCGCCCCGGGCCGCGTTCCTGGTGCGCCAGTTGGGTCCTGCCGATGTGACCACCATCGACGTCATCCAGAACCTGTTCCCCGACAAGCAGACGGATTTCGTCATTTCCATCAACGAGACCGATGTGGCCCTCATCAAGCAGCTGCCCGAGGGCGCTGACGCCAAGGAGCTGCAGAAGATCGCCAAGCAGATCGCCACCGCCGTGACCCAGGAGCTGGGCATCAAGGTGGTCATCGGTATCGGTACCGTGGTCAACCACATCCGGGATCTGGCCCGTGCCTACAAGGAGGCCGGGGTGGCCATCGACGTGGGCAAGGTGTTTGACACCGAAAAGACCGTCATCAACTATGAGAATCTGGGTATCGGCCGTCTGATCTATCAGCTGCCCACCATCCTGTGCCAGATGTTCCTGCAGGAGGTCTTTAAGAAGAACCCCATTGATGCGCTGGATCAGGAGACCCTGCTCACCATCAACAAGTTCTTTGAAAACAATCTGAACGTGTCGGAGACGGCCCGGAAGCTGTTCGTCCACCGGAACACCCTGGTGTACCGCCTGGAGAAGATCAAGAAGCTGACCGGCCTGGACCTGCGCGAGTTCGACGACGCCATCACCTTCAAGGTGGCTCTGATGGTCAAAAAGTATCTGATCTCCCGGGGGATCGAGTCTTAAGCTGCAAGACGAGGGCCTCCGTCTGCCGTGAGGCAGACGGAGGCCCTTTTTTCATCTTTCTTGAATTGACATAAAACCGCAATTTCCCATTGACAAGTCGAGGTTACGGGTGTAACCTATAAAACAGGATATTTCCCTGGAAATTTCTTTGCCGGGCGGGAACTTCTGTCTTTGCCCAACGTCAAAGAAATGAATACCATATTTGGGTGAGGATGTACATACATGATACGGTTCATTGACGCTTATAAAGAATACGACAACGGAACCAAGGCTTTGAAGGGGATCAACATGCGTATTGACGACGGTGAGTTCGTCTTTCTGGTGGGCCCCTCCGGTTCCGGAAAATCCACCATCATCAAGCTGATCACCGGTGAGATCGCCCTGACCCAGGGCAAGCTCATGGTCAACGGATATAGTCTCAACAACATCAGCCCCCGCCAGGTGCCGCTGATGCGCCGGACCCTGGGCATTATTTTCCAGGATTTCCGTCTCATCGACAAGAAAACGGTGTACGAAAACCTGTCCTTTGCCATGCGGGCCATCGGGGCCTCCAACCGGGACCTGAAGCGGCGCATCCCCTATGTGCTGCAGCTGGTGGGCCTGGAGAAGAAGGCCGACCGCTATCCCGGCCAGCTCTCCGGCGGCGAGCAGCAGCGTGTGGCCATTGCCCGTGCTCTGGTGAACAACCCCAACATGATCATTGCCGACGAGCCCACGGGCAACCTGGACCCTAAGCGTTCTCTGGAGATCATGATGCTGCTGGAGCGCATCAACGAGCTGGGCACCACGGTGCTGGTGGTCACCCATGAGAAAAATCTGGTCAACCGCTTTGCCAAGCGGGTGGTGGCCATTGAGGACGGACGTATCATCAACGACGAGACAGGCGGGTATTACAATGGCGAGAAAATTTGACGTAGGATATTATTGCAGCGAGGGCTTTCATTCCATTTTTACCCACGGGTTTATGTCCTTCGCGGCTGTTTGTATGATCGTGTGCTGTCTGCTCATCATGGGCTCTTTCTCCCTGGTGGCAGTGAATTTGGACAACATGCTGGGCGACCTGGAGGCGGAAAATGAGTTTCTGGCCTACATCGACGACAGCTACACCGAGGATGAGGCCCGTGCCCTCCAGCCCCAGATCGAGGCGGTGCCCAACGTGTCTGAGGTGACCTTCGTCACCCGGGCCGAGGCGCTGGACGACTTCCGGGCCGGCCGGGAGAGCAACGAGCTTTTGAACGACCTGCCCGACGAGGTGCTGCGGGACCGCTTCCGCATCCATGTGGAGGACATCGAGCAGCTCTCCACTACGGTGGACCAGGTGGAGCAGATCACCGGCGTGGCCGACGTGTCGGTGGCTCTGGAGATTGCCCAGGGCTTCGTCATGGTGCGCAACATCGCCACCGGCGTGGCCGTGGTGCTGGTGGGCATCCTGGCGGTGGTCTCGCTGTTCATCATCGCCAACACCATCAAGCTGGCTACCTTCTACCGCCGGGAGGAGATCGCCATTATGAAGATGTGCGGCGCTACCAACGCCTTTATCCGCTGGCCCTTCGTGGTGGAAGGCATGATCCTGGGCCTGACCGGCGCCGTGGTGGCCTTCTTCCTCCAGTGGGGCGTGTATGAGCTGGTGGCCCGGGCGGTCATCCAGTCCAACGGCCTGTCCCTGCTGACCATTCTGCCCTTTAACTCGCTGATTGTGGACATCCTGCCCGTATTCTGCGGCGCGGGCCTGCTCATCGGCGTGGTGGGCTCGGTACTGGCCATTCGCAAGTTCCTGCAAGTTTGACCCAAGAGAAGGGAGCGGTGTCATGAACCCGAAGAAGCAGAAGATGATGATGAGTATTATGGCAGGCATCATGGTGGTGCTTATGCTTTTGCCCATTCTGGCCAACATTTTTGTGCACTGATCCGGGAGGCCAGGTCATGAAACAGAAAAAGAAGACCCTTTGGAAGCGTATTTTTGCCGTGGTGCTGGCGGCGGCCCTGGTGCTGCCCCTGGCCCCGGACAGCCTGATCGTGCCGGTTTCCGCCGTGACCCAGGCGGAGATCGACAAGCTGAAGGATAACGCCAACGATCTGAAAAACCAGCAGAAGGAGCTGCAGAACCAGCTGAAGAGCATCCAGGCGGACAAGAGCAAGGCCCTGGAGCAGAAGTCCCTGCTGGAACAGCAGATTAACGCCACCCAGGCGGAGATCGACAATATTAGCAGCCAGATCCAGAAGTACGACGAGCTCATCTCCCAGAAGCAGACCGAGCTGGCTCAGGCGGAAGAGGAGGAGAAGGCCCAGTACGAGCTGTTCTGCAAGCGGGTGCGGGCCATGGAGGAGCAGGGCGAGGTGTCCTACTGGTCCATTCTGTTCTCCTCCAGCGACTTTGCCGACCTGCTGGACAACGCTATGATGGTGGACGAGATCATGGCCTATGACAACCAGGTCATGGACCAGCTCATCGCCATTCGGGAGCAGATCGCCCAGGATAAGGCGGATCTGGAGACCGCCCGTCAGGAGCAGCAGTCGGCCAAGGAGGAGCAGGAGGCGGCCAAGGCCAACCTGAAGTCCCAGGAGGCCGAGGTAGACGCCCTTATCTCCCAGATCAGCAGCCAGGAGGACCAGGTAGAGAAGGCCCACGCCCAGCTGCAGGCCGCCGCCGCCGCGGTGGACAAGGAGATCGCCGCCGCCGAGAAGGAGCTGGCCGCCCAGATCTCCAACGTGGTCAGCGAGTCGGGCTTTATGTGGCCCCTGTCCGGGTATAACACCCTGTCCTCGCTCTTTGGCAGCCGTGTCCACCCCGTCACCGGAAAGGCCAATAACCACACCGGCATCGACATTCCCGCCCCCTCCGGCACGCCCATCAAGGCGGCCAAGAGCGGTGTGGTGACCACCTCTACTTACAACAGCTCTTACGGCAACTACGTGGTGGTCAGCCACAGCGACGGCACCTCCACTCTGTACGCCCACATGGTCCGCCGCGGCGTGTCCAAGGGCCAGACCGTGTCCCAGGGCCAGACCATCGGCTACGTGGGTACCACCGGCTCTTCCACCGGCAACCACCTGCACTTTGAGGTGCGGGTCAACGGTGTGCGGAAGGACCCCGTCTCCTTCTTCCCGGATATGACCCTGTACGCCACCTCCGGCGGTGTGAAAAAATTGCTCAGCCACTAAAAAATTCCCCTCTTGCCGCATAGAATGGCGGCAAGGGGGGATTCTTTTGCTGTCTCGACTGATATACGACGGGGAAGGGCGGGGCCGTCCACAGCGGGAGGAGCGGTACGGTCTGCCGCTGCTCCAGGCCCGGGTGCCCCAGACGGGCTGGCATGCGGGGGGGAGCCTGCGCCGGGCCGCCCGGGGCTTTCGCCGGGCGGGGGGAGGAAGGGTGCTGGTCCCGGAAGGGTTTTCAGCATGGCCCCTGTTGGAGCGGTACGGCCTGCGGCGGGTGGACCCGGTGCCGTTCCTTCGGGCCCACGCCGCGCCCCTGACCCTGGCCCTGCTGGCGCGCATGGGGGTGCCGCCCCAGCAGGCCTGCGTGGCCCTGCGGGGCAGGGAGGTGGACCGGAGCATGGTGCAGGCCGCCCAGGTCCTGTGTCCCCAGGTGCGGGAGATCGCCGTCTCCGCCCCCGGAGGAGGGGAGCGGCTGGCCCGATGGCTGCGGGAGGAATACGGCCTGCCTGTGCGGCCCGACGGGGAGGACGTGGACGCTGTGGTGCGCTTTCATCCCGGCGCGGAGGAGGGGGGAAAAGGAACCCTTTCCCTCTTTGGCCCGCAGCCCGATTTGGCGGGGATTGAGGTCAGCGCGCCCACCCTGGAGGAGGGGGACCGGAGGGACCTGGGACTGCTGTGTGCCCTGTGGGAGACGGAAAAACTTGGAAAGCGGCCGTTAGAATTTACTTGACAGGGGCTTTCAAAGTTACTATAATAACACACACTGTATCCTTATGCCCATTTCTATATTATAAATGTATATCACGGCAACGGAGCCAGGCTCCGACCGCAGCGAAAGGTGTGCGAAGTATCATGGCGAAAGAATATAAACTGACTCCCCAGCGCCTGAAGGAGCTTCAGGAGGAGCTGAACTACCTGAAAACGGTTCGTGAGAAGGAAGTGGCCGAGCTCATCAAAGAGGCCCGTTCCTTCGGCGACCTGAGCGAGAACAGCGAGTACGACGAGGCTAAGACCGAGCAGGGCAAGCTCTACTCCCGCATTGCCGAGGTGGAGAACATCCTGTCCAACTGCCTGGTCATCGAGGAGAACGAGGATGACGGCGCCGCCTATGTGCGCATCGGCTCCACCGTCACCGTGCTGGACAAGGAGTTCAACGAGACCGAGGTCTACAAGATCGTGGGCTCTCAGGAGGCCGACCCCATGAACGGCGTCATCTCCGAGGACTCTCCCTTCGGCCGTGCTCTGCTGGGCAAGAATGTGGGAGACGACGTGGTAGTGGACGCCCCCGCCGGCAGCGTGGAGTACAAGCTGCTGAAGGTGGAGCGGTAACAAACATTTTACCGGCCAGCCCGGAGAAAGATAGGAGTGGTCACAATGGCCGAAAAGAAGAACAACGCCGCCCCTCAGGGGGAGGAGAACCTGTCCCAGCTGCTTCAGATCCGCCGGGACAAGCTCAAGCAGCTCCAGGAGAGCGGCAACGATCCCTTCCAGATCACCAAGTATGAGGTGGACAACGATTCCGCCAACATCAAGGAGAACTTCGACGCCCTGGAGGGCCAGAAGGTCTCCCTGGCCGGCCGTCTCATGTCTAAGCGCGGCATGGGCAAGGTGTCCTTCTGCGACCTGCAGGACAAGTCCGGCCGCATCCAGCTCTACGCCCGCAAGGACGAGATGGATGAGGAGGAGTACAACCGCTTTAAGAAGTACGACATCGGCGACATCGTGGGCGTCAAGGGCGAGGTGTTCCGCACCCAGCGCGGCGAGATGTCCGTGCGGGTGGACAAGGTGACTCTGCTGAGCAAGTCCCTGCTGCCCCTGCCCGAGAAGTTCCACGGCCTGACCAACACCGAGCTTCGGTACCGTCAGCGCTATGTGGACCTCATCGTCAACCCCGAGGTGAAGCGCAACTTCATCATCCGCTCCCAGTTCATCAAGCACGTGCGTGACTTCATGGACGCCCGGGGCTTTATGGAGGTTGAGACCCCCGTCCTCAACACCATCTCCGGCGGCGCCACCGCCCGGCCCTTCATCACCCACCACAACACCCTGGACATCGACATGTACATGCGCATCGCCACCGAGCTGCCCCTGAAGCGGCTCATCGTGGGCGGCATGGACCGGGTGTATGAGATCGGCCGTATCTTCCGCAACGAGGGCATGGACCCCAAGCATAACCCCGAGTTCACCACCATCGAGCTCTATCAGGCCTATGCCGACTTCAACGACATGATGGACCTGTTCGAGGACCTGCTGTCCTCCGCGGCTCAGAAGATCCTGGGCACCTACCAGGTGGAGTGGCAGGGCGAGAAGATCGACCTGACCCCCGGCTGGCCCCGCATGCCCATGCACGAGGCCGTGAAGAAGTACTGCGGCATCGACTTTATGGCCATCACCTCCGACGAGGAGGCCGTGGCCGCCGCCAAGTCCATCGGCGTGGAGCTGCCTGAGACCGCCGACAAGACCTGGGGCAATGCCCTGTACGAGTGCTTCGACCAGAAGGTGGAGGAGAAGCTCATTCAGCCCACCTTCATCACCATGCATCCCGTGGATGTGTCCCCCCTGGCCAAGCGCTCTCCCAGCGATCCCCGGCTCACCGAGCGGTTTGAGCTGTTCATCTGCCACAGCGAGATGGGCAACGCCTTCTCCGAGCTCAACGACCCCATCGACCAGCGCCAGCGCTTCCAAAAGCAGGTGGAGCTGCGGGACAAGGGTGACGACGAGGCCGGCATGATGGACGAGGACTTCCTCACCGCTCTGGAGTACGGTCTGCCCCCCACGGGCGGCCTGGGCATCGGCATCGACCGCTGCGTCATGCTGCTGACCAACTCCGACAGCATCCGCGAAGTCATTCTCTTCCCCACCATGAAGCCCGAGGGCGTCAAGAAGGAGGAGAAGGCTGCGCCTGCTCCCGCCGCCGTTGTTTCCGAGAAGATCGACTTCTCCAAGGTAGAGGTGGAGCCCCTCTTCGCCGATATGGTGGACTTTGAAACCTTCTCCAAGTCCGACTTCCGCGCCGTGAAGGTGAAGGAGTGCGAGGCGGTGAAGAAGAGCAAGAAGCTGCTGAAGTTCGTGCTGGACGACGGCAGCGGTACCGACCGGATCATCCTCAGCGGCATTCATGAGTACTATGAGCCCGAGGAGCTGGTGGGCAAGACCCTCATTGCCATTACCAACCTGCCGCCCCGCAAGATGATGGGCATCGACTCCTGTGGTATGATCATCTCCGCCATCCACCAGGAGGAGGGCGTTGAAAAACTGCACTGTCTGATGGTGGATGACCACATTCCCGCTGGTGCCAAACTGTACTGATACAGGAGTAGTCCCCACCGTGAAGTCTGGAGTGGTCCCACCAAAGAGACCTTTGGACTAAAACAGGATGGGCATACCAGCGGTACTGTTCCGTTGGTATGCCTTTCTGTGCGTCCGACAACTTTTCCCCTAAGGAGACCTTTTTATGGTTTTTTCCGGCACAAAACAGAAGAAGTTAAACCCAACCCGGTACATTGTGCTGGGATTTGGCGCGATCATTCTGCTGGGCGCTCTGCTGCTCCACCTGCCTGTGGCAGCCCGGGACGGCGTGCCCACCCCGTGGCTGACCTGTCTGTTCACCGCCACCTCGGCCACCTGCGTCACGGGACTGGTGATGGTGGACACGGCGGTGCACTGGACCTGGTTTGGACAGCTGGTGATTCTGCTGCTGCTGCAGCTGGGCGGTCTGGGCTTTGTCACCCTCATCTCGGTGGTGCCCTTTGCCCTGCGGCGCAGGATCGGCCTGTCCCAGCGGCTCATTATGGCCTCGGCCATGAACCTGAGCCGCATGTCCGGCGTGGTCCGGGTAGTGCGCCACGCCCTTATCGGCACCTGCATCCTGGAGGGAGGGGGCGCCCTGCTGCTGGCCACCCGGTTCATTCCCAAGTTTGGATTTTGGGAGGGACTGTGGTTCTCCATCTTCCACAGCGTCTCCGCCTTTTGTAACGGCGGATTTGATATCCTGGGCCTGTACAGCGGCCCCTACGCCAGCTTGGCGGATTTCCGGGGAGACCCGGTGGTGCTGGGCACCATCATGGCCCTCATCATCTGCGGCGGCCTGGGCTTCTTTGTGTGGGAGGATATCATTGCGAAAAAAAGCTGGAAAGGGCTTACCCTTTACACAAAACTGGTGCTGGGCATTACCTTGGGCCTGATCCTGTTGGGCGGCGTCTTTTTCGCCTGGGCCGAGTGGTATAACCCCGCCACCCTGGGGGACATGCCCCTGTGGCAGCGTCCCCTGAACGCCCTGTTCCAGTCGGTGACCCTGCGCACCGCCGGATACGCCGCCTTTGACCAGGCCGGGCTGCAGGACAGCTCGGCGGTCATGTCCATTTTGCTTATGCTGGTGGGCGGCTCCTCCGGCTCCACCGCCGGCGGCGTGAAAACGGTGACCATGGGCATTTTGCTGCTGGCTCTGCGGGACGGTCTGCGGGGCAGGGAGCAGGTGGTGCTCCGGGGCCGGACCATCCCCCAGCGCAAGGTGATGGACGCCATGACCCTGGTGCTTACCGTGGTGATGCTGTTCCTGTTTGGGTCCATGCTTCTGTCCCTACTGGATTCCGTGCCCTATGTAAAGGCCGCTTTTGAGGTGGCCTCCGCCATGGGCACCGTGGGCGTGACCATGGGCATCACCCCTCAGCTCAGCGTGCCCAGCGCCCTGCTCATCATTTCCCTGATGTTCCTGGGCCGCGTGGGCATCCTCTCCTTCTCCATCGCCTTCCTGACCCGAGGGAAGGGAGAGAATAAGATCACATATCCCGACGCCGAAATGATGGTGGGCTGACCGGGAAAGGAGTGCGTTGCATGAAAAAAAGTTTTCTGATTGTGGGCCTGGGCCGGTTTGGCGCCTCTCTGGCTCTGGAGCTGTGTGCTTTGGGCCACGAGGTGCTGGCCCTGGATATCCGGGGTGAGGCGGTGCAGCCTTTGGCCGACCGGGTGACCCACGCCGTAGTGGGAGACGCCCGGGACCCCGACGTGCTCTCCAGCATCGGCGCGCGGAATTTTGACTGCGCCGTGGTGGCCGCCGGAGGCGACCTGGGCATCAGCGCCCTCATTACCCTGAATTTAAAGGAGCTGCAGGGTCCCAAGGTGGTGGGCAAGGCCAACAGCGAGGTCCACGCCAAGGTGCTGAAGAAGATCGGCGCCGACCTGGTAGTGTTCCCCGAGCGGGAGATGGCCCTGCGCCTGGCCCACAGCCTGGCCAGCAGCGACATTCTCAACTTTATCGAGCTGTCCGACGAGTACTCCATCGTGGAGCGTATGGTGCCCCGGGAGTGGGTAGGCAAGTCCATCGTGCAGCTGGACATCCGGGCCAAGTGGAAGCTGACGGTCATCGCCGTGCGGACGGGGGAGAAGATGAACGTGGCCCCCGACCGGGACTTTGTCTTCCAGAGTGAGGAGGACTGCCTGGTGGTCCTGGGACATAACAAGGACATCGACCGTTTGGAGCGGATATAATGGAAGAGATCACCAGTCGAAAAAACCCGCTGCTCATGAAGGTGCGCAAGCTGGCCTCGGCCAGCCGCAGCCAGCGCAAAGAGCTGGGGGAATATCTGGGCGACGGCACCAAGCTGCTGGAGGAGGCCGTTCGCTGGAAGGCGGAGCTGACCACAGTGGTGGTCTCCGCCGGGGTGGAGGTGCCCCAGCTGCCCCAGGAGGTGCGCCTGGTCCAGGTGCCCCGGGACGTGATGGAGACCATCTCGCCCATGGCTGCCCCCCAGGGCGCCCTGTTTTTGGCCAAGCTGCCCCAGGTGGAACCGCCCAAGGAGCTGACCGGGCGGCGCTATCTGGTGCTGGACGGGGTCCAGGACCCGGGCAATGTGGGCACCATCTGGCGCTCCGCCGACGCCCTGGGGGCCGACGGCCTGCTGCTGGTCAACGGCTGCGCCGATCCCTATAACCCCAAAACGGTGCGGGCTTCCATGGGGGGCTGCTTCCGTCTGCCCGCCTGGGAGTGCGGGGTGGAGGAGCTGAGCGCTCTGCTGGAGCGCTCCGGCCTGCCCCTGTACGCCACCGCTTTGCGGGAGGACACCGTGGACCTGCGCCAGGCGGACCTGTCCCGGGCCGCCGTGGTCATCGGCAGCGAAGGAAAGGGCGTTTCCCCCCAGCTGCTGGAGCGCAGCGGCATGACCCTGAAAATCCCCATGCGGGAGCGGTGCGAGTCCCTCAACGCGGGGGTGGCCGCCGCAGTGGTGCTGTGGGAAATGGCCCGGGGAGATTAAAAAAAGCGGGCCCGAAGGCCCGCTGAAATCGGAATCTGATTATTTGGGGAGCAGCCCCAGGTGAAGGCGGCGGTACAGCCCCTGAATGATGGCCATGGCCAGGGCGGTGAGAACGGCGAAGAGAAAATAGGCCGGAACATAGCTGCCCAGGTGGTCGGCCATCAGGCCGGGGATGGGTCCGGTGACCAGGGAGCCCAGCATATAGGCGCTGGTGAACCACTTCACTGTGCGGTCGTAATCCTCTTGTCCACTCAGGTCTCCCGCCCATACCGACAGGGTGACCGAGGAGATTGGCAGTCCCAGGCCGGTGGCGGTGACCGCCGCAAAGGCCAGGAACATATTCTGCAGCGGGGCCAGACAGTTGAGCAGGAACCCCGCCAGGAATACCAGAAAGACCATGCGGTTGGCCCAGCGGCTGCCCCGACTGTCCACCAGCCCCCCGTAGAGCACCTTGCCCGCCATGAGAACGAGACCCACATAGGACATGAGCAGAGCGGTGAGCATGGGCGGATACCCCGATGCGGTATACAGAACCGTCAGATGGGAGAAGCCAGGGCCGGAAGGGCCGCCGATGAAGAAGCAGGCCAGGAAAGCGCCCCACCACATGGGACGGGTAAGGTTTTTAGGCTTTACACGGATAGGGGCCGAATGGGAGCCATCCTGTAAGCCGTAGGGTTCCAGACCCATCTCCTGAGGCGTGTCCCGCACCAGGAAAAACACCAGAAGGGTGAGCCCCCAAGCGGCCGCCCCCTCCGCCAGAAAGGCGAAGGAGAGCCCACGGCCCACAATGAGCATGCTCAGCAGGGGAGGGGCCAGAATGGTGGTGACGCCGCTGCCTGCCGCGGCCAGCCCCAGGGCCAGACCCCGCCGGCCCTGGAACCACTGGGAGATGACCAGGGTGAGGGGGATCATACCGCCAAAGCCGTAGGCCAGCCCGGACAGGGCGGCCGCCTGGCAGTAGACCAGGAAGGAGGCGCCTGCGGTGCTGAACAGCACGCAGGAGGCGGCAAAGCAGGCCATGCCCAAGGTCATGGTGGTGCGCAGGCCCAGCCTGCGGCAAAGCCGGTCCACTGTCACCATGGCAAGCAGGGCAAAGAGACTGCGCACCGTGGTGATCCAGGAACCGAAGGCGTTGGGAAACCCGTTGACCTCCAGGATCCATGGCTGGTACACCGTGAAGGCGTTGACCCCCAGGCCCATGACCGTGGCCAGGGAGATGGAACAGCCCAGGCAGACCAGCCAGGCCCGGTGGAGCTTTTCTTGGCTGCGCTTCACAAAAACACCCCCGTTCATAGGAATACTGTAACACATGGGAAGGAAACCTGTAAAGATGTCCCGGGGAGAGGAGGAGAGAGATGGCGGCGCTGAACTACTGGCTGTGGCTGACCACCCGAAAGGGGATCGGGGCCAAGGGCGTGCTGCGTCTGCTGGAGCAGTTCTCCTCCCCGGAACATGTCTATTACGCAGGGCAGGAACAGTATGACCAGGTACCGGGGCTGTCCGTCTTTGGGCGGCAGGCTCTGCTGGACAAGGACCTGTCCGGAGCGGAGGCCATTTTGGGGGATTGCGACCGCCTGGGGGTGCAGATCATGACCCTTCAGGACGCGGACTACCCCGAGCGCCTGCGCCAGATCGCCGACCCGCCCGCCGTGCTCTATCTCCGGGGCCGCCGGTTCCGCTTTGACGAGGAGGCGGCCATCGGCGTGGTGGGCAGCCGCAATCCCTCCCCCTACGGGGCCCAGGTTGCGCCCCGATTAGGACTGGAACTGGCCGCGGGAGGGGCTCTGCTGGTGTCCGGCATCGCCCAGGGTATCGACTCCCTGGCCCTGCGGGGCGCGCTGAAGGGGGGAGGTCCTGTGGTGTCCGTGGTAGCGGGCGGGGTGGATGTGCCCTATCCCTACCGGAACCGCTTCCTCTATCAGGACGTGGCGGCGGTGGGCGCCCTCATCAGCGAGCACCCGCCGGGCACGCCCCACAAGGGAGAGTTCTTTCCCCTGCGCAACCGCATTATCAGCGGCCTGTCCCTGGGGGTGGTGGCCGTGGAGTGCGCCCGGTTCAGCGGTACCATGAAGACCATGGACCACGCCCTGGAGCAGGACCGGGACCTCTTCGCTGTGCCCGGGAACATCGACGCTCCCATGAGCCAGGGCCCCAACTGGCTCATCCGCCAGGGGGCCAAGCCGGTGACCTGCGGGGAGGATATTTTGGAAGAATACCGGGACCGTTTTCCCCGGAAGCTGAAGGCCGCTGGGCGTCTGGCACCCCAGACCGTCCAGGCCCGGCTGGAGGACGTGCCCCGTGAAGTGAAACAGACGCCGCCTCCGGGCGGGGCTCAGGCGGGGGAGAAGGAAGCTCCGGGCCTGAGCCTGGAGCAGCAGCGGGCGCGGTTCACCGACGACCAGCTGGCCCTGCTCCACGCCCTGGAAGAGAAGAACTGCGTGGCCGACGAGCTGGTGGAGCGCACCCAGATTCCAGCCCGGCGGGTGCTGTCCGCCCTGACCATGCTGCAGGTGGACGGAGCGGTGGAGGAGCTGCCCGGCAGGCGGTTTCGCCCCCTGGTCCGCCTGGCGCGGGAGTGAGGGCCATTTGAGAGAATGTTTTCTGGAGGTTGTCAGAAGTGGCAAATAAGACCGACTTAGTCATTGTAGAGTCCCCGTCCAAGGCCAAGACCATTGGCAAATACCTGGGCCCGGGCTACGAAGTGAAGGCGTCCATGGGCCATGTCCGGGACCTGCCCAAGAGCAAGCTGGGCGTGGATATCCAGGCCGGATTCCAGCCCCAGTACCAGCCCATCAAGGGAAAAGAGGAGACCATCAGCGAGCTGAAGAAGGCCGCCAAGAAGAGCGGCAAGGTCTACCTGGCCACCGACCCGGACCGGGAAGGAGAGGCCATTTCCTGGCACCTGAAGGAGCTGCTGGGCATCCCTGATGACAAGACCTACCGGGTCACCTTTAACGAGATCACCAAGTCCGTGGTGAACCAGGCCATCGCCGCCCCCCGGGCCATCGACCAGAATCTGGTGGACGCCCAGCAGGCCCGGCGTATTCTGGACCGCATCGTGGGCTATGAGCTCTCCCCTCTGCTGTGGAAGAAGATCCGCCGTGGTCTGTCCGCCGGCCGGGTCCAGTCCGTGGCCACCCGTCTGGTGGTGGAGCGGGAGGAGGAGATCCGCGCCTTCGTGCCCCAGGAGTACTGGTCCATCCAGGCAGATCTGGGCCGGGTGCAACCCAACCTGGGCGGCTTCCAGGCCATGTTCTACGGCCGGGAGAAGAAGATGGAGCTGACCAGCAAGGAGCAGGCCGACGAGATCGTACAGGCCGTCTCTGCCGCGCCCTTCTCCGTGTCCAAGGTGAAGCGCCAGGACAAGCAGAGAAATCCCGCGCCGCCCTTCACCACCTCCACCCTCCAGCAGGAGGCCAGCCGCAAGCTGAACATGACCCCCGCCCGCACCATGTCCATTGCCCAGCAGCTCTATGAAGGCGTGGACATCACCGGTGAGGGCACCGTGGGTCTCATTACCTATATGCGTACCGACTCCCTGCGCCTCTCCGACGAGGCCATTGCTGCCGCCCGGGGCTTTATCGAGACCCGTTACGGCAAGGACTACAACCCCGCCCAGCCCCGGCGCTACAAGACCAAGGGCAACGCCCAGGACGCCCACGAGGCCATCCGGCCCTCCGACGTGACCCTGGTGCCCGAGGACATCAAAAAGGACCTGACCACCGAGCAGTTCCGCCTGTACAAGCTGATCTGGAGCCGCTTCTTGGCCTGCCAGATGGCCAGCGCCATCTACGACAGCGTGTCCATCGAGGCCCAGTCCGCCGGCTACACCTTCCGGGCCAGCCACTCCGAGCTGAAGTTCTCCGGCTTTACCGCCGTGTACGAGGAGGGCCGGGACGACGAGGAGGAGGCTCCCCAGTCTCCCTTGCCCGACCTGCGGGAAGGGGAGCCCCTGGAGCTGAAGGGCACCAAGGAGGAGCAGCACTTCACCCAGCCCCCCGCTCGGTATTCCGAGGCTACCCTCATCCGGGCACTGGAGGAGAAGGGCATCGGCCGTCCTTCCACCTACGCCCCCACCATCTCCACCATCCTCAACCGGGAATACGTGGTGAAGGAGGGCAAGGCCCTGCGTCCCACCCCCCTGGGCGAGGTGGTCACCGGGCTCATGAAGGACAAATTCCAGGACATCGTGGACCCCACCTTCACCGCCCAGATGGAAGAGGAGCTGGACAAGGTGGAGGAGGGCTCCGCCGACTGGAAGAGGGTGCTGGAGGAGTTTTACGGCGGCTTTGAGGCTGAGCTTCAAAAGGCCGAGCAGGAGCTGGACGGCGAGCGCATCAAGGTGCCCGACGAGGTTTCTGAGGAGATCTGTCCCCAGTGCGGCCGCAATCTGGTGGTGAAGTCGGGCCGGTTCGGCCGCTTCCTGGCCTGCCCCGGCTGGCCGGAGTGCGACTTCACCATGCCCCTGGTGGTGGAGATGCCCGGCAAGTGCCCCAAGTGCGGCGGACGTCTCCTGAAGCGCACGGGCAAGAGTAAAAAGACGGGCAAGCAGTACACCTACTACTGCTGCGAGCACCTCAACAGCAAGGACGAGAGCCGACGCTGCGACTTTATGACCTGGGACGTGCCGGTGAAGGACAACTGTCCTGTGTGCGGCTGGACCATGTTCAAGAAGGCGGGCCGGGGCGCGAAAAAACCTTATTGCATCAACGAGGCCTGCTCCAACTTCACCCCCGAGGAGAAGCGGGGCGGCTGGAAGAAGAAGCCCGCCGCGGAAGGGGAGAGCGCCGGAGAGCCCGCCGCCGAGGAGGCCGCTCCCGAGAAAACCGCCAAGAAGCCCGCAGTAAAGAAAACTGCGGCCAAGAAGACCACGGCGAAAAAGACCACCACCAAAAAGACCGCGGAGAAGAAAACCGCGGAGAAAAAGACGAAGAAACCCACCGCCAAAAAGACCACGGCGAAGAAGTAGGAAGCCGAGGGCGAGGCGGAGACCTGACCCCTTCCGGCCTCAGGGCCGAAGGAGATAGGAGGCACTATGGAACCTGTTATCGTGATCGGAGCCGGACTGGCGGGCAGCGAGGCTGCCTGGCAGCTGGCTCAGCGGGGCATTCCCGTGGAACTGCGGGAGATGAAGCCCCAAAAAATGACCCCCGCCCATCACAGCGAGAGCTTTGGGGAGCTGGTCTGCTCCAACTCCCTGCGCTCCGACCAGCTGGAGAACGCCGTGGGGCTGCTGAAAGAGGAGCTGCGCCGCTGCGGCTCCCTCATCATGGCCTGCGCCGACCAGCACCGGGTGGAGGCGGGGGGCGCCCTGGCGGTGGACCGCCACGCCTTCGCGGCAGCCATTACCGAAAAGATCCGCAGCCACCCCAACATCACCGTGGTGGAGGGGGAGGTGCTGGACATCCCGGAGGAGGGCCAGGTCATCGTGGCCTCCGGACCCCTGACCTCCGACCCGCTGGCCCAGGCCATTGCCCAGCGGTATCCCCAGAACGGGTACCTCCACTTCTTTGACGCGGCGGCCCCTCTGGTCACCTTTGAGAGCGTGGACATGGACAGCGCCTGGTTTGCCTCCCGCTATGACCGGGGTACCCCCGACTACATCAACTGCCCCCTCACCGAGGAGGGGTACCAGGCCTTCTGGCAGGAGCTCACCACCGCCCAGGAGGCGGAGGTCCACGGCTTTGAGGACGCGGGCGTCTTTGAGGGCTGCATGCCCGTGGAGGTCATGGCCCGCCGGGGCCGGGATACCCTGTGCTACGGCCCCCTGAAGCCCGTGGGCCTGCCCGACCCCAAGACGGGGAAGGAGCCCTTTGCCGTGGTCCAGCTGCGCAAGGACAACGCCCAGGGGTCCATCTACAATATCGTGGGCTTCCAGACCCACCTGAAGTGGCCCGAGCAGAAGCGGGTGTTCTCCATGATCCCCGCCCTGAAAAACGCGGAGTTTGTCCGCTACGGCGTCATGCACCGCAACACCTTCCTGGACTCTCCCCGCATGCTGGACCGGTACTACCGGGTGCGTACCGAGCCCCGGGTCCGCTTTGCCGGACAGATCACCGGCGTGGAGGGCTACGTGGAGTCCACCGCCTCGGGTTGCCTGGCCGCCATGGAGCTGGCCCGGGAGCTGACGGGCAAGGAGCCTATCAACTTCCCCCGGGAGACCGCCATGGGTGCTCTGGCTCTTTACATCAGCGACGAGTCTGTAGTGCACTTCCAGCCCATGAATATCAACTTTGGCCTGATCCCCGCTCTGGGTTACCGGGTCAAGGGCAAGCGGAATAAGAACGCCGAGTTGTCTAAACGAGCCTTGGAGGCGCTGGATACTTTGGACCTGAGCTGAGGGATGGCCGCTTGCCCTGCGAGCGCAAGCGAGCCGCGCCGGAAGGCGCGTAAATTCGCAGCCGCAGTGCGGCGGAGAATTGCGCAGGGTGAATTCGTTTCGCCCGAGCATATCAAAAAAGAAGGGCCCCCACAAAATCTTGATTTTGTGGGAACAAGAGGAATAAAAATGCCGAGCTGTCCAAGCGAGCCCTGGAGGCTCTGAGCGAACTGGATCTTGCATGAGAAGGGAAAAGCCTTTACAGCTCTAGTTACATGAATGGCTGTAAAGGCCTGTCAGCTGTGGGAAACATAAGAAAGAAGGTTTCAGTTATGAAGATCATCGTCGACGCCATGGGGGGCGACAACGCTCCTCAGGCCCCTGTCATGGGTGCCATCCAGGCAAACAAGGAATACGGCGTGGAGATCACCCTGGTGGGCCGGGGCGAGGAGATCCTGAAAGTCCTCCAGGACAACGGGATTCAGGAGCTGCCCACCGGCGTGGAGATCGCCCACGCCTCTGAGGTGGTGGAGATCTGCGACAACCCCGCCACCGCCTTTAAGGAGAAGAAGGACTCCTCTCTCACCGTGGGTCTGAACCTGCTGAAGGCGGGGGAGGGAGACGCCTTTGTCTCCGCCGGTTCCACCGGCGCCCTGCTGGCCGCCGCCACTCTGCTGGTCAAGCGCATCCGGGGCATCCGCCGGGCCGCTCTGGCCCCCGTGGTGCCCACGGGCAACGGCGGCGCGGTGCTCATTGACTGCGGCGCCAACGCCGAGTGTCCCCCTGAGTACCTCATTCAGTTCGCCTACATGGGCTCCTACTACGCCGAGCACGTCCTGGGCCGTCCCGAGCCCAAGGTGGGCCTGCTGAACATCGGCGCCGAGCCCTCCAAGGGCACCAGCCTTCAGACCACCGTGTACCCCATGCTCCAGGAGGCGGGGAAAGAGGGGCGCATCAATTTCGTGGGCAACGTGGAGGGCCGCGAGGCCGTGGAGGGCGCGGTGGACGTCATCGTGGCCGACGGCTATTCCGGAAATATCTTCCTGAAGACCATGGAGGGCACCGGCCTCTTCCTGGCACGGGAGATCAAGAAGATGTTTATGAAGAACCTCTTCACCAAGCTGGCGGCCCTCATGGTCTCCGGCGGCCTGAAGCAGTTCAAGAAGATGATGGATTCCGGCGAGGTGGGCGGCACCGCTCTGCTGGGCATTTCCAAGCCCGTGATCAAGGCCCACGGCTCCTCTGATGCCTACGCCATCAAGAACGCCATCCGCCAGGCCAATCAGTTTGCCTCCTCCGGCATCATCGAAAATATCACCGATAACGTGGACCTCATGCGCCTGGACCCCATCCATCTGGACTAAGAAATTTTATCCAGGAAGGAAATTCCGGGAATGTGCAGAAATTCCCTGATTCCTATTGACATAGGCGAGGATTCTGCATATAGTAAGGAAAGAAATACGTGCCCGGAGCACAAGCAAAAGGAGCAGCAACGATGATTTTTGAAAAAGTATGTGCGCTGATTGCGGAGCAGTTTAACGTAGACGCCGATTCGATTAGCATGGATACGTCTTTTGAAGATGACCTCAACGCCGACTCCGTGGACATCGTGGACCTGTCCATGGCTCTGGAGGAGGAGTTCGACATCGACGAGATGAGCGAGGAGGAGGCCAGCTCCATCAAGACCGTGGGCGATCTGGTTCGGTTCCTCCAGAATAAGATCGATTGATCCTCTGCCGGTCCGGGCGCGGCGGGTCCTGAGAGGACGGGACCTGCCATGCCGGAGCAGATGGGAAAAATGGCCGCCGCTGGCGGCCTTTTTTCACGGCCTGAGGGGTTTTTCTCCCCGGCCGTGTCTTGGAGTATATGGAATAAGGAGATTGGATATGACGGCTTTAGAAGAGAAACTGGGCTATGAGTTCCAGGACCGCCGGCTGCTGGAAAACGCCCTGACCCACAGCTCCTGCGCCAACGAGAGCCGGGGACGGCTCTCCAGCAACGAGCGCCTGGAGTTTTTAGGGGACTCCATCCTGGGCATGGTGGTGGCCGAGCACCTGTACCGCAACCATCCCGACCTGCCCGAGGGCGACCTCACCCGTACTCGGGCTGCCCTGGTCTGCGAGGAGAGCCTGGTGGAGGTGGCCAAGGAGCTTTCCCTGGGCGAGTACCTGCACCTGGGCAAGGGAGAGGAGGCCGGCGGAGGCCGGCGGCGTCCTTCCATCCAGGCCGACGCGGTGGAGGCCGTGCTGGCGGCGGTCTACCTGGACGGCGGCATCGGCTCCGCCCGGAAGATCATCCAGCGCTATATCCTCTGCCGGGAGATCGAGGGTCTCACCAGACCCCGGGACTATAAGACGGCCCTTCAGGAACTGGTCCAGCGGGAGAGCGGCCAGGTGCTGAAGTACCGCCTCACCGGCTCTGAGGGACCGGACCACGACAAGCGGTTCTTTGTGGAGGTGGACCTGAACGGCACCCCCATCGGCTCCGGCAAGGGCCACAGCAAGAAGGAGGCCGAGCAGATGGCCGCCAAATCTGCCATCCAGCATCTTCAGACCCTTTCTTGACACGCTTTCTTGAAAGAAAGCTTAGCAAAGAACTTCCTGCGAAACTGCGTTTCGCTTCTCTAAGTTTAGGAGCGTGAGCAGAGAAGCGGTGTGTGGTTTCTCTATGGCTGTTTTCAAGGACTGTAATGGGAAATCACTTAACAGAAAACTTCCTGTAAAACAGCAGGTTCCGCTGCCAAATTCAGAAGTAAGAACAGGGGAGAGGAGAGCGCTGTGTCTCCGATTTGCTGGAAATAAGAACGAAACCCCGTCTGCCGACCCATTCGGCAGGCGGGGAATTTTTTTGAGAAAACAGTTGACAAATGAGTTAGCATATGCTAATCTATGGGTGGTTAGAGACGAGAGAGAAAAAAGCCCCCCTCCTCACACCTCCCTGCTTTCTTCCCCACACTTTGGCTTTTCCAATCTCTCTGGCCACCAGAACGCAAGGGGCCAGGCATCACCCCTTGCACCCGACCCAGCCGTGGGCATACACGCGGCTGGGTCTTTTTTTGCCCAAAAGAAACGGTCCGCGGAGAACTTCTCCGCGGACCGTTTTTGGAAAAAGGGGGGATTACAGGGTGTTCAGGAAGCGCAGGAAAGCGGCCTTGCCTTCCTCGTTGCGCTTGTAGACACCGGCGTGCTCCAGCACCTGGGCAAAGACCAGGCCGGTCTCCTTCTGGACGATGTCCAGAGCGTTCTCGGCGGTGATCTGGTACTTGCTCTTAAAGCCCTCGGCCCACTCGGTGTGGGAGGCGGTGCGGGGGTCGGCCTTCAGGTCGGCGCCGCTGACCAGAGCCTCGGCCACAGCGGCCAGCTCTTCCTTCAGACGGGCGGGGAGAACGGCCAGGCCCATGACCTCGATGAGGCCGATGTTCTCCTTCTTGATGTGGTGCAGCTCCGCATGGGGGTGATACAGGCCCAGGGGGTGCTCCTCGGTGGTCAGGTTGTTGCGCAGCACCAGATCCAGCTCGTAGTCCTCGCCGCGGCGGCGGGCGATGGGAGTGATGGTGTTGTGGGGCTCACCGTCGGTCTCGGCCAGGATCATGGCCGCCTCGTCGGTGTAGCCGCGCCAGGCGGTGAGGATGTGGTCGGCCAGGTCCACCAGACGCTGAGGATCGCCGCAGGTGAGACGGACCACGGACATGGGCCACTTCACGATGCCGGCCTTCACGTCCTCATAGCCGGGGAAGGTGAAGGGGGTCTCCACGGGAGCCTTGGCCATGGCGAAGGTGTAGTGACCGCCCTGGAAGTGGTCGTGGGCCAGGATGGAGCCGCCCACGATGGGCAGGTCGGCGTTGGAGCCCACGAAGTAGTGGGGGAATTGGCCCACAAAGTCCAGGAGCTTGCCGAAGCAGGCCTTGTCGATCTTCATGGGGGTGTGCACGCTGTTGAAGCAGATGCAGTGCTCGTTGTAGTACACATAGGGGGAGTACTGCAGGAACCAGGGGGAACCGTTGATGGTGATGGGCACCACGCGGTGGTTCTGGCGGGCGGGGTGGTTCACCCGGCCGGCGTAGCCCTCGTTCTCAGCGCACAGCAGGCACCGGGGATAAGCGGAGGCGGGCAGGTTCCGGGCCGCGGCAATGGCCTTGGGGTCCTTCTCGGGCTTGGACAGGTTGATGGTGATGTCCAGCTCGCCGTACTCTGTGGGAGCCTTCCACTGCATGTCCTTGGCGATGCGGTCCCGGCGGATGTAGTTGGTGTCCTGGCTGAAGGCGTAGTACCAGTCGGTGGCCTTCTTGGGGTCCTCAGCGCGCAGGGACTGGAACTTCTCGATGACCTGGGCGGGGCGGGGGGTGATGGCGCCCATGATCTTGGTGTCAAACAGGTCCCGGTAGACGATGGAGTTCTCCTTCATCACGCCCCGGGCGTAGGCGTCGTCCATGAGCTCATCCAGGACGGCGGGCAGGTCCACCTCACCCACGGGCAGGCCGGTGGGGGTGTAGCTGTCCAGCTCCAGAACCTCCAGCAGGGTGTTCCGGGCCCAGATCTCCTCGCAGGGCTGGATCAGCTCCTTGTCCAGGGCGTAGGAGATCAGCTTTTCAATGGCGTGGTCGACCATGGTTTAGACCTCCTCGTATCCCTTGGGATGGGTGCTGTGCCACTTCCAGGCGGAAGCGATGATGGTGTTCAGGTCGTTGTACTGGGGCTTCCAGCCCAGCACCTTCACGGCCTTCTCGGAGGAGGCGATGAGCTGGGCGGGGTCGCCGGCCCGGCGGGGGCAAGTCTCGGCGGGGATGGGGTGGCCGGTGACGGCACGGGCCACGTCGATGACTTCCTTCACGGTGAAGCCCACGCCGTTGCCCAGGTTGAAGACATTGTTTTCGCCGCCCTTGAGCAGGTAGTCCAGAGCCAGGATGTGGGCCTGGGCCAGGTCGGTGACGTGGATGTAGTCACGCACGCAGGTGCCGTCCTTGGTGGGATAGTCGTCGCCGAAGATGGAGATATTCTCCCGCTTGCCGCCGGGCACCTGGAGGATCAGGGGGATGAGGTGGGTCTCAGGGTTGTGAGCCTCGCCGATGGCGCCGGAAGCGTGGGCGCCGCAGGCGTTGAAGTAGCGCAGGGCCACGTAGCGCAGGCCGTGAGCCTGGGACACCCAGCGCATCATGTGCTCCATGGACAGCTTGGTCTCGCCGTAGCAGTTGGTGGGATCGGTGCGGTCGGTCTCCAGGATGGGCACCCGCTCGGGCTCACCGTAGGTGGCGGCGGTGGAGGAGAACACGATCTTGTCCACGCCATGGGCCACCATGGACTGGAGCAGCACCATGGTGCCGTGGAGATTGTTGTCGTAGTACTTCAGGGGGTCGGACATGGACTCGCCCACCTGGGAGGAGGCGGCGAAGTGGATGACGCCCTCGATCTGCTCCTTCTCAAACAGAGCGTCCAGAGCGGCGCGGTCCCGGATGTCCAGCTCATAGAAGCGGGCCTTGGGATGCACAGCGGCCCGGAAGCCGGTGAGCAGGTTGTCGGCCACCACCACGTCGCGGCCAGCGTCGATCAGTTCATAAACGGTGTGAGAGCCAATGTAGCCGGCTCCGCCCAAAACAAGAATCGCCATAAAAATACCTTCCTTTCAAATGTTGAAATGGATGATTAAGCCAGGATCACACAGCCGCCCTGGGGACGGATGTGGAGGATGTGACACATGCCGGGGCCCAGCAGCTGCTCCATGCCGGCCTTGAAGGCGGAGAGCTTTTCGTTGGGCACAAAGGCCTGGATGGTACCGGCAAAGCCGCCGCCGTGGACCCGGATGGCGCCGGAGTCACCCAGCAGCTCGCGGCCGATGGCCAGAGCCACAGGGATGGCCTGCTGGGCGGGGGTAGCCACGGACCAGGTGTTCTGCAGGTGGATGGCAGAGGAGATGCCGGAGGCGTTGACCAGAGCCAGGAAGCGGTCGAAGTCGCCGGCTTCCAGAGCCTGAGCCTCTTCCACGGCCCGGCGGTCGTCGTCGTAGAAGTGCAGGGCACGCAGCACCGCACGGTCACCGCAGCGCACACGGAGGGAGGGCAGCTCCTTGCGGAACTCCTCCTCGGGAACATCCCGCAGCACCTGCTTGCCGAAGTGGGCCGCCACAGCGCCCATCTCCTCGGTAATGTCGGCGTAGTCGTCGGTGAGGTCGGCGTGGCAGGAGCCGGTGTCCACGATGCACAGGGCGTGGCCGGACTTGGAGAAGTCGTAGTCCACCTTCCGCACCACGGGGGAGGTGGGATCGTTGAAGTCGATGGCCACGGCGCCGCCCACGGAGGAGCCCATCTGGTCCATCAGGCCGCAGGGCTTGCCGAAGTAGACGTTCTCGGCGTACTGGCCGATCTTGGCGATCTGGATGGGGTCCAGCGCGTCCTCACAGAAGAAGTGGTTGAGGATGTTGCCCACCAGCACCTCGTAAGCGGCGGAGGAGGACAGGCCGGAGCCGGACAGCACGCTGGAGGTGGCCCAGGCGTCAAAGCCGCCCACCTTGTGGCCCAGCTCCTGGATCTTGGCCGCCACGCCCCGAACCAGGGCGGCGGAGGTGTTGCGCTCCTCGGGGCGGGGGAGCAGCTGGTCCAGCTCCACCTCCAGAGCGGGATAGCCCTCGGAGATGACGCGGATCACGTTCAGGCCGTTGGGGGCGGCGCAGCAGATCATGTCCAGATCCACGCTGCCGCACAGCACATGGCCGTGCTGGTGGTCGGTGTGGTTGCCGCCGATCTCGGTGCGGCCGGGGCCGCTGAACAGGGCGGCGCAGGTATCCTCCTTGGGGGAGAAGGCAGCTTGGAACTCCTCCACCACACGCAGGGCACGGGCGCGGGCGGCAGCCAGGCTGCTGTCGGTCCCATCCAGAGCGTACAGGCTGGCCAGGACCTGATCGCACTCTCCGGCGGACAGGGAACGGCGCAGGGATTCACAGGTTCGCATCATGGTCACCTCATTTATTTTTGTTGTATTCAGTATATTTATTTTTTACTAAAAATTCAACTTGGCAGTTTATACAAGATTTGTCCACTGTTTTTTAGCGAATAGACGGAGCGGTGCTGTCCCGCAGGGAGAGGGAGGGGGGCACCGTCACCTTCTGGGGCCAAGAGCGGGGTTCGGGGGGGCCGCCCATGACACGATCTGCCAGCAGACGCAGGGCGGCGTTGGCCATTTCGGCGGTGTGGACGGATACCGAGGTCAGGGCGGGGCGCACCAGGGCGGAGCGGGGGGTGTCGTTGAAGGAGACGATGGACAAAGCCTTAGGCACAGGGATCTCCAGCTGCTGGGCGGCCCGCACGGCGCCCATGGCGATCTCCTCGTTGGCGCACAGCAGGGCGGTGGGGCGCTCCTCTTCCCGGGACAGGGCCTGGTAGAGCAGGGACTGGATGCCGGGGCCCTGCATGGGACAGTGGAACACCTGGCGGCGCTCCAGACCCAGCTGGGGGGTCAGGTGCAGGAAGGCCTCATACCGGGGCTCGGGGCCGGGCTGGCCGTAGGGGCGGCGATCGGGTCCGGCAAAGGCGATGGAGCGGTGGCCCAGCGAGACCAGGGCGGTGAGGGCTTGGCGGATGCCCAGCTCATAGCTCAGCTCCACCGAGTCGTACCGGACCTCGTCGGGGGAGAAGTCCACAAACACCACCCGGTCGGACAGCAGCTCCAGAGCCTGGATCTCCTCGGGGGGAAAGTATCCCACCGCCACGATGCCGTCTACCCGCTCTCCCTCGGGCAGGACAAAGGCGCCGCCCCGGTGTTCTATGGGGATGCAGGCGTATTTCCGCTCCTGACAGCCCTGGCGCACCTGGTTGCCCAGGTAGAGAAAATAGGGGTCGTCCAGCTGGCGGGAGGTGCTGAGCATCTCGGCCAGGCCCACCCGCATCAGGGGCTTGGGGGTGCGTCCCCGGCGGCTTTTGGAGGCGGAATAGTTCATCCGCCCCGCCTCTTCCAGCACCTTCCGGCGGGTCTCCTCGCTGACGGAAAGGGTGGGGTCGGCGTTGAGAATGCGGGAGATGGCCGCCGGGGAACATCCGGTGCGGTCGGCCAGCTCTTTCAGGGTAGCCATGGTGAATTCCTCCAGGTTGGTTATTTTCTCTATAACAATACCCCTTTTTTTGCCATCTGACAAGAGAAAAACACAAATCCACTTGACAGAAAACCGTGTTACTCCTATAATACAGTTAGAAAGTGTATTAGTTGAGTGACACAGTGGAAAGGAGGGACGGCCCATGGTATCCTTTGCGTCCTTTCATATGGAGGACGGCCAGCCCATCTATCTTCAGATCGTAAGCCATGTCAAACGCATGGTAGCCGCGGGAACGGCGGCGGACCAGGAGGAGCTGCCCTCCCGCCGGGTGCTGTCCGCCACCCTGGGAGTCAACCCCAACACGGTGCAGAAAGCCTACCGTATCCTGGAGGAGGAGGGACTCATGGAGTCGCGGACGGGCGCCAAAAGCGTGCTGACCCTGGACGAGGAGAAGGTTGCGGCCATCCGCCGCCAGCTGGTAGAGGGCGAGGCGGCCTCTCTGGTGGCGCTGCTGAAAGGGACGGGGTTCTCCCGGGAGGAGACCTTGAGTCTGGTGGCGCGGCTGTGGGACACGGCCGCGGAGGAAGGAGGACAGACATGAGACGGTATACTTCGTTGGTCATGCTTACAGCGGGACGGTGCCTGGGCCGGGTGCTGCTGCTGCTGGCCGCTATGGGTGCGGCACAGATCACCCTGTTTCTGCCCTGGCTGGACCGGCAGCAGGAGGCCTATGACCGGGTGGCAGACACATGGGTCATGGCGCCCTACGACCTGAACACCATATTTGGAGATGGGCATGTGAGCACCCTGTGGGCGGTGGGGCTGCTGGCCCTGCTGATGCTGCTTCTGTACACCTCCTCCCGCGGAGGGGAGTATACCATGCGGCGGCTGCGGCTGCCCGGGCTGAAAGCAGACCTTACCATCGCTCTGAGCAACCTGCTGCTGTTGGTCCTGTTCTGGGTGGGAGAGATGGCCATTCTCCTGGGTCTGGCTGTTTGGTATAACGCCCAGCTTCCCGCGGAGTATGCCGGACCCAACACCGTATTTCTGGCCAGCTACCAGGCCAGCCTGCTCCACAGCATCCTGCCCATGGGAGATTTCCTTCGCTGGGTCCGGAACATCTTGGTGCTGGTCTGCCTAGCCCTGAGTACCGCCCAGGGAGCCAGCCTCCTGCGCCGGGGCAAGCGCCCCATGGGGGTTTTTATCCTGTCGGTGGTGGCTTCCATGAGTTGGGTGCTCCCCGCCTGGCAGATCGCATTGGATCTGATGATCATGATGGCGGCCGTGGTTGTGGCCATGTGTGCTGTGGTGGACCTGGAGTGCTATCACAGCGGCAGGGAGGATGAGGACCATGAAAAAAATGGAAACTCCTTGGGCCAGGTTTGAATCCTGGCTGACGTCCCGGATTCCGGCGGGGTTCTCCGCCCGGAGAGAGGGGCGCAACGCCCTGCTGTGGCTGCTGCTCCCTGGAGTCGTCTGCCTGGCCCTGTATGGGATGCGCTTTTTGGGCGCCTATGAAAGCCTGTACACCCGGCTGAATGGAAAGCGGGTGCTGGCGGAGATGGCGCTGATGCCCGAGTTTGGCCAGCTGATCCAGTGGAACCGCTGGGCGGTGATCCTGCCCCTGCTGTGGGCCCTGTTTCAGGGGATCAACTACAATCTCTACCATCGGCAGGTCACCAAGAGCATCTACCTCATGCGCCGCCTGCCCGACCGGTGGGAGTTTTTGCGGCGGTGCTGGACCCTGCCCCTGCTCATGGCGGCGGGGACGGCGGTGATGTACCTGCTGCTGCTGGGCGTGTGCGCGGGGCTCTATTTTGGGGTGACGCCCAAGGAATGTATCCCGGCGGACCAGTGGCAGCGGCTTTGGACGGTTTGGATAGGAGGATTTTTATGCTGGAACTGAAACAAGTGACCAAGCATTATGGGAGCCGGATCGCCTTGAGTGGGGTAGATCTGCAGCTGCCCCGGGGAGAGATCGTGGGCCTGTTTGGGGAAAACGGCGCAGGCAAGACCACTTTGATGAAGTGTATCCTGAACTATGTGAAGTACCAGGGAACCATCACCCTGGACGGAGAGCCCATCACCCACAGCAACATCGCCAAGCTCTCCTTTGCCACCTGCGAGCACTCTTTCTTCGCCAACCTGTCTCCGGCGGGACACCGGGAATTTTATAAAGCCCATTTCCCCACCTTCCGGGACAAACGCTTCCAGGCCCTCATGGAGTTTTTCCAGCTGCCCATGCATAAAAAGGCGGGCAGCTTCTCCACCGGCCAGAAGAACCAGCTGGAAGTGATCCTGGCCATGAGCCAGGGGGCGGACTACATCCTCATGGATGAGCCCTTTGCGGGCAACGATATCTTCAACCGGGAGGATTTTTACAAGGTGCTTCTGGGGGTGCTGGAGCCCCACGAGACGGTGCTGCTGTCCACCCACCTGCTGGAGGAAGTGGAGCACTTCATCGGCCGGGCCCTGCTGCTGCGCCAGGGGCAGCTGGTGGGAGACGTGACCACCCTGGAGCTGGAGGAGCAGGGCAAGGACCTGATGGGCTATGTGAAGGAGACCTACCGCTATCAGGCCGACCGGGTGAGCCGGGCCCTGCGGGATCTGACGGGAGAGGAGGACCCATGAAAAAGCGTTTTCTGGTCTTTGTGCCCCTGGTGTGCCTGAGCCTGTGCGCCCTCATCGCCCTGCCCATTTGGGTGGGGAAAGGGGGAGAGCAGGTGGAGATCACCCAGACCACCCTGGAGGGGGACCCCGCCTATGCTCAGGGACTTACCGTGTCCTGCCATACGATGTGGGACAGCCACCTGTTTTGGGAGACCACCTTTTCCGCCCAAAACCCCGCCGGAGCCAGGACGGAGCTGACCACCTATCAGAACGAGCAAAGCGCCACATGGTACAACCAGCAGCTGGACCTGGAGTCGGCAGGCTGTAATTTCGGCATCTCCACTTCGGAGAATAGTATTGATGGCGTGCTTGGGGATGACAGCCCGTGGGGGCGGGAGGCCTGGGATCAGTTTCTGATCCCCGCCCAGGAATTTGCCAAGGAGATGGAGCCGGGCACCACCCAAACCTTCCAGGTCCGTCCGGCTGACTGGTATGACACCTGGCCCATGACCATTACCCGGCCCTATTCTTTTGAATGGGCGGCAGAGGGGATGAGCGAAGAGGAGGCGGAGGAGCAGTTCCAAAGCTTCTTCAGCATCCCCGTGCCCCAGGACCTGATCCTGTACTACACCCTGAAAATGAACGAGAATGGGGCGGTGTACGACCTGACGGTTTCCAACAATCCGCCTGTAGAGGAGATGCAGGAGGAGATCACCGGAGATGCTGCCACGGTGCAGGAAGCGGAAGGGGCTGTTCCCAGTGAGCCCTTCCTGGAGAGCTACAGTGTCCGAGGGGAGCAGGGCTGGTATCTGGTGCTGAACAACCGCTTTGAAGCGGAGGGGCAGCCCAGAACTGATCTCAGCCATGTACAGGGAGGCAACGGCGTGTTTCTGATTCCGGCCCAGAACGTAGGCGGAAAGGATACCCTGCGCCTGGGAGACATCCGCACCGTGTATCCCTTCCCCGAAGGGGAGAGCGCCATATCTATTGACCAGGACCAGGCGGGGCGGCTGCTGGTGTATACCGAAGATGAGGCAGGAACCTGGTATCTCACCGTGCTGGAGGAGGAGAGCGCCCGGGTGCTCCAGCGGTTGGAGCTGGGGCAGCTGGGCGGGGTCAGCATACTGGCCTATGTGGAGGGCGACGGCATTCGCCTGATCCAGGCCGGTTCGGAGCGGCTGCTCCTCCTGGTGGAGGAGGGGGAAGGCTACCGCCTGGAATCCATCCTGTCTGTTCCGGAAGACATGATGTATCAGCTGAGTGACTGGACCGAGGGCAGCAGTGCCGCCTGGGACGGAGAGCGTTTGGCGGTGATCTGCCCCCAGTTCAGCACCTATGAGACTCAGATGCTGGCCGCCGTGTGGCAGGACGGGAAGCTGGTCTACCTGGGGGCCTACCAGAACAGCCTGGGGCGGACTACCACCCTCAGCAACAACAGCGGCGCGGTGCAGCTGGACACCGACCGCCAGATCTTCCATCTGGAATGGAACTGACAAGGAGAAAAACCTTACACGATAAAAGACAGAAAAGCGGCGCCGCCCATAA
>OOBP01000109.1_pt1 | contig 105738 bp, 113 predicted proteins | sample 1671681 | NCBI WGS metagenome assembly OOBP01 (sample SAMN06348181, study PRJEB24527) | human gut metagenome
GAGCAAACACGATGTTTGCGACAGGCGGTCGGCGACATGGATGTCGCCTGGAGCCGTGCCCGTTTGGATGAGAAATACTTGATCCACGGGTTTAGAAAATTCACACTCGGAGACCGATATCTGCCTGAGGGCTTTCTGCCACTTCGGGAGTTCGTCCGGTCTAAGGTTCCCTCCGCTACGAACCATTTAGCAGTCCACGCCGAGCTTACGCAGTTCCTCTTCCGCCTGCTCTTTGGTCAGGAAGTGGATGCCGTGGATACCCTGTTCTTCGGCCGCCTTCACATTCACCAGCGTATCATCCAGGAAAACGCTCTCATCTGCCTTTAATCCATAGCGTTTCAGAAGCAGCTGGTAGATCTCCGGTTCGGGCTTGATCAGCTGATCCTTGTAGGACAGGATGCCACCTTCCATCTCCGGCAGGAAATTCAACGCTTCCGCACATTCTGTCTCTGCCTTGTGTGAGAAGTTGGACAGATAATACACATGGTATCCCTTTGCTTTCAGTTCCTGTAACCAGGGAATAGCGTAAGCTCTGGGGGTTACCATGCCAGCGATATTCTCGAACGCCTGATGCAGTTCTTTCTCCAGTTCCGGTGCATCCTTTACAAATGCAGCCAGAACCTGCTCGTCCGTCCAGGTACCGCGGTCATACTCTGCCCACAGCGGATGCATAATAGATGCCTTTGCGATTTTTTTGATCATTTCCGCATCAAATCCCTTGTCCGCCAGAAATCCCTCCCAGCGATAGTCTGTCAACACATTGCCAATGTCAAAAATTATATTGCGTATCATAACTCTTCTCTCCTATTCGTTTTACTAGTCAAAGCAGTTCCGTTTCCGCCGGTATATCCTCTTTTTGCCGTCACTTTTATATCTTCGCTTCTTCCTGTCTGTCCAGCTCCATGATCTCCAACAGTTTCTCCGCAGCCGGAGCCATAGGCATCTTCGTGTTCCTAACGACACAGAATTGACGCTTCGGTATTATTTTATTGAATCTAAGTTCGAAAAGCAAGCCGGATTCCACATAATCTCTGGCAAAATCCCGCATCACACAGCCAACACCCAGATTTCGTCTCACAAACTGTACGATCATATCACTGGTGGCCAGTTCGAACTCCGGCTGCACATATACCCCGTTTCCCGCCAGAAATTCATCCATGTAGCTGCGGCTGCTGGTATTTTTCTCCAGGAAAATAAGAGGCAGACTTTCCAGTTTCTGAAAATCCAGCGTCCGGTTCTTGTAGCTGAAAAATCTTCTTCCCGCCACGAAGACATCCTCAATCTCCCGCACCGGTATCATCTGAATATCAGGTCTCTCCGGAAACGGCGTACTGACAATTCCGAAGTCAATGTGTCCCTCTCTTAAATAATTCAATGTCTCCGGTGTCGGCGCATTGGTGACGATCACCTTGATCCCGGGGTACTGTTCATGGAACTTTTCCAGATAGGGAAGCAGATAAAACTGCAATGTCATATCGCTGGCACCGATGCGGACTTCTCCCAGTTCCATATTCTGCATCTGGTGAACCTTCTTCACACCCATTTCGATCTGTTCGTACCCTTTTGCCACATAGGAATACAACAGTTCTCCCTCACTGGTCAGCCGTACTCCCTTGGCCGCCCGGTGGAACAGGGCGGCATCCAGGGTATTTTCCAGCTGCTTGATGGCCTGACTGACCGCCGGCTGTGAAATTGACAGTTCCCCGGCCGCTTTGGTCACACTCCCACATTTTGCCACATAATAAAATACTTTATAAGCTTCCAGATTATTGATCATATCTCGCTGTCTCCATCTCAAAATTACTATCAGACACTGGTTTTTGTTCCTTCACAGTAAAAATCTGTAGCTATTCAGAGCCATGCAAAACTGCGTTCTGCGAATGCTTGCATTCAGCCAGATACTGTGTAATCAAAATTCCTGCCGGATTCATCGTATACTAAAAAGGACACGGGCTGATCTCATACCAGCACCATGCCCTTTCCATTCTCATTCACATTTTACAGATGTTTTTTCCATCAAAGATTATCCTATCTCTCCGCATTTGACAGCATTTATTTCTTCAAAGGACTCTCACGATAGATGATATCTTCCCTTCCCGGGCCGTTGCTGACCATGGTGATAGGGAATCCGATCTGCTCCTCAATGAATTCCACATACTTTCTGCAGTTCTCCGGCAGTTCATCGAAGTTGCGGATACCGCGGATATCGCACTTCCAGCCAGGGAGCTTTTTCAGTACGGGCTTTGCCTTTTCCAGCTTGTAGGTAACAGGGAAATCAGTGGTAACTTCACCGTCGATCTCATACCCTACACATACAGGGATCTCATCCAGATATCCCAGTGCATCCAGTACGGTAAATGCCACATCGGTAGCGCCCTGCAGACGACAGCCGTACTTGGTGGCAACACAGTCGAACCATCCCATACGTCTGGGACGTCCGGTAGTTGCACCGAACTCACCTCCGTCACCGCCGCGGTGACGTAATTCATCTGCTTCGTCACCGAAGATCTCAGATACGAAAGCACCTGCTCCTACGGAAGAGGAATATGCCTTACTTACGGTAACGATCTGCTTGATCTCATAAGGAGGGATACCTGCACCGATGGCGCCGTAAGCTGCCAACGTGGAAGAAGAAGTTACCATGGGGTAAATTCCGTGATCCGGATCCTTCATGGTTCCTAACTGGCCCTCTAACAGAATGGTCTTGCCCTCTTTCAGTGCCTTATCTAAGAATGCTGATACATCGCATACAAAAGGTGCGATCATATCGCGATACTCATGCAGGGTATTTAACAGCTCTGCGGGATCGATCATGGGCTTGTGATACAGATGCTCTAAGATGACATTCTTCATCTCACTGACACGCTGTACTTTTTCCTGCAGCAGTTCTTCATCAAACAGTTCACTTACCTGGAAACCGATCTTCGCATACTTATCAGAATAGAAAGGTGCGATACCGGACTTGGTAGATCCGAAGGACTTACCGCCCAGTCTCTCCTCTTCATACTGATCAAATAAAATATGGTAAGGCATTACCATCTGTGCACGATCAGACACCAGAATCTTGGGCATGGGAACATTTCTGTCTGTGATAGACTTGATCTCTTTCATCAGGATCGGAATGTTTAATGCCACACCGTTACCAATCACGCTGGTGGTATGATTGTAAAATACACCGGAAGGAAGGGTGTGCAGAGCAAATTTACCATAATTGTTCACGATGGTATGTCCTGCATTCGCGCCGCCCTGAAAACGTACGATAATGTCCGCTTTCTCTGCCAGCATATCTGTGATCTTTCCTTTTCCTTCGTCGCCCCAGTTGGCTCCTACAACTGCCTTTACCATGTTTTCCTCCATTCTTTACCACAGTTTCTGTGATAAATCTACATCCAATATCTTATTCCGGGTGATCCAAAGAAACTCCTGCTTCTCTTTCTCACACCTTTACAGTATACAACACTTTATGGTATAAGTAAAATCAATATTTATTATATTTTATATAACCTACATCTATATTCAAAACGCGTAGCGTTTTGCCATGCGAAACTTAGAACTTCTTCACGAAAGAGCCTATGCTCTGAGTGATTAGAAGTTCTTTTCGCATTATTCTCTGCCGTCCCAACAGTAGGTGCACAGCTTCTCTCTGCCGATGCCCACGGACTCAATCATATCATCCAATCTCTGAAACTGCAATGTGGTGAACTTCAGCTGTTTGCAGATCCGTCCTACCATCTCCTCGTATTCCGGAGTATCGGGATTCACATAGTTCTTCAGATCGATTTCTCTGCCCTCCTGCTCAATCTCCTTGATCACACGGCGGGTGATCAGATCCATCTCGGAAGAAGATCTGGAAAAGTTCAGATACTTGCAGCCATATAACAGAGGCGGACAGGCCGGACGGATATGTACTTCCTTTGCACCGCTCTGGTACAGGAATTCCGTGGTCTCTCTTAACTGTGTGCCGCGGACAATAGAATCGTCGATCAACAACAGACTCTGATCCTGGATCAGATCATGTACCGGGATCAGTTTCATCTTTGCGATCAGATTTCTCTGGGTCTGGATCGTCGGCATAAAGGACCTGGGCCAGGTGGGGGTATACTTAATAAACGGACGGGAAAAAGGAATTCCCGAACGGTTGGCATATCCCACTGCATGAGCGGTACCGGAATCCGGCACTCCTGCTACGATATCCGGTTTTACATTATCACGCTCCGCCAGCTTGGCACCGCATTGATAACGCATCTTCTCTACACTGATGCCTTCATAGGATGAGGACGGATATCCGTAATAGACCCACAAAAACGTACAGATCTTCATATCCTTGCCGGGCTTCACCAGGGTTCGTACACCTTCCGGTGTCACTACGGCGATCTCTCCCGGTCCCAGTTCTCTCACGGGTTGGTATCCCAGATTCAGATAAGCGAAGCTCTCAAAGGAGACGCAATAAGCCCCCTCCTTTTTGCCTACTGCCACCGGAGTACGGCCCATCTTATCTCTGGCCGCATAGATTCCCTTGGGTGTCATGATCAGTAAGGTCATGGAACCGTCGATGATCTCCTGGGCGTACTGAATGCCCTCCACCAGATTGTCCTTCTGGTTGACAATGGCCGCCACCAGCTCCGTGGCATTGATGTCACCGCCGCTCATCTCCAGGAAATGAGAATGTCCCTTCGCAAACAGATCCTTGATGATGGCATCCGTATTGTTGATCTTGCCCACGGTGGTAATAGCATAAGTTCCGTGATGGGAACGCACCATCAGCGGCTGGGGCTCAAAATCGGAAATACAGCCGATGCCCAGATGTCCGTGCATCTCATTGACATCCTTGTCGAACTTCGTACGGAACGGTGCATTCTCTATGTTGTGAATGGCTCTGTTGTAACCTTCTTCTTTGCTGTAGACTGCCATGCCGGCACGTCTGGTTCCCAGATGGGAATGATAATCCGTTCCAAAGAACAGATCAAACACACAGTCTTCTTTTGCTGCGACTCCAAAAAATCCACCCATTTTCGTCTCCTGCTTTCTTATCATTCTGTAACGATTCAGAGCCATGTAAACATCAAAAGATCACCGATGAATGAGGTTCTGAATAGTTTTCGTTTCCACAAATTACTTCAGCAGAAAACGTTTATACGTTGATCTCGGCCTTTACACCCAGTAAGTCCTTGTTGGCCTCTAAGATCGGGCTGATCACATTTTTCAGGAAAGCTTCCACCTGCTCTTTGGAACGTCCGATATACTTGGACGGATCCATGGATGCTTTCAGTTCCTCCAGTCCCATGGGGAATGCGGGATCTGCGGCGATCAGCTCCAGGAGGTTATTCTCTTTTCCTTCTACCTTCACATTGCGCCCGGCCTCCATGGAAAGCTCACGGATACGCTCATGCAGTTCCTGACGGTTGCCGCCTAACTTTACGGCATCCATCATAATATTCTCGGTAGCCATGAAAGGAAGCTCGCTCATCATGTGCTTTTCAATTACCTTCGGATATACTACCAGTCCGTCTACCACATTCAGGCACAGATCCAGAATACCATCGATGGCAAGAAAGCCTTCGGGAATAGACAGTCTCTTGTTGGCAGAATCGTCCAGCGTTCTCTCGAACCACTGGGTTGCGGAAGTAATGGCGGGATTCAGCGCATCCACCATCACATAACGGGACAGGGAAGCAATACGCTCACTTCTCATGGGATTACGCTTGTAAGCCATGGCGGAGGAGCCGATCTGGTTCTTCTCGAAGGGCTCTTCCACTTCCTTCAGATGCTGTAACAGGCGGATGTCATTGCTCATCTTATGAGCGGATGCCGCAATACCGGCCAGCACGTTTGCTACTCTGGTATCCACCTTGCGGGAATAAGTCTGGCCGGATACAGGATAGCACTCCTTGAATCCCATCTTGGCTGCAATCATGGGATCGATCTTGTCGATGGTCTCCTGATCTCCGTTGAACAGTTCCAGGAAAGAAGCCTGGGTTCCGGTGGTTCCCTTAGAGCCTAACAGCTTCATGGTACCCAGAACGTGATCCAGATCCTCCAGATCCAGTGAGAACTCCTGTAACCACAGCGTTGCTCTCTTGCCTACGGTTGTAGGCTGTGCAGGCTGAAAATGAGTAAATGCCAGGGTAGGCTGTGCCTTATACTTATCAGCGAAATCCGCCAGTTCCTTCATAACATTGATCAGCTTTTTTCTGACAAGCTTCAGTGCCTCGGTCATCACAATAATGTCGGTGTTGTCACCCACATAGCAGGAGGTTGCGCCCAGATGGATGATTCCGGCTGCCTTGGGGCACTGCTGTCCGTATGCATACACATGGCTCATAACGTCATGACGTACCAGTTTTTCACGCTCTTTTGCCACATCGTAATTAATGTCCTCAGCATGGGCCTTCAGTTCCTCGATCTGCTCATCTGTGATAACGGGCTTACCGTCCTGGGACAGTCCCAGCTCTTTCTCCGTCTCTGCCAGTGCAATCCACAGCTTTCTCCATGTACGGAATTTCATATCCGGGGAGAAAATATACTGCATCTCCTTGCTTGCATAGCGTTCGGATAACGGGCTCTGATATCTGTCTGTACCTGTACTCATTTGTCTGCTCCTCTTATTTTCTAATTTATTGCAACCATTCAAAACCCATCCCTCACATTCACAAAACCGTATGCTTCTCATACTTTCCCGCTGCTTCGCAGCTAATTTTGTTCATGTGTGGGATGGTGACTCTACTCGAGTCACCTTACAAATAAGAAAACTGCTACTTACATGCAGGCATGACGTATCAGTTTTTCTTATTCTGCGGTTTTCTGAATAGTTATTGTTTATTTGTCAAATTCTCCGCGGATATCTTCCGCAGGCGGTTCCATCGGGTATTTTCCGGTAAAGCAGCCCTTGCAGATGCCAAGATTACCGCCCACCAGTTCTTCCAGTCTCTCAATCTTCAGATAATCCAGGCTGTCCGTGCCGATCAGATCACTGATCTCCTTGATGGAACGGTTATATGCGATCAGCTGGTCTCTCGCCGGAACGTCTGTGCCGAAATAGCAGGGCCACAGAAACGGCGGTGAACTGACTCTCATATGTACCTCTTTGGCTCCGGCTTCCCGTAACATCTTTACGATACGGTCGGAGGTGGTGCCGCGGACAATGGAATCATCGATCATGATGACACGCTTGCCCTCCACGGCTTCCCGGATAGGGTTCAGTTTGACCTGAACGCTGCTTTCTCTGCTCTTCTGCTTCGGTTTGATGAAGGTTCTGCCCACATAGGCATTTTTCACGAAGCCCATGCCGTAAGGGATTCCCGACTGCATGGAATATCCCATGGCTGCGCAGTTGCCGGATTCCGGTACGCCGATGACCAGATCAGCATCCACCGGGGAATCCATAGCCAGGAACTTTCCGGCCAGAATACGGGAATCGTATACGCTGACGCCGTCGATAAAGCTGTCGGGTCTGGCGAAATAAATATACTCAAAAATACATCTGGCGGTCTCCGCAGGCTTTAATACATGGGTGGTATCGGACTCAATTCCCTTCTCCGGGGAAATGGTCACGATCTCGCCGGGAAGCACATCCCGGACGAACTCGGCACCTACCGTATCCAGAGCGCAGGTCTCGCTGGACAGAAAATACGCATTGTCTCTCTTGCCGATGCATAACGGCTTAAATCCATAAGGATCTCTGGCGCCGATCAGCTTTCTGGGAGACATCACCACCAGGGAATAGGCTCCCTTGATCTTCGTCATGGCTCTGCCCACAGCTTCCTCTACCGATTTGGAATTCAAACGCTCTCTGGCAATATGATAAGCAATGACCTCGGAATCAATGGTGGTCTGGAAAATAGCACCGGTATACTCCAGTTCTCTTCGAAGCTCCGGCGCATTGATCAGGTTACCGTTATGGGCCAGTCCCAGAGTACCCTTTACATAATTCAGTACCAGAGGCTGTGCATTCTCTCTGGTGGATCCTCCCGCTGTAGAATAGCGGACATGTCCCACACCGATGTCACCTTTTAACTTCTCCAGCTGTTCCGGTGTAAATGCCTCATTGACCAGTCCCATGTCTTTGCTGCTTAAGACTTTGCCCTTGGGCCCATTCGTGTCACTGACGGCAATACCGCAGCTTTCCTGGCCTCTGTGCTGCAATGCCAGAAGGCCGTAATAAATCGTGGATGCCACGTCGTGTCCGTCGAAATCATACACGCCGAAAACGCCACATTCTTCCTTTAATTTGTCATTATTTTCTGTCTGAATATAAATGTTGTCCGTCACTTGTAAGCCTTACCTTTCCTGCCTGCCCCGTGAAAAAAAAACTAAAAAACCGTACCCTACAGATCCTTGCCTGTCAGCATCTTGTAAGCCTGAAGGTATTTGTCAATGGTCTTCTCCACGATGTCCTCCGGCAGCTTCCAGCCTTTTTCAGGGTTGGCTTTCAGCCAGTCACGGGCGAACTGTTTGTCAAAGGAAGGCTGGCCATGTCCGGGCTCGTAGCCGTCTACCGGCCAGAAACGGGAGCTGTCGGGAGTCAATACTTCATCCCCCAGTACCATGTTGCCGTTCTCATCCAGTCCGAACTCGAACTTGGTATCTGCGATAATGATTCCTTTGGTCAGTGCATAATCCGCACATTTTTTATAAATAGCGATGGTATAGTCACGAAGCTTGGCCGCATATTCTGCGCCCTTGCCGGGGAAACGCTTCTCCAGATATTCCACACTCTGCTCATAGGAGATATTCTCATCATGATCTCCGATCTCTGCCTTGGTGGAAGGGGTATAGATGGGCTCGGGAAGCTTATCTGCCTCCTTCAGACCTTCCGGAAGCTTGATACCGCATACGGTACCGTTCTTCTTGTAGCTTTCCCAGCCGCTTCCGGTAATGTATCCACGAACGATGCACTCGATGGGGAGCATGTTCAGCTTCTTGCACATCATGCTGTTGCCGTCGAATTTCGGCTGTCTGAAAAATTCGGGCATATCCTTAACATCAGCAGATACCATATGATTGGGAATCACATCCTCAGTCATATCAAACCAGAATTTCGACATCTGGGTCAATACAGTTCCTTTCTTTGTTACTGTGTTGTCCAAGATCACATCAAAGCAGCTGATACGGTCAGTTGCCACCATGATCAGGGTGTCTCCGTTGTCATAGATCTCACGAACTTTGCCTTCCTTGATCGGTTTCATTTCCTGTACGCTCATACCATCAGTCCTCGCATTCTTATGTTTTTCAGTCTTTTATTGAAACAGGTGTGGGCAAGATACACCCACACCTAATAGATAAACAGATTTGCGAAAAAAAATCAATATATTTTTACTGCAACTTTCCGATAAATTCCCGAACCCGGGCATTTTCCGTTGTAAAAAGTGCTTCGGGAGAACCTTCCTCCACGATCACACCCTGTTCCATGAAAATAATGCGGTCGGATACTTCTCTGGCAAACTGCATCTCATGGGTTACGATGATCATGGTCATATGTTCACTTGCCAGCTGTCTGATCACCTTTAATACTTCTGCCGTCAATTCCGGATCCAGTGCCGAGGTCGGCTCATCGAAGAACAGGATCCTGGGCTGCAGTGCCAGTGCCCTGGCTATGGATACTCTCTGCTGCTGTCCGCCGGACAGCTGGTAAGGGTAGGCATCTGCCTTATCCGACAGTCCCAACTGTGCTAAAAGCCTCTCCGCCCTCGCCACGGCTTCTGTGCGGCTTACCTTATCCACATGGATCGGCGCATCGATGATATTTTTCATCACCGTATAATGGGGAAAAAGGTTAAAATTCTGGAACACCAGTCCGAAACATTTCCGGATCTTATGTAATTCTGCCTTGGACGCATATTCGCACTGTATTCTGCCGTTTTTATCCGTTTTCTCCGAAGCTGCCGTCTGCCCTAAATAGATCAGCTCACCACCGTCCATTTTCTCCAGAAGCGTTGCACAGCGAAGCAATGTGGATTTGCCGGAACCGGAGGGGCCGATGATGGAGACAACTTCTCCTTCGTTAACCTTCAGGGATATATCCTTCAGCACCCCGTTGCCGTCAAAACTTTTTTTCACATGATTCATTTCCAAAAGGACCATATTTCCGCACTGCTCCTATCTGTAATAAGATGTCTTCTTCTCCAGATACTCCATGAAAGAAGCCACCACGAGATTGAAGATATAATAGAACACACCTGCTGCCAACAGGGGAAGCACACTGGTCTGTGCCGCTCCGATCTGCTTTGCCACCGTGAACATTTCCGCAATAGAAATGGTAAATGCCATGGATGTATCTTTGACCAGCGTAATGGTCTCATTGGTCACTGGCGGGAGAACCCGCTTCACCACCTGCGGCAGAATGATCTTCACGAAAGTCTGTGCCTTGCTGTAGCCCAGCACCTCCGCAGCCTCATACTGCCCCACCGGTATGGACTCAATGCCCGCACGGTAGATCTCTGCAAAATATGCCGCATAATTGATCACGAATGCCAGTATCACCGCCGGGAAACGATACCCCGTTCCCACCTGCATGCGGAATACATAAAAGGGGGCAAAATACACCACGATGATCTGTAACATCAGAGGGGTTCCTCTCATGATGGATATGTATATTTTGGAGATAATGCGGATCACCTTACATCCTGACATTCTTCCGAAGGCTACGATCAGCCCCAGAGGAAGGGAAAACAAAAGGGTCAGTACAAATATTTCCACCGTTATCAGAAAGCCCTCTGCCAGTTGGGCACTCATGGTCAGCAAACTCATGAATTCTACTCCTTAACTATCCTTAGTTGATTATTTACCGAGACATACGCTGTCGGTCAGTCCCCATTTTTCAGCGATCTGTGCGAAGGTACCATCCGCTGCTATTTCGTCCAGTGTCTTCTGTACGGTATCTCTCAATTCATCATTACCCTTCAGGAAACCTACTGCATACTGCTCTACAGCCAGCTTGTTGTCCTCGCCCTGCAGCATAACGAATTTTCCTTCTTCTCTCTGCGCAATCTGATACTGTGCCACACCGATATCAATGGCTACGGCATCTACCGCACCCTGCTCCAGATCCATGAAAGCGGTATTGTAGTCCGCATATTCGATCAGCTGGGAGAAGGAATCACGCAGTGCAATGTTGTCTGCATTTTCTTCATCGTTCAGAGCAGCCAGCGCAGAGGAATCCTTCTGTACTGCTACCACCTTGCCTGCCAGTTCTTCCTTGTTCTGTACACCGGAAGCAGACGCTACGACGAATACCTGACTGTTGTCGATATAGGGCTCTGTCCAGGTATAGGCATCTTCTCTGCCGTTCATGGTGAAACCGTTCCAGATACAGTCAATGGCTCCGGAAGAAAGCTCCATATCCTTGGCATCCCAGTCGATAGGCTGCTTTACCAGCTCCCAGCCCTGTCTCTTGCATACTTCTGCTGCCAGATCCAGGTCAAAGCCTACATATTCTCCACTGTCATCACGATATCCGTAAGGGGGAAATTCCGCATCAAAACCTACGGTAAATGTTTTCTCAGATCCTTTAGAACCACAGCCGGTAAGAACACCTGCTGCCATGCTGATTGCCAGTAATGCCACTAATACTCTTTTCATAATGCATCCTCCCGTTCTGCCACTCACTGTTGGCCGCGTCGTATACTTTAGCAAGGTAAATTGCTAATACGGTGTCATAGTAACACAACGAGAGGTGTCTTGTCAATTCTTTATCGGTCGTACCGCTCCACCATGGCCAGGATCTCCTGGGCATATTTCGGATAGGTGGCTGCGATGTCTTTTACTTCGTTTCTTGCACTCTCCGCTACTTCCTGATTGTAGTCCATCTGTTTACGGAGCACCTGTCTTCTCTGGATCAGTTCGTGACGGATCTCCACCATTTCCCGCTTGTCCAAAAGCGCAGCTGTCTGGCTGATCCAGCGCTCCGGCATCTGCACACGGTAACCGGCCAGCTGCTGTACCAGCTGCTTCTGGTAGTACTCGATCTTAGCTTCCGCCTCTGCGAACTGCTTCCGCTCTTCCTTTTCGTCCTGATACATTTTCCACTGTTTTTCCAGCTTTGCTGCACTGTCCGTATTGTACTTCAGATACAGATATTCCATCAGCTGACAGTTGTTCACATAGCGGATCTTGACTTTATTCTGCAGCTGGATGATCTTGTTGATGGTCTTCTCCACCCGCTGCAGTTCCCGTCCTGCATCCATGTACCGGATGCAGACATAGGAGATGGCTACAGCTCCTGCACCTACTGCCAGAAAAAGTCCCACATAGACATCCATTTCAAAAGCATACTGCAGGATCACCAGCATGATCACACAGACGATCAATGCCGTAAGGAAAATGACAGCCATGCCCCGTTGGTTGTTCATCAGATTCTCCAGCTCATTTCTCCGGTATTCGTAGGCATGTCGTTCTCCGTCCAGTCTGTGCAGATCCTGCCTTATCAGATTGCCGTATTTCTCGCCGTCCCGAATCTTCTGAATGCCTTCTTCAATCTCGTTCTCTCTTTTGCGGATCGCATAGAAGTCCGCATCCCGCATACGGTTCTTCTTTTCCCGGTATCTGCTGCGTTCCTGTTCCAGCCCGGCCAGCTTGCCGGCCACCCGGTTGACCTCTTCTCTCTGCTCTGCTGGCAGGGCCTCAATCTCATCCGTATCCGTCAGATAAGAAGTCACCAGCGTATACTCTCCCGTCAGGAGGTCGATCTCCTTGGAAGCCTCTGAGATCTGCTCCAGGCAATTTACAATGTAGCGTTTTCTCTGGTCTTCCTCATCAAAATTCACACCGTTGCGGGTATAGACCAGCTGTTCCCAGTCCTCTTCCTGCTGTATCGGTTCTTTTTTCTTAAATAAACGGTTCCACCACGCCATAATTCTCTCCTGCTGTCTTCTCTATACGCTGACACTTGTCCGGTAACTGTTTTTCAGTGCCTGAGTCAGTCTCTCATTTTCCGCATCGTATTTCACCCTGTCGTGCACCCGCCAGTCACCACGCAGCCGTAGCTGTCGGTACTCCGGCTGCTGTTCCCATTCCCGTTCAAATTGCTCGATCCGCTTTTCCAGTTCCAGGGACTCCGTATAATTTTCCGGATTCTGCGCTGCAAATGCCACATAGGCATCCTCCGTCAGTTCCATTCTCTTTGCCGCCAGATAGGCATCCAGGTGTTCTCTGTCCGGATCGGTCTTCCAGGCTTCGTTAAAGTAATATGCCGCCTTGTCATAAAACATCAGCCCTGTCAGCGCCACACCCTTATTGTGCAGGATCGCCGCCCGGACTTTTCCCGCCGGAAGTTCCTTTCCTTCCTGTTCCAGATGGTTCCAAGTCTCCAGTAGCATATCATATCCACGGATGGCTGCCGCATATTTTCTTTTTTCCACCATATAGTCGATCTGGCTCTTGCGTTTCTCCAGATTGCTGAGTCCGGCTCCCTGCTTCAGTACCTGCTCCACCTGCAGGATTTCTTCCGGATCGTACATCCCCACATATTGCAGGATCGTCACCACGAACACACTTAAGGATCCCTGCTTATGTACCATGGGGTAGAGCTGTTTTGCCAGTTCCCACACTTTACATTCTTCTCCGATCCAGTCCACCAGCTTATCGTTCATGATGGACAGGTCTAACAGGAATGCATTCTCCTTTAGGCAATAGCACAACTCTTCCATACTATAGACCCGGATATCCAGGCCTTCCACATTATATGCATTCTCGCAATATTCTCCTACACACAGACTTGCCTTCATTTTTCATCCTCATTTTCTCTGCCCCGGGCAGATCTACAACTCTATTTCTTCCTTCCAGATATGATGCGTAGCTGTTCGGAAGCTGCCAAAACCAAGATCCTCCAGTTCCACCTGCAGATGTGTTTCATCCTTCATCTCCACCTGAATCCGCAGTCTGGTGATTCCTTCCTGCAATTCTTCCGGCACGATTCTGGCGATCCGGCTGCCCTTTCCCGTCAGGGACGTGATCAGGATCTCCACCGCTCTTCCTTCCAGCAGGTAAAACTCCATGGTATTCTGCGCCTCGTACCAGTTGATTCCGGCGTCTAACAGTGCCTGATAGGATTCCTCTCCCTGTCTGCGCACTTTCATACCGATATTGGATTTCAATTTATCCTGTCCCAGATAGACATGATTTTGTCCGTTTTCACTGGGATGCAGTCGCTCCATCATGCTGTAGCAGGCACCCTTGCTGAACAGGTTGTTCCCCTGAAAGACTCTCCGTCCACGGCACAGATAGCGTAGCGATTCTTTCATCCATTCTTGAGAAAACTCTTCCCCGATCAGATATACCGAGGACACCATCCGGTTCTCGCATAGCTGTGTGGCGATCTCCAGGAACTTTTCATCCGATTTTTCCACCGGAAAAGGGAATTCCCGCTCTTCGATGTACGTTACCACCGGCGTCGTATGGCAGTTGCATTCCATATAATAAGTCTGGATGGAACTGTCCCTATACTCGCACAGCACGCTCCCCTGCTTCCACAGATTTTCCGGCTGATACAGATTGTAATAATAAAAGCTCTCCCGATGGCTCTGAAAACAGACAGCATCCGTCTTCAGGTGTAATGCCTCCACTGCCTGCGTCAGCACCTCCAGCATTCCTGCATCCAGTTCCTCGCAGGTGATCATCAGGGCCCCGATCCGCTCTGTGGAAGTCATCTGGGACAGCATTCCCAGACTACGCTTGAGAAAAAGAGTCAGTAGTGCCACCGGATCCAGAGTCGTTCCATCGATCTGCACCGGTTCCCCATCTTTTGCCAGCTTCAGAAGATGCTCCACCAGGATTCCCTCTTCTTCCTCCGCATGCCGGAGGGCTTCACTTCCATAGAACCACTGGTTGACTCCCTGTCTCTTGCTCAGAACCAGGGGAATCGTATAGACCTGTGAGCCTGCAACGGAAGACAATGTGGTGATCTCTTCTTCCTTGCCTGTGACATAGCAGCTGATCTGCGCATAATCCTTCCCCAGGTCATAACCCACTATAACTTTATCACTTCCGGGCAGTCGCATGTTCTTCCGCCTCCTCTCCTGCTGTCTTTTTTTATCTTTACTGCAATGTGAACAATCTGTGATCCAGATATTCCCTGCGGTAATATTCCTCGATCAGATGATCCAGTGTCGTATCGTCCTGCAGTGTCATGCTGATCATCATATCATTGATGATCTCGTATTTGCTGTCCGGACTTTCATTCATAATATCGCTCTTCTGCAGGCTTCCGCTCTCCGTCAGCTGTTCTTCGTTCTCTGATTCTTCCATAATGTAATATTGAAGATTCTCCCCGAAAAACAGTACGAATTCCTTGAAAAATACACCGCTGTATACTTCCTGCATATATTCCGACAGGTAATCCTCCGCCTGCCCGTTCTCATGCATCATCACATAATGAATCCTTGCACGGACGCCGCCTCTTGTGTGATACTCCACGATAGTCTTGTCCTTCATCTCCTGCAGCTGTGGCAGGCAGTCCTGATATTCCCTGAAAAAGTTCAGATGAATGTGGTCCTTCATCATTTCCTCCAGGAAATTCCGGACCAGAGTTTCATCTTCCCGCTCCAGCTTGTCCTTATTCTCCGCATAGAATTTCAGATAAGCCAGCTTGCAGATCCGCTGGGTCTCTTCTCCCCGCAGATAGCAGTTACGGATCTCCCGGAATACATATTCCTCCGTGATCTTCTCCCGGCAGAAATAATCATAAGAGCTCTGTACAAGCACAGCTTCCTCGATCTCCTGTCTGGCTCCCTGGGATACATAATAACGGAAAATATCCATCCGCTCTCCCACAAATGCCCCGGAGAACAGCATCTGCAGCAATATCTTTTCACTTAAGCTGTAGCAGTCTATCTCAAAGGATCTTGCCGCTTTCCAGATGTCACGCAATTCCTTCGTGGTACCGGTGGCATAACGCACCAGATACTCTAAAATTCCACCGTTGTATTTTCCCTTACGGAACGCCGTCAATGCCGCCGCATACAGGACTGCCTCTCCCTCATGGACCGACTGCGTGATCACACCGTCCGTAAGCCGCAACAGGATCTTGGTCTCCACAAAATAAGGGGTATATGCTTCGATCCAGGCATATGCCTTCTCATAATTTCCCCGCAGCACCAGAAAACGCAGGATCAGTTCCCGCTGTTCCTCCGTAAAGCCGTCCCCCTGCAGCTCCTGCAGGTATTCATCCAGTGCCTGCAAATTATCCGCGTCGAAATAGGCCTGTACCAGCTGTACCGCAATCTCACTGCGCAGCTTCGGCTCCACGGCATCGCTTTCCACCAGTCTTGCCATCCGCATCAGCTTTGTGGAAGATATGGTCTCTTCTGTTCTGCCGTTCTCCATGAAATACAGATCCAGTTCCGCCGTATCCGGCACATAATGTTCCAGAAGTCTGAGATATTTCCCCGGTACCAGCAGTTTTTCCAGGGTATATTCCACATTTTTAAGGAACCTGTTACCATATGCATCCTCAAAGGCAATGGTATAATCATTCCCGTAGACTGCCACCCAGGCCGTGCCGTTTTGCAGAGGCGTCTCGGACAGTATCAGATTCCCCGGCTGGCTGACGATCACCTTACGCATTCTGCTGTCATCCACTCTTACCATATGGGCAAACAACAGACGGGACAGAGGCTTCGCCATAGCTTCCGTTACAATGGCCGGAGACAGGAATTCCTGATACAGTATTGCCAGATGTCTGTTAATATGCTGCTTCTGGATCTGGTCAATGACGAACCGCTCCATTCTCGGCTCGTAATGTTCGTACAGTTCCTCATAATCTTTCCGGTGTTTTAACAGATACGCATACAGGAACGCACTATGTTCATAATCCAGATTGCTCTGGAAAGAAAAATACATCAGAATCACTTTCGGAAGTTCCAGCACAGCATCCAGATCTACCGACGCCATATAATATTCATAGAGATTCGTGATCCTCAGATGGCTTTCCACACCCATCTGATACCACGTGAAGGCATCCGGTCCCGTCTTACTTCCCTTGATCAGAAGGCTGCACACCTCCTGCAGGATCCGCACATCCTTCTTTTTCTCATACAGTCTTCGTAAAATTCTACCCAGTAGTGGAGAATACTCTCTGACTCTTCCCGACAGATACAACAGCTGTTCGATCAGGCTGTCGTTTACCGCATCCTGACGGACACCGAAGTTCAACACCTGCAGTTCAAAACTGTTCAATTTACGTAGCAGCGCCGGATTGCCGTTCAAAAGGGCCAGTGCTTCCAGGTAGATCACCGGACTGGTGCAGCCGTACTGGTACTGTTTTTCTAAGAACATCCATTTCCCGGAGGTTGAACGATTGTATTCCTCCGACAGATACAACAGCAGCCATGCCACACGCCAGCGGGTCCTGTCATAGCGGTAGATCTGTTCCACCTGCTCCGCCATTTGCAGTGTATACTGGGGATCCCTGTGGATCAGTGTGGTCAGATACAGATAGTAAGCCCACTGTTCTCCGCCGGTAGCTCCCCGGGCTTCCAACATGTCCGCCGCGTGATCCAGGATCCATCCGGCTTCATTGTAGCGTTCCTCTGTGATCAGAAGCTGTGCCTGGAACAGTCTCGCCGGCACATCCTTCTCATCCATGGTCACCATGCGCTCCACCAGTTTGCCGGTCTCCGCGAGCCAGGTTCCCGTACCGATCTTTTTCAGTCTCGATTCTTCATAATATTTCATGATCTTTGTGATGCACTGCATATGACTGTGATCTGCATGCCGGTCCACTACACCGTCTCCCAGCTGTACCATGACCGGGATCTCCAGTGAAGTATAAGCATTATATATGTAGACTTTACCGAAATTTTTGCCAGATCTGCACAGGCTGCTGTCGATGTAGACCGGCAGGCGGCAACGGTTTCCCAGAAAATCATCGTCTGTAATGTTTTCCTTTTCCGTAAAGACAAATTCACCCTCACACTCGATCTGGAGATTCGTATATCCCCAGCCGTTCCTCACGATGGTCAGATTGTTCTCCGTGATGCCGTAATTATCTGCGCTGCGAGGCAGTTTTTTCACCAGTTCTTTCTCTTCCGTCAGGAATTCCAACTGTTGCTTTTTATTGATACAGATCAGGAATTCCTCTACATTTTGTTCGTTGCCCTCATAAGTGGACAGGATCCGGTAACTGTCATAGAAATGGGCATCGTTCCCCTGGAACAGCCGCAGAAATTCCGGATCATAGAACAGCCGCACAGCTTCCTTCCAGTTGCTCTTCGCCAGGTTGGCAAAATGGAACAGATTCCGGATAGCCCCGATGGAAGAATTCAACATCCCATGCTCCACCGTCACCACAAAAGGAAGATTGTATTCTCCTCTGTTGCTGACTACGGAAAAAGAGCCCTTGATCACATCCCCTTCCTCCAGATCTTCTCCGTGGAAGCAGTAAAAAATTTCTGCATCGGAGCCGGTAAACTGATCCGTCATACATTCCATCCGAAGATGGTCCGAGATCACGGATCCCTTTACATAGCCTTCCGACGCAGAAAGAATGTGAAAAGAGCCCTCATATATTGTCCCCTGTGACAGGGAAATCTCTATTTTAGCGCAGGAGAATTCCAAAGAACCGTTCTCATAATCGAAGTTTCCTCCTAAAATTCTATCAATAATCTCCTGCATGCACCTTCACCCGTTCCCTGTTGTCATTTGGATTTATTATACCAAATTTACCAGTTGAGGGCAAGGTGTAGACCCGGTTAGTCCAGGTTTAATTTTCGGTTCATGATGTAATAAGATACGCCGTACATGATGGCCGCAATGAGCAGGCTGGTGATCACGTTAATGTCATAGGCCATATTGGTCGTTACCGAAAATCCGCCGGAGTTGCTCATGACATTTGTGCCAAACATGAAGGCACTCTGTACAGTACTTCCGATGATGGAAGACAGGATCGTCAGGCCGGCATATGCCAGGATTCCCATCAGGCCTTTATGTTTGGAGGAAAGCTGTCCGATGGTCAGCGCTCCGAACAGAGTGACCATGGTAATGAACGGTCCTGCCACATAGGTTAAGAGCAGCGTGATCCCATAATGCAACAGATTGATCCCCATCTCTTCTTCGTATGTTCTGCCAAGTTCATAAAAAGCATCTGCCAGAAATTCCCAGATATTCCCATTATATTGTGTCAGTACACTACTCAGTTCACCGATATTTAAAAGGCCTGTCATCAGAGACACGATCAGTGCCACCACTGAAATACCGATGCCTATCGTAATGAACAGATACCAGACACCGGAGACCAGTACCTTGCTTAAAAACAGCTGGTTAGCTGTTACCGGCAGGGTGTGGGACAGATAGCCTTCATCCGTATACATACTGCGGTAAAAGCGGATGCCCAAAAAAATCAGCATTCCCCAGGTAGACGCCAGCAGCATGATCACATACAGGATCAGTGTTGCCACAAAGGAAGAGAGTACAAACCAGCTCTGTGTCGCATTCATGTTATTGCCGTCCGCAATCTCCGTTACCAGTCCTCCCGGCATGCGTAATACCACGCAGCCAATCACGGTGACCACAAGCATTCCCAGAAGCATCAGTGTACCGGCTTTCCAGATATTTTTCCATTCATATTTCATTAACTTTCCTAACATGCGAACACCTCCCTGAAGTAAGCATCTACAGACTTACCTTTCTCTTCTCTGATATTGTCAACGGATGTATATAACACCAGCTGACCATAACGCATGAAGATGACTTCATCCAGTACCTGTTCCACATCCTCGATCAGATGGGTAGAGATCAGTACCGTTGCTTCCGGATTGTAGTTGTTGATAATGGTGCGCAGGATGTAATCTCTCGCTGCCGGATCCACACCGGCAATCGGCTCATCCAAAATATACAGGCTGGCATTCCTGCTCATCACTAAGATCAACTGTACCTTCTCCTTCGTACCTTTGGACAATGTCCGCATTTTCACTGCAGGATCGATCCCCAGACTCTTTAACATCTCTTCCGCACGTTCCCTGGAAAAGTCTGTATAAAAGTCCTGAAAGAAATCCAGAATCTCCCGGATTGTCTGATTCATGGTCAGATACGTGCGGTCCGGCAGATAAGCTACCTTGCTCTTGGTCACCGGTCCTACATAATTTCCGTCGATCATAATAGTGCCTTCCGTCGGTGTCAGCAGACCGTTCAGCATTTTGATCAGTGTCGTCTTACCGCTGCCGTTGGGTCCCAACAGGCCAATGATCTTCCCCTTGGGGAGACTTACGGTCAGATTGTTCACAGCCACATTGGCACCATATTTCTTGGTCAGATTTACAATTTCTACCAGATTATTCATTTCTATTTCCGCCTCTCTTTATTTTCATCATAAATTTGCACCCCTGTCAGGCCTGTACCTTATCGAAGAGATTCCGGATCTCCTCTCTCTGATATCCCAGTTCCTGCATGTTGTTGATAAAATTCCGGACATGCCCGGCTGCCAGCTGTTCTCTGGTATTCCCGATCAGCTCAGTGTCCTCCGTCACGGTTCTGCCGCTGGTGCGCTGTGTCACGATCAGGCCGCTCCGCTCCAGTTCTGCAAAAGCTTTCTGCATCGTATTCGGGTTCACCGCCGCCACGGCCGCAAGATCTCTGACACTCGGCAGCTTCTCTCCCGGCTGATATTTGCCGGACACGATCTCTTTCTGGATCCGCTCCACCAGCTGCGCATATATGGGTCTGTCAGCATCCAATTCCCACGCCATTCCTATCATCCTTTCTTGTTTCTTATTTTCTGTTTCTTATTACCTGTCACGCATCGTTTCTATCGATGCCTCCCCGGGTCCCTCATTGTCTTGTTGTTTTACTGTATTATTTATTTAATACAATAATACGTTATTTATTTTTATCTGTCAAGCGGATTTTATGCTTGTCCGGGAAAATTGTTGGAATTACACTTGTTACAACATGGTAAATGGGAAGTTACGCGGCTCATTGCTCGCGTAACTTCCCATTTACTACGCATCCGGCTCCGAAATACGTGTCACCCCCACATAAATATCCGAGATTTCAAACCATGTAGGATAATCCACGATTCCGGTCTGAGGAAGATTAAATATCTTCTGGAACGTCCGGACAGCCTCCGCAGTACCGGAGCCATAGATTCCGTCGGGTGTCAACGTAGGAATCGCCGGATAATTTCTGGCGATCCGGTTCAACTGCTGTTGCAGCTGACGGACTTTTTCCCCGGAAGAACCGATAGTCAGATCATACCCCGGCCAGGAAGAAGGCACTCCCGAAATAATATCTGCGGAATTGATATACATATCATTGCCGTAATAATAATGAATGATATCAATAGCGGAATATCCCTGATCCGCCAATGACTTGGAGCCCCACTGGCTCAGCCCCCGGCAGGTAGTCCGATTACCGTCACAATACGATGTGAAAATGGGCTGTCGTACACCGGGCCTTGACAAATAGTTGGTAAAAATGGAATCTACCAGATAGTCGATCTCTTCGAACACATTTCTGCCATAGATCCATTTTTGATCATACGCCGTAGAAGAAGTTATCGTAAAATCGTATCCACGTCCCCTGTACCACTCCGTATATATACGGTTTAACGTAAATGATTGAATGACCAGAATATTAGCATAAATTGCACTCTCCGGCCAGGTGGAATAAATCTCGCTGGAGGCCACATTTTTAATGTAATCCTTATAGCGCACCCAGTAATTCCGGGCAGTGGGATCCTCCGGGACACCGTCATGTACGATCACATATTCCGGAATCACCACACGGCTCAGTACGATCTCCCCGGTCTCGTTCATAGGTTTGATTTCTTCTTCCGGAATCTTCGGAGGATACTCTCCGAAAAGCGTATGTGCAGGTATTACTACTACTTTTTCTTCCTCCTCTGTTACATTCAGCGGATTCATGCGGATCGGTTGTAGGGAAAATTCGCCTGCCAGAATTTCGGAACCAGATACCAGTACCGGTTCAAAGCCTTCTGCAGTCACCTGAATGTTGTACTCCGAATAGGGCTGTGCCGTAATATCCGGAGATAAAGAAAGCTCTCTCGGCGGCGCATCCAGTGTTATCGTAGGGGTTTGCCCGGATTCGTCAGTAGTCATCGTCTCCAGCGGGGAATCCGGATCCCCGGTATAGGAGACAGTGACGGTCGCGCCGGGTATCGGTGTCATCCCCAGAGCGGAGACAACGCTGATCTGAAGTGTTCCTGTATAAGTAGTGTCCATGGACAGAGGTCCTTTCTGCCTATGCCGTTTTGTCTGTCTTGATCCGGTCAGGCAACAAATGTTCCTTACAGAATATGCAAAGTCAGAAAAATATGTGCATGTTCCCATATACTAAGTAGACTAACTTCTATCCGTTTTGTCTTCATCATACATCTACTTGATTAACAGACGGGTGATATGCATTCACTAAATACTAATTCCGGTACCGGTCTGCATCTGTCCCCGAGCCACCGTGTAGCCCAAAAAAGGAACCACAAATCGTTCCCAGATTGTGATTCCCTTTGTTTTTAATCCGTCATTTTTATTTGGTCAACAGCATCATAATGTCATTGCTTCTTGCCACGAACTTGGTCATGGCGTCGGCGGACAAGGGTGCATGCTGGAGCTTTGCCAGATCGTACAGCTGCTCGCAGATCATTTCTGCGTTCTCGCCGTCCTGGTGCTCGGTGATGTACTGTACCAGAGGATGGTTGGCATTCAGAATCAGGGTCTCGCCCTCACTGCCGAAAGCACTCATATCCATGCCGGGCATGGAGTACATCTTCATCATATCCTGCATACGTCTGCTCTCTTCGGACAGCGTGATCATGGAAGAGATCTTCTTGTTCTTCAGCTTCTCTACCTTGACAGTGATCTTGTCGTTCTTCAGAGCTTTCTTCATCAGCTTGCTGATGCTCTCTGCCTGCTCTTCCATCTCTTTTTCAGCCTTCTTGGAAGTCTTGGACTTCAGGGCATCGGTCACATCCGCATCGATACGCTGGAACTTGATTCCCTCATTCTTCTGCTCCAACTGGGAGATGAAGGGCTGATCGATATTGTGGGTCAGGATCACAGCATCCATCTTGGCAGCCTTGAACATATTAATATACTGGCTCTGCTGCTGTTCATCCGTTACATAGTAGATGATCTTCTCCTTCTTCTCTTCCTCGGTATTCTCCCCGGAAGCCTCATCTTCAGATTTATCCTCTACGACCTCAGCTTCTACCTTGTTGCCGTTCTCATCTACAGCATTTTCCTTATTCTCTTCCTCGTCCTGAGGCTTGATCTCCAGACACTCGGGCAGAGTCAGATATTTGCCGTCCAGATTCTTGAAGAGGATATAATCATTCATCTTCTCACAGAACTTGTCATCCTTCAGGCAGCCGAACTTGATGAAGGGACTGATGTCATCCCAGTATTTGTCATACTCTTCCTTATCCGTCTTGCACATACCGGCCAGCTTGTCCGCTACCTTCTTGGTAATGTACTCGGCGATCTTCTTGACAAATCCATCATTCTGCAATGCACTTCTGGATACGTTCAGAGGCAGATCCGGGCAGTCGATGACACCCTTCAACAGCAGCAGGAACTCAGGAATGACTTCCTTGATGTTATCTGCGATAAATACCTGATTGTTGTACAGCTTGATGGTACCTTCGATGGACTCATACTCCATGTTGATCTTCGGGAAGTACAGGATACCTTTCAGATTAAAAGGATAATCCATATTCAGGTGGATCCAGAACAGAGGCTCCTTGTAATCCTGAAATACCTTGCGGTAGAAGTCCAGATACTCTTCCTTCGTGCACTCATTGGGATGCTTGGTCCACAGAGGCTGTGTCTCGTTGATCAATTCAGGACGCTTTCTGATCTTCAGCTTCTTAGGCTCTTCTGTTCCCTCGGCAGCTTCAACGTTTTCACCTTCTGCCGCTTCCTTCTTCTCCGGCTCGATCTCTTCCAGGACTTCATCATCGGGAAGCTTTTCCTCTTCCTTGATGATCTGGGTCTCCTTGGTGTTCGCCTTGGACAGATAGATCTCGGTAGGCATGAAGGAACAATACTTCTTCACGACCTCACGAGCCTTGTACTCATTACAGAACTCCAGACAATCTTCATTTAAAAACAGGGTAATGGTCGTACCGACATCCGTCTTGTCTCCGTCTTCCATGGAGAACTCGGTGCCGCCGTCACACTCCCAGTGTACTGCCTTGGCGCCATCCTTGTAAGATAACGTATCAATATGTACTTCATCCGCTACCATGAATGCGGAATAGAAGCCCAGTCCGAAATGACCAATGATCTGGTCGGAATTGCTCTTGTCCTTATATTTCTCAATGAAATCCGTAGCACCGGAAAATGCGATCTGGTTGATATACTCTTCCACTTCGTCGGCGGTCATGCCCAGACCGTTATCCTTGAAAGTCAGAGTCTTCTTTTCAGGATCCACGATGACATCCACACGTCCCTTATAACCTTCCGGAAGAGAATATTCTCCCATCATGTCCAGTTTTTTCAGCTTGGTCACGGCATCACAGCCGTTGGAGATCAACTCTCTGTAGAAAATATCGTGATCGGAATACAACCACTTTTTAATGATCGGAAAAATGTTTTCACTGTTAATTGATAAACTGCCGCTTTTTGCTGCCATTATTACCACATCCTTTTCTAAAATTGCACAGCCATGGCTGACTGTTTCCTAACTGATTCTAAGTGTAGGACTGTAAAATTGAAAAGTCAAGACAAATTTAGCACTCATTATAAATGAGTGCTAACAATCAGTCAAAAATCCAGTATTTATCAATATTTCCGTAATTCTAAAATTTTAATAAAGCGTGTAAAAAACCAGAAATTACTCCTCCGGAAAGTACTTTGCATACACATCAAAAAAGTTGTCCGTAGTCACCTGTTCGTCCATGATCAGCGTGATCTCGTCCCACAGCTTGTCATTGAGCTGACGCACCAGTGTATTCACAAAGCTGTCATACTCCTGCCCGAAGACTTCCCGTTTCCGCTCTTCTACAATCTTTAATTTATTAGCGTCCGTCTCTTCCCGATCCAGCGTATTGATGCATTTGATAATGTAATAGCCTCGTTCACATTTCACAACCTGGCTCACCTCGTCTGTTGCCAAATTGAAAGCCGCTTCCTCATAAGCGCTCTCCGCTTCTCCTTTGCCAAAGGAATAGGTGATCTCGGAATCGTCGCTGTATTTGGATGCCAGTTCCGTGAAATCGTGTTCTCCGTCCACCGCCAGGTCTCTTACCTCGCAGGCTTTCTCATAGGCACTCTGAATGGAGCTTTCCGAATAAGGCTTCAGGTTTCCGTCCATATCCGTGGATGCTGTTGCAAAAAAGATCTGCTGCACCGTAATTTTGCGGGCCTCGTCATCACTGATCTCCGGATTGATGTCCTGTATAATCAACTGATAGACCTTGTCTGCCATGGCATATTCCCGATACAGATTCTCCACAATCTCCTCCGTGGCACCCATAGCCTCGATCTCCGTATCATTTAAGGAAGAATAATACTCCTGTGCCGCCTGGACGACCTTTGCCTCCTCGGCTTCATCCAACGTGACCTCTTTCTCTTTTGCCAGCAGGTACATGGTCTTGATCTGAGCAATTCTTGCCAGCACTGTCTCCTTGACATTATCCTCCAGAGTCACTCCGTTCAGGGAAGTATTCCAGATCTCCGTCCCGTAGACATTCTCATATTGATTCTGGGTCGTGGTCAGGTAGATCATGATCTCCGCCTTAGAGCAGGACTCGTCCCCGATCCGAAATACCTCATTTTTCCCAAATCCTGTGGTAAATACCACTTTTGTGCCGTCACTGCTGCCGCAGGCGGTCAGTCCCGTCACCATACTTATTCCCAGCACTCCCGCCACCAATACCGCGGTGATATGACATCTATTTTTAAAAAACATAACATTTCCTACTTTCTCAAAGTCTCTAAATTCTGATTATACCCTATTTTTTTCTTCTGTGCCACGGTTTCTTGGAAGTTCAGAAAAATCTAAGAATTCTACAGACAAAAAAATGCGTGCGGATATTCTCCACACGCATTTTTAATATTATTCAATTTTGATACCAGATTACTCGATTACATGGATCCAGCCCTTAGGAGCTTCGATCCTGCCCATCTGGATACCGGTCAGAGTCTCATACAGTTTCTTGGTGACAGGTCCCATCTCGGTCATGCCGCTGGGCAGGCAGATTTCTTTGCCGTGGTCAACGATCTTGCCTACAGGGGAGATCACTGCTGCGGTACCGCACAGACCAGCCTCTGCGAAGTCTTTTACTTCATCCAGGTATACTTCTCTCTCTTCTACTTCCAGTCCCAGGTATTCCTTGGCAACATATACCAGAGAACGACGGGTGATGGACGGAAGGATACTGTCGGACTTGGGAGTTACAACCTTGTTATCCTTGGTAACGAACAGGAAGTTCGCACCACCGGTCTCCTCTACCTTGGTACGGGTAGCAGCATCCAAATACATGTTCTCATCGTAGCCTTCCTTGTGAGCGGATACGATAGCATGTAAGCTCATAGCATAGTTCAGACCAGCTTTGATGTGACCGGTTCCGTGAGGTGCCGCGCGGTCGAAGTCGGTGACACGGATGGTCAGGGGCTTAGCGCCACCCTTGAAGTAAGGTCCTACAGGAGTGCACAGGATACGGAACTGATATTCGTCCGCAGGCTTTACACCGATGACAGGATTGCTGCCGAACATATAAGGACGAATGTACAGAGTTGCACCGCTGCCGTAAGGAGGTACGAAAGCATCGTTGGCCTTAACCGTCTCGGTAACAGCCTCCACGAAACGCTCCTTGGGGAAAATGGGCATCTCCAGTCTTGCTGCGGAAGACTCCAGACGCTCACCGTTCAAGTCAGGACGGAAAGTAACGATATGTCCATCTTCTGTGGTGTAAGCCTTCAGACCCTCGAATACGGTCTGTGCATACTGCAGTACGCCTGCACACTCATTCAGTACAATGTTAGGATCCTGGGTCAGCTGACCGTCATCCCATTTGCCGTCCTTGTAATTGGACACATATCTGTAATCTGTAGGGATATAACCGAAACCGATATTACCCCAGTCAATGTTTTTCTTTTCCATTTTGTATTCCTTCTTTCCTCGGTTTACCACTCTGCCTGTTGATTTCTCTTAACAGAATTTCTTGATTTTCATTATTATACCATTTGTAATAAAAGTCAATATACACATTTATGCTTTCCAGTGCTTTTTTCAGCGAAAATGTGGTGTTTTTCTTCTTTTCACAGTTTTTTCAGATTAAAATCACTACATATCTGTCATTGTATTTAAGACTTTTTCCGCTCATATTTCAAGAACTGGTAAGTAATGTCAAAATAGACCTGCTCATCGCTGTCCGCGGTGATCTCCCACTCGGGATCACTGTCCAGATCCGGGAAATAAGCATCCGCCTCGTAGGCATGATCGATCTTTGTCACATGTGCCACATCGCAGTAGGGCAGCATCTGACGGTAAATGCTCTCGCCGCCGATGATGTAGATGCTTTCCTCGTCGTATTTTTTCAGTTCTTCCAGAAGCTCCTCGATGGAGTGTACCACGATGGCATCCTTCACCTGATAGTTCGGATCTTTGGATAAGATGATGTTGATACGGTTCTTTAAAGGCATTCCCTGGGGAAACGTCTCTAAGGTCTTACGTCCCAGAACGACTACCTTACCGGTGGTCTCCTCACGGAAATGCTTATGATCATTGGGAATCCGGATCAGCAGTTCGTTTTTGCTGCCAATGGCCCAGTTATTATCTACTGCTACGATTAAATTCATGTTGTCCTCCTCTTAATAATCGATTTCTTCGTGCCTTGCACTCTCGAAATCGCTCTGATATTCGTATTCCGGACTATCGCCCTGCCTACTCCTATCAGTTTGATCATCTCATAGCGCAATAGCTTTGTCTGCAAGCAGCCACGCTATCGTCTATGGATGATCCTATTATGTTATATGGCTATAGGTATATCCCTGATCTGTTCCCCGGTCTGGTAACCCTCCAGCTTCACGTCATCCGGTGTAAACTGGTAAAAATCCTTGATCTCCGGGTTCAGCCAGAACTTCGGTGCCGGGAAAGGTTCTCTGCTTATCAGTTCCTTAATGGCATCCACATGTCGGTCATAGATATGGGCATCCGCAATGACATGCACCAGCTCACCCACGTTCATATCGCAGACCTGTGCCAGCATATGCACCAACACCGCATACTGTACCACATTCCAGTTGTTGGCTGCCAGCACGTCCTGGGAACGCTGATTCAGAATGGCATTCAGGGTCAGCCTGTCCTCTCCCTTTTTCTGAGTCACATTAAAGGTCATGCTGTAGGCACAGGGATACAGATTCATCTCATGCAAGTCCTGATGCACGTAAATATTGGTCATGATGCGGCGGCTGAAGGGATTGTTCTTCAGATCGTAGATCACACGATCCACCTGATCCATCATGCCCTCTTTATACTGATGTTTCACACCCATCTGGTAACCGTAGGCCTTACCGATGGAACCATCCGCATCCGCCCATTCATCCCAGACATGGCTTTTTAAGTCATGAATGTTGTTGGACTTGCGCTGCCAGATCCACAACATCTCATCCGTGGCGGATTTCAGCGCCGTCTTTCGTAAGGTGAGGATTGGGAACTCTTTCGACAGGTCATACCGGTTCACCACTCCGAATTTCTTAATAGTGTAGGCAGGGGTGCCGTCCGGCCAATGGGGACGCACTTTCTCGCCCTCCGTGCTGGTACCGTTGGTCAGAATGTCATTACACATATCAATAAAAATATGATCCGCTAAACTCATGGTGTCTCCTTATTCTATCTTCTAATATATAACCGATTTCTCCGTGCTTCGCACTCTCGAAATCGCTCTGATATTCGTATTCCAGGCTACCGCCTTGCTTACTCATATCAGTTTGATTCTCTCATCAGCCAAAAGCCTTGACTGCAAGCAGTCACGCAGAAGCTGATGGAGAATCTTATTATGTTATATAACCGATTTCTCCGTGCTTCGCACTCTAGAAATCGTACACCCCTTCGTATTCCGGACTCTCGTCCTGCATACTCAGGGTTGTTTATGCCTCTCATAGGAAGTATTTCCTGCCTGCAAGCAGTCAGAAATACTTCCTATGGATGCACTTATATTTCCCATTTGTCACACAGGGAATTGATCTGGTCGGCGAACTTGGCCATGTCCTTATTGGTCATGACACCCTCGCTCTTGGTAACCAGCGCCAGCAGACGTCTTGCAGAAGCCAACAGCCTCTCGAAGACTCCGGTGACAGGCTTCGTCTTTTTCTTCACGGCAACCGGTGCAGCCTCATAGGTAAATTTATTGCTGATCAGGTCGAACTCCGTGCCACTATAAGGTGCGTAAGCCCTCTGCCCATACTCGATCTTCAGGCATTCGGTGAATGCAGTGCAGGCACTGTCTTCACCGTGTACCACAAACACCTTTTTCGGCTTCTCTTCAAAGGCCTGGATCCACTCGATCAGTCCTTCTTTGTCCGCATGGCCGCTTAATCCCGCCAGTTTCCGGATCTGTGCCCGCACCTGAATGGTCTCACCGAAAAGCTTTACCTCATCGGCACCCTCTACCAGCGCTCTGCCCAGGGTTCCCACGGACTGGTAACCCACGAAGAGAATCGTACATTCTTCTCTCCACAGGTTATGCTTCAGATGATGGCGGATACGTCCCGCATCACACATACCGGAAGCGGAAATGATGACCTTGGGGGTCTCGTCAAAATTGATGGCCTTGGATTCCTCACTGGTGATGGACAGCTTCAATCCCGAAAATGCAATGGGGTTGATGCCCTCTTTCACATATTCCATAGCCTCGTCATCAAAGCACTCATAACGATTCTCCTGAAATATACCGGTGGCCTCCACCGCCATGGGACTGTCCACATACACCGGGAAATCCTCATGTCCTTTGACCAGACGTCCCACCTTGATTTTCCGCAGGAAATACAGGATCTCCTGAGTACGGCCCACCGCAAAGGAAGGAATCACCACATTACCGCCACGATCCAGTGTCTCCTGCAGTACCTTTGTCAATTCCGCCACATAGTCTAGTTTGTCCTTGGGATGCATCCTGTCACCGTAGGTAGACTCCATGACCACATAATCCGCTTCTTTTGTGGGTGTGGGATCCTTCAACAGCGGCTGATGCTTGTTGCCGATATCGCCGGAAAATACGATCTTCTTCGTATTGCCGTCCTCTGTCAGCCAGACTTCGATGCTGGCAGACCCCAGCAGATGTCCGATGTCCGTGAAACGGATCTTCACGCCCTCGCACACTTCTACGATCGTATTGTAATGACAGGGAACCAGTCTGCGGATCACGCCGTCCGCATCCTCCATGGTATACAACGGTTCCACCACTGCATTGTTGGCAGAACGTTTTGCCTTGCGGTTCTTCCACTCTGCCTCAGCACTCTGGATATGCGCACAGTCACGTAGCATGATGCTGCACAGATCCGCCGTGGCATCCGTGGCATAGATCTGGCCTCTGAATCCTCTGGCATATAGAAGTGGCAGAAGTCCCGAATGATCCACATGGGCATGCGTCAGAAAGACATAATCGATCATGGATTCCGCCACCGGCAGCGGAACATTCTCAAATACATTGATGCCCTGCTCCATACCATAATCCACCAGAATATGCTTTCCGGCTACCTCAAGATAATGGCAGCTTCCTGTTACTTCATGGTCTGCCCCCACAAACACAAGTTTCATAGATTTACCTCCCGTTTTGTTAGTTTATTTTAAAGCATTGGCTGTTTCGTAGAACTGATAATAGATCCCTTTTTGTTCCATGAGCTGGTCGTGATTGCCTTCCTCCACAATGCCGTCATCCGTCAGCACCAGGATCCTGTCGGAATTGCGGATACTGGAAAGTCTGTGGGCGATAGTCAGAGTAGTACGCCCCTCCGACAATTCTCCCAGAGATTTTGCCACGGCAAACTCACTCTCATTGTCCAGTGCGGAAGTGGCCTCATCCAGAATGATGATGGGTGGATTTTTCAGAAATACTCTGGCAATACTGATCCGCTGTTTCTGTCCGCCGGACAGCTTTACACCCCGTTCTCCCACATAAGTATCATAACCGTCCTTCAGTCCCATGATGAATTCATGAGCCCCGGCACGCTTTGCCGCATTGATCACATCTTCTTTCGAAGCCCCGGGACGTCCATAAGCGATATTTTCATAGATCGTACCGGAGAAAAGATACACATCCTGCTGTACGATACCGATATTGCCCCGCAGACTCTTTAACGTAAAATGCTTAATGTCCTGACCGTCCAACAGGATCCTGCCTTCTGAGACATCATAAAATCTCGGGATCAGATTGCACAGCGTTGTCTTACCACCACCGGAAGGACCGACGATGGCCACCTTTTCTCCCGCGTGGATCTGCAGGTTCAGATCAGTGAATACCTTGTTATGGTCATCCGGATATTCAAAGCTTACTTTTTCAAAAGAGATTTCTCCCTTCGGGTCCTTCAGTTCTATGGCATCTGGCTCATCGAAGATCTCGATATCCGCATCCACGATCTGTAAAAAGCGCTCGATACCGGTCATGCCCCGCTGGAACTGTTCGGCAAATTCGATGATACGCCGGATTGTTGCGATCAGGGTGGATACATACAGCATATATGCCACCAGGTCACCAGCGGCAATCCGTCCGTTTACCATAAAAATACCGCCTGCCACCAATACCACCAGATACATCAATCCGTCAAACAGCTTCACTGTGGTATTGAATGCCGCCATGTAACGGTAGGTCAGCTTCTTAATATCCAGAAAAGTGCCGTTATCTTTCTCAAACTTGACATTTTCCACCTCTTCATTGGTAAATGCCTTGACCACCTTATGGCCCAGCAGACTGTCCTCGATCCGGGCGTTCAGCTCTCCGATCTGGTTACGCTGCTTGCGAAAGGCACTTCGCATCCGGAAATTCAGGATCATGCACACACCGCACATCAGCGGCACGCACAGAAAGATCATCAATGTCAGCGGCAGATTGATATTTGCCAGAATGATAAAAGAGATTACGGTCTTGATTCCGGCGATGAAAAATTCTTCTGGGCAATGATGGGCGAATTCCGTCACATCAAACAGATCATTGGTGATCCGCCCCATGATCTGACCGACTTTGGTATTATTATAATAAGTATTGGACAGCTTCTGCAAATGGTTGTATGCATCTCTGCGCATGTCCGTCTCGATCTTCGCGCCCATGACGTGTCCCATATCGGACATATAGTAACTGGCGATGCAATCCACGATACGAAGTCCGAAATACAGAACTCCCAGTGAAAGTATGGTCTTCACCGACAGGGACGCAAGATCCCGCAGCCCTTCATTGGTAATGTAGCGCATAATTAACGGCAACACCAGTTCACAGACCGTGGTCAGTGCTGCACAGAACAGATCCATCCACAAGGTAAAACGGTATTTTTTAAAATAAGGTGCAAACCTGCGAAACAATTCGCGGGTGGAATATTGCTTGTTATCCATTGTTGTGTTCCTTTTATTTTGGTTGCAGAGCTATAGGTATTGTCCTTCTCCCACATAGAAGCGTACTTTTCCTTTTTGCTCATTTTTCTGGTCATAAAGTGTTTTGTCCGCAGCCGACAGGAAATCCCACACTCGGTTTGGTTCCTTCGGAATAGCACAGACACCACCCACGGAAATCGTAAGCCAGGGTTCCACAGAAGAGTCTTCATTGGGAATCTCACATTCCCGGATGCCCATACATAGCTGTCTTGCATGTTCCTCTGCATACTCCCTGTCACGTCCCGTCATGACCACCAGGAATTCATCTCCGCCGTAACGCGCCACATAGTCCTCCGGAAAACATTTTTTCAGAGTATCCGCTACCGCGCAGATTCCTTCATCTCCCCTTCCATGTCCATAGCGATCATTCAACTGTTTGAAATGGTCAATATCCAGGAACAGAATGCCCAGTTCCTTCTCATTCAGAAGACAGTCTTCAAACACATCCTCCAGATAACGATTCAGGCTTCTCTTATTATAGAGTCCGGTCAGTTCGTCATGATCCGCCTGATACAACAGCCGGTTTCTCTTGCGTTCCTGTTCCTTCTGCTCCTCTTCTGCTGTCTGTAATCGTTTTCTGAGTTCCATCATATACATGACCTGACTGTTTTCTGTCAGTTCCCAGCTGTCCTTTAGATGGAAAAAGGTATCCGCGCTCTGTTTGAATTCTTCCGGAGTCATCCTGGAACTGCAATAACGCATCCGCAGAGACAAAAGCTGCAATAGCAGACTCTTGTTCTGTTCAATGGCAGCCTTTGGTTCCAGACAGTTCAATACTTCCTCTATCTGTTCCGGTTTGCCTATCTTTTCCACATATTGCAGCAGATTCTGAATACTGTCGTATTCGGAAGAGACCTGTGTCATATCCTCTAATGCCATTACCGCTGTACGTACATGCTCTTCTGCCTTCTTCCGGTCTCCGTTTCGCTCCGCCAGATGAGCCAGAAATACATTGACACCCAGCCTTGTCTCACGTATGACCTCCTCGCTCTGCCCGGTCTCTTCCAGTTTACACAGTACCTTTTCCGCCTCGTCATCCATATGCAGATGCAGCAGGCAGCATCCGTACTCTGCCAGCATTTTCCGGAAATTGATCCTGCTGTATGTACTGTTGTCATCCGCCTGTTCAAATTCGCGGATACATTCCGCATGGCACTGCACAGCTCTTTCATAAGCTCCTATGAGATAATACGCATCCGACATATTGCTCAGTACAATGCTGTGCACCATCTTATCATCGTATTTTTCCGTATAATCCAATGCTTTATCGTACTGTTCCATGGCCAGCGACAGGTTGTTCTGCATATGTGCCACAATACCGATCATATTGTACACTCTGGCTACATGATGCTCCAGATCCGTTCCCAGAAGACACCTGACGCTCTCATCCAGATAATGCAGGCAGCCCTCCTGATTCCCTGTTGTCAGTTGATAAAAGGCAGCAAAATAGCAGATCCATCCGTGGATTCCCTTATCATCCTGTTCTGTCACAGAGGTAAGTGCCTGCTCCAGAGTCTCCCAGGTAAAAGGAATTCCGTCTGTCATCTGCTGATTCAGGCGTTCTGCTGTCTCTAACATTTGCTGTCTCGTTGCGCTCATATCTATATCCATACCGTCCTGTTATTCTATGTCAATTCCGCAAATCACGGTTCGCCGGTTCCTATGCCCAGCCCGGTGGGCATAATCTATATTACTTATTATTGTATTATTTTATATCGCAGTACGCAAGTTTTTTTCCTGAATAAAATGTTTCCCAATCTCCCGCAAAAATGTTAAAATGGAGTTATATTTCGTAAGCTAGTACAAAAAGGCATGGTTATTTCTATGGAAAATATAACAGTTAATAAAGAGTTTCATGAACTGCATTTTGACAGCATCCAGGCTTTACGCGGTCTGGCTGCTCTTTTTGTGGTATTTCAGCATGTCCGTTTTCTGAACTTCGGAGCTTTCGGTGTGGACATCTTTTTTTGTATCAGCGGGTTCATGATCATGTTTACCACGGAAAAAAGTACCAAATATTTCTTCCGCAAACGCCTGGTCCGGATTCTTCCGCTCTACTACCTGATGACACTGGGAACCTATTTGTTGCTGTTGTTGTTTCCTTCCATGTTCCAACAGACCAGACACGATTTTTCCTATCTGGTCAAAAGTCTGCTGTTTATTCCTTTTGATATCGGCAGCGGAGCGATCCAGCCTTTGGTACGGATCGGCTGGACTATCAACTGTGAAATGCTGTTCTATCTGCTGTTTTTCGTTGCTTTTCACATCAGCATGAAATACCGCGGTCTGATCTGCAGCGCATTTCTGGTGATTCTGGTGGGAATGGTACAGATATTTGCTCCGGCGATCTCGTCCTGGCATTCTCCGATAGGTAATGTACTTTCTCCTTTCCTCATTTTTTACGGAGATCCTGTCATGCTGGAATTTCTCTTCGGAATTCTGGCTTACTATCTGCTGCGGTATTTGTATCGCAGGCATACCCTTCATCCGGTTTCGCGGACAGTAAGCCTCGTATCCGCGGTATGTATCCCGGTAATCTTTTGTCTGCTTGCTTACTTTACGCCCCGGATCAATGTGATTGGGTTCCTCAGGCTTCCCCAGTGGGGGCTCCCGGCTCTGCTATTGTTAATCCTTGCTTTTCTCGCAGGCCTGCAGCTTTCCATGCCCCGCTTTTTTGTGCAGTTGGGAAATATCAGCTATTCCCTGTATCTGGTACACTACTATCCGGTTATGTTTCTGGACCGTGTGGTATTTGACTTTTCCACCCTATCCGTATTGTCTGTTGTCGGACTGATCGTAAGCGTTGTAATAAGCATTGTTCTGGCTTATCTGTGCTGGATCCTGATAGAGCGGAAATTCACTGGATGGCTGCGTAGAATACTGCTGCGTTAATTGTATATGCAATTTATAAAAAAGATGCACACTTTTTTTATTGACATTTCCGGAGCCCTATAGTATATTATAACTTGTCCGTAAGATATGCGCGAGTGGCTCAGCGGTGGAGCACCTCCTTGCCAAGGAGGGGGTCGCGGGTTCGATCCCCGTCTCGCGCTTCTTAAAACCCTTGATTTTTCAAGGGTTTTTCTATTTCATGTTGCATTTTGTGTTGCATCAAGTTGTTTCCTGTAATTTATTTTCTCTGTAAATGGCAAGTTAATTGCCTCAGATAATGTTCCTTTTAGATTCGGCGTGAATTCTAACGGAGAATATGGCTACATTATTACGAATCCGGCAGGTGCAGATACAGTTATCCCTTTTAGCAGTGAGGCGTCGTATGCGGCTGCACTATATAATGCTTTAAAACCAAGCGGATTAGTAAACGCCAATATGACATTTAACCAATTAATAGCTGTTGTAGCATCACAAAATCCTGCTACTTATTCTTTGATAAGAAGTGGGTGGACGGTTGGTACTGCTGGAGGAGCTATTACGCCAAGTGCTTCCTCTAATGGTAGTGCTGTTACACTAAAAATCGCATCACAAACCGGAATGAGTTCTTATGTGTATTATACTTCTCCAGCAATCAACTTATCTAGTTTTAAAACTTTAACTTTGCAGGGATCATCTTATAAAGTAACAGGTAATCCTTATGGTTCTGATGATTATCGACCTAAAGTTAAGTTGTTAAATGCTTCTGGAGTTGAAGTTACTACTTTATATGCTCATCCGAATTATGATAAGGAGAAAACAACATACACAATAAACACATCATATAATTGTAGTTCTTTAAGTGGAAACCATTATTTGCGATTACAATTGTTTTCATATTCAGCTACTGATAGCACCAATGTTGGAGGTTATATTACACTTACCAAGGCTTTATTTAGTACTTAAGTCAATTCGAAAGACACCCACATTATGCTATATCTTTGAGCTACATTTGTATATGCCACTACATTATTACCACCATCAAAAAATATATCTATTAACCTATTTAAAGACGTTCCTTGTGATATAACGGTGAATAGAGTATATGGTGTTTGAGGCAAACTACCAGACACTAACTTATCCACTGAAACTATATTTGATCCAACAACTAGATCAATGGAAAAGAATCCACACGTAGATAATTTATACTTACCTAACTTGCCAGTTAATATAAAAAGAGTGGCGAACACCCCTTCTTGTTCGCCACTCTTTTCCCATGATAAACCATGAGAAGGATTCAATGGGTAATTTTAGAGTATCATACCTTCTGCTGATCCGTCAATTATAGAATGCCGCCTGGATACTGTCGTATCCTACTTTTCCATCTTTTACCAGGTTCAGCTTGTCCTGCACTGCAATGGTCTCTTTCCTTGCGTCTTTTCCATACTTACCATCTACGTTCTGGTCATGTCCTAAGATCTCATTGCAACGTGTCTGCCACCACTTAACTACCGCTCCCCTGGAGCCAACCTTGTAGCTCAGCCCGAATCTCTTCGCCTGCAGGCAGATCTGCTGTTTTACATACCGAGTATTCTTGCCATCTTTGCCATCTTCAGCCAGCTTTCTTCCCTGCTCATCCCGATAACCGTCTGCATTTGCAGCTTTCTGGAAGTTCTGAATATTAATATTACAGGTTTCTTCTCTTTGCGCCGGTACTGATACCATTTCAAAGTCCGTATAAAAGATATTGATATCACACTTGCCACTTATTCCAGGGACAGATCCTGATGATGTATACTGCCAAATATCCGCAAGGTCAATCTCCGCCGCTGACAGACTGGACGTATAGCGTGCATACCATACGTATACCTTTCCCAGTGCTTTTACGATCCGGTTCATGTCAAAATATTTATTAAGGTAATCTTTGTTGGTATAGATCACCGGGAGATAACCGGCTGCTTTGACCTTTTGCAAAAATGCAATTGCCATATCTGTAGCCAGCTGTTTTGTGACATTCACGCCTCTCTTACGCGCATAATTTACAGAGTCGTACTCAAAATCAAATGCAATAGGGCATTTGCTCCAGTACTTTTTAGCCTGAGTGATACAAAACTCTGCCTCTGCCACTGCCATTGCTGCGGTGTAGGCATATGAAAACCAGTAGAGCAGCACCTGCACAGCCAGATTAAAGCAGGCCAATGCATTGCTCACATACTTCTCGTCGACGTTATTTTTTCCGTAACCAGCCCGAATACCTATAGGCTTATATCCGGCATCACGCACTTTTTTGATATTAACATTTCCATTGTGTTTGGAAATATCCGGTCCTTTTGATAATGCCTTTTTCATTCTTCTTCCTCCTCTGATCCATTCAGCTTGCCGTCATCCAGCAGATCCTTCACTGCCTGGAACCACTTTTCTATAACGCTTTCTAAGAACTCATCAGTGACAAAATACTGCAGCCATGAAGGCAACAGTTTTCTTGCCTGACTTACTACATACTTCATCTTCTGCTTTCCGGAACCCGACTCTTTAAATGCATGTTCTGCCTTCAGAAACAGGTGATACACATCCACTCTGATCTCATCAATCGTCTTATCGCGGATGTATACCCATAAAAATGTTCCTACTACCAGTGCCGTCAGCACTGCCAAAATAATTACCATGATTGTACTTGTGCTCATTCTTTTACCTCTCTTTCCAAATCTTCAATTCTGTGATTTGCTACTTTAATTTGTTCCTGCATAACTGCCTGCGCTTCTTCTAGCTTGAATGTGCGTTCTATGACTGTGTTATGCTTATCCACCTTTTTTTCGAGCTGCTCCAACCGATATGTAGTCAATTTTGTATTGACCAGAATTCCGCAGAAGGCGCCTGCCGCACTTCCCGCGCAGCCGATCAGTGCCACAATGATTTCTGTTGCCATCTCAGTCTCCTTAATATAATGAGCCGGTCACCTCCTGAAGGAAGTAATCGGCTCTTGGCTCTTGGTTACTATGTTTTATTGTTTAAGGACCGTCTCTCACTCTCATAAGCAGCCTCCTACTCTGCGGTTGCGGTCAGATCTGCCAGTTGTGTCTCCAATGTATTGATCTGATCCCGGAGAGCCTGTCTCTCTGCATGGACAGCCTCCATATCATACTCGGTCTGCTCACCGAGGAGAGTATACTCATAGGTCTTGATAACCTTATAGTCACTGGCGGCGATTCTGGCCTTGAGGTCATCGATCTGCGCAGTCAGCTGACTGATCTGCTGCTGTCTGCCCAACTCCGTAAGCTCCTCTTCTGTGGGCTCAGGTTGCACCGGTGCAATCGGCTCGGTGTAGACGGATCCGTCATCGGACAACTCATACCAGCCGTCGCCCTCCCGGAATAAAGTAGTGTATGCCTCATACTCGCCGTTGTCCAGCGGGTATTTGCATCCCTCATCCAGATAGAGCCGGAAGCCGTCAGTATTTATTGTGAGGCCGTCTCCGGTGATGCGGATCACATGAGGGCTCTCCTCTGATACGATGACCTTTGATACGGTCTTTTTATTTTTAAACTTTATGTAACCCATGAGGGCTCCTTTCTGGTGCTCTTACGGCTGCACCCGCCGTCTGATCTACTACACTAAATGGCAAGTTAAGCCAGATAGGAAGTGCAGAAATATTAATTCCTGTATCAACTGTGAACACAGCAAAAACATATAATATAGATGCTACTAATTATAGGCATTTTATATTTGTTCTTTGCAATGATACAGGAAGAATGGTGTATCAAGCTGTAGAAATTCCAACCAACTTAATCATTAAAGGGTTAATTACTGCTGTCAATGTATATGTTGGAAATAGTGAAATAGATTTCTCAGTATCTCCTACAAGTATCACATTTAGAGCGGCATCTTCTGGTGCATTTGGATTAGTATACGGAATTTGCTAATTATCTATAACTCACTACCATATTTGTTGTAGCTGTAACGTTTTTGCCATTAACCCAGACGAGTCTAAGATTTACATATGTTTTACTTATTCTTGCTGTGATATAAGTGTAATCTGTAGACGAATAGTAAGTACTATCAATCAGAACAGTTGAGGCAGTATCACCTATTAAATCAATAGGGATATTTTTGTAATATTGCGGGTATTCAGAATCGGATAAATATACATTTATGCATATTTCGTTAGCATTTTTTGGAATATCAATTCCATTAGTGCCAACTCTAGTCCCCAATCTTTTCCACTCTAACTTGCCAGTTACATCAGTAACCGCATCTGCCACCGCCTTGGCATCCGGGACATAGCCGGTGGCTTTGGTGGCCAGCAGATCATCCTTGGATGTGATCATCTGCGCAAAGGCCGGTGCGGTCAAGTCTGCAAAAAACTTTTTAATCTTGCCAAAGACCGTCTTTACGCTCTCGCCCGTATTAATGTTCTCGCGGTTCTCCGCCTCAGTAAACGCGATTTCTGAGTATCCGATGTCTCCACTAAATCCCTTGGCCAAATAGATCCAGTTGAGCTTATCATCCCTCGGTGCTCCATCCGGTGCATCTTTAATTGCCAAATATGTACTGCCATTGTGATATACCGCATCCAAACGCTCATATGCAATATTAGAGTTGTAATCTCCTTTGTAAGATATTCCGATTTTTCCGAGAGTCTTGTATCCCTCCGGTGCTGCCATAAATCATTCCTCCTTATGCTACTTTCCAATACAAAACATTGTCATCTGCTACAAAATCCACACCCACGCCATCCTTCATGTAAAGGTTCATCGTGGTCTCATCTAAATAAAATTTAGGCTCTGTGATGCTTGCATAGGTCTCCGCACGGTCTGCATCTATCTTAGCCTGTGCTGCAGATGCTGCCGCCGCTGATGCCTGCTGTGTTGCTGTTTCTGCCTGCACTGTGATGTCTGCAAGATAGTTCGGCTGCAGCTTCTCGTCCGTGATACTACCGTTTTTAATACCAACCTTTACTTTACCGTCTGCCCCCACCGTCCAGTAAACGGTATCAGAGTCCATAAACTCAAACTGAGTAATCAACGCTGACAGATCCGCATATTTCTGCGTGCCATCATCCAGTGTAATGATTAACCGCTGTGTTTCGGGATCATAGTCAAAATTAACCGCCAGCTTTTCGAGCATGGTATCAATGACCTGCTGGGCGCCAGAAAATGCAGTGATTGTCCATTTACCAGTCGCTTTATCATAGGCAATCTGTTTAATACAGGACTGCGCATCAACCTTGTCAAACTTGGTCAAATCAAGTGTGATTACACGCTCATCAATGGTGCAAACTCCATTGCTAAGCTTATCCATATTGGTTTTATTCACTGGTGTCTTGGTCGATGGCTTATTCTCCCAATAGTTCTCTTCCCAGTCATACGCTTTCTGCATCCTGCTTCACCTCTTTCTGTTTTGCCTCGGCAGCATCGCGGTCCGCAATCTCCGCCAGTAATGCATCCCTGGCTTTCTGCTCCTGTCGTGCCAAATTCTCCTGCAATGCCATGCGCTTAACTTCCTCCGGCAACGGAGATGCTTCTACAAAATTTGCGATTGCCTGACTAAATTCCTTGATTTCTAAATTGCTCATATCTCTTAATCCTCCGGTCCCAAATAAGTTATAACAGTCCCACTAATGGTTTTTGTTCTCCACGCAACTACTGTACCTTTATAATTCATGTACCCGCTGACACCCATTGCTCTTACGCTGACCAGATCAACGCTTGATAGCTTATTTACGATAGTCGCAGCGCTGATTCTGTCCGCTTTAATCACCCCAGAGGATGTCCAGTTGGATACCTCCATGTAGTCTGCCTTTACAGTGCTGGCGCTGATATAGTTGGCTTCCACGTTGCTCAGACGGGCTGATACGGCTGACAGATCAGATGTAGTCACATGATCCGCCTCCAGTAATCCTACGCGGCCACTGACGGCATTGAGAGAGTCGATGGTTGCCTTGGTGGCAATCAGGTTGTTTAGTTCCAGTTTGGTAGTATTCAAGGTTTCGATGGTCGCGTACTTGATCACCATCTCATCTGCATTTACAAGCCCGACCAGATCTATCCTCTCAGCCTTGATCAGTGCCTTATCCGGTGTCAGATTTATTTCTGCAATAAGATTATCTTTCGATACCTTTAATTCAACCTCTCCTGCTACCACTTTTATCTCTGTAGATAAGTCATTTTCGATATCTTTCATTTCCAGCCGGGTCTCTTCCACTGTCCGGGTAAGGACATTCGACTTACCCTTCAATTGGATGATGGACTTCATAATGCCATTGACCTGTCCGGTCCTGTATTCCTCGCCCTCCGCCGTATAGCTGTCACGAAGTGCCTGTATGCCTTTTAATGTGCGCTGCAGGATATAGGTATAAATGGTCTCCCGAGTCGTGTGCAACAAGATGCCATCCCCTACCTCCAGGCAGGGATTACCTCGGGCTTCTACCTGTGCTGGTCGGTACCATACGACACCGATTACACTAAGGACTCTGTCAGCTATCGTTTGCAAATCCGTCGCAGACTTGCCGTATACTAAAAAATTATCCTCGATAATATAACCGTTATTCCCGGTACCGGAGATTGCCCCGATATCATTTTCTTCCTGGCGGATCTGCAGCTTAGTAATATGCTGACAAACAAAGTCCTCATACTGGCAGGAGATGTAATTACTTTTGGATACCTCCGTGGTCCCCACCGGATCCGCGGGGTAAAGGTCATCTGCCGGATACAGATCATCTGCGGGGTACAGACCCTCGATCATCTGTTCCAGCACCACATACTGCAGTTTTCCATTTCTACCGATGTGCCCAAAACATCCGTTAATCTCGCAGATGGATTCAATAACCGTTTTCCCCGGGAGCTCTCCCGGATCGATAGTTTTTTCTACCACCATATCATCGTTGACCAGTGTGATTTCTTCTTGTTCCACACCGACATAAGCACAAAAGCTGGTACGGAACTGTCGAAGTGTCATCGGAAATATCAAACCCTTATACCACCCGGATACCTCTGCATTTAGGATGTCGTACATGGCATCATAGGCCACAATATCCCGATATCTTCTATCTGCTGTAGGTACATCAGAATCTACTTTATAAACTCCCATCATAAAAGGAGCCTCTTCGGCTCCTTCCAATGTTGCGGATACGGTTATCTTTTTTCCGGCAAGAGGTACTATTCGTTCCCTGACTCTCAGTTTAAAAGTACTCGCCTCACACCTGCCAAAACTTAGTTCACTCTCTGAGCATAGTCTCTCAGTAAGCTCTGCACTTTCACCTTTCCAGTCATCTTCATTCAGTACACTCCCGTCACTACATTGTATCTGCATTCTTTTGGATACGGATGTATCATTATAAAAATCTTTATATTTATAATCTATCATTCCCTCTCCCTCTTAATACTCCTGGAACGCAACACGTAATGGCTTATACCATAATTCCATACCATTCCAACTTTTTGTCTCTACTGTATAATTTGGTACATACATTTCTCCCGATTTATATCCTCCGGTATTTACATCGAAATAAGTTACAATAACCTTTCTTTCCTTCTCCTTTATGTACGCTTTTTCCATTGCTTGTAGAAATTCTGTCATTTCCCATGCTTCCAGTGGAATCGTATTGAACTCAATTTTTGTTGTATAATGATCTGCAACTTCCCGGTATAAAATATTCAAACCATTTCTGTCAGAGTCCAGATCTGCACGCTGATCCGGACTCACCTTATAGGTCTCAATATCTACATACTTTGAAATATCAGTATCTCCCACTTTTAATAACCATGCCTGAAATGCCATCCTGCTGCCTCCTTATACATCCAGCAACAGGTAATTTCCAGTTGCCTTAAAGTACTCCCTGTTTATCTTTTTCAGTAGTTCCGCAAATTTTACACCATTGATTTCTATCGTATTGCCTGACGCCAATATTCTGATGATAGTCTCCAGCAATGTAATGATCTTATCCAGCTTTTCCGCAGATATGGATCCTCCCGATCCCGCTGCCGCCTGTGCTGCGCTTAGTGCCATTTTCTGTAACTTATCTTCCGGTGATACAATTTCTCCCTGATGCCTATTATCACCGATCATAGCAAGCTGTGGCGTATTAGCCTTGACATATCCACCATTCCACAATTTAGGTATCTGCGGTGGATCACTCGGCATTTCGAAGCCCCAGTCTTTTCCAACCAGATCTCCTGCCTTCTTTGCGACGCTTCCGATTCCATTTACCACATTGCGTAGTGTAGAATATATCAATGATATCATTGCATTCACACCATCAATGATCAGATTACATACTCCCTTGATAGATCCCCATATTGCTTGCCAGATTCCATCCGTAATTTTCTGTAAGCCTTCCCATGCCTTTTTCCAGTTGCCTGTAAACACTCCGGTGAGGAAATCCAACAGTCCTCCCAGTATTTTCATGGCTCCGGATATAATGTCTGACACGGTTGCGAATACTGTACTCATGATGTTTATCACAATGTCTGCCACCTGCTTGATTGTCGGTGCCAGATACCCGATAATTGGTTTGATTACGGTACTCCACGCGGTTGCAAGGAAATCGCCTACTGAGCTGATCAGATCAAGAACGTTGTCCCATAGTGGTCTGAGATTTTCTTCCCATAGCTCCTGTATCGCTTCCCTAGCATGGTTCAGTACTGGCATTGCAATATCATTCCACAGTTCTAAAACCGTCTTCTTGATATCATTCCAGGCATCTACAATATTCCCAAAGGTACTACTCCCCTGAGATTCCCACCAATCTGTAAGCGAACTACCAAGATTTCCTACAATCTGTCCTGCCAGTGATGCACATTCTCCACCGAAATCAAACAGATCAGTGAGCGTACCTTCTATCAGTTCCTGATTGTCTTTCATCCACTGGGATGTGTGTTCTGTGGAAATTTCAAACCCTTCCGCGAAGATTGTTCCCAGTGACATTCCAAATCCAGTACAACCTGTCAGAATATCATTGATTCCGTTTACAATATCAGGTCCTGCTTTATCCAGTGCCCCCAGCAGATTATTGTATGTCTGCTCATTGATATCCGTAAGATTTGTAAATCCGTTCGCAATAGACTGGCTTACATCACTGCTCCAGGATTCTATCTTTTTCCTGTTGCGCTCCAGATAGCTTGCAATTCCATCCAGCCCCAGGTCTACCGCCTTGGCTGTAACAGCAATCTTATTTCCGATTCTGTTTCCGAGATATCCTCCCAGCGGATCCATGATTGTCTCAATGTTTCTGACTGTAGTTTTGGCCAATGGATCCATCTGAGCCATGATTCTTGAAAAATTATCCTTCAGATTTCCGAAATCAATCTTTTTCAGACCATTGTTGAACTGATCTGCAAAATTTTTGACACCGGGAATCTTGAATGCGTCAGAGAGTTTTTTCGAAATTTTATCCGCACTGGCTTCAGCCTCCTGCGTGGAAGTCTGCAAACCAGCGATATCTATTCCGGAAGTTTCACCAGAAGATACTGAAGAGGAATCCGTCTTCTGGGAGAGTAAATCCAATTCATCAGATGAAAGTAATCCACCTAACTTTTTAGCTGCTTTTCCCGCGGCATTAATATTATCACTGATGCCCGCAGACGCTTCCTCCGCAGCCGCCATGCCTGTGGCTACATCATTACCTTTCTTTCCGGCAAATTTATCTGTAAACGCTTTAAATACATTCGCCAGCTGTACCAATTTCCCCATCAGGGTATTGATAACCTTGATAGCTGGTGTCAGGACATTGATCAGCCCCTGACCGATTGCCGCCATAAAAGACTCAGTCTGCAGCTTCAGGATTCTGACCTGATTGGCCCAGCCATCAGAAGTCCGCATAAAGTCCCCAGATGCCGTCGCCAGTTTACTCTGAACAAAGGAATACCGTAGGGCTACCTTTTCTGCCTCCGACATAGCCGCCGTGGTCTTCCCGTAGCCGTTGGCCATAGCGTAGGCATCCAGTGCCGTCTGCGTCATGACGACACCAAGATCTTTCAGACTCTCTGTTTCTCCAGTGAATACCGATTTCAGCTTTGTATATGCTTCGTCCTGAGATATGTTATAAAAGGATGCCACATCTCCCGCCAGTCCTGTCAGAGTGGTAGACATATCGTATGCCTGCTTCTCACTGAATCCGAAAGCCTTGGCCATTGCACCGAAGGTTCCTGTGTACCTCTTGGCCATCGTCTCGGACAGTCCAAATGCAGTTGCGGCATTCTGCGCAAATTTATCTACCTGCTTTGACATTGCCGGGAATGTTACGTCCACAACATTTTGCACTTCACTCAGATCTGATCCCAGTTCGATACACTTCTCACTGAAATCTACGAGCTTTTTTACAGCAAAAGCGGCAGCCAGTTTCTTACCTACTTTTGTAGCCAGGCTCTGGATGCCGCTCATCTGCTTATTAAAGTCCTTTTTATTTACGACCAGATCTAATCCGATCTGTCCAACGCTTGTAGCTTCACTCATAACCAGCCTGCCTTCTAAGACAGGCACATCGGCACAGCGTCTTATAACTTCAACTCAAAAATCTTTTTACAGTCCTTATTTTTACAGCGGAAATAAATTCCCCTGCAATGTGCATCTTCCGTCTGCATTGCATTCACAGGATGCCCACAGTAAGGACACACTACTTTTTTCTTATCTACTTTTTCAATGTATATCGCCCCCTGCCAGAGAAATGAACGCATTCTTCAGTTGACCAAGGACTGCCGCCATATTATCAGGTGTCACCTTTTTTGCTCTGTTTGTACGCCATTCATTCCTGATTCTGTGTTGTTCCGGAGTAAAATTGTCTAAGATATCCTTATCCTCCTCGGCCCGGATTGCTACGATCCGTCCCAGAGGTGTCTCCGGTCCGATTCCGATAAGAAGGTCCTTAAACTCATCCCACTTCATGGTATCAATTTCTTTCGACAGCCGGATCCCGTACTGCGCCTGGAAGGATGATACGATCAGACTGTAATCTCCGATCAGATCATAGTACGGGTCACTGCTCTCCCGGCTCTTCGTCTCCCGTGATCAGGTCTACTGCTGCCATGATGATCGTCTGGAAATCCTTGAACTGGAGATTCAGTTTATCGATCTTTTCCCTATCCTTCTCATTGAAAATCAGTTCATATATCGCCAACACTTCTTTAGCTGATGTACCCTTCGAAAAAATACCCATAATCTTCAGTACAGTGGCTGCGTCAGAATTGACTTCCACGGTGACATCCTTCACCTTCAGTACCGGGTTCTCGTCAAAACTCAGTTTTTCTGTAATATCTACGATTTTCTTTGCCATAATAACCTCCTGTTCTTTTTACTCTGCGAGAGTGATCTCTGGCTTCCCGTTGCTCATAATATCGAATTCCAACGGTGCCACAGCTGTAGAGTCCCCTGCTCCAATGTTCTTTACATTCACGACTGCTCCAGCAAACAAAACTACAGTTCCGTCGGGGAATGTCCACTGAATATCTTTCTCCGCAGAACGGCCGTTTACCCATGCAAGCGCTGCCACAGCATCATTACCAGCGTCACCAACATTGCGCTTCGCAGTTACAGAGATGGTAACTCCCTTACTGGTAAGCAGCCGTCTGACCCATCCTTTTTCTGTAAACGGATGCCATTCCTCTACACCATTATCGAAAGATACACTGAAGGTCTCACAGTCCGCAATATCAACCATTTTCTTTTCAACTCCGCTTGCTGCAGTATTGATCTGAAACTGGTTTTCATAGCAGGGATATACTCCTGTAATAGGTGTGCTCATTCTTTTTCACCTTTTCCTTTCTCATAAATAACAGCCATCTCTATGACCCATTCGCAGATACCGGCATCATCCTTTCCGACATCCTGGGGCTCATAAAGAGGCTGTATAAATTTTATCAACTCCTCGTTGACAGTTACATTTCTTGCAGTCTCTATTGCCTCAAATGCAGCCACGGCCGCCTTTTCCGACTCTCTCGGCGATTCATTCCAGTGGATCAGCAGAGTGACATATTTCGTCCCGTAAGATGCAAGCTTGGGTCCTCCCAGTGCCGTCTTATACTCCTGCTGATGTTTGCTGTTATAAACGCCGATAGACTTCTCCAGTTTATCCGGCAGGTTTCCCATATACACCTGATCTGCCAGTTTGAGAGATTCCACATAATCCCGTACATCTGATAACATCATAATCCAGCGATCCTCCTGTATATTTGTTTGTATGCCTTCTGGCAATACTCTGCTTTATCCCCTGTGATCCAGTCCTCATACCATTCACCTCTTGCATTCGGGTTCTCCGTCTTCTGGAAATGATATTCCGGGTGAAAATAAAGCCGTCTTGCATATGGTGTGCTGGATATGATACTGACTTTTCCCTGGCTGCTCTCCGAATAATCAACAAAAGTGCTCTCGTTTTGCAGATTGCCGGTATCCCTTGGGAACACCTGTGCCTGCACCACATTAGTATGTAATGCCTCAGCGGTCTGCTCTAAAGCCATCACCTGTGCTCTCGTCAATTGTTGGATCTTCGGAAAATTCAGCTTTACTGTGGAGTTTACACTGATCATACCAGCAGCACCTCCGTATAGTTGACTGTTCCGTCCGGGTTTCTCGCCTTACGCCCTTCCAGAATCCTGCGCTTACCCCCAAATATCACAGCACTGCCTCCGGATATGACCGGAAGTTCCGGACAAATATCTCCGGGAAACAATGCTGTCCCAGTAATCTCTATCAGTTTCTTCTCCAATGTCAGCACAGTCTTGGCTTTGTCCTGATAGTTACATTTTCCGGAATATTCCACAGGCTTCAATGGCTCCCCGTATTTGTTCAGTCCTTCTTGATCTATCGCAACAGAGATATCTGTCTTGCATAATCTTTTGGGTACCAGACACGGATATTTCATGGATTCACCTCGCAATTCTGCAGCACAGACCTGTCTGCGTCAGCAACGAATATACATCCCGCTTCATGGCAATCCCTTTTTCCATGAAAACATTCCAGGAACTTCCAAACTGTGCGGATACACCATTAATGCTATAGCTGGATAAAATCGTATTGATTTCATCTGCATTCTCATATTCGAAATCTGCCTGCATGCAGACAACCTCTTTGATGGTCTCCTGTTGAAACGCTGTCAGATTATCGAATCCTGCTGCCACAATCCGATTAAATGTCAGGCTGTCAATATGCCGGGAGGCCTGACGAAGTGCTCTTTCAAGCTCTCCGTCAGGAATCACGCTGCCATTATAGCTATCTTTATATTCTTCTTTGCTTACATAAGGTTTGTAGGACATAGGTCCTCCTTACTCCCCGGTGTACTCCGTGGTATCTACATCTACATAGACGCTGTCCACTTTGCCGTCACGACCATTCGGGAATACAAAAGTGTCAGACAGAGATCTGTTCTGGTACAGGTATCCGTCTCCTTCGGTATGTGTTCCGGGATTGAAATAATAGATAGAAGCAATCTTAGGAACCGTCTTACAGGTCTGTCCGCATGCCACCAGTACATTGATCTTATGAGCTCCGGTTACCGCTTCGATATTATGAGTGCTGTCTGCTGCAACTTTTTTCAACGGAGCAAATCCACCCTCAGCAGGCTCCCAGTCGAAAGCATCATAGAAACGCTCATCGTCGATAACTTCCATGATGGGTACACCATCGATTTCCGTTACTCTTGTCTCGATGCCGATACCACCCTCAGCAATCTGTGTAAGTTCAATTTTACGGGTAAACTCAGTGGACTGCTCCAGTGCATCCATAATAGGACTGGCCACATACGTGAGCAGGCTACCATTTGCCTTGTACCGTCTCAACTTACCTTTTGCAAGGATATCCTTCAGCATTCCGAATACCTTTGCCTTGGTATAAGCAGAAATAGCGGTCTGGCTGTGATATCCCTCTGTCTTCTGTGCCACCTGTGCCACACGGGAGAAGAACAGGGCATCTGTCTCAGGCACTACCTGAGTCTGTTCGAAGGTTCTGGAGATATTCTGCATGGATGCAGTTGCGTTGGTCTCATCCACATCTGCCTTGTCTACCAGGAACTGAACGTCTCTGTCATGGGTTACTGTAAACGGAACATCTGCCTGATCGAAGGATCCCATGTTCCAACCACCGGTTCTCTTGTGATTCTTATAACCAGTGGTGCTCATCTGTGTAAAGTGGAATGTCTTCGCATCCAGCCATCTTACATTAGATGTAATGAAGGGAGAGGTTAACGCTCCCTGCATCAGAATCTGCAAGAGTTCAGTACTCCACTGCTGTGCATAGTTTAAATTAGGCATATCTTATACCTTCCTTTCCTTAGTTCCACCGATTCCATCTTTTGGTCGGTGTCTGTTGCTGTTGTACGGTTGCCTGCTGTGTATGCTGCGAAGGATCTCCGCCTGTCCCTACATGAAGGAAACCTGTAGTATCTGTCTCCTGCGGCTTTAATGCAGGAATATCCTCCAGCACCTTATTCAGGGCTTCCGTAAGTTTCTCATTGCTGATCTTTCCATCCTGTCCTACTGTCTGGCTGAAATCTGCCATCTTCAGTACATAGGGAATGGATGTTACGCTGATTCCCAATCCGACTGCTGCCATCGTCGCTGCCTGCTGGATCTGTGCCTGTCTTGCCTCAGCTGCTGCGGTTGCAGCCTGCTGTTGCAATGCTTCCACGTTCGGCTGATTTGCCGCCTTCTGTTCCTTGAAGGTTGCTATAGCCTGTTCCACCTCCTGTTGGGAAAGTCCCTGCTGCTTGAAATAGGCTTTCAATGCCGTATCCTCTTTTGCCGCAAGCGTTCCATCCAACATCTGCTGGATTTTCCCATAGTCAATCTGCGGTGTTGCATTCTGCTGTGACTGCTGATTAGTCTGTTCTCCTGCCGGTGCTCCGCCCTGGCTTCCATCGGGGTCTAAGAATCTTCTTACTGTCTTGTAAAACATAACGTGCTCCTTTCCATTTTGAGGGTGTCACCCTTACTGCGATCCATTGTCTTCGGTGTCTCCGGTCACGCTGCAGTTTATTGCCTTGCTCGTGTTTGGGCATAAAAAAACACGCCATGAAGCGTGTTGATTCCAGATTATTTGTTGCACCGGTGCAATTTTCTTTTTTCGAGATAAAAATACCACCAATCTACTGACCGGTGGCTTCATGTTCTTTTACCATTCTTCGCAAACGTTCTTTATAATCCTCATAGCTTTTATCTTTTCCGATGATGTATGCGGCATCTCCCATTTTTTCGGAGAAGGATAATACTTTCCTGCGCAACTCCTGCAGTTCCTCATCGTTTTTCATTTTTTCAACAAATTCTTTTTTGAACATAATTACCTCTTTAGCACTTTCATAAATGCTTCATATAGCTCTGGCAATTCACTTTTTATGAATTCTACAGTTATATCATCCGACTGATACAATGCAGCATATATATCCGCAAATATCTCCGACTCCGCATACCCGGGTTTACCTATGTATTGTGATTCATGTCTGTATACTCCTGTAATCACATTGTCTGTTATGCATGACATTATATCACTGATGAAGTAATTGTACTCTAAATCACCATTTACAGCAAGTCTCCGTTGATACTTCTCCTTTTTTTGCAATATTTTGTTTTCTGTATTTTTTATTGCCTCTGCGAATTCAGCATACATGGGACTGCCATACTCATTATGATCAATTCTATGGGCTATTTCATGCGCCAGCACATGCTTGTAGTTCTCCTCTTCATACTGCGGATGTCTCGGATTGATAATTATCAAATCATTATCAAGATCATACGAAAATGCATATTCTGACAGTTCATCTATCTTGATGCACTCATCTTTTGTGTACTGATCCACTAAATCGATCATGATCTGCGGAGTATCCGATCTCGGCACTTTCACCTCATCAGGAATTTTATACCGGTCTTCCGTTTCCTGACTCCATTCTTTTTCCTTCGCACGGTACTTGCTTTTATTCTCCGGATCCAGTGAAAATGATGCTAATCTATGGAATTTTTTCTCCTGTCTCTCTGCATATTGCTGTCTTACTTCTTTCCTGTTCTGTTCTTCGATATCTTCTATGTCTTTTTTACTGTATTCATTATCCAAATCCTCCAGTTCTGGAAAATAGGTAGTGTGGCTGTCTCTGCATCTAGGGTGGTATAGTCCTGCTGCTATTGCCGCGCTCATCAGGGGATATGGTCCATCCTTGGCGCTTCCACCGCTCCATACATCATCGATCAGTATCTTACCAACAAACGGTAAACACTTGGGGCAGGGATTTCCACGCTTATTCATGATCACCGTGGATATCCCCCATTCCTGCCTTTTCTGCCCTTCCCCCTGCAGGTATGCACGCTTACTGGCTGTCCGTATTGCCATGTCCGCATAGTCTGCCAATGTGTGTCTGGATCCATTGGCATATTCCACACAGTTAAGACCAGCGGCAATGAAATCCCTTGTGGCCATGTCTACCGCCTTCTCATAAGTCCCTGCTCCACTGTTGGCATATACCTGAGCATTAAAAATAATCTTACGATATTGGTCATTTGCCATGCGCAGGACGGCTGTCTCAGCCTTTTCCATGTCTGATGTGGTCGCCCGGATCAGCGCCTCCAGCTTCCTCTGGTTCAACCGGAAGAATGCCGCCGATGCTCCCGGACTTACTCTTCTTGCTGGGAAACCTTTCTTTATAGCCTCCAGTATGGCTATCTCCTGCTCCATATCTCCTTCATCCCTGGCAGTACTGATCAGCGCTTCGATCCGGTTATTAATGTCTTTAAATTTTGTACCAAATCGTTCCTGATTCTCTTTTCTGTACTTTTCCAACGACCGGAGCTGCTCTGTCTGCCACATGGACCACTGCTTATCTTCATCGATTTCCTCAATCTTATGTCTTCGCATATTCCGGATCATGGAAGCAATGAGTTCATTCTCAATAGCTTCGAATGCTGCTCCGATATCATATTCTGAATTTATCTTAGGCATCTAATCACCTGCCGTTTGCATATACCTTGAATCCCTGGCTTTTAAACTGTCTGGTCAATGTCTTGATCTGCGTGACGCTGGTACAATGATCACATCGGAGTTCCGCATAATTACCTTTTTCCACTGCATAGATTCCTTTCGGGACCTGCTCACTGGCCACCTTCAGTAGCCCCTGGTACTCCTCCCGGTTCATCCGGTATGTTTTTTTTGCTACTTTTACTTCCATCACTGCCTCCAGTAAATCCGTTTATCCTGAATTCTCCTGCATCCGTCCTGATCTCCGGCTCCGGAATGCTCTGAATCCCCTGCTCAGCCTTGAGCCTTGCAATTTCTTCTTTTTTGCAGTTATCATCCAGACTGTCACCATATAATTCCTCCACACAGCGCTCAATGCTCATGATTCCGCTCTGCTTTGCCTTACCAACTGTTTCCACCTGAGATTCAAATGAAGGATTGGCATATTCTCCAAATGGGAGATTTACCTCTACACTTTCCACTGCCTCATTCTTCATCAGGTGATATGCGTTGATACACATGGATACTACCTGTGGCAATACTGTCTGAAGAGTTTCCACGATAATGTTTCTTGTGTACAGCGTTGTTTTTTCCTTTTCACGCTGCGCTTCTGCATTATCCAGTTTTTTTACATCAATCCCCAGTGTAGAAGGACTGATGATCCCCTGCAGGCAAAGGTCCAGTGCCGTACAGTAGGAAGCCTGATAGCTGTCATGAGGAATGCTCGGCTGGTCTGTACTGATTACGTTTTTCTGCCCTTCGCGCTGGTCTCCTTCTGCTGCAAAATATCTGTTATCGAACGGATTCGGTGTTATCGCAGCTCCTGTTTCCGGATCCCTCGGAACCAGACAGTCCGGAATATATGTTTTGGCTCTTCCTGCTCTCAGCGCATCCATCCACTGGCTCCATACTTCATCCAGCGCATCATAGTTGTCCACCTTTCCGTCAAAGATACTTCCGCCACGTCCTTCATATTTTGCCGACTTATAGAACATCATAGGCACCGCCAGCATAACGCTTTTATCGAAGGTCACATCTTCCAGTGAATTGGTTATCTGTAGTGTAGTCAGCGGAACCTGTCTGTTATCCAGATACAGTTCGTTCTTTACATACCCATATCCATATACCTCATTGAGCACATATGTCTTTCCTCCTCCGCTGTATGGTGTCTTAAATATCACTTCCCGGACCTTGTCCTTTTTCCGTATGATTTCGACACGATCCCCGGCATACCATTCTAAAATCGGATACTCACTGACTTCTGTATCAATGGACACTTTAAAAGCCCCGTCTCCGATATACAGCGCTTCTTTGATTGCATCCTCTACCTTATCGGCAAAGTTATTATTCTCAGGCTTTGCAATGTCTTTCCATATCTGTTTCTGCTTTTCGTTCTCTGAGGAAAATTCAAATTCCCCCATATCTGGAAGGACTACTGCTGCCAGAGTTCTCACCGTAAGCGCCGGAACACCTGTGTGGATCTTGCGCATTTCCATCCCCGGTGTACTCTTGCTGGACCAGAATTTATATTTATCTGCATATTCCGCATTCTGCTCATAGAACTGCTCCAGTTCGTTGCTGTCACCACGATACCAGATGCGGTTTCGGATCGCATTCCCCTCGAAGTCCATCATCTCATTGATATTGAACACATAGGGATTCGCCGGAGAAACATTCAGCCAGCTCCGTATACCTCTTTTGATATTCTCATTTATCTTTTCCATCAGGTTCACCTCTGTTTATCCTCCTCGAATCCAATCATATTCCGGTATGGAATCCATCCGTACTGGTTTGCATTGATCGTATGGTCGTTCTTATCCTCCGGTACCGGAACATCCTCTTCCTCGTCCCATGAATAGCGTTCCAATTCCGAGATATGGTTTGTACAATCCTCAACTACCAGATAGCAGTCCTGCTGGATCCATCCCAGTTGTAAATTGATACGGTCCAGTATTGTTACCTTCTTGTAGGACTCAATGAAATTATAAAGGCACCCATGCAGGCGCTTATACTTCCGAAGTTCTGTTATTGTCGCCGCATCTGCGCAGTCAATAAAAGACTCTTTTGCAAATCCCCATTCCGATCTGCATCTATCCAGAAAAGCTATAAACTTTACCGCTGTGTCAGAAGGAGCCAGCGGCACACTGAGATCCGCATTGCTATATACCTTCTCAGCCAGTGTGATCAGCTTGCGGTCATCCGTAATGCCCTGGAAGATCATTGCAATAGTATCCGGAGATTTTGAGGAATATGATGTATCCAGTCCTGCTGTAAACTTCCTGAAACGGATATTCCCATCTGCAATCTGTTTCTTCACCCACGCAGCAGTAACAACATGCTTCTTTCTGACAAAGTTGGAGAATACCAACCCTGTCGCTTTTCCGCGGAGACCTTGAATCTTGTTTTTCCAAATTTTGGTACCCTTCGGTGTGTTTTGCAGGATCATCTGCAGCTTATCCGGTGGAAGGCCTGCATTGTCTTTAAAAGAAAAGAACCAATGGATCCATCCGTCCTTTGGCTCTTCTTTCAGTTCCTCTATGATTTCCTGCGGTGTCTCATCCTTCCATTCCGGAAGAGGACGTGCACAGTTGATATATTCTTTGTACACCGGCAATCCCGGATCATCCGGGTTCAGTGTTGCCATCAGATAATCACATCGCATGGATGCTTCTCTGACAAAATCTATGTCTGCGGTATTTACTTCATCTATGTACAGACAGCCATATTGTCCACCCAGGGCCTTCTTCCACTTTTTCTTGTTACCGTAACCCAGCACATATATGACTTTATCTCCCCCGGCAGTATGGAAAAGCAGATGTGGAATCTTATCATCCTTTGTACCACTGCCGTTATACTCCACCAAAATACCAAAATCATCCAGTATGCCCAGATCCTTGTTGATGATATTCTTCTCTGCGGTACCGGTATCATCTGCAGCAATGATGTGAAGCTTCTTGGGGCTTTCTGCCACCTTAAGCATAAACTTGAAGATTCCTACCGTCGTCTTACCTGCTGCCGTGGTTCCTTCCAGAAATTCCACCGGAGCATCGCATTTCAGGAATGCTTTGTATTTCTCTGACAGCAGGAGTTTACTTGCGCTCATTACCCATCACCACGCATCTGTCTGATCAGGTCATCCAGTTTACTCTGTTCGGATTTAAGCTCTCCGGAGATCTGGACATCCTGTTTGTCTCTCCATTTATCCGGTTTCCGGTTCTTTAACCAGAATATCTGGGCTGTGGTTTCTCCGGGTTTATGTTTCTCTACTTCGACAACTACCGGTTCTACCGTTTCCTTGATTCTCTTGCCATTTTCATATAGGACTTCTTTTTTCGTACATATAACCTTTTCAGTATAATTGTATCCAGCCGCATTATTATATAGAGCCCGTTCTATTTCTCTATCAACTACTTCCTTTCCCCTTTTTAGGGTGTTAGAAATGTTAGTATACTTTTTACACCATGCATATAACGTTTCTCTGCGAATTCCCATATTTGTAGCAATCTGCTCATCTGTTAATCCATCTCTTGCCCATCCTTCCAGCTTTAGCAAGCCTTCCGGTGTCAGCCAATACTCATATTTGCCTTTTGCCATCCGCTCACCATCTCTCTAGTGTTGCACCGGTGCAACTCCACGAAAAAAGGCAACGCAGCTATCTGCATTGCCTTGTCACTAATTTATCACGATACTATATTATCACATTTGACATGCGAAATCATGCCATCTTTTACTTTAACTCTCCAATGTACCTACCAATCTGTTCGATTGTCTTGAACACGATCCGTTTCATCTGCCGCTCACTGTATGATGCCCCACCAATCTTAAGGTACGGGATCGGTGCTCTGAGGCCCTTGCTCCAGTATCTGATCCGGATTACTCTCTGTTCCTCCGGTTTGAGAGAATTATAGGCAAATTCCACCGCCTCTATCTCTTTTTTGATCCTATCATGATACACCGAGGTCATCTTCAGGGCCTTTGCTTCTGTGACAGATTGTGCCTTGTCCATTTCCCTGACAGGGTCCAACGGACGACTGCTGCCTCCCGCTGGCGATGCCATAATGTCCGATATGTACTCCTCATATTCTTTCTTGCGCTGGGGATAACGTAATAATATAGTTTCAATGATCCTCCAGCTCGTTCTGTTAATTCTCTGCATCGATGCTTTCTCCTTTCTGCCACACCGGAGTTGCACCGGTGCAATTATGCCACTTTGTTGTATTTGTTCTGCATCTCCTCGATATCATCTACCAGATAATATTTTACTGTAATCTCTGGGTTGGAATGTCCGAGGAGCTTACTTACCAGCATCACATCCCCTGTCTTACGGTACAGGACGGACGCAAAGGTCTTGCGGTATATATGGACCGTTGCCGTCAACCGCGTCACACCACCGCGGACTGCCATTTCCTTGGTCAGCTTCTCGATGCCGTACTCCCGCATACGATTATGAGGCGCCCTGTCAGCCAAAAATACAGGGTCTGTCCCAGGACGCCCACCGATATAATTCCGCAATGCTTTTACTGCTTTAGGTGTCAACATACCGGTGCGATATTTATTGCTCTTCTCTCCCCAGATGTTGACAGTCCTGTGCGTCAGATCCAGATCCGAAATATTGAGATTGGATATTTCGCCTACTCTCATGCCGGTGCAAAGCATCAGTTCAAACAGTGCTTTTTCCTTTGGTGTATCCAATACATCACGGATATCTTCCACCTCTTCATCTGTCAACCGCTTCTTTTGTGCCTGAATCTGCTTTACCTTGTCCACTCCATCTGCAATATTATCAACGATATGCTTTTTCCGGAAAGCCCAGCCGAAAAATGTGCAGAGGTACCGGTATAGCGTAGACTTATAATTCTGGCTGATATGATCACGGTATGCTTTGATAGCAAGGAAATCTGTTATGTCCTGTGCTGTAATATACTTATAATTTTTTCCCGTGAAATCGAAGAACTCTTTTATTCTTCCAAGATATCCCCGCATGGTTGATTCCTTCAGGCCTACTGCCGCCCCATCGATCCAGTATCGCTTCATAAGCCATTCATTGTCATGTTCTTCCACCATCGGAAGCTGTCTGGTCTCGGCAAGATCAAAGTCCTGCATCTTTACCAAAAATATTATCTTTACCTTGTCAATCTGTTCCGGCGTCAAAATGTTACTCATTTCAAATGCAATGTCGTTGATCAGGTCTGTCTTTGTCATAGGCTGTACCTCATTTTCTCATTGCGTGCCAGCTGATCCTATGGTATGATACTGGCAAGCAGGTAAGCGGTAGATGCTATCTTTGGTCGGATGGTCTACCGCTGTTTTATTGGTATCGATTGCAGGCCCTCTGCACTGGTCTTTTTATTATGCTTTTTCTATCACTCCTTCGCTAAATTTCAGCTCTTACACTTTTCCATCTTCTACCTCGCTTTCCCCACGGTACTGCTCCGGCAGGGGCATCCAGGCAATGCATTTTGCCTTTACCCCATAAACATCTCCACTCCAATGTCCTTCGTATTGATACCCTATCCCATAGGTCTGATACATGCGATTGTAGTCACCATATCTGAAATACTCATACCACACGAGAACAGCTTCGCCCTCTTCTGGCAACCGCTCACTTGCCGGGATCCACACCTGCTGATTTTGTAAGGCGATAATTGCCATCTGAAATACATCCTCACTGCAATGATCCACACCTGTTTTTCCGTACATAGGACATTCTTCGCAAACCTCTGAGTGTCGTTCACTCTGAGCCTTTAAACAATAAATAGCTTCTTCTTTCTTCATTCCGCACCTTCCATTTCTGCCACCTCCACTAAATTTCAGTTTAGATGTTCATAACACCAGACTTCCATCCTGCTTTTTTAGCCTCTTCTGAAAGAATCTCATTTTCTTCAGCTATAGCCATTTTTCTTTGTTGTTTTTCTAAACAATATATTGATAAAATTTCATCCACCAACTCATTAATACTACATAACATATCTCCGTCAACCTCTTCGGTTCGTTCTGCATCATTTAAAATATTTTTTATATCTTCTGCACATTCATGTATTTTTCTCATACAAATGCCTCCATAAATCTTAATATTTCAGTTTACTTCATGAATATCAGCCAACGGGTCTTTCCTCGCTGATCTCCCAACAAAGGTTTCGTTCCAAAGACTTTCAGTACTTCCGACAAGGCGATCTGATCCTCATTCCATTTAAAAACAAGCAGACCTTCCGTCTCCAGTACCCTCATGCACTCGTCAAAGCCGGCCTTCAGGTAAGTTGGCCAATCTTCCGGAAGCACTCCGTATTTCTTCCTGAGCCATGAGCCTGTTCCTGCATGGATAAGATGTGGAGGATCAAATACTACAATCTTAAAACTATTATCCGAGTACGGCATATCTCGGAAATCCATATGCACATCCGGCTTTACCAGAAGAGATCTACCATCGCACAGGGTTGTCTCTATCTCTCTGTTGTCTGCAAATATAACATCCGGGTTCTTCCGATCAAACCAAAACATCCTACTGCCACAGCAGGCATCAAGTATTTTCTTCATAGTCTACCTCCGTTAAATCCTAATATTTCAGTTTATCTGACTACGACCAGTAATCATTTTTATCGCATATCTCAACCATTCTTCATGTGTTGTAGCGCCACATGCTTCCATCCAACCATCAGATTTATTTTCAGTATTGCTAAAATACAATACTGCATCAAAATCTTCCCATCCTGTTAGACTTGCATACTCTACATTTGGAACTTCATCACAGTCAAATGTTTCTCCGCAATCATTGCACTCAATGAAATCTCCATATCCTTCTTCATAAGAACCGCTTTCAAAAACCAGATTCTTAGACTTACAGACCGGACAGTACATACGGTGTTTTCTTTGCTCTTTTTCGAAATGTCTTTGTTTTTTGCACATAATTTTTGCAAGACTAAACGGAATGTCGCATTCAATTGCGTATTTATATGGATTAGCATAAATACTTCTCATGTTTGTCATATGTTTTCTCCTCTAAATCCTAACTTGCAGATTCCCATTTGCAAACTTAAAACACTCTGTCAAATGATCCAACGATTCCTTATGTGCTTTTACCGTCGGGTGATTATATGCCTCCTGCACCGTAATCCCATGATTTCGTGCAAACTGCATCGCATATTTTCCGTGTTCACTCAAATACGGATTTTTATCTATATCTTCATCATATCTACTCATGTTCTACCTCCGTTAAATCCTTATGTATCTCGGTGATGTAATCAACTTCGGTCTCCTTGGTCTTTACCCTTGTATTAACTTCTTCCTGCATTGATCTTTCCTCCAATTCTTCCGGGCTGTATTTTCGATAGCTGATCCCGTAATTTGTGAATCCACCGGATTGATATGTTATAAGGCTTGACATCTCATGCTCTCTTTCAGTTTAATAAGCTGTAAACTCTACATCACCGCTACCATCTTCGATAAATTTAACATTATCTGTACCAAATGTTTCTTCGAAGATTCTAACAACTTCTCTCTTATCTTCAATATCTCCAACGTCTAATCTTTCAGCTATATCATCTGCAACCTCTTCAAACAAATCCTCGTTATCTGTGTCAACCTCGATGCAATGTAAAAACTCTATCTTCTCAGTAAAATCAAATTTCATACCTCTTTACCTCCACTAAATCCTAAATATTTTTCTAAAGATATTCTTTTTTGGCTTAATCACCTCAAAACTCTTTTCTTTCCAGTCGAAGACATAATCCAGGTTGTATGAACTGAAACCGATGTTGTAATACCGTTTTCCGACCTCTCTGTATTTTATTTCAAAATATGGTTTGGTCTTTTTGCCGGTGACAATTATCTCGATTTCACTTACTTTTATTTTTTCCATCTTCCACTCCTCCACTAAATCCTAAACTATTTTCATTTTCCTTCGGAGATGCGCTGCCCAGTACTCGGTTATCTTGTACTTGGGGCACTCGTCCCTCCACATCTCCCGTCCTGTCTTGCCATCCCAGTGGATGCAATCATCGCAGTTAAAGCACGGTTCATCCATCTCTCCCTGGCAATGGTCAAAACATTCTGCGCTATTAGCACAGTGCTCACAGATACACCCAATACAGCTCATGTCATTTCTCCGCTAAATCCCAAAACTACCATCCCATATCATTTCTATAGCCGATGGCATTGGGATCTATCATGTATGACATATTTAACTTTGCTTCCGCAAGTTCCTTCTTTAATTCCTTCACCTGCTTTTTTAATGCTGCATTTTCATCCATAATTTTCATGATTTTGCAATCTTTCTTCTGATCACACTTGTTGCGCACAGAATAGTTATCACACATCTGACAGATCTCTGTCTTACTCATATTCTCTACCTCCGCTAAATCCTAAGTTAGTTTATCTTCGTCACCTACGTATATTGCCAAGCATCCCATTGCGTCTGACAAAAATTCCATGTCCTCTCCATCGGTGCTTACCCGCTCTTCCGGATACCTGCTGCCACAATACGGACAGCATATGTTATGACCTTTAGTATTTGCTTTTTCTACCGCTGTTCTCCCCGCTATAAATTCATCACCGCATGAGCTGCAGCGGAACTTTACCAAGTCATCTGCATACATTCCTTTTTCCCATCTATCATCTCGATACATTACGCCTCCTCCATTCCTAAGTTAACTCTTCATCCCTATCCACTATGTCTACGACTCCATAAGGTGACATATCTTCCAGCTTATCTTCTAATTTCTCGCACTCTGTTTTATGTTTGCAGTTATTGCAGTTAATCAGTATTGATTTACAATATTCTGCCAGTTCTCGTACTTTCATTCTTCACTACTCCTTTACCATCCGATGATACAGTAACCTGGCATCAGTCCATATTCCGGTACATCCCGGAGCACATACCGGATCCGGCGTACTTCTGTCCGGCCAGTGTATTCTCCGTTTTCCCACTCCATTAAGATCAGGACATCCCCCGGCTGTACATCATCTTCATCTTTTCGCAGCTCAAAGTTCTTCTTTTCCTCCCGGACTGCCTGGAAGTACTTCGGCAGTATTTTCTTCTCCACTGTCTTCATTCTTCTTTTTCCTCTTCTTTCGGTATTTTTCCGGATCATAGTCCGGATTGAAGGAGCTGCGTGTCATGGATATGCTCTCTTTCCGCTGATCCTTTGCATATGATCTACGCATGGTCTCTATTTCCGGATCCTGGTTCTCCAATCCCATTGTCAGGAGATCTCCGTAAGAAAAGCTCCGGCGGAATCCTGTCTTTTTATCCCTGGTCAGCACGTTCCTTGGGTAAACTCCTATGACTTCGTATTCGCAGTATTTGCTCGCGCGGCCGATACGATCCTCGTCATTTATTTTGATCTTTATGGTGTCTCCTATATGTACATTATGGATGCGCGGCGTAGGATCCGGCAGAAGATTGCCGTCCCAGTCCTTATACTCCTGCATGGTTGTCTCCTTCCTGGGCGACTGCTGCCTCTTGGTATCAGCGGTCGCCCCGTGGCTTCGTTTACAGTGTCTATTGTGATTCACTTTGTCCAAAAGGCTTATTGATTTTTCTGGACCGCCAGTGCTTTCTGTACTGCAGCATAGTAATTATTCACTCCGGCAATCAGGATCTCCGTCTCGGTCTTTCCCATTTTTTCTGCGCAGTACTCTAATTTTCGCTTTTCCTCCGGAGTCATCCGGATGATCTTGCTTATTGTTCTGCTTTTCATCTCTGTGCTCCTTCGTGTATATACAAATTTGTATATACATTATCCCCACTTGTTATAAATCAGAGCATCCTCGTTCCAGTCCGGGTAATGATCCTGCAGGTACTGCCTAAACATCTGCAGCATCTCCTCCCGTCTGCCCTTGTTGCCATTGTCCAGCATCTCATGGTGACTTTGGCAACCCAGTGCTCCATTCTGCGGGATCCCAAGACCACCCCGGGAGCGCGGTATGTAGTGCATGATGCTCTGCAGCTGCTGACCGTACCAGGTGACATCCTCCATGTGATATTCCATGCAGCAAAAGATGCACTGGTACAGATCCCGCTCTTTGATAATCTGCCGGGAGGCAGCATTAAACTCCCGCGCTCTCGCCTGCTTCGACCGCTTCGGCATTGCTATCCGCCTCCTTTATGAGTTCTTCCAGCTTGTCCAAGTATTCGGAGATATCTTTCACCTGCACTCGCGCCGCGATGATCAGATCCATCTCTGCGTAACGTACCAGATTATCCACTGCTCCACGGATGGACTGGAGATAAGCAGTCCTTTGGTCTGCATCCGGGCAGTATTGCGGAAAGTTATTTTCGATATCGGTCTGCCCAGGTACCTGTTCTTCCGATCCCATGGTGTCGGTATTCTGATTATCCACGTCAGTTTCCCGGGAAGACGAGTCATTTACCTGTGTTTGCGGCTCTTCCGGTGCCGGATCCGGTACGGCTCCCGGGATGGTCATCTGCTCCGGCTTCCTTTCCGGTTCCTTGGGCTTTTTCTTTTCGGTGTTTGCTTTGGTCACACGGGATTCCTTACGCTTTTCCGGTTTCTTTTCTTTCGGAGTCTCATCCGGTTGCACCGGTGCAATTTCCGGTTCTTCCGGTGTTAAGTCCTCGCCATATAACATCTTGTACCGCTCCTCAGGACTGCTGCCTCCAAGAAACAGGGAATCTACCTCAAGGCAGATTTTTTGTGGTGCATATTCATGGCGCTCCATTGTTTTCATATTGATTAGCTTTGCACCATCAGGATTTACAATGATCTGTGTACGGCGTTCTCCCGGGATACGGACGGTATAGACCGCGTCTCCCTGCGGTATCAGGGCATCCATAATGTATGTATTAAGCGGATGCATGTCTGTGTTGCAGATTGTCCACAGCTTCCGGAAGAGATCTTCCTGCTCCTTACCCAACTGCCAAAGGTTACGGTACAGCGGCGATCCCTCCGGCGGAAGCATGGGCTTGTCCGTGACGGCTGCTGCCTCTGCCTTCTCGATCTCCACCTCAATATCCGTGACCTTGCTCTCAGCATCCACCTCGTCCTTTATGTCCTGAATCTCTGCCTTGGACAACGTAGGCGGAAGTACCTCGTTGATCTCGTCGGGGATCTGCAACATCAATGTAAGTTTTGCGTATCCAAATCCCTTGTAGCTCGTGAGCAGATGATCAGAGTAGCCATCCTCCGAAAATCTGTCATTGATACTGATAAAGCGGCTTACCTGCGTCTTATCTATGCCATATTCTGCCTTGGCAAAGTCTGTCACGGTTGCATATCCGCTCTCTGCCAATATATTTGTGTCTCTGGCTACCTTGAGCAGATAGCCGATCTGTACAAAATCCTCTGCTGTCCGGGTGAGAACTGCATCCAGTTCCTGTTTATATTCCTGATAAGTTTTTGTGTATTCCATTAATTCCATCAGATTACCTCCATCAGATCTTCTGCCAGTCCTTTCAGGACCACAGTATTATTCTTTGCCTTCAGTTCTTCTATGTTCTTCTGCCGCAGGATCTCACTCTGTGCGGCATATTCATGATCCTGCCTGCTCATGCGCTTGCGGATCACCTTCTGCCACTCCCTCAGGAACGGCTTGATCTCTTCTATGCCCGGCTCCTCGTCGTAGGCTCCCCGGTGCTGGCGGATGGTACCGCCCGGCTCCACCTCTATCGTGTAAAAAGGCTTATCCGGGGACGACTGCTGCCGCAGGAAGCAGATATAGGTCTCTCTGCTGACAATCCGGTCAAAATATCTCTCCGTGTTACCGACGCAGTGATGCAGTGCCATGCCCTCTGCCGTAATCTCCATAAAGTCCCTGGGAACCACAATACAATAGGTGTCATTCTGATACTCAAACTTCTCGCTGATCTCGGAGAGGATATCCTCATATCCCGGATACTTGTTCCTCATCTCCTCCGCCTGCTTCCTTGCCATTTCCGCATTTCTTTTTCTTTCAAATTCTTCCCTGTGCAGTTCCACTTCCGCATTCACTTCATCGTGCCGGCGCTTCAATTCCCTGGGGCGGTGTACCAGTGCATCATCCATGTGTTTTCCCAGCGTTCGTGACATGGACAGATAATCCTCGTACTGATTCCATACATCCTTGATCTTCATTCCCGGATACGATTCCTTCTTCTGCCGGTTCAGGTAATTCATCAGCTGTTCCGGTGACATGTATTCTCCGGCGATAGATTTATCATAGTCCTCCGGATCAATTCTGTTTTTTTCTGTCCATGCGATAAATTCTGCCGACAGTTTTCTTTCTTCCAGTTCTGACCACTGCATCCAACGCAGCATCTGCATTCCGCCGTTTTCCTGCCGCAGGCGGTTGATCAGCTGCTTGTCATCTATCAGTAAGATATCTTCCATGCACTTACCGTTTACTTCAATTGTTCTCCCCGAATACCCATTCCAGTATGTAATACACTGTGACAGTTCATCCAGCAGACGGTAAAAGCGTCCCTTTGCCATATACTCCGCGATACCGGTAAATTGTTCATTGCTTTCCACCAGCAATCCGTTATAAAATGCCTTAATCCCCATCTGTGCCAGCATCGGCATGACATCTGACCAGGCTTCGTATGCAGTATCCTTCAATCCGGCTTTGATTCCTTCCGTATCTGGATACAGGTAGGATGTATGCCAGCGTCTGTTTTGCGGATTGTGGTCGTGCCATCCGCACCAGTACACATCACAGTAGTAATAGATTTTCATAAAATCCTTTGCTCCGCGGAGCATCATCAGGCGGATCTGTTCATCCAGCTCTGTATCTCTCTTTCCTGTTCTGTGCCAGTCCACCGTTACCCTAAAATGTCTCTCTACTCCCTGCTTCTCGTCCACGTCGTGGATCATCGTCAGCCATCCGATTGTTTGGATTCTTCCCCTTGTTTTTTCCACCGTCAGGTCATGGCCACAGAGAGGACATTTGATCTGTTTACGATGTTTTACCTGGGCGCCTGCTGCCTCTTCTTTAAAATCCCCGTTGCATGCGGTACAATGGCAGGTCTTGTCCTGCTTGTTATAAAAGGCATACTGGAGATCTCCTACCAGTCTCTCAGTGATCCAGTCATATACCCTGCGTCCCGGCTTCGGACACTTATTCATGAGATCTCTGATTCTCTGTTCTTTCCGGTCTCTGGCACGTTCCCTCTTATCCGCACTGTAGTCTTTTTCCATCCGACATATCCTCCGCAAGGGATCGCTGATCCAACTGTAATCATGCATCGGGACAAACTTCTCCAGTTCTTTTGCATGTTTTTCTTCCAGCCAATCTCCCTCACACGGTTCCGATCCCCAGTAGCATCCTCCAAATCCTTCCGTGCAACTTGTCAGATTGGTCTGCTCTTTTTTGCCTGTTCCGACGTAATAGGTGCCGTATTCCCATGTTTTCCGGTCTACGGCGTGCCGGCAGATATTTACTTTATTTTTCCAGATGTCCATGATCAGGTACTGGTCCGTCGCCTGAAAAGTGATCTGGTTTTCTTTCTTCCTTCTTTTTGTCCGTGGTATCAACGGTGCTTTCAGTATCTCTCTCCACTTCATGCCTGCTGCCTCCTCTCCTCCGCTTCTGCCAGGGTGTCCAGTGTATACCAGATGCCCGGCAGGATGTTCTTTCCGTCCACATCAAACAGTTTTGCCGCGACAATCTTTCCGTTCTGTTCTGCGATCAGTCCCAGGTGGGCTCCGATGCATCCGCTTACTCTTGGACTACTGCCTCTGGCTATTGCGATTCCATCCGGTATTTTAATGTCGGCTGTCTGTTCTGCGACACACAGCATATTTCCGCTTTTCTGCCACCCATTTCTCTGTGGATGATGCAGCATGTACAGCATGGCTTCCCTGGCTATGTCGCGGTTATCCAGTTCTTTCTTCAGTGTCAGTCTGGTGCATGCGATACGCGTATTCGTTCCGTCCTCTGCAATATCTCCTACTGCGGCTGCTTTGAAAAACCTGCTTCCGCGTCCCAGAGAGTAGTAGCCGGTACAGTCAAGTACATACTCGCAGGCATGGAGACCGGTATCGCCGCACTTTGATTTTTCTGCCGTAGCCGGTACACCCAACTCATACTGGAATGTTCCCTGTCCCATCGTGCAGGTCATGTCATTGTTTGTTGCCTTGTATACGATCATTTTTTATCTCCCATGTAATAATCCAAGATGATCTTTTTCAGTTCATCTCTGCCACACATTCCGATCTGTCCAGCACTCTCCGGCAATCCTGCTTCCTTTGTGATCCTTCTATCTATGGTTACCCGGTTCTTTGATGCCATTTTCAGTCCTGCTGCCAGCACATTCAAAAGTTTTTTATCCGGATTAAATACGGCGTTGGCCAAAGCTGCACCGTCCTCTTCCATGTGCTGTGTCGGATATTCCATCAGCATCTGGACCACAAAATCTTTCCAGTCCTTCATCTGGCTCTCCAGCTTCAGGTCCTCTGCTTCCAGTTTCAGCTTACCGATTGCTGCCATTGTCTCATTGCACAGAGTATCCTCTGCATCGTCGCTGTCCATGTAGTCCTCGGCATCCTCTTTCTCCAGTCCGTTCTCTGTGGCCAGTCCGATCAGCGCTTCCAGGTCTCCCTCTGCCTTTTGGGCGGCTGCTGCCCTGTTCAACTCCTCTACGGTATTAAATATTCCAAATTTCTTCTCCATCTGGTCTCCTTTCCCCGGTTGCACCGGTGCAACTTCCGAATTTTTCTCGGTAGTTCAACCGTACAAGCATTGTGTACGGTTCACTTTTCTGTCAAATTGTTATATTTTTTATGTTTTGTTGACGTCAACAAAATCGTCTCTAACATGAGTACTCTACTCATACTGTCAGTTTTTTGGCACTTCTGTGAAAATGTCTTTTAATGCCCGTTTCAGCGGCAGATTAAAGCGCATCCACTCTGCATATTCGTGTTTTTCGCTTTCCGCCAGCAGAATGTGACCACCGTCCTCAACCTCCTGCAGGAGCATTTCCCACAAGATTGCATTTTTTACGGGGTTTCCTTTGGCACTCTTCCAATTGTTCCGTTGCCAGTGCTGCGGCCAGTGCTGCTGTATGGCTGCTGCCACATTGCTGCACTCGGTGTGGATCACCACAGTGCAGGCATAGTTGAGACGCTGCAGTGCATCCCGGATAGCATAAAGGACGGATGCGCTCTCCGTGGTATCGTCATACTCTGCGATCTGCGGAGCAGCTTCATAGTCGCTGCCGTTCTTGCGCTTGGTCCTCATGATATACATTACCCGTCCGGATCCCTTTGCAGATCCCCGGAGAGTCGTGCCTATAAAGATATCCACTACTTTCAATTCATTTTCCAAAATCAACACCTCCTTACCCTGTTCGGCGGTTTCTTCCGCTCCTGTGTTTTTAACCTGATCAGTGTGTAACTCCTGTATAAAAATCCCGTGACCGAATTGATGCCCTCATGCATCCTGGCTATGTAATATCCCTTGGGTGGCTTCACCTCCGGCTTCCAGCGGACCAGCTTGTCCGTCTTAGGCTCTGGAAGCGGCATATTGCGACTGGTATTGTAGGCAGACTCTGCAATCCTTGGTTTACCTGGTGTACCGTCCGCCCGTTGCTCTGCAGTGTGCTCGTCCTTGGTCAGATACCCTGCCAGCTGCTCCATGTCATCTCCGGTAAACTTGCTGTTGCGGATCTCTGCCACGTAGGTGCCGCCCTTTGTCCATGCCTTGGTCACGATAGCAGCCGCATTACCCTCCGGTGTCTGCTTGATCACAAGGTGGATATGCCAGGCTCCCTTGGTTCCCTTTTCTATGTTCCTGATCCAGTAGAGTGGGATACCCCTTGCCCGGTAGATCTTCCGGATCTTGATGATTGCCGCCCGGAAGTCCTTCAGTGCTCCTGCCATATCTGGTGGACGGTTCCCGACCTCATAGGTCCATGTGATAAACAGATCTCCCTGATCAAAGTACTGGATCAGTCTCCATCTACATCTTCTGACCTTGTTCCTCTGATTTATCAGCCGCACCTGTTCCTTGGTCGGCTTCTCCTTCTTCTGTCTGCTCTTCCCTGGGGATCCATAATTGCCATCATGGTACTCTCCCACGTCCAGGACATCCCCATGTCTTAACCTCATTTTCTTTCGCTTTACCATTGCCTCTGTATCCTAACTTTAATATCTTTATCAAGTGCGCAGGGGCTTTCAAAAAGCCCCATTTTGCTTGACTTTTCCGGCTTACAGAGGTATACTTATCTTGTCTATATAAGTAGCTCTGTGAGCTGGCCGGCATCGCCAAATGCCGGCTTTTTTATTGTGCGAAATATGCCGGGTTCTGATTGGCTGGCATGTAATAACCATCTTCCGCAGGTCTGGCTCCGAAGTAGCCTGCCTCGCCCGGGATCCGGTAGACCATGCACTCAAAACCCAGGTTGTTCTTGATCAGGCATTCCCTCATAACCTTTGCTATGGAGCGGTCATCAAAGGCAACCTGCTCCTTCTCGTCTCGTTCCTCGTTGTATCGCCCAAACAGCTTTTCTCTGACTTCCTGCGGTGCTTCCAGAAACACTGCAACGGTGCTTGCCTTGTCATACAGATACTTCGCCTGAAACCAGTCCTTCCGGATCACCGCTTTCGTAAATTCGTCCCCCATCTTCAACAGCTTGTCCATGTAGTACTGTTCTGTTTTCATCCGTTTTCCCTCCCTTCAATTCTTCCAGTTTCCGTTCCAGTTCCCGGATCCTTTTCTGCTTTTTCTGCAATTTTTCCAGCTGATCCTCGCAAAAAAGCAAAAAAATAAAAAGCATAGCCGCCAAACCCATGACTATGGCGATCTGCTCTCTTACTTCTGTTGTCCCAAAAACATCCCTCAAAACCCACGCTCCGAGGAGTGATATCGCAATATTTTTATACATCCGTAGCCCCTCCGTATATCTGATCTCTCAGTCTATGTATCTGGATTATCCTTTCATTACAAAGGTCCTCCATTACTTCCAGCGTGCTCAGCAATGACTGCTCCTGCTTGTCATTCGTTGTAATGATCTGTAAACCTTCAAAGTTATAATATTTCGCCTCCGGCACTGACTGCTTCACTTCATCATAGACATACCCGGCCAGTTGCGAATTGCTGGCTTCCCAGTATTTGTGACCGTCTTTGTTTTTCACAACTTCCTTGGCACAATACTTAATCATTTCCATGTTTATCCCTTTCCGATCACGCTCTCCGCGTGGTGCCCGGCGCTGATCTACCGGACACCGAAAGAGGTTCCATGTCGCCATAGCAGGAGCGACATGTCTACGGGGGACGTGGTGCTGTCATAAGACACCACGCGCAAAGCGTGATCTATGTTTGTCCATGCCCTCTACGTGGTGCCCAGGTGTGGAAGCCTGGACACACACGCTAAAAGTGTAAAAGGGGAGTGTGGTGTTGGGAATACACCACGTACAGGGCACGGCACAAAATCTTTAGTCAAATTTCATTTGCATCAACTTTGCCATCATTTCCTCCGGCAGATCTCCGCCGGCCAGTTCTCCCACCGGAGCATCTAAGATCTCCGCCAGATCCCACAGGTCTCTTAACTGCATAGATCCGGGATCCTTTATGCGGTTTTGAATCGTCCTTGCCTGCACATTCTGCTTTGCCGCGATCTTATCGTCCGTGATCCGGCGCAGTGACATGTACCGTCTGATGCCTGCCTGCGCCCTGGCTTCATATTTCATTCTCACAGATTCTGTTTTCAAGAAATTGGATTTCGGCATCCTTTTCACTTCCTCTCCAGTTCGAATATTGCCCACCGCAGCGCCGCCTTGGTGTCCTCGTCAATGTCATCACGCTCCAGCAGAGCATATAATCTGTCGATTCTCTCCATTTCTGCTGTCTCCTTCCTGAATATTCTGTTGTATTACGTTTTGTTTTCTCCTATAATAATTTCAATAACTTGTCACACTTTAAGGAGATACGCTATGAAACTTAACCCCGACTGTATTCGCGGAATCCTTCTGACCGTAGAAGAAAAATGTAATTTTGATACTCCGTGGGAGTATGATCGAGATACTTTTGAGTCAGAATATCTTGCTGAGTTTTCCCATGAAGAAATTGTTTATCACATAAAACAGGCCAGTGTATCCGGTCTCATTGAAAATGTCCATTACTACGACGGAGGTGCTACAGTTTTAATTGGTGATCTCACACCTCTTGGACATGAATTTCTGGCTAATATCCGGGCTAAGTCCTTATGGAATAAAGTAAAATCAAAAGCCACTGATGCTTCACTCTCTATTCTTATGGAACTTGCAAAGCGTGCTGCTACTGATTACTTTCTTGGTTAGGATATTTGACCAACAATTTCAGAGTTAATTCCACCAGATTTCCTTTTTCCACTTTCTTCAGTTCATATTCTTTTACATGGTGGATCTGTTTATCATCCAACCAGATCTCGAATGATGATTTATCAGAAGCCACGATTTTAAGCTTATGTGGGTCCTTCACCCCTGCTGCCTCCTTCCCTATCCGTATAGTGAATTATATTCACATATTAAGGCAAAAAAATATCATCTCTTTCTTTTCTGGTAAGACGAAGCACATTGGTTAATGCCACAATTTCTGAAGCATAAAAATTGCCGGATTTCATCCTGTTATACAATGTCTCTCTCAAAATGCCGGATTTATCAGCTATCGCAGACACAGTCATCCCAGAATCACTTATTTTCTTTTTAAGCAGTTCCACATTTGCCACTTTTTAATCATCTCCTTTTCGTGAACTAAATTCACTATATCACCAGTGTGAATTTGTGTCAACAGTTTTTAATAATTTTGTTGAATTATTTTACACAAAGTGCTATTATAGGCTTACAACAACTTAAGGAAGGAGTGCAGCCATGCTTGCTCTATATAAGAATATTAAAGCTCGACGTTTGGAGTTAAAGATGTCTCAGGATCGTCTCGCAGAACTAACTGGGTATAAGGATAGATCTTCCATCGCCAAAATCGAAAAGGGTGAAGTCGATCTGGCAGAGTCAAAAATCCGTGAGTTTGCAAAGGCATTAAAAATTACTCCGCAAGAACTTATGGGGTGGGATGATCCAGATACCGACATATCCATCGATGAAACGTTTGAAAGAATATGTGAATTCTACAATATTTTAAATCCGGAGGGAAAAGCAGAGGCGTTAAAACGAATATCAGAATTATCTCAGATTTTGCAATATTCCGCTAACCATAAAGCTGTTGCTATTCCAATGGCGATTCCATACGATACCCTCTTGGCTGCTGCTCGCAATGATCATGCCGATGATCCTGATGAGACAGAAAAGATGCAGACTGATATGAACCTTCTGAAAAGACCTAAAAAAAAGGATGATGCGAATTGACCTATGAGAACTTACTGCAGGAAGCTGCCGATGAAAATGTATATGTAATAGAAGATGCTCCGTTCCAATCCCTGGCAGACGGTCTGATTCGTAATGATGTGATCGGTATTAACCGGACCGTGCGGCAATCTACAAAGAGAGCCTGCGTGCTTGCCGAAGAACTTGGTCATTACCACACTACCGTCGGAGACATTATCGATCAGTCCTCCGATGCCAACCGCAAGCAGGAGCTCCGGGCGCGTCTCTGGAGTTACAACAAACTGATCGGACTACACGGCATCATCTCCTGCCATAAGGCACACTATACTACCTCTTATGAGATGGCTGATTACCTGGGTGTCACAGAGGAGTTTCTGCATGAGGCCCTGCAATGCTATCGGAGCAAGTACGGTATCTGCGTGCAATACGATAACTACGTGATCTACTTCGACCCGGTTTCTGTGTTGGAGCTAATATAATTCATATATGAAAGGGGAAATTTATATGGGATTCACTAAAATCTTTAACAGTATCCGTTCTTCGACTATGTTACCCTCGGATATCGAAAACGTCTCGTTGAAACGCATTATTCCTAAAATTAATGAGTGGAATATTGATACTGTGCTTATTTCTGCAAATCGAAATTGTACTGCCTGTAAACAATATAATCAACAGGTGTTTTCTCTTTATGGGAAAAATAAAAATTATCCAAAGTTACCTGATATACTATATCAACGTTCTTGCCCTGTTTGTGGTAAAATTTTTGGTGCTACAATATACGGCTTATAATATTTGTGATCTTCATTTTAAAAAATTGCACCAGTGCAACTTTCAATAAAAAAATCAGCCCCAGTGCTTCCAACACCAGAGCTGATCCGATTACCGGGTAAACCGATAAATCACCTTGAACAAGTGCATTTTATCATTTTCCCGGTGAAATTTCAACCCACCGGGCATTTTTATGCCCATTTTTTAGGAGGATGATACTATGGCAACACCCTATAAGCTGCCGAGTGGAACATGGTGTATTAAGCCATACAGTCACTCAGAGCCGGTCTATAATGCTGACGGCACTCCTGTTCTGCTGCCGAATGGCGAACAGAAGACGACAAGAAAATATAAAACCATTACCGGACCCACCAAAAAAGCGGTAGAACTTGCAGCAGCGCAATTTATTCTACAGAAGGAAGAAGAACTGGCAAAGCAGCCGAAGCAAAAGAAAGTAGATTATACTCTTCTCCCTCTCACAGCGTTGATTGACAAATACATTGAGTCCCGGCTGGCCCTGAACAGATCTCTTACTACTATCCAGGATTATAGGTGTATCCAGCGGAATGGTTTTCAGGATCTGATGCAGATTTGTGTCAAAGATATGGACAAGGAACTCCTGCAGGAATCGGTCAATATGGAATCCAAGCGTCCTTGCAACCGAAAAAAAGGTGCGACGCTTTCCCCAAAGCGTCTTCAGAACGAATGGAGCCTTATTGCATCCGTAATCCGTAAGTATACAAGCTCTCTGGATGATGTCCTGCGCAACATCGAACTGCCCGAAGTCCCTGATCGTGTGCCGGATTTGATACCGGCGGAGGCGCTTCTGCCAGCGATCAAAGGCAACGAGTTGGAGCTAGCGGTCCTGCTGGCTGCCTGGCTCAGTTTCTCGATGTCGGAGATCCGAGGACTGACAAAATCAAAATCAATCTCCGGGGATCACATCCGCATTGCAGAGGTTGTGGTTGTTGTGGGCGGTAAAGATCACCGCAAAGAAATTGCAAAAAATAAATACCGTAACCGTACTCACAGGATTCCGCCCTATATCAAATCTCTGATTGATAAGGTTCCAGGAGACAGACTTGTTACCCTGACCGAAGCCCAGATCTATCACAAGTGGATCAAGTTCCAAGACGAGCACCGATTTAAGCATATGACCTTTCATGATCTGCGTCACCTGAACGCATCCGTTATGGCAGCTCTGCGTATCCCGGACAAGTATGCTCAGGAGCGCGGAGGCTGGAAGTCTGACAAGATCATGAAAAAAGTATACACCCAGACCTTCTCCGAAATCCGTACTGCGGTTGATAATAAAATTGATGGATATTTTGATAATATTGCAAATCCTATCTCGGAAAATATGCCGTGGGAAAAATACAGAGCCTGGCTTATCCTTTTTGGCAAAGAAGATGGCAAGAAAAGTCAGAAAGAGTTTATGAAATTTATTGAAGAACACCGAATTGCTACATAATCATCCATGTTGCATTTCATGTTGCATTTCATGTTGCATTCATGGTGCATTGCGTTGCAAAACCTATGTAAATAGTGTATTTTTATCGCGTATAGTACATTTCGAACGTTATTGCAACTCCAGTGTTTATCAGCATTTCCTGTATTTTCGGCGTTTCCATTAAAAATGCTTTGCGGGTTCGATCCCCGTCTCGCGCTTGAAAAAAGAACGATACCAAATCGGTATCGTTCTTTTTTTCGAGCCCTGCTAGGGCTCGAAAGTTCGATGTCTACGCTCCGCTCCGGTCCGCGCAGTCCGAGGTCCCCCGGACCTCGTGCGCCGTCTCGCGCTTCTTTTATTTGCAGCGGAAGCCTTGATTTTACAGGGTTTCCGCTCTTTTTGTGTCTGCATGAAATTGTAGACAGCTGGTTCTACAACGAATGTGGTTAAAACTAAAAAAGCCACCACAAAATGGTGACTCAATAACATAAGCAAGAAACCATCCGGCAGGCGTCGCCTCTCCTGCATCTCTTTTGACCCATAGGGTGCGTGGTTGCAACGAAATTTACCACCTCGGATAGTTCCTCTCTTATTGTATATAGATTATACCCTGTTTATTCCCTACTGTAAAGAATTTCTTTATTTCGCAAGTAATTCTGCAATCTTCTCTCACTAATTTTCCAGCATGAAATCACAGAATTTTTATATCCATGTTCATCCCCCGAAGTACATAATCTTAATACAATCTGTAAAAATCCTTCTTCCGTTTGTATTCTTTTAATAATCAGTCCCGTATATGCATGCTTATCCCTAATAATATAATCCGGGGTACTTATTGCCTCCTGTATATTTTTCAATACTTTATTATATGCCTCTGGATGTCTGTCCTTAATATGTTGAATCTGATTGTCTGTGATAATAACCTCTTCGGTAATAATATCCTCTGTTATACATTTATATATTTTTTGATTTATTTTTCCTATGCTATACACTTCACTCTTTTCACCACCTTCATTTTAACTTCATGTTTCTTTCTTCCATTCACGTCTCTGGGAAAACGACTATAGATCGCTAGTCAACGATATGAGAATTTGTAAGAGAAATATTGCTCTTATTGCTAAGATAACATGAACGGCAATTTTTTACAAGAAAAAAGACGACTGCACTCACATGCAATCGTCTTCTATCTTCTTTACTGTTCCAGTTTATCCGCATATTTGATACGGTAGATTCTCCGCAGGGAATCATTGATGCGTTCCTCGGAAATGGTGCCGTTCTGTACAGCCTCCAATACTCCGTTGTATGCCGTCTCAAAATTCTCCGGTGCATAGATCATATCACAGCCTGCGCGAAGTGCCAGTACCGCAGCTTCATCTGCTCCATAGTAATTGGAGATTGCAGCCTCATTCATGGCTCCGGACACGATCACACCGCGGAAATTCAGTTCATTTCTTAAAATATCCGTTACCACTGCGCTGGAGAACGTGCAGGGGGTATTGTCTCCGGTCAGGGAAGATGACGCCATATTACTGATGCGGATCATTTTGGTCATGCCATTGTCGATACAAGTCTGGAAAACCACAAATTCATTGGCTCTGAAATCTTCCGCACTTCTGTCTGTAGATGCCATGCCGTCCTTCGTGCTCTGGGTACTGCTGCCGATACCAGGGAACTGTCCGATACATGCGGTCACCTTCTGCTCCTGTAATCCTGCCTGCATATATCCTACAAAGGATGCCACATTGTCCGCTTCCGATCCGTAAGAACTGCTGCCTGCCGCATTTCCATCCACTACACTGAGATCTGCAGAAGGTGCGAAATCAAGATTAAAGCCCAGCTCTGCCAGATAAGTTCCCACCGTGTTTCCCGCTATGTACGCATTGTTGGTATCTCCGGTAGCCCCGATGCTCTGGGGTGTGTCCACTTTAGTGCCAAGGCCTGCCGCAGCTACCGCATCTGTATCGCTTCCCTCTCCGTCAATGGCAATAAACAGGGGATAGCTGGTATATAATTTGGTATTATCGATCATCTGTTTCAGCTGATCTGCAGACTGGATGTTTTTCGCAGCGTATACGATTCCACCTACCGGGTATTGGGATAACGCATCCTTGGTACCGTCTCCCGCCTGTACTGCCGCAGACACACCGGTGATCGATTCCGGCGTCGTAATGAATAATCCGGCTACCTTATCTTCCAGAGGCATGTTCTGGATGATTGCCTCATTAATAATGGTATCCAGCTTCTGCTCATCCGTGAGTTCCACCACTGTCTCCTGGCTTTCCGTCGGAGCCTGGATTGTCTCCTCATCCGAAAGGATTTCATCCACCTTGTTCTGCTGTTCTTCCTGATTACGACTCATGCTGGTAATCTTACTTACAGCAAAAGCAATTCCCACCGCCAGCAACAGGATCATAATACCTACGACCGTATATGCAATGATCTGATTTCTCTGTCTTCTCTTATGTCTGAGTTCTCTTTTGTCCTGCTGATTCTGTTCGTTTGTGTCCATTTTCATAACTCCTCTATCTGTACTATTCTCCTATTGTACATGATATCGGCAGGTTTTTCCACTGGAAAATTGTACAACTATCTGGCGAAGCAGCCTCAGATGAGCAAACAACAAGCAATCTTGTTGTTCAGGAAAGCATCGAAGATGCGATTTTGCGGATGAGGCTCTGAATAGTTGTTCAATATTAAGAGAGCGTACCGATCATTCTTTCAATCAGTACGCTCTCTCAGACTACAGGCTCCAATGGCTTGCCCTCTCTTTCTTAAATTTGATCTTCCATTTTGTCTTTTGTTCTCTTTCCACTTTTCTTTTGTACGGATGTACTGTAATGTGAGATAATTTTTATCTTCTGTTGTTCATTACTTTTTCTTCTGTGTACTTGATGTTCTCTATGTAAATTGGTTCTCTTTGGTAGTTCTATTCAGTTGTACATCATGGAAGATTGTGGTAGGACTTTAATTGTTAGGTGGACTGTACCTCTCTTTCTATAGATTCTTTTGTACTTCTCTCCCAACCTTCTTTGTTGGGTTGTTCCGTTTCTCTTTTGTTAAGTCTAATATAATACATGCTTGTACATTTGTCAACACATTTCTCGAAATATTTTAATTTATTTTCAATATTTTTATTGTGTTTGTATATTTTTACAATTTTCGACTTTTTTCCATATATTATCTGTCTTTTTTCAAAAAAAGGCAAGGGCAAAGGGCGCGCCGCTGCCGGGGAAAGTGTAACGAGCCATGCCTGCATCCGCCAAAAGCCCTGGCGGGCTTTCGTCGGATGACGGCTGTCGCCGTATAAAGTCAAAAAAACTACCACTCCCTGGTGAGCAAGCTCCCCAGGGAGTGGTAGTTTCCTTGCCTTTGCATGGCTCGTTACACGGCAAACTGGCTGTTATACAGATTCGCGTAGAAACCGCCCTTTGCCAGCAGGGTCTCATGGTTGCCCTGTTCGATGATGTTTCCGTCTTTCATTACCAGGATGACATCAGCGCTCTGGATGGTGGAAAGTCTGTGGGCTACGATGAAGCTGGTGCGGCCTTCCATCATTTTGGCGAATGCGTTCTGGATCTTGATCTCGGTACGGGTATCGATGGAGGAGGTTGCCTCATCGAGGATCAGCATGGGAGGCAGGCACAGCATAACTCTGGTAATACATAAGAGCTGTTTCTGTCCCTGGGACAGGCTGCCGCCGTCTTCGGTGATCACGGTGTCATACCCTTGGGGCAGTCGCTTGATAAAGCTATGGGCATGGGATGCCTTGGCTGCTGCGATGATCTCTTCCTCGGTAGCGTCCGGTTTACCCATGCAGATGTTGTCACGGATAGTGCCGGAACGTAACCAGGTCTCCTGCAGCACCATACCGTAATTGGTACGGAGACTTCCTCTGGTGATGTCCCGGATATCTGTGCCGTCCACTTTAATGGAGCCGGAGTTCACATCGTAGAAACGCATCAGCAGATTGATGACGGTGGTCTTACCGCATCCGGTAGGGCCTACGATAGCAACTCTCTGCCCGGGTTTTACCTGCAGGTTAAAGTTCTGGATCAGCTTCTTCTCCGGTACATACTGGAAATATACATCCTTCAGATCTACGTTGCCCTGAGCCTCTTCTAATACTCTTGCATCCGCAGCATCGGGCACCTGAGGCTCCTCGTCGATCAGATCGAAGATACGTCCGGCACAGACAAAAGCATTCTGCAATTCTGTTACCACGCCGGAGATCTCGTTGAAGGGCTTGGTGTACTGGTTCGCATAGCTTAAAAAGCAGGACAGACGGCCTACGCTGATACCGCCCTTGATCGCTACGAGCGCACCGAACACACCGACACCGGCATATACCAGACTGTTAACGAAACGGGTCGCCGGGTTCGTAATGGAGGAGAAAAAGATAGCTTTCAGAGAGCATTTCTGCAATCTGCCGTTGATCTCTCCAAACTTGCTCTTCACCGCTTCTCCTCTGGAAAAGGTATTTACAATCTTCTGGTTGTCGATCATTTCCTCAATCAGGGAGGTTTGCTCGCCTCTGGTCTCGGACTGCTCCTTGAACATGGAGTAGGTCTTGGTTGCAATGAATTTTGCCACCAGGAAGGATACCGGAGTGATACATACTACTACCAATGTGATGGGCACATTGGTCACCAACATGAAGCCCAGCGTACACAGGATCGTCAGTACACCGGTGAACAGCTGGGTAAATCCCATCAGCAGACCGTCTGCGAAAGTATCCACGTCCGCAATAACACGGCTCACGATATCACCGTAAGCATGGGCATCCAGATATTTTAAGGGCAGGATCTCCAGCTTCGCAAAAGCATCCGTACGGATATCCCGGATCACATGATAGGTAATATAGTTGTTGCAGGTGTTCATGACCCACTGACCTACTGCTGTGATGATCATTGCGATGGCAATTTTTTTCATAATGGCAAAAATACCCGGCATATCTACCTGTCCCTTGCCGATGATCAGGTCCACCGCATTACCGGTGAGGATAGGGATATATAAGGTCAGTAACACGGTCAGGCCTGCTAATAGCAGGGAGAGTACCAGTGCCGGTGTATATTTCCGGATATATTTCAATACCCGCTTCATCGTCTCTTTGTTATTTTTCTTCTGCATTACCGAACACCTCCTCTCTGCTCAGGATACTGGGAATAATAAATCTCCTGATATACCGTACAATCCTTCAACAATTCATCATGGGTTCCCACACCTGCGATCTCACCGTCATCCAATACGATGATCTTGTCCGCATGGCGGATCGTGGAGGCACGCTGGGATACGATAAAGGTCGTGGTCTTATCTTCCAGGGTACGCAGTGCCGCACGCAGTTTTGCGTCGGTGGCATAATCCAGTGCGGAGGCACTGTCATCCAGGATCAGGATCTCAGGCTCTCTGACCAGGGCTCTCGCAATGGTCAGACGCTGTCTCTGTCCACCGGAGAAATTCTTACCGTTCTGTGCCACAGTGGCATCCAGCTTACCGTCCTTGCCCTCTACCACTTCCGATGCCTGTGCAAGTTCCAGTGCTTTCCACATTTCCTCTTCTGTAGCATCCGGTTTGCCCCACTGGAGATTACTGCGGATCGTTCCCTTGAACAGGACTGCCTTCTGCGGTACGACGCCGATACGTCCGCGCAGTTCGTCATCACTCATGGTCCGGATATCTCTGCCTTCCAACAGGATCTCACCTTCTGTCGCCGGATAGAAACCGGGGATCAGATTCACCAGGGAGGTCTTACCGGAACCGGTACCTCCGATGATACCTACGGTATCGCCACGGTTTACGGTGAAGTTCATATCCTGCAAAGTAGGTGCACCAGCTCCCTGATAAGTCAGGGATACATGTTTGAAGTCTAAGAAAGGTGCGCTCTTATCTACCTTATCCGCTAGTTTCTGATTCTGCGCTCCCACATATGCAGCATCTGCGCCGATATCGAAAACGGAAGCCACACGATCTGCGCAGGCCAGAGCCTTGGTCATGGTTACGATCAGGTTCGCCAGCTTCACCAGCTCTACCAGGATCTGGTTCATATAGTTGATGATCGCTACTACCTCACCCTGGCTTAAGTTACCGATATTGACCTGTACTGCGCCGGTATAGATCAGAGCAATGATGGCTCCGTTTACAATGATATAGGTCACAGGATTCATGCAGGCACTGATCTTGCCTACGAAGATCTGCATGGCGGACAATGCCTCATTGTTCTCCCGGAATCGCTCTTCTTCCTTCGCTTCCTGATGGAATGCACGAATGACACGGACACCGGTCAGATTCTCTCTGGTGATGCCCAATACCTGATCCAGCCTGGACTGCACCTTTTTGTACATAGGGATTGTGGATAAAATAATACCGAATACCACAATGGACAACAAAGGAATCGCCACTACAAAGATCAGGGCACATTTCACATCAATGGTGAATGCCATGATCATGGCACCAAAGACAATGATCGGGGAACGTAAGAACAGACGTAAGGTCATATTGATACCGGACTGCACCTGGTTCACATCACTGGTCATACGGGTGATCATGGTGGAGGTTCCCGCCTTATCAATATCCGTAAAGCTCAGATCCTCAATATGGTCAAACAATGCCTGCCGCAGTTTGGTGGATACCCCCACTGCCGCCTTGGCTGCGAAAAACTGTGCAGTAATGGACGATGCCAGTCCCACTACACCAAGGAGTAACAGGAGCAGTCCCATTTTCCCGATATAACCCATATTCCGGTTGGAAATACCATAGTCAATAATATTTGCCATTACCAGAGGAACCATCAGTTCGAAAAATGCTTCCAGCAGTTTGAACAATGGTGCCAGTATGGACTCTTTCTTATAATCTTTCAGATACATCATTAATCTTTTCATAAAGTCCTCATTTCTTCGCGCTTTCCATGTAATGCGCATCCGCTTTTCATGCTTCCTATCCCTTTACAGCTTTCCCGTTCCTTTCTTTTTACGCTTCTGCTGTTCCGTAACAGACCGCCAGCGAATAGCTATCCTCCAGAACCCGTTCCCAGAAACATATCTGCTTTTCCTGCCAGTTCTGTTCGTCGGAGAAATCTTCTCCCACTGCACTGCCGATCCCCTGGCCGGTGTATTTGCCGTAGGCTTCTTTTCTGCTCCACAATCGGTAAAACAGTTCCGTGCGCTGTGACGCAGGCAGTTCCTGCAGCAGTTTCCATTCCGTTGGCGCAAAAAAACGCTCTGCCGTCCGTTCCTTATAGGGAACCCATTTCTGAATGTCCGCTCCCACTTCTCCGTCTCCTACCGCGCAGACCACATAGTCTCCGGAATGAGACAGATTGAATTTTTTCGGGATATTCACGATCTGTGGCTTCCCCAGTTCTCCATATTCGTAGGAAAAGGATAACGCCCCCGCCTTGTCCCGGTGCATCCGCTCCTGTAACACCGCAAGCAGCTCATCCTCTTCCAGAAACAGGATTCCGGTATTCTCCGTACCGTCTATCAGATCCAGAGCCATCTTCTGCAACAGCATTCCCGCGCCGAGACTGGCTGCCTTTGCTCCGGTGCTTTTCAGCCGTTGTACCTTCTTACACCGCACCGGATCCACACATTCTGCAGCTTCCCGCAGGAATGTCCGCCTGATTTCTTCCTCACCTGGGTGCAGATGCAATACATAAATTCCTACAGCCATATTCTTCTCCTGACAAATTGCCATATATACCCAACATAAAGGCTGTCACACAGAAATCGTGCGACAGCCTCATTATTATTCTTCCGGCTTGGCGGTGATGGCCAGATGCAGTTCATCCAACTGCTTCTGCTCTACCGTGCCCGGTGCTCCCATCATAATGTCCATGGCATTCTTGTTCATGGGGAAAGGAATGATCTCACGGATGCTTTCCTCACCACAGATCAACATGATCATACGGTCTACGCCGGGAGCGATTCCTGCATGAGGAGGTGCTCCGTAACAGAATGCATTGTACATGGCAGGGAACTTAGCCTTCACGTCGGCTTCACCCAAACCTACCAGCTCAAATGCCTTGATCATAATCTCAGGATCATGGTTTCTCACTGCGCCGGAGGACAGCTCTACGCCGTTGCAGACCAGATCGTACTGGTATGCCAGAATCTCCAGAGGATCCTGATTGTTCAGCGCATCCATACCGCCCTGGGGCATGGAGAACGGATTATGACAGAATTCCAGTTCGCCGGACTCTTCACCGATCTCATACATCGGGAAATCCACAATCCAGCAGAACTCGTAGCAATCCTTCTTCATATGTTTCTCGCTGGCTGCACCCAGCAGCTTTCTGTATACACCTGCTGTCTTCTGCGCTTCCAGCTTCTTGCCTGCGGCAAGCCCTACAAAGTCACCGTTCTTAAGGCCGAGAGCCTTGATGACTTCTTCCTTGCGATCCTGCAAGAACTTGGAGATACCGCCTACGAACTCTCCGTTCTCGTCTACACGGAACCAGAATCCCTTGCGTGCGGTCTGTACTTCTACCTCTGCGCAGATAGCATCGATCTGCTTACGGGTAGCGGTGAAGCCATCCACCACGATGGCCTTTACCGTCTGACCTTCGAAAGCAGCAAAGCCACAGCCCTGCATTACCTCGGTGGCATCGGTCAGTACCAGATCGATACGCAGATCCGGCTTGTCGGAACCATACTTGTCCATAGCCTCCAGATAAGGGATCCGTACAAACGGAGCCTTGGAAGCATTTTTATAAATACCGTACTTTTCAAATACGGGAGGAAGTACCTGCTCTACGATGGAGAATACATCTTCCTGAGAAGCGAAGGCCATCTCCATATCCAGCTGATAAAACTCTCCGGGAGAACGGTCTGCTCTCGCATCCTCATCACGGAAGCAGGGAGCGATCTGGAAATAACGGTCAAAACCGGAAGCCATCAGGATCTGCTTGAACTGCTGGGGTGCCTGGGGCAAAGCGTAAAACTTGCCGGGATGATTTCTGGCAGGAACCAGATAATCTCTCGCACCTTCCGGGGAAGAACAGGTCAGAATAGGGGTGGTGATCTCCATGAAGTTCAGAGCATACATTCTCTGACGCAGCTCTGCCACGATCTGACTTCTCATCACGATATTCTTCTTCATGTTCGGATTTCTCAGATCCAGATAACGGTATTTCAGACGGGCATTCTCGTCTGCATCCTTGGACTGATTGATTTCAAAAGGAAGTGCATTGTAGATACACTTACCTAAAATCTCGATCTTGTCGGGCACAACTTCGATCTCTCCGGTAGGCAGATTGGCATTCTTGCTGGAACGCTCTCTTACCACACCTTCCACGGAGATGGTGGACTCCTTGTTGATGCCATCCATCACGTTCATCATCTCTTCGGTCTCTACTACCAGCTGAGTGGTTCCGTAGAAATCACGCAAAATGACAAATCCGAGATTCTTGCTGACTTTTCTCATGTTCTCGAACCAGCCGACCAGTGTGACTCTCTCGCCAACGTTGCCGATCCGAAGTTCATTACAATTATGGGTTCTGGACTGAATCATTGCTTTTGCTCCTTCGTCTGTTGCTTTTTATCTCTTTAATTCTTCTTTATAGAATTCCACGAATTCTTCGTAGCCTTCCTTGTTCAGCTGTTCTTTCTGGAATTTCTTATTCTTGTTCATGCGGGCTACCAGTACCTGCGTACCGTCCTTACGGGCTTCCTGGGCCTGTGCGATCACCTCACACAGTCTTTCACCACTGACGCCCTTTTCGATCAGGTATGCTACCTGCTTCGGTCTCGTAGGAACTTTGAATCCTCTCTCCATGAGCAGCATGATGATACGCTCGAAACCGATGGAGAATCCACAGGCGGGTACATCATTACCGGTGAACTTGCCTACCATCTTGTCATAACGTCCACCACCGCCGCAGCTGCCGCCGAATTCCGGCATGGCGATCTCAAAAATAGTTCCGGTGTAATAGGACATACCTCTTACCAGAGTGGCATCGAAGACAATCTCGAAATCAGAAGCCTTGGTGGCTTTGACGCTGTCCATGATCTCTCTGAGGCTCTGGGCGATCTCCGGCTCCAGGAATCCTTCCAGGGTATCCGCCAGATAAGCCACACCATCCTCTGCACTCTCCAGACCCTTGAACAGTTCCAGATACTTGTCTACACATGTCTTATCAAAACCGTTCTCCAAAAGCTCAGCTTCCACGCCTTCCAGACCGATCTTGTCCATCTTGTCCAGAGTGATAAATACGCTGTCATAGGACTCTTCGGGGAATCCGCTATAAGCAGCCATTGCCTTGAGGATACGGCGCTCATTGATACGGATCTGGAAATTCTTGAATCCCAGCTTACCCAATGTGGTGGTCGTTGCAAGGATCAATTCGATCTCTGCTAAGTTAGACGGCTCACCGAGGATATCGATATCACACTGCATGAACTGACGATATCTTCCTCTCTGAGGTCTGTCCGCTCTCCATACATTGCCCATCTGCAATGCCTTAAAAGGAGAAGGCAGGGATGCCGCATTATTGGAATAATAACGTACCAGCGGTACCGTCAGGTCATAACGCAGCCCACTGTCGACTACCTCTTCCTCGGTGGTCGCAGCTGCTACATTCAGTTTCTCACCGCGCTTTAAGATTTTGAAGATCAGCTTCTCATTGTCACCGCCCTGCTTACTGCTTAAGTTCGCAATATTTTCCACACAAGGAGTCTCAATGGAAGTAAAACCGAATTTGCCGTAGGTATCCTTGATGACGCTGATCACATAATCGCGGATCTGCATCTCCTCCGGCAGGATATCTTTCATGCCCGTTGTGGGCTTCTTGCTAAGTGCCATGGTTTTCTACCCTTCCGCTCGTATATTTTATATCTGCAAATTGCCTTTCCCGCAATTTTAGCTCAATATCTTATATATGATACTTTTTTTCCCGATAACTGTCAACCCTCCCGGGCCCCGCTTCTGCCAGAAATTCAAGCATTTTTCTATAGAAAAACAGGACAGTGATCTCTCACTGTCCCGCCTTCTCTTTCATCTTCTTCAAATAGGCATCTTTCAATGCACATTTTTCCTCTAACTGACGGATCTGCTTCTTCAGATCCTCCAGATATTCCGCGGTGACTTTCACGCCTCCGCGAACCGCTACATCTTCATGTCTGCTCATATCCTCCAGCCATTGTCTGATGGAGTTTTCCCGCAGATCATTATACGTATTGTCTTCCTGTGGCTGCCACATAATTTCCCTCCAAACTTACTCAGACACGGAACTGCCGCATATTCTGCTGAAGTTTGCCGATGCTCTGTAATACGCCCTTGGTCTCTGTAGACATATTTTCACTGGAATAGGTGATCTCCTGAAGGTTCTTATTCACTCCGGCCACCGCATCTGCCAGTTCCGCCTGCGCTCTGTTGATGTCACCTAATATGCCATTGATAGTATGAATGGACTCACTGACGCCGGAAGCATTCTGCCCCAGACTGCTGCTGACTTCCGCATAATATCCGGCATCGTTTTTATAATCCTTCGCCAGATTCACTTCCAGATAATCCATGATCTGATCTGTATCCTTCGTGTTCATAAATGCCACACCGTTGCGGATCGTGTGCACAATGTTTCCCTCTTCTACCAGCCATTCATTCACTACATTGGCATTGGTTCCGGCCTGTGCCTCCACGAAATTTCTGGCCTGTGTCGTCATATTGTTCTGTAAAGTGCTCACACTGAGCAGTTCGCAGAGCAGGATCGCCAGAACCAGTGAGATCACCGTCTGCATCGTAATTTACCTTTTGATCGTTTTCCCCATAGTGCACCATCCCTTTTATCCTTATTTTGTTTTGCGTACCGTAGAGTACTTTTCTCTTAATTGTACTTTTTCTCATACAATGTGTCAAGAAATCACCGCGTCAAATCGCCAAAGTTTTTAGTTACAGAAAAGCTGCTACCCACGATCGGATAACAGCTTTCTGACTGCCTGTTATGATTTTCAGACTATTTTTTAATATTTGATCTCTTTGCCTTCCAGTCTCCACTGTCTGAACTCTGCGGATGCGGACAGTAACAGGTCGGAGGAAGAATTCAGTGCGGTCTCCACAGAATCCTGGATGACACCGATGATGAAGCCGACACCTACGATCTGCATGGCAATGTCGTTGGAGATTCCAAACAACGAACATGCCATAGGGATCAGTAACAGGGATCCTCCTGCCACGCCGGATGCACCGCAGGCTGCCAGGGTTGCCAGAATACTCAGCACGATACCGCTTAAGAAGTCTACGTGAATCCCCAGAGTATTTGCCGCTGCCAGTGTCATTACGGTAATGGTGATGGCTGCACCGTCCATGTTAATGGTAGCTCCCAGCGGGATGGTTACGGAATAGGTATCCTTATCCATTCCCCACTCTTCACAGGCCTTCATATTCACAGGAATATTGGCTGCGGAGCTTCTGGTGAAGAACGCAGTAATGGCACTCTTCTTCAGGCACTTGAAGATCAGCGGGTACGGGTTCTTGCGGATACACCAGAACACGATGATCGGGTTGGTCACAAAGTAGATAAACAGCATGGAACCTACCAGTACTAACAGAAGTTTTCCGTATTCGGAGAAGATCTCCAGTCCGTTGGAAGAAATGGAGCTGAATACCAGACCTAAGATTCCGAAGGGAGCCATACTGATGATCCAGCTGACTACCTGGGACAGACCGTTGGAAATGTCATCCAGTACTTTCTTGGTGGTATCATTGGCTGCTCTCATACCGACACCGATGATCACACCCCAGGTCAGAACACCAATATAGTTGGCATTTAACAGAGAGGATATCGGATTGGCTACCATATTCATTAACAGAGTCTTCAGTACTTCCACGATACCGTCCGGCGCTGCCATATCGGTGGCTGCGTCTGCCAGTGTCAGTGTCACGGGGAATAACCGGCTGGCGATCACGGCTACCAGCGCTGCCAGAAAGGTACTGAACATGTACATAATAATAACGGTCTTAATGATGCCGCCATGGCTCTTCCCTGCATGACACAAGGCACTGATCAGCAGGAAGAATACCAACAAAGGCGCAATGGCCTTCAGGGCACCTACAAAAACATCTCCCAGAATGGCAATACCGGTTGCCTGCGGCACGACCAGTCCCAGGATCACACCAATGACCAGACCACATACGATACGCAGGATCAGGCTGATGCTGTTCCACTTTTCAAATAGTTTTTTCATACTTACACTCTTCTTTCCCTTTTTTCTGATGTATACATGTACTCCATTGCACACATTATGTGCTATTATATAGTATTTCTCATATAAAGACAAGTGTATTTTACCCACGGACATTTTGAGGCTATTTGTTTTTCGATTTTTAGAACAGAAAAAAACGGATCCGCAAAAAGCAGATCCGCTTTCCTCATTTTCCTATTACATTACAAAACATTTGTCATTGCGGAGATTCCCACCTTCATGACACCCGCCAGTACCATGACCCAGATGGGATTCAGTTTCGTTTTCCGAAGCAGCAACACACAGATTCCGAAGATCGCCACCATGCTCCACTCCGTACCCGTCAGGGAAATCGTCCCTCCGCTTCCCCAGAACGCATTTTTCAGGATCAGGATCCCTGCCGATGCGATCATTGCCACCACTGCAGGCCGCAGAGATTTCAGCACTCCCTGCAGCAGATCCAGATTACGATACTTCAGGTATAGTCTTGCCAGGATCGTCACAATAATGCAGGACGGCAGAATACACCCGACCGTTGCCACCACAGCTCCGGGAATCCCGGCAATCTTCAGTCCCACGAAGGTGGCGGAATTCACTGCAATGGGGCCCGGTGTTATCTGTGATATCGTGATCAGATCCGTGAATTCCGACATGGTCAGCCATCCGTGAGTCGTGACTACTTGTCCCTGGATCAGAGGCATGGCCGCATAACCGCCGCCGAAGCTGAACATTCCTATTTGCAGAAAACTTAAAAATAATTGCAGATAGATCATTTTCCAGACCTCCTTTTGGAAAGAAGTGTCCGGACCAAACCAATCAGTCCGCAGACGATCACAATGTAGACCACATTGATCTCCAGAATACATGCTGCCAAAAAAGCTCCCAGCATAATGACAAGTGACATAGGATCTTTTTCCTTTACGATGGGAGCGCCCATATCATAGGTCACGGAAGCGATCACCGCTCCCACTCCTGCCTGCATCCCAGACAGCATCTGCGCCACGAAGAAGTTACTGCGGAACACATTGTAGCAGACAGATATTGCCGCTATAATCACAAAGGGCGGCAGAATCGTGCCGAGGATCGCCACCAATGCTCCGGGAATCCCCAACAGCTTGTACCCTACCACGATGGCTCCGTTGACTGCGATTGCGCCGGGCGAAGACTGGGCGATGGCCACCAGATCCAGCATTTCGTCTTCTCCGATCCAATGGTATTCATCCACGAATTTCTTTTTCATCAGAGTAACGATAACGTAACCTCCACCGAAAGTAAAAGCGCTCAGATACAGCGTAGACACAAATATCTTCCACAATACTTTCCTCCGGGATTCTTTTTCCTCTTCCCTGCTTTCCATGCTACTTTTCTCCATTCTTTTTGACAGTGCCTTCCCGCATCCTTGCTGTTCTGTCTGTCAACTGTAAAACTGCACCGCATTTTTCAATGCTCCACACACACAACAGTATCTGGGCGTAACCGAAAAACACCGCTGGAGTCCCGATCAGCGTTACCAGCCCCAGTGCCCAGCTTCCCATTCTCTGTACAAAATCCCACGGGAAATACCGCAGAGACATTACAGTGAGCAATGCCGCCGCTCCCAGCCAGATATGATCATTTTTGGCGCATATCTTTTTTCCTTTTACAAAGCTTTGATAGAGCAAAAACAACAGACAGCCAAGCAGCAGAATTCCCATTCCGGGGTGCCCGTTCCTATAAAAATAAGTACTGAACAGACCGCCGATACTGTATCCCTGCTCCATGATGCTGGTATATTCCAATCCGCTCTCCGCAAAGGACCCGTCGAACAGCCAGCGTTTCCACGTCATATAGGTGGGGTATGCCATGGCAACTCCCAGAATTCCGATCACCGGATATTGCCATTGTCTCCGGCAGATACCACCCACGCAGATCAGGAACAAAAGCGTCAACGCGGCTACGCCATCCAGTCTTCCGATAATCCCCAGGGCCAGTACTGCGGTCAATCCGTAGCCTGTCTTCCAGAACATTTTCTCCGTATCCGACATTTTTACCAGAGACGCTGCCAGGATCGGCACCACCATCCATATCAGAATCTGTGACCGATCCACACTTTCCGTTACCACATATACATGATAAGGCAGCAACAGATACCCCAATGCCCCCACCAGTGAAAACCAGTCTTTCTTTTTTCTCTTTAAAAGGCAATGGAACATACTCCATGCAGTTCCAAAGGTAATAATCTGGGTCAATATGATAAAAGTACTTTCCATCTGTTATTCTCCTGTCATGAAAGGTTCTTCATTGTACCAGTACTGAACATCCGATTGCAGTATAATGGTATTTTCATAATATACCACCTGTAAAACAAGTATTAACAGTACCGCAAACACGATCCAAGGGGAAATTTTGTTCTGGCTTTTTCTTTTTTGAAGAAGTAACCATACCACACTGCCCAGTACTGCATATCCCAACACACAGACAACAAACTTTCCGGGATTTCCCATTAAATATAAGGTCTTCACCGCCAGAGGATTCCATATACCAAAAGCTGCTGCCGCCAACACCAGTCGGGCATCCTTTCCCCATTTGGAAAACAGGAAATAAAGCAATGCAAGTGCAGCTCCGGATAAAAATGCTATCATGATCTTATAAGATGTTGCGACCGGAAATCCAATCCACCGCATTCCTGCCGGAATCCATAAATATAGTAAATGGGCCGCCGGAATCCTTCCCCATTCTCCCTGAAGCATATACTCTGTTTCTCTCAGGCACTGTACACTGTCAGTCCCCAGAACAAGATAATCCACCAGCAAGGGGATACAGGCTATCATCCAGATTCCCACCATTGCACAGTTGATCCATTTTTTCTGTCCGCTCACTTCTTTACACAATACTTTTCTGCGGAATATCGCAATTCCATCCAGACAGGCAAAAAGAACCAGCACTATTACAAAAAGGATCCTTCTTCCGGCGGTTGTCTTCTCTACTTTCAACTCATAGGAAACATTTCCTCCCTCCGAAAATGGCTGTATCTGCAGATGTGCTGCATCAACCGTATCTGCCACATAATAGGTAATCCTTTTATGCTCTGTATCTGCAGACAAAGTTGCCCGGTTGCCCCTGATCGCACGAAAAGTGGACTCCTCCGCTTCCAGACTGATCTCCATTCCGCTTCCGATTCCGCCATTTGCAATATCCGACTCTACTATGATGCGATATACTCCCGGGTTCAATGCAAAATCTTTGCTGACGATCCCCCCTGTTTCTTCCACCCGATACAATTGCTGATGATCTGCCTCGAATACAATATCCGATCCCCCAAAAGACAGCACGAACAGAACCGCTAAGAGAAGCCCTTCCGCTAATAAAATCCATTTCTTTTTCATCTCTGTCTCCTCTTCCGAATCCCGAAAAACACAATACCCGCTACTGTGATCAAAGTAACCAGTTCCGCCGTTCTCCAATACCACGGTTCCACGAATCGCACACTGACTGTTCCGGCATATCCACCAGGAATGCACACTTGCAAAATATGTCCACCGTCGTCTGTGATCTCCAATACTTCTCCTTTGTCATCCCTGGCTGCATATCCCTTATACATGAGAACCGGAAGTGTTACTATTTCCTCCCGGGCCGAATCATTCCTGCAGAAAAAGCTTATATTTAAACCTCTCTTTTCATAGTCTGCGATCTGAATATTCTCATTGGCTTCCGGTCTTGCAAAAGTCAGCTTTGTGCTGTCCGTTCCATAGATCAGATACTCTTCTCCGGAGATGTAACCAAATCCCATACTTTCCTGATTATATAATGTAACGTCCCTCTCCTGTACTCCCGAATCCATCATAAACAGATAGGATGCAGACAAAGACACTACTGCCGTGATCAGACTCATCTGATAGAAGATTTTCCGGTTGTTCTGAAAATATCGAATCACATATCCCGTTACCGTCACCAACAGAACCGTACCCCATCCCAGAAAACGATTGGGGAACTGCAGACTGCTCACCAGTGTCGCTGCAATGCCGGAAATTTTCTGAATGTTATCCCAGGGAAAGGAATTTGTGGACATCCATAATGCAAGGCATCCGAATCCTGCTGCCTTTATCGCAAAGCTCTTCTCAGCCTCTTTTTGTTTTTGCAAATCTCCCAAAAATAACAGCAGCCAGAAAATCATCATTCCTATTACCAGAAACAATCCTACCCCAATAGGATTCAGTAAATCCCCTGCCTTGCCTTCCATGGATTTCGGAATTCTGCTGAACCAGAACTGCTGTAATATTTGCGCAAAAATGGTTCCTCTGTCCTGGATAGTTCTCGCCGATGCATGGCGTATCCTGACATCCTGTGTCAAATAATAGTCAACAAACGGTACCAGATACCACAAGCTTAATCCCAGCGCAAAAAATGCTCCACTCGCAAGCTGCCGAAATCTTTGCCATGCAAATACTCTGCGGATATAAATCAGACAGAACAGCACTGTGAACAATGCCGTAATCTCACAGGTCAGTACATGGGTCTGGATCAATCCGGCATATCCCAGTCCCAAAATGATCCAGCTTTTATGAAACTCTCTGTCTTCCACATCTTTTTCAAAGACAAGATAAATTCCGTATACCACCAGCGGCAGAAACGTATAGGCGCTTCCCTCTCCTACAGCTCCTACCATTACCAGTTTAAAAAATCTAAATATGGATAAAGTATACAATGCGCTGCAGACCAGACCTATGATCCGGTCTTTGAATATTCCGCTAAAGCAGTACCAGGCTATCGCTGCCGTAGCAATATTAAGTCCTATGCAATAGAAAGCATAGCTTTCTGTCATCGTAAAGCCTGCCATGCGCAGAAGTGCCGGAAAATACAATAACAGATTACAATAGAAAATACCATTGGCGTATCCGTGGTCAAATACCCATCTGGGTTCCAGCCGTACCGGGAACTGTCCGGTCAGAAGTCCATCCTTTACACCTTCAATACGGTGCAAATGATAGGTCAGATCCGCTCCTGACACCATGCCGTCATAAAAATAGGGGATGGAGGCAAAAAAGGCGATCACACCGATTCCAAACAGGATCTGACGTCTCTGCTCATTTCTGCCTTTTACCGCCTCCCGACGCTCCAGCCACATGGTCGCAAGAACCAACAGTGCTGCTGCCGCAAGGATCACAAGATATCTTGTCCACAGAAGATTCGTCTCCACGATCCGCAGATTCCCGGTGGTCAGCTTTTCCTGTCCGGAATAATCGATTGTCACCGTCAGTTCTTCTGTGGGCTCATAAAGCCAGAAATCATAGGAAGTATGCCCCAGTGCACTGTACAGATGCTCGCCGTTGCACAACAGGCCTCCCTGATACACAGTGCCGTCTTTCACATTGCAGACCGCGATGGCATCCCCGGTGCATTCGTAGGACAGCTCCACCCGGTATACTCCTGTCCCCAGCGAAATATGCTCAAATACCGGCTCTTCTGTATAAGATTCCCCTTCCGCAAAAGTATAGCTTCCGGTATAGTTCCATTCCCGGTTGGGCATGGCAATACGGATGATACAACCCACCATCAATGTAGCCAGAATCCCCAGAATCACATATCTGATATAAGGTTTTTTCTTCACCTTTCCCATTCTCCTTTGGTCACATATTGTAAATCATTTGAAATAAAACGCAAAAATCCATAGTGAGTATAGCACAAAAAAAAGATAATGAAAACTCTCTTCATTATCTTTTTCCTGTATTTATGCGATTCCTATGCCTGTTTTGTATGATGTTCCACATGTTCGAAGGTGAATACATTCAGGAACTGTTTTGCTCTCTCTGTCTCCGGATGTTCGAAAAATTTATCGGGAGCGGCCTCCTCCACGATCTTACCCTGGTCGATGAAAATAACTTTGTCCGCTACCGCCTTTGCAAACTGCATCTCATGGGTGACAATGAGCATGGTCTTGCCCTGTTTTGCCAGATCCAGCATAACATCCAGCACTTCTCTTACCATCTCCGGATCCAGTGCCGCGGTCACTTCATCGAACAGCAGGATCTCCGGATGCATGCACAATGCCCGGACGATGGCTACACGCTGCTTCTGTCCACCGGACAACTGTCTGGGATAACTCTTTGCCTTATCTGCCAGTCCCACGCGCGCCAGAAGCTCCATAGCCTCCTTCTGTGCCTCTGCCTTATCGCGCTTCTGTACCTTGACCGGTGCCAGCGTAATATTGTCCAGTACCGTCAGATGCGGGAACAGTTCATAGCTCTGGAATACCATACCGATCTTCTGACGCAGGGTGGTGATATTTTTACTGCCCTTGCGGATATCCATGCCCTGCAGCTTTATCGTACCGCCCTGAATAGGTTCCAGTGCATTAATACACCGAAGCAGCGTACTCTTACCACAGCCGCTGGGACCTACCACAACCAGAACATCTCCCTGTTTTACTTCCAGATTGATGCCGTCCAGGATCTTCTGGCCTTCATATTCTTTTGTCAGATTTTCTATCTTCAACAATATCTCTGCCATGTTTTCACTCCATTCTCATTCCGACTCCGGTTCCATTTCTAATTCCACTTTTTCTCCAGCACTCTGGCCAGAACACTGAAGGGCCAGCAGGCGAAGAAATACAGAACAAATACCACAAGGAATACTCCGAACGCAGCATTGGGACTGCTCATACGATTGGCCTCAATGATCTGCTGTGCCACCTTCAGCATTTCCACCACGCCGATCATGAGCACCAGGCTGGTGGTCTTGATCATACGGGTGATCAGGTTGATGGACAGCGGAATCAGTCTCCGCACAGTCTGCGGAATAATGATATACAGATACGTCTGTATTTTACTGAATCCCAGTGCTTCACTGCTTTCGTACTGATGCTTCGGAATACTGATCAGCGCTCCACGCACCAGATCTCCCATCTCTGCGGTGCCCCACAGGACGAAGACGATGACGGATGCCACCTCTCCGGACAGATTCCAGCCCAGTGCTCTGGTAGATCCGAAATATACGATAAATAAAAGCACCAGCTGCGGCATGATACGGATGAATTCCAGATAGACCCGGAAGATAGCTTTGACGAACCGGTTCTTCACCGTCATCAACGCTCCCACCAGAATACCTAACGGCATACTGATCAGAATAGATACGATACTGATCTTCATGGCTACCCATAATCCCTGCAGCAGACGGAGCATGTTCGTGCCTTTGAATAATACATCAATCCCCAAATCCGGCATAACGCATCCTCCTCTCCACCAGAGATCCCACGATCGATACCGGCAGCAGGATCAACAGATAAAATACCACCAGAAGGAAAAGGCTCTCGGTAGTCTTATAATACAGGCCGATCAGATCCTTTGCCGTAAACATCAGATCCATCAGACTGATGGCACTGAATACACTGGTCTCCTTCAACAGGAAAATAATATTCGCCACAAATGCCGGGATACTGGTAGACATGGCCTGTGGCAGGATCACATATCTTAGTACCTGTCCGGAGTTCATTCCCAGGCTGATGGCACTTTCATTCTGGATCGGTTCCACGGCCTCCAGACCGCTGCGGAATGCCTCCGCCATATAACTGCCACCTAAAAATGCCAGTCCTACCACACCGCAGACCTCTGCTGACATCCGGATCCCAATCTTCGGAAATCCGTAATAAATAAAAAACAGCTGTACCAGAAGCGGTGTATTACGGCTCAGTTCCACGTAGACCGCTACGATCCACCGAAGCACCGGTACTTTATAATATTGTATCGCCGCACATACCAGTCCCAGCAGAATTGCAAACAGGATTCCGATGACACCGATCTTCACGGTGAGCAACGCTGCCTTTTCATACATAGGCAGATATTTTCCTATAAATTCCCAGTTCATGTATTTCTTTCCTTTCAGGAAGCTTTTCAACAATCGTAACTATTCAGAATAGTTACACACAATTTTTTAGATTATAACAAAAGAAGTAGCCAGATGCAAGAAAAGACTGCGGCGGCAACATACGTGCCCCGCAGTCCCCTCTCTATCATTCTATTCCGATCCGAACTTATTGTGCGGTTACCTTGCCGCCTTCTACTACCAGGCTGTCCTCGTAATCCAGACCATAGGTATCTGCCAGAGTTGCCTCGTAATCTGCATGGAAGAAGTTCTCTTCACCAAGGCTTGCGATCTCATCGTTGATCCAGTCAAGCAGAGTAGTATTGCCCTTAGATACTGCGGGAGCGATGGTATCAGCGCTGCCCAGGGAAGGAATACCTACGGTATAGCCTTCATTCTGCAGAGCAAATGCGATGACCTCAGTGTTGTCGTTTGCCCATGCTACGGAAGTACCGTTTTCAAAAGCTTCCTTAGCGGTTGCATAGGAATCGAACTTCTGTAAAGGAATGTCCGGATAATTAGCAATCAGATAGGTCTCTGCGGTGGTTCCGGAGATCACAATAATAGAATCATCTGCATTCCAGTTATCCAGAGTGGTGATTACATTGTCATCCTTGGATACTACGCCAAGTGCTACATTCATATAAGGAGCAGCGAAATCAACTTCCTCTGCTCTCTCGGGAGTTACGGTGAAGTTAGCCAGGATCACGTCTACCTTACCGGTCTGCAGATACTCGATACGGTTGGCCGCCTCGGTAGATACGAAGTTCACATCGACACCCAGATCCTCACCGAGTCTTCTTGCATAATATACATCATATCCCTGATACTCGCCGTTCTCATCCACATAACCAAACGGATTCTTATCGGAAAATACACCGATATTGATGGTACCGCTTTCCTTGATCTCATCCAGAGTGCGGTATACAGCCTTGCTTCCAGCACCGTTGCTGCCGGTAGCTGCTGCGCCGTTATCGCTGCTGCCGCATGCGGTCAGCCCCAGTGCCAATGCTCCTGTTAATGCCAGTGCCAAAACGCTCTTCCACTCAAACTTCTTCATAATCCTTTTCCTCCTCTTCGATGTCTCATTTAAGTATCGAATCAACTTATGGGTAGGATTATATCTCCTATTTCATACTATGTCAATAGGAAAACAGTAATTTGTTTTTACTTTTTGCGAAAAGATAAAATCAATGCTATAATACTATTGTTACTTTTGATTGTAAACAGACCTTGTAACCGGAATTCCGTAAGAGATAATAAAGGAGAACAAAAGAATAATATATGAAAAAACCGATTTCACGTTTCTATCTGCTGTTGGTTCTCGTTCCGTTACTGTTACTGGCGAGCATGGGCGGCTATTACTTTCTGGAAGAAACTGCTGCAGGCAGCGATGTTGTTGTCGTTCCACAGACCCCTGCACCGCCTTCTGCCACACCGGTTCCCGTCCCTACTCCGGAGCCGACCCCCACTCCCTTCCCGGAGCATGACATTACGCTCATGGCTGTCGGGGACAACCTGATGCATCTGGGAATCGTGGCCAGTGGAAAACAGGAGGACGGAACTTATGATTTCTCCATGCTGTTTCAGGGGATTTCACCCTTCTTAAACGCGGCAGACATCCGGATCATCAATCAGGAAACTGTCATGGGCGGCAATTCCCGGGGATTTTCCGGTTTTCCCTATTTTAATTCTCCTACCGAAGTTGGGGATGCGATTGCGGATGCCGGATTCAACGTGGTTCTGCAGGCATCCAATCATACCGCGGATCAGAAGCTGGACGGCCTGTTGTACTGTGCGGATTTCTGGAAAAACAAGCACCCGGAGGTACTGGTAACCGGTATTCACGAAGACGCTTCACAGGCAGATGACATTCCGTTACTTACCATCGATGATGTCACTTTCGCCATCTTAAATTATACCTACGGTGCCAATACCGAGACACTCCCCTTAGATCTGCTGGGGCATCTGAATCTTCTGTGTGCCGTAAATGAGAAAAACGGACAGATGGACTTCACCACGCTGAACCCGCAGGTCTTAGAGGATATCTCCCGGGCAAAAGAACTGGCAGACATCGTCATCGTCTGTCCTCACTGGGGGACTGAGTATTCCTCCAAAATCTCAAGCTATCAGGAAAAATGGGCACTGGAGATGACAGAAGCCGGTGCCGATGTCATTATCGGAACCCATCCCCATGTGGTAGAGCCTGTGGAATGGATCACCGCAGAAAACGGCAATGAGTCTCTGTGCTATTATTCGCTGGGCAATTATGTGTCCACCCAGAAAAATGCTCTCAGCATGTTAGAGGGTATGGCCTGGCTGACTTTTCACGTTGCAGAGGACGGTGTCTCCATCGAGCGGAAGACCACCGGTGTGATCCCGCTGGTCTGTCAGTACACCTCCGGACCGGTACGGTTTGAAAATGTCTATCTGCTGGAAGAATATACCGAAGAGCTGGCGGCCTCCCACGGCATCCGCAATTATGCCGGTGTGGTTCTTCATCTGGAAGACCTGCAAAAATGGAGCGACGAGATCCTCGGTGATTTCGTACTCACCAAAGATCAGGCGCTCCATAATTTCAAAACCGATTCTATTAATCAATAACGTTTCTCATACCGATGATGGGACTGTAGTCCACAGCACTGATAATGACACCTTTCCGTGAATTGGCGGAATGGATGATCTGTCCGTCACCGATATACAGTCCTACATGGGTACAGCTCTTCCCTCCATTGGAACTATAACATACAATATCTCCTGGCTGAAGTTCTTCAGAACTGATACTGCGTCCGGCACCGGAATACTGTCCTCCCGGTGTACGGCTGATAGAATATCCGAACTCCGCATAGATAAAGCAGGTAAATCCCGAACAATCTGTACCTCCTGACAGACTGGAACCTCCGTGTACATACCGGTTGCCCAGATACTGCATGGCATACTCAATGATTCCCTGTCTGAGTTCCGCATTGGAGGTATAAGTAGTTGCGGGAAGTGTGATGTTCGTGATCACCTCCGGGGCATCCTGCTCGGCAGTCTGTTCTCTTGCCTGCAATGCCTTCTGTGCGGCAATTTCCGCCTGTTCCTCTTCTATTGTCTTCGCATAGATAAATTCTTCCGAGATCGTAACATATTCCGCAGAGACATAGCCTTCCTTGCTGTCGGTGTACTGTACCTTCAGCCAGTCTCCGTCATTCTCCAGAATTTTTACCTTTTCTCCATTGTCAATGTAACCAATTCTTTTTGCATCTGTGGCAGGATCCTGTCTCACATTCAGACGGTCTGCGATAACCACAGCATATCTGGTCACATAATTGTCTACAACCTCAGCTGCTGCATCTCCGTAAATGAAAAACTCTGCCTTGATATAGCCCTCCACATTACCGGAGATGATCCGGAACCAGTCCTGATCCTCTCCTGCCACATCCAGGATCTGTGCCACCGCTCCGTCATAGATTTTGCCCACTACGGCACTGTCTGTGTTCGGTTCTGTCCGGACATTGACGTAATTCGTCACATTGGCGATCGCTAACGATGCATACTCATCTGCGTTCGTATCCTCTACGGAAGCTTCGTCTACCGGAACATCCTCCGGATCCGACACCCCTTCCAGTGCTCTGGGATCTTCCGTCTCGCCACCCTGTACCGCCAGCAGATCCTCTATGGTAATCTGTCCGGTAGCCGGGATCGGCTCGACACCGATCTGATGTATTACTGCCGCATGTACTTTCTGTACCGAGGTTTCACTCTGTATTTTCAGTTCTCCGTTTCCTGCTGCCACCACCATACTGACTCCGGTGAGAGCGACCGCCAGTGCCATGAACATTCTTTTTTTCATTATAATCCCTGTTACTTCCTACAATTACTGTTTTCTGATGACATTCTGCATAATAGCACATAAAGCAGCACCCGTCCACGAATGTCTCCAAATATCTCAAACTACTTAAAATACTGCATCAACTCTTCCAGATCCGTGGATACCTTTTTAATTGTTCCTGTATCATCCGAAATTTTGTTAACTGCTTCTGCGATATCAGATACGTTTGCCGTTACTTCCTCGTTGCTGGCTGCATTCTCTTCACTGATCGCACTCAGTTCTGTTATACTATTTATAATAGTCTGTTTCAATTCCTCCAGATTCTTCGTTTTTTCCGCAATAATTCCCGCTGTCGTAACATTAGCCTCAATAATCTGGCTCAGAGCATCAAAACCATTCTTGGCACCTCCGATGTCTGCCTGCTCTTTTTCTGCCAGTGCACGCATCCGTTCAGTTAACTCTACAGATTTATTAGATTTTTCGAGAATATCATCAGCAATTTTCTTGATCGTATCCGCACTCTGGCTGCTCTGTTCGGCGAGCTGTTTGATCTCTGTAGCGACCACAGCGAAGCCTTTGCCTGCCTGTCCTGCCCTCGCTGCTTCAATGGAAGCATTCAATGACAATAGATTCGTCTGTGCGGTAATATCAGAAATCAGTTCCACTGCTTTACTAATGGATGCAATGGCCTCATTGGTTGCCTTTACCTGTACGATCATCTCAGTAATAATGTCCGAAGAGGTATGCGAGCTTTCCAGCACCAGATTCATGGATTCTGAAGCATTACGATTGGCACGATCCATTTTATTGGAATTCTCATTCAATGTTACTGTCTCCGAATGGATCGCATTAACATTGTCCCCCATCTCCAACATTCTGGAATTAACAGTCTGTACATTCTCTGCCAGTGATGTAGCGGTTGCAGCCAGCTCGTCCACGGCCTGTCTGATCTGGTTGGTTCCCTTACTGCTTGCAGATGCCAATGTATTTAATAATTCCATGCTGCTATCCAATTGTGCAGCATGTCCATCCACCTCGGTGACAATACTGTTCAATTTATCCCTCATGCTGACAGATGCCCGGATCAGAGTGGTCACTTCACGGATCACAGATTTCACTTCAAGATTGCCTGACAGATTACCATTGGCAATTTGGTCAATATATTCTGCGGTCGTCAGTAATGGTTTTCGTATTTTGAATGACAGATAAACCATGACAGCAATAAAAAGAACATTCAGACATACTGAGCGCAGAACCAGACTTCTTAACATGTCGGATATTGCATCCTGAACTATGCTCTCCCGCTCTCCGGCAAAAGCCATTCCCAGAATCTCTCCGTCATCGGAACATACCGGCATATAATAGACATAATATTCTTCTCCCTGAATCTCTACTCCATCAGCTTCATAATCGTTACCGGCTCTGACCGTCTCCCATATCTGTGGATCAGCCTTGGTTCCTTCTGCCCTGTTCCCATCCTTGTCCACAATGGAAGTAATAAATCTCTCATCCTCCATGAAAAGCGTCTGTTCAATATGCTCATCCTGCAAAGAATCTATAAACTGATAACTGATATCATCCTTTTCCAGAATATCCTCACGGATATCCCATGTGAAATACTGCTCCACTGATGTAGCACATGCTTTCAGCCGCAGATAGGTACTGTCGACCAGTTCATCTTTCATTTTGCCCGATGCATATACAGTCAGAGCAACCATCGTTGCAAGCATCGGAATGCAGCCGATCATTAAAATCACCTGCAAATACCCCATTTTCTTCTTCATTTCAGCACCCTCCTCGTTTTCTGAAAAAACTTTTTCCTGCTGTTACCCATCCCCGTACGGTCATGATGAAACATCCGCAAGTTGATCTAATTGAAAAATATCATAGCATATTTTATCAGGATCCACAACACTTCGACATTCTTGAGTTTCCGCAGTTTTATCCACAACTGCCTGTTTTTTCAGATACTATTATAAACAATTTTCAAAAAGTGCCCAAAATATAAGGAATCCTATTCCTTTTTGATGTAAAATTAAGTCACCACAACAAAACCATACTAAACAAAAAGAAAGAGGACTCCCTGGGGTTAATTTTACATCAAATACTTACACTTTGAAACGAGAAATTTTAACTTTTTCCAGAAAAATTTCCAGACATCTTTCCAGCTTTAATTGCAGTCTCCTTATATTTCACTACAGTATCCACATCCGAATGCGCCTGAAAAGCAGCTCCGGTAATCCTACCGCCCTTCCTCCTGTGTTTTCTCACCACATTTTGTCTGAAATTTTTAAAAATAAAGAATGCTTACGCCATGTAACATCGTGGTATTTCTCCAGTTCTCCGTTCCCAACGATCCGGTGTGCCAGATCAGTAGTCCGGTGTTTTCGGCATTTTCTCTTCTGCCTACTTCTGCCGTAAGCTCCACTCCCCGGGCATAGCCCCTTTCCTGCTGTACCACCGTAGGTTCCGTAACCGTCCATGCTTTTGCCGATAATATTCCGTTCTCATACCGCACCCAAATTCTGCATCCCGTTACAAAGCAGTTTGTCACGACCTCGCGGGAAATGCACTGCGCCTGTCCACGCACATACTGTATCAGATACATGGATACCGCATCGGAATGGGCCGCCGTACGGATGATCCGAAGTCCATAACCGTCCAGAGTGTCCGTGTCCGTCTTGATGCAGACATCCAGATACTGTCCGGCGCTGCCAAAACCCTGTCCGGCAGACTTTGCCGGATCGGCTTCCAACAAGACTTCCATATTCCGTTTGGTTTCCGTTCCCATCTCCAGTGCCGTGGTCGGCGTATAGCGGATCCTGGCCCCCTGCATTCCCTGATAGAGCCCTTCGCCCTTACTGCCGTCCCCTGTTGCACCGTAGTGCCAGGAGACCTGCGTCTTTTCCCGGTCCCACTTTTCAAAATCACAGGTATCCGCCGGACGCTTCGCATCAAAATTCCATACACCTTTTTCGTTTCCGGCATGGCTGTAAAGAGGAAGGTTATGAAAATCTGTCCAGATCCTGTCTGTTTCCACATCTTCCGGCGAAATAGCTTTTTCATAAAAGCACTGCACTGCTTCCCCGTATTCGCTGCGATTCGTTCTGGGTCTTATCTGTGCGAAAATATAATATCCCACATCATCTCCGGTGAGGGCATAAACTTTCTCCGGCTGATCCGGTTGGGAGATTGCCGTCACGATTTTGTCCTCTCCCCGAATGTTTCTGCTTCGATACCAGATAATATCCGAGCAGTCATTCTCCGCTTCCGTAAAATCATAAGACAGCCGCAGCATTTTGCCTTCAAGACAGATCACCGGATTGCCCGTAAGCCTTGGTGCCGCCACTTTCCGGGGATGAATTCTGACATACGCACCGGTCTGCAATCCCTCTTTGGTCTGCGCCGTGAGTACTACTTCCGTCTCATGGTCTATATTACTGTCTTTCAGTTGCAGCAGACAGCTCCCCTCCGACACACGCTGTATTTCTATGGAGTCTGCACTGTCTCCTTCTATTTTAAAATGTATCTCACACTTCCTCTCACGCCCATCAAAGGTCAGGCATTTTCCCTTTATATCTATGGAAGATCCGCCTGCTTCCAGTTCAAAAGCCTCTGACTCCAGCAGAAGCTGTGTAGGAATATCTGTTTTTCCGGCAAAGCGGATCACTTCTCCGTTCCCCAACGGGTCCCAGTCGTCTTTCCCGCCCAGCAGATTATAGACATTGTAGATCGTTTCTCCATCCTTACGGATATAGTAGGCCTCTGCCAGCATCTTTTCGTCAATGTCCACCGTATGGGAATCCGCAACCTCCGGAGGCGTAAACCGGCCTTCCGGATATGTCACATTCGCCTGATAGCACTTCAATGCTACGGAAGGATATTTCGTCCACAAGACCGCAACTTTGGTGTCCGGCAGACCTGCGAAGCTGCTGTCGATCAGTGCGATCTGTCCTCCGACTTTTGTAAAATACTGTGCGTGAGTCTCCCCATCCTGTGGATATTTACAATGAAATGTACAGTTTAAGAATACCGCTCCCGTACCGGAAGCCTGATAGATCGGCATTCCGCTGTAAAAATCAAACTCACAGTCCAGGTACACTGCATTTCCATTCAGAGCATCGTCCGTCTGTTCAAAATGACAATGTTCATACAGGCTTCTGCCCGCGCCACATACGGGATACAGGTTCAGACGACTGACAAACCGGCAATTCTTCGCATGGAACTTATCGGCATTCGTATCCGCCAGCTGTGCCTGCGTAATGGCTTCTGTCCTCTTTTTCACAGACTGCGCAGGATCCAATGCATAATCCAGATCCACACAGCAATAATTCCCCAGAGTCAGGTTTTCCATCTCCAATTGTTCCCCGGAAAAATGGAACAGAGTATAATTCCCCTTCGCTCCATGGTCGTTCCCCCGGTTGGCGGCAATCACCACATCCTCCGGGTTCTCCGACAGCCCCACCAATTTCAGATTTGCGCAGTTTACCTTGCATCCGTAAGGGTAAAGATCCTTCGGATCCTCCCTTACGATCACCGCCTCCGACTGCGGATCCTCCAGCCAATAGATGCCGGGAGCAATGTAGACCGTCACCGGGTGTTCCACAGTTGCTGCGTTTAGTGCTCCATCCGACAGGACTTCTCTGATGTTATTGTAAGTGTATGGATTTTTCTGTACTTCCTCGTTCGCAAGCCTGCTGTCCAGCAGGAGATGACAGGAATCAGGGGCAGGTTTTATCATAAATGTTTTTCCCTTCCTCAGAATAAAATAAGTGACCGATTACTTTTTACTATAGTAAACGACCACTTATTTATCAAGAGATTAAGTTATTAATATCCTACCATAGAAGTAAAAATTATGGTGGGAAGTCATGAAGAATTGTATCATGCTATGGAAAAATGACGCTGTTGATCTTGCCATCAACAACCAGAGAAGAGCTTTTTCGGATGCGTATAATAATGAAGTGCTGGCAGAAAGTAAAATTTATATTGAACTTCCCTCCAAAAATCCACTCAGTAAATTAAGTTCCCTGGAAACCGAAGATTTAAAAAATACCCCCTGCATTCTTGTCATCAACCAGACCGGACAGCAGGATACCGCTTGCCTTTTTCACACTTCTAATAAACCACTGCTGCCAGAATGATATATACCAGAATCGACACCATACAGTACATAGAATTGGTTGTTGATACATAGGCACTGCCCTCTTCCTTTTTCAGAAAAGTCTGCATGCTGAAAGTGGCCGGTGCCGACATATAGGAAATGATGGCAAGATTCAACAGCATGTTATCTCCTATCCACAAATGCACTGCCCACAGCACTCCAATTGCCATAAGTGTCTGTAGCAGAACTCTCATTAGGATTGTCTTCAGGCATGGCCGGATCAGTTCCTTTGTCAGTTCCATGCTATATCCCACAACGATCAGAATGATTGCTGTCACGGATGTGGTAAGGATCCCTTCCACCGCCAGATATGCACCGCCGAAGGGACTGTCGATCAGGCAAATCACCACCTCGGACAGTCCTGCCAGGATTCCAAGCACACTTGCAATAAATGCCGGTGTGTGGAATGCACTCATACATAGTTTCTTTGCATTGATCTTCTCTCCGTTTTCCACCTGTCCCAGCATCCCCATATAGATGCTGAATCCAAACAAAAGTCCTGCAATATCCAGTACTGCGATCTGTGAGAGATTTTCCTGCCCGCACAGACTGGTATACAAAGGATACGCCATGAGGCCACCCTCATATACACTGACCATAAACGGCAGGTACTTGCGGTATTCTCCGTTCATAAGCGGCTTCAACAGAAATCCTACTCCGAAAGATACCACCAGCATAACGAACATAATCCCCACCAGTTTCCAGGTCTTCACACTGTAATCCGCTGTGGCCAGTGCATGAAAGATTGCCACCGGAAGCATGATATTGGTTACCAGCAGTTTCATATTATCTATTCCGCTTTTGGTAAGTAACTTTAATTTTCTGCATGCCATACCGAGAACCAGCATGATAAGTACCGGCAATATAATTTCTAATATTCTCATTTGTTATCCCTTTCCGAGGTATCCTATACTTTTTTATTTATTATACTTCGATTTTCCTATCCTGTATATTATGTATCCCGGAAGTTTTGTAGAAATGTTTTTGAATTGATGCAGAAATGTTAATGCCAGAATTCGGTCTGCATTTCAGATATGCAAAAAGGCACTGTATCTCAATTTTTTTTGAAATTCAATGCCTTTTTTACGACACAATCTTACCCAAAGAAATTATACTTGTTAGCCTCAAAAGCTTCCATATAGGTTGCCCCATTGGAACCATACCGGTTGGATGCGCTGACCACATTTTCGGAAGCATTCTTATGGATGTGCTCACCGAGAAATCCTATTTTGGGGGCGATGCCATTCTCTCCTCCCAGTACCTTCTGTAAGGTATCCGCATCCGCATTCCGGAATACTTTCTCGTCCACGATCAGGCTTCCGTCCTTTGCCTGACTGATTCCTATACTTTCCAGTGATTCTTTACTGCCCGCTGGAATGTTTTTTAACTGTTGCTGGTAAAATTCATTCATGATTCCGCCGGTGGTCTTAAGCTGCTTCATGGTAGCATTGTACGCTTCCACCATTTTGTTCACATCACTCAGGATGTCCGTGGTGTCTCCGCTCTCTTTTGCCTTGTCGTAGATGGAATCCTTATCGCTACCTGCAAGCTTTGACGCAGATTGGCTCAACTTCTCCGACAGATCCTCCAGCTTTGCATAATTATTTTTCCTCAGAATGTCCGTGGCACCGGTACTTGTGGTGTTCATGCTCTTCCCGATGGTTCCCAGCAGGTTCTGGGATGACTTGTTATTGATAATGTCCAAGAGCGACGTTCTCTGAATGGGAATCCCGCTTTTTGCTGCGGAATTTGCCAGCATTTGGGTTGTGATCCTCATTTTGCGACCTCCTTTGATCTGCAATTTTTTCTCTCTGTCTTCTATATCGCCGCTTTTCTTTCACCCTTAATATGTCTTGTAACGAACCGATCTTTTCATGTAACGAAACATCAAAAAATCAGCAGGCCCATCACCCGCTGCTCAATAGTCATCCGAGATTCCCGTTTTGTAAACGAGTTTCACATTTTGAAAG